>Ga0315281_10014303_pt1 | contig 10708 bp, 7 predicted proteins | sample YL17G07_0_MG_FD_204540 | JGI IMG/M metagenome (GOLD analysis project Ga0315281, IMG submission 204540) | Sediment microbial communities from Yellowstone Lake, YNP, Wyoming, USA - YL17G07_0 | ecosystem: Environmental > Aquatic > Freshwater > Lake > Sediment | place: USA: Wyoming | collected... | reverse complement strand
CTGTCGGCGCCGCGCGCGGAGAAGGTGATCATTCCCACGGCGCCGCGCGCCGCGAACGTCTTCCACGCCGCGTTGCGCGAGTGCGACAGCACGGGCCCGGGAATCCCCTTCGGCGTCCCGGCCATGAAGGCGACCACCTTTCCCTTGAGGTCGAGCGACGACAGGTCGTCGTGACCGAACTCCGGCAGGTCGAGCCCGTAGCCGGCAAACACGAGCGGCGCGTCCACCTGCGGTGCGAGCTCCGCGCGGTACGTCAGCGTCGCGTCCTCGCCGAGCGTCAGCTTCTGTTCCTGGCCGTCACGTACCAGCGCCAGCGACGACTTCGATTCGTCGAGCGTGCGAACGACGAACGGGACCGGCTGGATATACCCGGATGTGCCGGCGGGCTTGAGTCCGGACGCCTTGAACGATGCGGCGACGTACGCGGCCGCCTTCCGGTGCTCAGGGCTTCCCGTGTTGCGGCCGCGCATCGAGTCGTCGGCGAGCGCCTTCACGTCGCCCCACCAACGCTCGGCCTGCGCCTGCGCCGGTAGCGGTGCGGTACAAAGCGCTAGCACCATGAGGAGTTCCTGTCGTCGGGGCATTCACAACTCCTATTGATGGCAGTCTCGATTCCGAATATGCACCAGTCATCTGTGCTTCGCCCTGGCGCCTGCCTTTGCCCTGGGGGCTGCTTTTGCCTTAGCCGGCCGGCGTGCGCGTGGCGCGACGCCATTTGCCCTCAACCACTTGCCAAGCGTTGCCTCGCCGATGCGCCCGTCGGCGACGCCGAGCATGGTCGTAACCGTCTCCACTTCAGGCGCCGTCAGCTCGATGCCATTGATCGCGAGAAACGTGTACATCGCCTGGAACGCCGTCCGCTTGTTGCCGTCGTTGAATGGATGGTTCTTGGCGATCCCGAACCCGTACGCGGCCGCGCAATCAAGAAGGTCGCTGGCCTCGCCATAGGCCCAGCGGAACCTGGGCCGCCCGAGCGCGGACTCCAGCACTCCCGCGTCGCGAACTCCCGGCATCCCCCCATGCTGAAGCAGGAGATCGTCGTGAATGGCACGGACGACCTCCGCGCTCAGCCAGGTCGGCTCCCTGCGCAAACGGGGCATACAGCCAATCCCCCGCTAGCGCCTGGAGAGTTCGCGCATCGCATTGCGGTACTTCCGGGCGCCGCGCTTGTAGGCGGCCATGGCGTCGCCGAACGTCGGATCGTACGGCGTCAGCAGGATCCCGTCCGGCGTCTCGCGCACGAACACCTTCGACCCCTTCTCGAGGCCGTACTGTTCGAGCGTTTCCTTGGACAGCGTGACGCCGGCGGAGTTGCCGAACGGGCGGATGACGGTTTCGCGGACGCGCATGGTGGCCTCGCAGTTGTGTTATCACCAATGTAATAACATTGCGGACCCGCATCAAGTGCGCGTGACGCACGCCGCGGGCGCGGCCGGGCCCGTGCAGCGCTCGAACGGCCGCCGGTTTGCGCCTACGCAGGTGTGCGCCTACGCCGGCATCAGCGCCCTGCCGCTCCGCTGCGCCCTGCGTTGCCCGTCACGCAGCGCGATCGCCCCATTTACGATCGTCACGTGCACTCCCACGGGATAGGTGAACGGCTGCTCGTACGTCGCCGTGTCTGCGATCTGCGCGGCGTCGAACACCACGACGTCGGCGGCGAACTCCTGACGCAGGATGCCGCGATCCGCGAGGCGCACGCGCGACGCGGGAAGCGCCGTCATCTTGTGGATGGCCTGCTCCAGCGCGAGCGCCTTCCGTTCGCGCACGTACGTTGCAATCACCCGCGGGAACGACCCCGCCCCGCGTGGGTGCGGGCTGCCGCGGCGCGTCGGGCCATCGGTGGCGTACGCGCCACCATCGCTGCAGACCATGCCGTACGGATGCGCGAGGATCCGGTCGAGATTCTCCTCGCTCATCGCGAAGCCGACCATGCCGACGCTTCCGTTGTTCCGCCGGAGCATGGCCACGGCGAGGTCGTACGGATTGGCGCCGAGCGACTTCGCGTACGAACCGAGGCGCTTCCCTTCGGCCGGCTTGTCTTGCTCCGCGCGTGCGCTCGCGATGAGGACGTTTTCCCAACCACCGATGAGATCCGCCTTGCCGATGGCCTCCGTGCGAATGCGTGCCGCCGTGGCGGGTGCGACAAGCCGCGCGAGAAACGCCGGCGTCCCGCCATCCTTGCTCCAGACCGGGAAGAGGTTGCTGAGGCCGGTCTGGTAGGCGATGTACGGATAGCGGTCGAAGGCCACGTCGAGGCCCGCCGCACGGGCATTGGCCACGCGCGCAAACACGGTGTCGAGCTTGTTCCAGTTGCGCGGCCCCTGCGTCTTGAGGTGCGCGATCTGCAGCGGGCACTGCGCCCCGCGCGAGACGGCGATGGATTCGTCGATGGCCTCGAGAAGCTGGTCGTCCTCGTTCCGCATGTGCGTCGCGTATGGGAGCCGGCGTGCGGCGAGCGGCCGGCACAGTTCGATCAACTCGGCGAGCGGTGCAAAGGCGCCCGGCGTGTACTCGAGTCCGCTCGATGCACCGCAGGCGCCCTCAGCGAGGGCCTGCTCCACGATCGCGACCATGCGCGCCATCTCGGCGGGCGTGGCCGGTCGGTCATCCTCACCGACGACGGCGGCGCGGACGCTGCCGAGGCCGATCATCGAAGCGACGTTCACGCTCGGCGGCAGCTTGTTGATGGCATCGAAGACGGCGCTGAACGACTGCGCGGACTCCTCGCCCGGCTCTGCGCCGCTCGTTCGCGCGCGCGCACGCGGTGCGCGCGAGCTCCCGTCCTGACCGACGACAATCGTGGTGAGCCCCTGCCTGATGAGCGACTCCTGGCGGGGATCGGCGTCCATGTTGCCGTCGCCGTGCGAGTGGATGTCGATGAAACCGGGTGCGACGGCCAGCCCTCGGGCGTCGATCTCGTCCCGGCCGATGCCGCTGATGCGCCGCGCGATCGCGGCGATGCGATCGCCGGTGATGGCCAGATCCAGTTCGGAGCCCGGTCCGCCGAGTCCGTCGAAGAGCGTGCCGCCGCGAATGATCAGGTCGTAGGATTGGCGGCGCCGGACGAACGGCGGAGCGCAGGCGGCGAGCAGGGCGGCGGTGGACGCACCCACGAAGCTCCGGCGGTCAGTGCGTGCTGTCATTTCTTGATTACCTCGGCGACCCAGATATCGCTCTGGCGGTCTTCGATGGAGAAATAGAATCGCTTGCCATCTGTGTGAAAGTCGTTTCGGTTGGACGGCCGCTGCGGATCGGTGAAGCGCACCAGCAGGCGTGGGCGGCCGCCGGTGACTGGAATCGACCACAACTCGGCACGGCCCTGTGCATCGCGGCTCTTGAACGCAACGGCGCCCGATCCGATCCAGCCGGTCTCCGTGGCCCGCGGATCCGCCCCCGCCGGATTGTAGATCACGTGCGCGGCGCCACTGTCCGGCGAGACAAGTGCCAGATTGCCACTCGTCATGTTGACAGCCAGCAACCGACCGTCCGGCGACCAGTGAGGCCGCCTGCCTCCCGCAAGCCGCATGACCGGTTTGCCCCACTTTCCATCCGCGCCGCGGCGGACCACGTACGCACCTCCGGCATCGCCGGTCGCCTGATCGATGAAGGCGATCGCGCGGCCGTCCGGCGACCACTCGGGAAAACTCTCCTGCGACGGTGTCGCCGTAACGAGCTCCACCGCCCCGCCAGCGAGTGGCTTGACCTCGATGTCGCGCGAACCGGTGCGAAACGAGTGATACGCCACGTAGCGCCCATCCGGCGAGAGGCTTGGCGCAAATTCGTCGAACGGTTCCGAGGTCAATCGCTCGGGCGCCAGACTCGTACCGGCGTCCAGGCCGATGCGATAGATGTCGGCATTCCCGTTGCGATCGGAGTCGTAGAGAAGCCACTTGCCGTCACGCGAGACCTTCATGGACTCGATGACCTGACTACCGGTCGTGACCTGCACGGCTGCGGCGGTAGTGACCGGTGGACCGGCGGGAACGGGAAGCGACCACACATTCGACTTGGCCGAGTACACGGAATACGCAATACGTTTTCCGTCGCCCGACAACGTAAGCGATTGCACTCCCGCGCCGACGGTCAAACGCTGCGGAGTGCCGTTCGGGCGGCCGTTGGACCCGATGCCAACGGCGTACACGTCGCGCGGCGTGTCGCGGTTCGAGACGAAGTAGAGCCGTCGGCTGTCCGGCGCCCACTCGGGACTCTGGTTGAGCGTGTGGCCGTCGGTCACCTCGATGGCTTGGCCACCCTCGGTTCGGACGACCACGATCGTGCTCGGCGCGATGTTCCCAAACGTGCCGGACCACCCAGCCTCGGAGTTCCCGGATACGAACGCAATCCACTTGCCATCAGGTGACCATGCGGCCGAATGGGCGTCGAAGCGACCCGCGACGCCCCGCTGCTGCTGCCCGGTCGCGTCGGCGATGACCAGCGAGTCCCCGCGCGTGAACGCGACCTGTCGGCCATCGGGCGACCAGGCCGCGCTACTCACGGCGCGATCGGTCGACGCAATGATCGGGCGCGTGGCGCCACCGAGTGCGGGAGCGACGGATACGCCGGCGGCGTTGACAAACAGCAGCTGCGTGCCGTCCGGGGACCAGCGCGGGCGTCCTTCCACCACCGTCGAGTCGTCGGACAGCGGGAAGGTGCGCCCACCAGCCACTGGCCGGATAAAGATCCTCATTCGCTGCGAATTACCGGCGACGTACGCCACGAGCTTTCCGTCCGGTGAGAGCGCTGGGTCGATCTCCAGTCCAGGATCCGTCGTGAACTGCTGCTGGTGGCCGATCTCTTCGCGGACGGTGCCTCCGCGCAGCATTCGCCCAACCGCGAAGATCACGACTGCAGCTGCCACCGCGGCCCCGGCGAACCACGGCAGGCGAGTCGAACGAACCACCGCCGGAATCCGCGCAGCCGTCGGCGACATTCCTCCACTCGGCGTCGCAAGTGGCTCGAGCACGGCGAGCAGGTCGCCCGCACTCTGCCACCGATCCGACGGGCGCTTCTCGAGGCACTTCATCACCGTCTGCTCAAGCGCGCCGGACAGCGCCGGCCGATGCTTCGACACCGGATCGGGCTGCTCCGTGACATGCGCCGCAAGCACCTGTAGCGGCGTCACGCCGCTGAAGGGCGTCCGACCGGTGAGCAGTTCGTAGGCCACCACGCCCACCGCGTAGATGTCGGCGCGCTGGTCCACGTCGGGATCGGCCGTGGCCTGCTCCGGCGACATGTAGGCCGGCGTGCCGAGCGCGACGCCGAGTGTCGTGACCTTGCTGCTTCCGGTGGCCTCGCTCACCGCCCGCGCAACGCCGAAGTCGGTCACGAGCGCGTGGCGCCCGGAGAGCATGATGTTGTCGGGCTTGATGTCGCGGTGCACCACGCCGTGCGCGTGGGCGTACGCGAGCGCATCCACGAGTTCGACCAGGATTCTGACCGCCTCACCGACCGGAAGCTCGTGCTCGCGCGCGAGCCGCTGGCGCAGCGACTGGCCGTCCACGAACGGCATCACGAAGTAGAGAAGCCCATTCGCGTCGCCGGAGTCGAGGAGCGGCAGGATGTTCGGATGCTGGAGCTGCGCCGCGATCTCGATTTCGCGGAGGAATCGCGCGGCGCCCACCGAGGCTGAGAGTTCCTCCTTCAGCACCTTGATCGCGACCTTGCGATGGTGCTTCACATCCTCGGCGAGGTATACCGTGGCCATACCACCCGTGCCGAGCTCGCGCTCGATGCGGTAGCGGCTCGCGAGCGCCGTGACTAGCCGGTCGGGCGGCAACGCGGTCATCGGCCGCCCTTCGGCACCGCCCGCCCTACGATGATCGTGATGTTGTCGGTGCCGCCGCCGTCGAGCGCGTCGTGCAGGAGCTGCTCCGCCACTTGCTTCGAGCTGGTCATCGTCCGCAACCGCTCGGCGATCTTCTCATCGCTGACGTGCTTGGTGAGACCATCGCTGCACGACATGTGGACGGTGTGCCACTCCGATCGGAACCGCGTGACGACTGGCATCGCCGTGTCGCCACCGATCGCGCTGGAGAGAACGTTCGACAGCGGCGTGCGAAACGCCGCGGTGCGCGACATCACGCCCTGGTCGACGAGTTCCTGCGCGATGGTCTGGTCGTGCGAGATCTGCGTGAGCGCGCCCTCGCGATAGACGTAATAGCGAGAATCGCCCACCTGCAGCAGGTAATACCAGGGCCAGACGCCCATCCAGAGCGTCAGCGTCGTCGCGCCACCTCGCCGGCCGGCCGAACCGCGCAACGCAAGCACGGCTTCATGCGCCTTCAGCGCCGCCGCCTGCAGTTCTTCGATGAAGTGTTCTTCCGTAGCGTCGGCGCGATAGTGACAATCCATGCTGTGCGTGACGTATTTCATGGCCACTTCGACGGCCGTGGCGCTCGCCTGCTCGCCACCCTCGAGGCCGCCCACTCCGTCGGCGATCATCGTCACGAAGGCCAGTCGTTCATCGCCGATGGACGCAAGGTGCGCCGGCGGCAGGCTCGTGGCACGGATCTCGACGTGCTTGTGGATGGACGCCATCAAGAACTGATCCTGGTTGTTCGGCCGCACCTTGCCCCGGTGCGTCAGCCCGAAGGTCTCGATCTCGTCGTCGAGCGGCTTCCGGTCGGGGGCGGGTGGCTGCATACGGAGAAACGTGCTGGCGGGGTGCTCCGCGCGTCAACCAAGCGCCGGACCCGACACCCGGATGGCGTGCAACGGCCCAGCGGGCGGCGTTAGTTTTGCGCCATGACGACATCCCCGCATTCGGTTCGCGTGCACGCTCCGCTCGGCGGCATCGCGCCCGCCGTTGGCCTCGCCCTGCTCGTCCTCGCTTCGGGCCCGGCGACGCCGCGCGCCCAGTCCGCGCCTCCACCCGCCGCAGCGGCCGCGATGCGCCGTCCGGCCTTCGACCCCACCGAGAGGTCGCTCACCGAACTGCAGACCGCCATGACGGCGGGCACCGTGAGTTCCGCCCAGCTCGTGGAGGCCTACCTCGCCCGCATCGCCGCCTACGACCACGCCGGCCCCACGATCAACGCGATGCTGCGCCTGAACGCGCGCGCACGCGCCGAGGCTGCTGCCCTCGACGCCGAGCGGAAGGCCGGCCACGTGCGCGGGCCAATGCACGGCATCCCGATCGTCCTCAAGGACAATTACGACACGAAGGACATGATCACGAGCGCGGGCTCCCTGGCGCTCGCGGCACACCAGCCGAAGAGCGACGCGTTCGTGGTGCGGAAGCTGCGCGAGGCAGGCGCCGTGATCATCGGCAAGACGAACCTGCACGAGCTCGCGTCCGGCATCACGACGATCAGCTCGCTGGGCGGCCAGACGCTGAATCCGTACGACCCCGCGCGCTGCCCGGGCGGGTCGAGCGGCGGCACCGGGGCCGCGGTGGCAGCGAGCTTCGCGGCGATCGGGTGGGGGACGGACACGTGCGGCTCGATCCGCATTCCGTCGGCATACGCGTCGCTCTTTGGCCTCCGCCCCACCGAGGGACTGTTCAGCCGCGACGGGATCGTGCCGCTCTCACTCACCCAGGACGTGCCCGGGCCGCTCGCCCGCACGGTGACCGACCTCGCGATCGGGCTCGACGCGACGGTGGGAACGGATCCCAACGATCCCGCGACGCGCGTGATGGACGGCAAGCCGCTCCCCCACTTCCGCGATTCGCTTCGCGCCGACGCACTGCGCGGCGCGCGAATCGGCATCTTCGCGCCCTACTTCCAGGGCGCCGAGGCCGACGTGGCCGATACGGTCCGCGCGGCGGTGCAGTCCATGCGTGCGCTCGGCGCCGAGGTGGTGAATGTGCCGATGCCCGACTTCGACCAGGCCATCGCGGGGACACGCGCGATCCTGCTCGAGACGCGCTTCGACCTCATTGAATACCTCAGTCGCCCGGGCGGAGCGCCCGTGGGCTCGCTCACGGAGATCATCGCCAAGGGGCTGTACGACCGGCAGCTCGAGGCGCGCCATAAGTCGGCGGACACCGCCACGTCGCGCGACTCCGAGGCGCACCGGACCACGCTCGCGCGCCAGGCGCTGCTGCGCGCGCGGATGGTACAGCTCATGGACAGCCTCAAGCTCGACGTACTGGCGTATCCCAGCATCGGGCAACGCCCCGTGCTCGTGGGCGCGCCGCAGCTCGCGTCGAGCTGCGCTCTCGCGGCGCAGGCGGGGCTCCCCGCTATCTCGATGCCGGCCGGGTTTACCTCGGACGGCCTGCCGACCGGACTCGAGCTGATGGGACGCCCGTTCGCCGACGCACGGCTCGTGGCATTTGCCTACGCCTTCGAGCAGGGCGGCACGCGGCGGCGCCCGCCGCCGACCGCGCCGGCGCTGGTGAACGGCCGTGCGCCGCAGCTCGTGTCGTTGGCGGTGGCAAGCGGCGGCTTGGCGACCGGCGTGTCGAGCGCGAAGTTCACCTTCGATCCGGCAACGAGCGAACTGCGTTACGACGTGCGGCTCGCCGGACCGAAGGCCACCTCGGTGCAGGCCGTTGTCCTGCGCCGCTGGGATGCGCTGCCGGCCAGCCGCAGCGGCCCGCGGCGCGTGATCCATCGTGCGGTCGGTCCCGGCATGATGGCGGGCAGCGGCAGGCTGCGCCTCCTCGGCGACGACCTCGTCGCCTTCAGGGCAGGACGGTTGACGATGGCGGTGTTCGGGAGCGCGGGGGCCGACCCGGTCGCCGAGGTGACGATCGGCCTGCCCAAGTAGGGGCGCAGCCGTCACTCGCGAGTCGGCTCGCGCCCGTTCGCGCGAGTTCTTGCGCGGAATCTCGCGCGGGCGCGTGCTACTTCGGCGCCGGCTCCAGCGCCTGGTAGATGAGTGTCGGAAAGCGGCCGCCGATGTCCGACGAGTTCGGCATCAGCTGGATCATCAGCACCAGCACGAGCCGTTCCTTCGGGTCGACGCCGTACCACGAGCCGTAAGCGCCGGCCCAGCCGAAGGACCCCTCGCTGCGCAGCCCCGACGCGCCGAACCGGTCCACGGTCTCGAACCCCAGGCCGAAGCCGAGGCCGTCGGTGGAGTGGAGCGTGCCCACCATGTTCGTGTGCATGAGCGCCGCCGCGTTCGGCGACAGGTAGCGCTTGCCATCGATCGCGCCGCCAAGTCGGATCATCTCGAGGAAGCGCGCATAGTCCTTCGCGGTGGAGACGATGCCGGCCCCGCCGGCGAAGCTTGCCCGCGGCCCGTCGACGTAGTTTCCCTGCCCCTTCGGGCCGTCCGGTGCGCGCGTGTACTTCCCCTCTGGCGTGGACGAGTAGACGGCGGTGAACCGCGCGCGCTTCTCGGGCGGGAGGAAGAAATAGGTGTCGCGCATCCCTAGCGGCTCGGTGATGCGCGTGCGGATGAACTCGTCGAGCGGCTTGCCCGACGCCCGCTCGACGACGCAGCCGAGGATGTCCGTGTTGTAGCCGTAGACCCAGGCCTCGGCCGGCTGCGCGACGAAGGGAAGCGTGGCGAGCCGTTCCATCGACGTGCAGATGGGCTCGCTCTTGTCGGCGGTGTACCAGCCGAACCCCGCGGCGGGGCCGAGTCCCTGCGCCTCGTACAGCGGCGCGACGAGACGGTCGGTGCCGTACGAGATGCCCGCCGAGTGCGTGAGCAGGTCACGGATGGTGATCTGCCGCTTGGCGGGGACGATCGCGCGGCCCGTATCGGCGCGCACGGCGACCGTCGTCTTCGCGAAGCCGGGGATGAAGCGGCTCACGGGATCGCCGATGCCGACCTTCCCTTCCTCGACGAGCATCATGATCGCAGCGCTGGTAATCGCCTTTGACTGCGACGCGATCCGGAAGATCGCGTCGGGAGTCATCTTGCGATTGGCCTCACGATCGGCCCAGCCGAACGCGGCCTGGTACGCCGGCTTTCCGTCGCGGAGCACGAGGACGACGATGCCGGCGAGTTTTTCCTCGTCGACGTAGCGCTTGAGCACGGAGTCGATGCGAGCGAGGCGTGCGGCGGAGAAGCCGGCTGGGACCACCGACTGCGCGCCGCACGGCGCGGGGCCGGCAAGCCCGATGGCGAGTCCCGCGACGATGAGTCTGCGCGTGATGGTCATTCCACTGAACTCCATGGCGAAAGTCCGGATGTGCGCGGCGGTCACGACCGCGTCTCCACCCACTGCATCAAACCGATCGCACGCAGGGCCTGCTGGTGTTCCGGCAAGTCGCGGAGGTGCTGCGACCCGAGCCATCCGTGGGAGAAGATGACGAGTTGCGGATCGTGCCGCCGCAACGCCTCGCCGACGCAGGCCACAGCCACCTGACGCTCCCCCAGTGCCGCGGCCAATATTCCGATGGCGGTCGGCGGGATGTGCTCGCGCGGCGCCCGCGATCGCAGCTCGTCATACACCGACCGAGCGAGCGCCGCGTCACCGGACTCGAAGTAGAGCATACCCAAGTTGGTCAGCTGCAGGTTCTGGCGTCCGTGCACGTGCATCGACAAGGTGGCCACGTCGATGCCGCGCGCCCAGTCGCCCATGGATCCCGCGGCCAGTTGCCGCAGCCAGATGGAAAGGAAGGCATCCGGGTCGAGCGCAGTCGCACGGTCGGACCACTCATACGCGACGGGGTCGTGAAAGGCAGTGGCGTATGCAATCCCGACGACGGCCGCGGCGTAGCCGGAGAGGTTGTCGCGTGTCCAGCACTCCTTGAGTACAACGATCGCCTCATCCCAACGCCCGCACGCGAACCCAAGATAGAAC
>Ga0315281_10014302_pt1 | contig 10708 bp, 12 predicted proteins | sample YL17G07_0_MG_FD_204540 | JGI IMG/M metagenome (GOLD analysis project Ga0315281, IMG submission 204540) | Sediment microbial communities from Yellowstone Lake, YNP, Wyoming, USA - YL17G07_0 | ecosystem: Environmental > Aquatic > Freshwater > Lake > Sediment | place: USA: Wyoming | collected... | reverse complement strand
GAAAAAGGAGCCCTTGCAATGCTCCCTCTCCCCACTCTGGGGGGAGAGGGCTGGGGTGAGGGGGGCCGACAGGAAACGCTACCATATTTAAGAAATCATGTACTAAGCGACCCGCTGTCCCAAAACCTCCCGTAAAGGCGCAAAGGCGCCAAGACGCCAGGGGTTTTTTCTTTGCGACTTAGCGCCCTGGCTTGGTCCCGGCATTGCATCTTTCCGATATTCCCGATAAAATCTGGATAACATTCCGGTACAAAGCTATGCCTAAAATAGAAAACCAAAAACCGCAAACCGCAAACCGCAAAAAAACCAGGGCTATTTACATCGGGCCGGTGTGCATCGGCGGCGGGGCGCCGGTGGCGGTGCAGTCCATGACCAACACCGACACCCGGGATGTGGGGGCCACCCTGGCCCAGATCAACCGCCTGGTGGCGGCCGGCTGCGAGGTGGTGCGCCTGGCCGTGCCCGACCAGAAGGCGGCCCGGGCCTTTGGCGAGATCAAGGCTGAGAGCCCGGCGCCCCTCATCGCCGATATTCACTTCAACCACCGCCTGGCCCTGGCCGCCCTGGAGCAAGGGGCCGACGCCATCCGCATCAATCCGGGCAACCTGGGCGGGGTGGAGAAGACCCGCCAGGTGGTGCAGGCCTGCCGCCAGCGCGGGGTCTCCCTGCGGTTGGGGGTGAACGCCGGGTCCCTGGAAGCCGATCTCCTGGCCCGGTACGGCGCGCCCACCGCCCCGGCCCTGGTGGCCAGCGCCCTCCGCTGGGTGAAGCAATTTGAGGATTGGGGTTTTCAGGACTTCAAGATTTCCTTGAAATCCTCGGATGTGCTCACCACGGTGGCGGCCTACCGGAAGCTTTCCCGGCGGGTGGACTATCCCCTGCATCTGGGGGTGACCGAAGCCGGCGGCCTCATCGCCGGCACGGTGAAATCCGCCCTGGGGATCGGCCTGCTCCTGGCCGCCGGCATCGGCGACACCATGCGGGTGTCCCTGACCCGGGACCCGGTGGAGGAGGTACGGGTGGCTTACGAAATCCTAAGGGCCTTGCACCTGAGGGAGCGGGGTGTGGAACTGATCTCCTGCCCCACCTGCGGCCGTTGCCGCATCGACCTCTTTGACCTGGCCGAGGAGGCGGAGCGGCGCCTCATGGCCGTGACCACGCCCCTCAAGGTGGCCATCATGGGCTGTATCGTCAACGGCCCCGGGGAGGCCCGGGAAGCGGACGTGGGCATTGCCGGGGGCCAGAAGGTGGGGGCCTTGTTTAAACGGGGAAAATTGGTGCGCAAGGTCCCGGAAAAAGACCTCCTGGCTGCTTTGCTGGCCGAGGTGGCGGCCCTTACCGGGGAGGAAGTAGAGCTGCCGGAATCGGGTTAATTCTCTCGGAAGAAACTTCACGGTGATGTTACTTCGCCTGTCTTGCCTGGAAAATTGTTGTTAAAAATTCCTTAATCTTACCGATTACCTCCCCTCATTGTTATGTCCCTTCACATTTTTAGTTGACATTGACACTGTTAACCCTTATTTTAGCTGCAAATCAGGGATTGCGAAGCTCAGAATCAGCGATTTCCCGGTTGCCTTGATTTTCTCAGGTGCTAATTTAGCATCGGCACGCCTGACGGGTTCAGGGGGATTCGCCAGGGGAAAGGGGGAGGGCCAAGTCCGGCAACCTGAAAAGCGATTCGGCTTAATGGCATTTCTTGCCCCAACCGATACGGGGGAAACTGAGAAATCTTTGGGGTCTTGATCCAGGAGGGGATGGCGATGAAACGTTTGTTATTATTTATCCTTGCTGCAATTTTGCTGCTTTCCATGTCCGGCATTACCCTGGGGAACCAGGGAGACCTGAGGCTTCCCTATACCGGCGTCATTCAAAATAAAACCAATCACGATGTCTCGGTCCCTTCCCTTAATAGCGGGGCCACTCTGATTGTGCCAGCCCGGGGATGGATCGAATATCAGGCCTGGGAGCCCAGCTTTGAGATCATCGGCTATTTCAACGGCAAACCCGAATGTTGCCAAAAAGTCCAGGTGAATCCCAAAGGCTACCAGTTCATGTGCCAGACCTACGACTTTGAAGCCACCATCTGCCCGGTGGAAGAATTGACGGTAATCGAGAAATACAGACCCAGCGGGAAATTAAAGAAACGCATCCGGAAGCAGCGGAAGCCCGTGAAATTGCAAGAGAAGGGTTAAGCCTGGCTTAGCAGTCCGGGCCTTTTTACTAACTTTTAAGAATATACCTGTAACCGGGGAAGCCGGTGCCTTGGGGAGGCCCGCTTCCCCGGTCCTGTCTGCAGTTCGGCAGACGCGAGTCACCGTGGGCGGGAAACCCCGCCCCTACGGCCCTTCCTACACCGGCCGGCTCACCGGCCGGCTTTATTGTTCTCCAGGATGTCCAGGTAGACCTCGGCATACTTCAGGCGGCCGCTCCGGAAGGCATTTTCCTGCGGTTGGGGGAGGGGCAGGGGTCACAGACCCCTGCCCCTCCCCCAAACCCCCACCCCAACCCCTTAAAGGGGGTTGGAGGGGAGTTTGAGGGGAGGCGGGGGAGTTGCGCTCCCCCGGCCTCCCCTCAAGTCCCAAACTCAATGGGTTTAGGGGCCAGGGCCTGGAGCAGCAGGGTGACCGGCAGCGCCGGAGCGGTGAGGCGCGCCTCCGGTTCCTGGGGGGCCAGCCAGGGGATGCCGCCCACGGGGACGATGGCCGAGAAAAACGGCGTGCTTTTCGCCAAAAACAGCCCGTTCCGGGTCAGCAGGTAGTAGATCGGGGCCTGGGGGGGAGAGAAATCCTGATCTTTCTGATAGCTGGGCAGCATGAAGGCGCGCTCCAGCGCCTTATTCCAGGAGAACCTTTACCAAGGTTTCAATCAATAACCCCCCCTCAAGGGGGCGGGAAATACCAGGCTCGATTTTTTAAGGTATTTCCACGATACTGCACCGGCCAATAAGCGCTACAGGGTAGGGGTGATGATCACCAGCAGCCTGAGGCGGGTCTTCGCCTTGAGGCCGTGGGGCTGAGTCACCGGGAGGATCTGGAGGGCTCCGGCCCTGGCCGGAATCTCCTCGTCCCCCCCGGTAAAGACTCCTTCCCCTTCCAGGATCAGCAGAGATACTTCCGAGTCAGCCGGATGGGAATGGATCGGCAGTTCCTGGTCCGGTTCAAAATTGAAGGCCAGGACGCGCATATTGGGAGAGTCGTACAACAATTCCCGATAAGGGCGATCACCGCTGAATTTGTTAACCTCCGGCAAGCTTATCAGTTTCATGTCGCCTCCGCATTGAGGATCGGTTATCCGGTGGACTCTCGGAAGTTCAGAGGCCCTGGTGCAGGAGTAATTGTTGCCTGAATTCAGGTCCGCCACGCCGGGCTTTGAGGTCAAAGTCCTCATTTTTAAAGGAAGATTCAGGGGATTCGCCCCGGGCTATTTTAAAACCCCATGCTCCCCTTGAGGAGGGCAAAAAGCAGGTTCTCAGACTCGCTTTTTTCCTGAAACCAGCATCAGTACTCAGTCACCGAAGGAGAGATGAAGACCAGGAGTCGCACCCGGGAATGCGCCTTCAGGCCATGGGGCACACAAACCGGCAAAATCATCAGATTCCCGGCCGCGGCTGGGACTTCGTTCTCTCCCTGAAATTCCCCTTCGCCTTCCAGGACCAGCAGGGCCAGTTCCGAGTCGGGGGAGAGGCAGTGCACCGGCAGTTCCTGACCTGCCTCGAAATTGAAGGCCACCACCATCAGGTTGCGGGAATCATAGAGGACCTGCCGATGCGCCATATCCTTGCTGAACGCGGTCTCTTCCAGAAGATTGATCAGCTTCATTTTCCGCTCCCGTAAATAGGGAAATGCAAGAAGCCAGCCCTGGCAATTTCTTCTAAGTTTGCGAAAAGGATAATTTTTTCCAATATCTTTGTCAACCGGAAGCGAGGCTCAAAACAACTTCTTGCTGTCCAGGAGCAAAGTTACCGGGCCGTCATTGACCAGGCCCACGTCCATCATCTGGCGGAAGCGGCCGGTGGCTACCTTAAGGCCGAAACCGGCCAGGGCTTGGGCCAGATCCTCGTAAAGCCTTTCGGCGAGCTCGGGGATGGCCGCTTGGTCAAAAGAGGGGCGCCGCCCTTTGCGACAATCCCCCAACAGGGTGAACTGGGGCACCACCAGGGCTTCGGCCTGCAGGTCCAGGAGAGATAGATGCAACAACCGTTCCCCCTGGGAGAAGACCCGCAGGTGCGCCAGCTTCTGGGCCAGGTAGGAAACGTCCGGCGGGCCGTCGTCTGCGGCCACCCCCACCAGGATCAAGAGCCCCGGCCCGATCCTGGCTACCTCCTCCTCCCTTACCCGCACCCAGGCCTCCTTGACCCGCTGCACTACCGCCCGCATGGTGTTACTCCTTAAAAATGTATATAATTTTTTATTATGCCTTTTACTGCGCCAGGGGCATAATCAAAAATGATAAATTTGCGGAGGGCCGGAGGATCGGTGGTCCAGACGTTCATGCCTGGGTCCTCGGCCTTGGGCACGGCACGCCGTGCCCCTACCGCGAGGTAGGTGAACACTCCGCAACTGGCGATGCAAATTCGTCAGAATTTACCGAAAACAGAAAACCCACCCCGTTGCATCTGCCTCTGAATTAAGCTAATTTGGCTCTCTAGAAAAAATGGGCAGCAGTCATTCATGGGCCCGCCGTAAATTATGAAAAGTTATGGCTAGTTATGGTGCAGAGTGCGCACCCTGCATAAACTTTGCACTTTTCAAGGCAGGAGGCAAGGAATGACCTTGATTGCTCCATCCATCCTGTCGGCGGATTTTGCCCGCCTGGGAGAGGAATTGCAGGCGGTCACCAGGGCCGGGGCGGACCTGATCCACATCGACGTCATGGACGGCCATTTCGTCCCCAACATCACCCTGGGCCCGCCGGTGATCAAGGCCTTGCGCAGTCACAGCACCCTGCCCTTCGACGTGCACCTGATGATCGCCCAGCCCCAGGAGTTTATTGAGGATTTTGCCGCGGCCGGGGCCCAGATCATTTCCGTGCAGGCGGAGGCCTGCACCCATCTGCACCGCACCCTCCAGGCCATTCGCCAGGCCGGCTGCCGGCCGGCAGTAGCCCTGAACCCCGCCACCCCCCTGGAGGCCATCACGTATGTCCTGGGGGAAGTGGAGATGATTCTGCTGATGACGGTCAACCCCGGCTTCGGGGGCCAGCAGTTCATCCCCGCCGTACTCCCCAAGATCGAGCGCCTCAGGGCGCTCATCGACCGGGAAAGTCTGCCGGTGAAAATCCAGACGGACGGGGGCGTCAACGAAGACACCATCGCCCAGGTGGCCCGGGCCGGATGCGATATCTTTGTGGCCGGCACCGCCGTCTTTGGCCAGCCGGATTATGCCCGGGCCATCAAAGGGCTCAGGCAGAAAGCGGACGAGGCCAGGCGCGAGCCGGCCAAATAGGGGCTAGGTTGGGTTTCCAAATAAGATGACACCGGAGAACTCATTTTTTACGCCTCTGTTCTCGAGGGGAGTCAAGTGGTAGTGTCGCAAAAAATTTGCGTATGAGGTTAATTTCCTCAGGAAGAGTGCCGCCGCAGGCACTCCCCTGCGCCGACACAGGCTGGAAGCCCGTGCCAGTGAGAATTTCCTTCTGCCTGGATTCTAATCTGCCTGATAAAATTTCAGGGGCGCACCGTTTGAATAATAAGAGGCCGGTCAAAAAGCTGAAAGCTGAAAGCTGACCGCTGAAAGCTGACCGCTGACCGCTGCAAGCTAACTATGTGGCTCTATCTCTTTAAAAGAAGCCTGATGATGGTCCCTATGCTCCTGGGGATCACCCTGGTTTCCTTTGTGGTGATTCACCTGGCGCCGGGCACGCCGGTGGAGATGCAGACCACTCTCAACCCCAAGGTCTCCCTGGAAGCCCAAAAACGCCTCCGGGAGCTTTACGGGCTGGACAAACCCTTGCTGGTGCAATACCGGGATTGGCTCCAAAGGATCAGCCAGCTGGACTTCGGGCGCTCTTTTTCCCCGGACCGGCGTCCCGTGTGGAATAAGATCAAGGAAAGGATCGGCATCACCATCTCCCTCAACCTCATGTCCCTGATCATTATCCTGGCCACAGCCATCCCCATCGGGGTGCTGGCCGCCTATCGCGCCCACTCCTGGTTTGACAAAGCCACCACTCTGTTCGTCTTTTTCGGGTTTGCCATGCCTACCTTTTGGCTGGCCCTGTTGGTCATCCTGTTTTTCGGCGTCTATCTGGACTGGCTGCCCATCTCCGGGCTGACTTCCCTGAATTTTCGCTATTTCAGCCTGTGGCAAAAAATCCAAGATCTGGCGGCCCATGTGACCCTGCCGGTGCTGGTGGCCGCCTTCGGCGGACTGGCCGGCATGTCCCGTTATATGCGGGGCAATATGCTGGAGGTGATCCGCCAGGATTACATCACCACTGCCCGGGCCAAGGGACTGCCGGAGCGCACGGTGATTTTCAAACACGCCCTCAGGAACGCCCTGTTGCCGGTGATCACCATCTTGGGCCTCTCCGTGCCCGGACTGATCGGCGGCAGCGTGATCTTCGAATCCATCTTCGCCATCCCCGGCATGGGCCAATTGTTTTACGGCGCAGTCATGGCCCGGGACTACCCCCTGGTCATGGGAGAACTGGTCATCGGCGCCCTCCTCACCCTGATGGGCAACCTCCTGGCCGACGTGGGCTATGCCCTGGTTGACCCGCGCATCCGGGCGGGGTAGCAGAATGATAATTTGAGGGGAGGGCCGGGGGACGGTGGGTCACTTACAATCCCTCCCCTCAAACTCCCCTCCCCAGCCCGCGGAAAATGCAAGAGATTTCGGGAAGGGGGCAGGGGCACAGGCGTCCTCGCCTGTGGAAACCCCTGGCCCCCTTCCCGAAATCTCTTGCACAAGCAAACTTTATGAGAAGACGCGAATTTTGGGCGAGGTTTCGCAGCAACCGGTTGGCCATGACCGGCCTGGCGCTGGTGCTGGGGATGTTCGTGGTGTCGCTGGCGGCCCCCTGGCTGGCGCCTTACGACCCCGATGCCCTTAATTTGCAGGCGGCCTTGGCGGCCCCCAGTGCGGCCCATCCCCTGGGCACCGATCAATTGGGCCGGGATGTCCTGTCCCGGATGATTTATGGCTCCCGGGTGTCCTTGAAGGTGGGTTTCGTGGCGGTGGGCCTGGCGACCTTGATCGGGTTGCTGGTGGGCTCCCTGGCCGGTTTTTATGGCGGCTGGGTGGACCAGGTCCTCATGCGCCTGGTGGACCTGATGCTCTGTTTTCCCACGTTTTTCCTGATCCTGGCAGTGATCGCGGTGTTGGAGCCCAGCATCTGGAATATCATGGCGGTCATCGGGCTCACCAGTTGGATGGGGGTGGCGCGCCTGGTCCGGGCGGAATTTTTAACGCTCCGGGAGCGGGAATTCGTGGCCGCGGCCCGGGCCCTGGGGGCGTCGGACACCCGCATCATTTTGCGGCACATGCTGCCTAACGCCCTGGCCCCGGTGATGGTCTCCGCCACCCTGGGCGTGGCGGGGGCCATCCTGACGGAGAGCGCTTTGAGCTTTTTAGGGCTGGGGGTGCAGCCGCCGACGCCCAGTTGGGGCAACATCTTGACCGCCGGCAAGGACAACATCGAAATCGCCTGGTGGCTCTCGGTCTTTCCTGGCCTGGCCATCCTGGTGACGGTGATGAGTTACAACCTCCTGGGGGAAGGCATCCGGGAGGCCATCGACCCCCGCCTGAAGGGCTGAGCGGAAATTTCCCTAAAGTTTGCCGTTAAATTGTCGATAAATCAGGACGGGGGGGGACTCGAAGCGCCAAAATATTGATATGCCGGCCTGGAAGTTCTGCAAATAAATTGACATTCGCTTTAAAACAACTTACCCTATCTTCCTAGCGGTAAGATACCATACATTCAGTGTCAGGGAGGCATGCTCTATGAAGCGGAGTTTGATCAGGATTACCGTAATCGTGTTGGCTCTGGCTCTCTGCAGCACGGGCCTGGCATTTGCCCAAAAGGCTGAGAAAGCTAAAGGCGGTGAGGCGGACATCGGCAAGATGTTGATGACCAGTTTTGACCTGATGGAAAAGGCCAAATATGCCCAGGCCCAGAAAATGCTGGAACAGGTTCTGCAAAAAGACCCTGGCAACCCCCTGGCCCTGAATAACCTGGCCGCCGTCATGGTCAAGGAAAAGAAGTTTGACAAGGCCGATACCTATCTGAATCAGGCCCTGCCCCGGGCTAAAGGCTACATGGTGCAGATTAACCGGGTGTGCCAGGTGGGCGGCATCTGCTTGGCCTTCAAGCCCGCGTCGGGCACCGCTGGCAACCAGGAACTGGAACCCCTGGTGAAGTTGAACATTGACATGGTCAAACAGTATATGAGCTCCGAACCCCTGCCGGGGAAAGGCCCAAGATAAATCGCCGGCCAATCCCTTAAAAGCACTCCGGGCCCCTGCGGGGGCCCTTTTTTTGCCGCGGGCCCCGGGCCTGGCATAAAGTGCATAATTCTCCCAATCTTTCTCCCTTATGGTATATTAGAGGCGGCATTGCCAGGTCCGGCCATGGCAGGCGGATCATGCGTCCCAGATTCCGGGATTCCCTGGCCTTACCCACAGGTGAAAATATTTCGGTCATTTGCTGAGGCCATATCGGGACCGGGGATTATGATTATGTTGGGACAGGCCCGGCAAATTTGGCCGACTTAAATGTTATTCGATAAAAAGAGGAGCCAGCGCGATGAAACGTTTTGCCCCGGTTTTGCTAATTTTGTTAACTGCAGGTTTTATGGCCGGTGTGGCCTTTGGTCAGGACGCGAAGGTTCTTATCAGTCGTGCCATCGAAGCCATGGAGGCCGGCAAATATGATCAGGCCTTGCAAGACTTCGGCCAGGCCCTGAAGCTGAAACCCAACGACCCCGCCATCTATGACTACCTGGGGGTGGCCAAGCGGGGTAAAAACCTTAACGACCAGGCCCTGCAGGACTTTAACAAGGCCATCCAGTTAGACCCTAAATTTGCCAGGGCCTATCGGGACCGGGCTATGGTGTATTACGACCAAACCGACTACGACAAGTCCCTGACCGATCTGCTCCAGGCCCGGAGCCTGGGCTACCAGGTGGATGAGGACTTTGTCAAAATGGTGCGCCGCAAGGCGGCGGAAAAAAAATAGCGGGGCCGGGCGGATGGCCCTGGAGCTGTAGGGCTCAACTTTATGGGAGCCGGAGCGGCAAAAACCCTTTCTCCAGTAAAGCGGCATGGGAAGGGGAGGAGGGGGGAAACAGGGGAAAATGAGGAATCGAGCTATGAAACGCCCGGCGCTGAACCTGGTCCGGTTGCTGCTGGCCCTGACTCTCTGCTGGCCTGGCCTGGCCCTGGGACAGGGCAACGATGACATCACCGGGATGCTGGTCCGGAGTTACGATCTGCTGGAAGCAGGGAAAGTGGACCAGGCCCAGAAGATCTTTGAAGAAATCTTGCAAAAACACCCCGGGGAGCCCCTGGCTCTCAACAACCTGGCCGCGGTGATGGTAAAAAAGGGGAAATATCGGCAGGCTCTGGACTATCTCGAGGAGGCCCTGCCCCGGGCCAAGGGCTATAAAGTGCAGGTGAACCGGGTTTGCGATGTCAAGGGGGTCTGCCTGGCCTTCCGGCCCCTGGCCGTCGAATATGGCAACCATGACCTGGAGGCGCTCATCAGGCTGAACATCGAAATGATCAAAGCCAAGCTGGGCCTCCGGCGTGTGAGCTGAGGAGCTGTCAGCCATCAGCCATCAGCTGTCAGCGTTCAGCTTTCAGAAAAAGATCGCTGATTGGTCTGACGATGGGTTCTTAGTGGCAGCCAGGGACAGCCGTCCCGCCAAAAAACTCTTAAGGATGTGGGGCGGGCCTCTGTGCCCGCCGCCGTCCCCTTTTAGAGGTGCGCAGAGCGCACCCTACGAAAAACTGGGGTTAGGGCCTTTAGGTAACCGGCCCGGTTTTAACCTGCTATTCTAATCAACCGAAACAGAAAACCGAAAACCCTAAACCGAATCCGCACACTATTTCTTTACAGCACCCTGCATGGCCGCGGCTTTTTCTTGCAGATACGGCACCAGGGAAGGGTCGGGGGGCTGTTCCACCAATTTTTGCCACCAGCGGGCGGCTTCCGGCCGGTTGCCGGCCTTCTCGTAGAGCCAGGCCAGTCGACGCCGCACCTCTCCCTGGAACGGCCCGGAGGCGCTCTCCGCGGCCGGCCGCAAGGCCTGGGCCGCCTTGCCGTAATCCCCCATGGCTTCGTAACAGTAACTTAGGCTTTCGCTGACCAGGGGGGCCCAATCCGGAACGTGACCCTGGAGAGTTTCGTAAGCCCTGGCGGCTTCGGCATATTTCCCGGTCTGATAGAGAATATTGGCCCGGTATAACTCGGCCTCCCGGGAGGCGGCGGTCCCGGGAAATTCCCGGATGACCTGGTCCAGGGTCTTCAAGACCTCAGGGCTGGGTTGGGGACGATGCAACTGCGGGCGCACTTCCTCGAAAACCGCGGCCGCCCCGGCCTCTCGGCGCATCTGCAGGTTCGCACTAACCCCCCAAACCGTCAGCCCCAGTACCAACACCCCTACCCCCAAAACCAGCCACTTGAGGTGCCGCTTCAATAACTCCAAAACCCGCTGGGCCAGGTTCAGGACCTCTTCCGGGTCCTGAAGCACCGAGCGGCGCCGGGA
>Ga0315281_10014301_pt1 | contig 10709 bp, 14 predicted proteins | sample YL17G07_0_MG_FD_204540 | JGI IMG/M metagenome (GOLD analysis project Ga0315281, IMG submission 204540) | Sediment microbial communities from Yellowstone Lake, YNP, Wyoming, USA - YL17G07_0 | ecosystem: Environmental > Aquatic > Freshwater > Lake > Sediment | place: USA: Wyoming | collected... | reverse complement strand
CCAGGCACCTGACAGCAAAGTTGAAAATGTCACGCCTGTAAAATAAACAACAAGAATCGCTGGGATTGATTATGAGCAAAATTAAAATTGTTATTGCTGGTTGTAGCGGGCGCATGGGTAAAACACTGCTGGAAGGCGTGTTGCAGTCAGATGATCTGGCATTGCATGCCGCGCTTGAGCATCAGGCCAGCCCCAGTCTGGGCAAAGATGCGGGCGAGCTGGTGGGTAGTGCTTGCGGTGTCAAGATAGGTGCTGATGTGGCTGCTGCACTCAAGGGCGCAGATGTACTTATCGACTTTACCCGGCCCGAAGGCACGCTGGAGCATATCGCGCTGTGTGAAAAACTGGGTGTGAATATTGTGGTGGGCACGACCGGTTTTACTGCGCAGCAAAAGGCGCTATTGGGTGCGGCCGCACAGAAGATAGGCGTGATGTTTTCACCCAATATGAGTGTGGGCGTGAACTTGACTTTCAAGTTGCTGGAAATGGCTGCCAAAGTCTTGTCGCATGGCTATGATATTGAAATTGTCGAGGCTCACCATCGGCACAAGGTAGATGCGCCTTCCGGCACTGCGCTGGGCATGGGCGAGGTCATCGCCAGAACCCTGGGGCGCGACCTGGAAAAGTGTGCCGTGTACGGGCGCGAAGGCGTGACCGGTGAACGTGATCCTTCAACCATCGGCTTTGCTACCGTGCGGGGTGGGGATATAGTCGGAGATCACACGGTCATGTTTGCCGGAATTGGCGAGCGCATTGAAATCACCCACAAGGCCAGTAGCCGCGCCACGTTTGCGCTGGGTGCCTTGAGGGCGGCCAGGTTTCTGAAAGCCAGCAAGCCGGGAATGTATGACATGCAGGATGTGCTGGGACTGAAATAAAATCGCCGTTTTTTAATAATCAAATTTATACAGGAATAGTTAGTGATGAACAAACTCGATACCAATGATATGAGCTGGATAGGCCGGTATATAGGCGTAATAATTGTTTCGCTGATACTTGCCGCAGCAATAGGCAGTATGGATTTGTTTGAGAAAACTTTTGTGATCCCCGGTAAACTCAGCGCTTCCCATCTGGTCAGGTTCCTGGGGTACAGCTCTGCACTGGCGGCGCTATGGATGCTGGGGCAGCGTGCAACCATTGCTTTGCAGCAACATCACGGTCGCTGGTCTTTTACGCAACATCTGATTCTTCCTGTGGTGACACTAGTTGTTGTCGCATCGGTTAATTCCATCGCGCTATTGGTACTCAAGCCAATGATGAGCACAACGCTGCACAATATTTATAACTGGGTGTTTATTGTGGCAATACTGGCTTGCTCGGCATGGGTGGTGATGGCGGTGCTGGGACAGTCAGCTTCACTGACGAAAGTGTTCACCTCAATTGCAGAGCGACTTGACGCTGATGGTAAGCCCAAGGAGTGCGCTGCTTGGAACACCAGTAATGAGGCAATAGCCAAATTTTGCAAGAGATGCGGCAAGGCGTTTTCCGAGCAAGTGTGATGCGCACTTCAAGCCTGTCGTAAATTCTTTTCAGTGGCTCGTTTGGGGCTCCAGCCGCTCGCAAAGCTCGCTTAACGTTTGCTTCGCGCACGTTAGCTTTCACCGCAAGCGGGTAATTGACTATGTACGGGATTTTTTCATGGCTTGCGCAGCTTCACGTTTAGAGTCCTTTTCACGCTCCGTTTCCCGCTTGTCATGCTCTTTCTTGCCCTTGGCCAAGCCTATGTTCAGTTTGATGAGGCTGCCTTTATAGTGCATATCCAGCGGCATGATGGTATATCCGGCGCGCTGAACCTTGGAGATTAGCTTCTCGATTTCGCGGGCATTGAGCAGTAATTTCCGCGTGCGGGTGGGGTCGGGATGGATATGGGTAGAGGCATTCAGCAAAGGGCTGATGTGCGAGCCGAATAGCTGCAAAGTGTCATCACGTATGGTGATGTAGGCTTCCTTGAGTTGCACACGACCAGCGCGTATGGCTTTGACTTCCCAGCCTTCCAGCATCAGGCCGGCTTCGTAGCGCTCTTCTATGAAGTAATCGTGAAATGCTTTTTTGTTTTGGACGATGCTCATATCTCGTATATTCTACCAGCTTTGCCTGATCAGGCATTTTCATTCAGGCTTTAAGGAAGTTAATTTCTATGGCACTTGTCGAAAAATCGGTTTTACTTGCCTTCAGTGCGGAACAGATGTTCGCGCTGGTTGATAACGTGGCGGAATACCCGCAATTCTTGCCATGGTGTGGCGGCACAAGCGTGACCGTACTGGATGAAAACAAGATAAGGGCAACCGTCCATATCAATTATCACCATGTGAAACAAAGTTTTACTACTGAAAATATTCGTGTTAAACCGAAAAGCATTGACATAACCTTGCTGGATGGCCCCTTCAAGCACCTGGATGGTAGCTGGCATTTTATCGCTTTGTCTCCAACTGCCTGTAAAATAGCGTTCAGGCTGAATTATGAGTTTTCAAACAAATTGCTGGAGAAGGTGGTCGGCCCGGTTTTTCATTACATCGCTTCTACTTTTGTTGAGGCGTTTATCAAGCGTGCTGAAGTTATTTACAAGAAATAATTAAATTTCATCAATGAGTCATTCAACCGAAAATAGCCTGATTAATGTGGAAGTGTTGTATGCCTTGCCGCAGGAACAGACCCTGCTGAAAATACAAATTCCGCCAGGCAAGACAATTGAAGAAGCGGTAAAAATGTCCGGCATATTGGAAAAATACCCTGAAATCGATCTGGCCACCAACAAGGTGGGCATATATAGCAAATTGAGCAAACTGGATACGGTATTGCGTGACAGGGACAGAATTGAAGTCTATCGCCCCCTGATCGCCGACCCCAAGGAAGTCAGACGCAAGCGTGCGGAAGAAGGCAAAGTGATGAAAAAGGGTGCAGGGGATGCTTGATTACGACCTGCATTGTCACTCGAATGTATCCGATGGCTTGCTGCCTCCGGCCGAGCTGATGGCGCGTGCCGCCGGGCGCGGGGTGAAGTTTATTGCGCTGACCGACCACGACGACACGGATGGCCTGGCAGAAGCGGCTCAGGCAGCCGAGAAACACCAGATGAAGTTTATCAACGGCGTGGAAATTTCAGTCAGCTGGCGCAGCCACACGCTGCACATTGTCGGCTTGAACATCGATCCGAAAAACAAGGCATTGCAGGCAGGCTTGCACAGCGTTCGTGAGGGCAGGGGGGAGCGAGCAAGACTGATGTCCGAATCCCTGGCTCGTGCTGGCATAGGGGGTGTGCTGGAAGGCGCATATCAATATGCTTCGAACCGGGAAATTATTGGCCGCACCCATTTTGCCCGCTATCTGGTGGAAACAGGACATGCAAAGGATGTGCGCAGCGTATTCAAGAATTTTCTGGTCAAGGGCAAGCCGGGTTTTGTACCGCATCAGTGGGCCGCATTGAATGATACGATTAACTGGATAAACGGGAGTGGCGGAGTTGCCGTGCTGGCTCATCCGGGGCGTTATACCTCTGGCCGCAAGCCGATGGGACGCAAGACTCTGCGCGAACTGCTCGCAGAATTCGTAGAGATGGGTGGTCGTGGTATCGAGGTGGTGACCGGCAGCCATACACCGGAGCAATATGCAGAATTTGCAAAATATGCGACTGAATTTAATCTGTTGTCATCCTGTGGTTCGGATTTTCACGGGCCCGGTGAAAGCTACAGGGATCTGGGACGTTTGCCCGATTTACCGCTGGAATGCCGCCCGATCTGGCAGGCTTGGGAATCGGCACGACAATAAACACCAGTAGGTGTTTTGTTGTAAAAACATCGCACTTAAATAATTCCAGACTTAACTATGGCTCAATTTTTTGTTATACATTCCGACAATCCCCAGATCAGGTTAATCAGGCAGGCTGCAGAACTGGTGCGCAAGGGAGCGGTAATTGTTTACCCGACAGACTCGGGTTACGCCCTGGGATGCCATCTGGGGGACAAGGATGCCGTCATGCGCATACGCAAGATACGCGATGTGGATGACAAGCATCATATGACGCTGGTATGCCGCGACCTTTCTGAAATAGCGCATTATGCCCGGGTGGATAACGTTCAATTTCGCCTGATGAAAAGCAATACACCGGGGAGCTTTACCTTTATTCTGGACGCAACCAAAGAAGTGCCCAAGCGTTTGCAACATCCCAAACGCAATACCATCGGCTTGCGCATTCCTGCCCATCCCGTTGCGCTGGCATTGCTGGAAGAGCTGGGTGAGCCGCTGTTAAGTTCCAGCCTGATCCTGCCCGGTGAAGATACGGCGATGCATGACGCGGATGAAATTAACGAGCTGCTGGCCAACCAGGTTGAACTGGTGATAGACGGTGGCCCGGTCGGGCTGGAGCCAACAACTGTCATTGATTTAACGGGTGCTACACCCATTATGGTGCGGCAGGGCAAGGGTGCAGCCAGCGCATTTTCAATAGAGGAATAGCAAGTCGCATGAATATAGAAAATCTTATACAAATTATTGCCCTTGCGGCCATCCCCGTGTTATTTGCAATTACCCTGCATGAAGCGGCACATGGTTATGTGGCGCGTCACTTTGGCGATATGACTGCCTACCAGCAGGGGCGCATCAGCCTGAATCCGGTACGCCATATTGACCCGGTGGGCACCATCCTGCTGCCTATTCTGACGTTGTGGATGGGAGGGATATTATTTGGTTGGGCCAAGCCGGTTCCAGTCAATTTTGCGGCCCTGCGCAACCCGAAAAAAGACATGCTGTGGGTAGCCTTGGCCGGGCCTGCATCCAACCTGTTTATGGCCTTTGGCTGGGCGCTTTTTGCTAAAATAGCACTGGCCTTCCCTGATGGTTATTATGCGGTACCGATGGTGGAGATGGCCAAGATCGGTATCAATATCAATCTTGTGTTGATGGTGCTTAACCTCTTGCCCCTGCCGCCGCTGGATGGCGGTCGCATCGCCATCAGCATGTTGCCGCACCGTCAGGCTTACCAGTTGGCACAGATTGAGCCGTATGGCATGTTTATCCTCATCTTCCTGGCAGTCACGCCTGTGCTGTCGTGGATACTCAGGCCATTTATGGGCATGATGTACTCTGTGATACGAATTATTTTTGGACTATAAGAATAGAAATCTATGTTTGCTGATCGAGTGTTATCCGGAATGCGTCCCACAGGCAGCTTGCACCTGGGGCACTACCATGGCGTACTGAAAAACTGGGTGGAAATGCAGCAGGAATTTGAATGCCTGTTTTTTGTGGCTGACTGGCATGCGCTCACCACGCACTATGATGACCCGCAACTGATCGCGCAGAGCACCTGGGACATGGTCATAGACTGGCTGGCGGCCGGGGTAGACCCCGCCCGTGCAACCCTGTTTATTCAATCCAGAGTGCCTGAGCATGCCGAGCTGCATTTGCTGTTGTCGATGATTACACCGCTGGGCTGGCTGGAACGCGTGCCCACCTACAAGGATCAACAGGAAAAACTCAGTGAAAAGGATTTAAGCACTTACGGGTTTCTGGGATACCCGTTGCTGCAAAGTGCGGATATATTAATTTATCGTGCCACCCAGGTTCCGGTGGGTGCAGATCAGGTGCCGCATATAGAATTCACACGCGAAATTGCTCGACGCTTTAACCATCTGTACGGGCGCGAACCAGGTTTTGAGGAAAAAGCGCAGGCAGCGGTAAAGAAGCTGGGCAGCAAGAAGGCCAGGCTGTATGAAGAGCTGCGTAACCGCTACCAGGAACACGGCGACGACGAGGCACTGCAATCCGCACAGTCGCTGCTGGACGAGCAGCAAAGCCTTAGTCTGGGTGATCGCGAACGGCTATTTGGTTATCTCGAAGGCGGCGGCAAGATGATACTTTCCGAGCCCCAGGCCATGTTGACCGTGGCTTCAAAGATGCCCGGGCTCGATGGGCAAAAAATGTCCAAGTCCTACAACAACACCATTACCCTGCGTGAAGATGCCGCCAGTGTCAGCAAGAAAATTCGCACCATGCCGACTGACCCCGCCCGTGTACGCCGTACCGATGCGGGCGATCCGGACAAATGTCCGGTGTGGCAATTGCACCTGGTTTATTCAAATGATGAGATCAAAAAAACGGTGCAGAAAGGTTGTAGAAGTGCGGGTATAGGCTGTATTGAATGCAAGCAGCCGGTCATTGATGCGGTGTTGCTGGAACAAAATCCGATGCGCGAGCGCGCTCAGCAATATCTGGACGACCCCACGCTGGTGCGCAATATCATCGCGGACGGTTGCGAGAAGGCACGCAAGCTTGCCAATGAAACGATGCGTGATGTACGCGAGGCTATGGGTTTGGATTATTCTTAACGTTATTTGAAAAGCATTTGCCACAGAGTGCACTTAGAATTTATTGAGATTTTCATAATTCATTACATCAAAAAATGTTTCGAAAATTGTTCACAGGGCTCAAACCCCCTCCGGCTCCCCCTTGACAGGGGGAGAGACAAGCTCGCTCCTCCCCTGTTAAGGGGAGGCTGGGAGGGGTTTAGTAGTGTTATGATTTATGAAAAAATCAATAGTCGGTCATCTCTGTGAGCTCTGTGGCCAGGTTTTTTGTTGTAGAAAGAAAAATACGAAGGATATGTTGTACTACACAATAAAAATTATACTGTCAGCCCTGGTCATCGTGGCTGTGAGTGAAATTGCCAAGCGCAGCACCTTGCTGGGGGCGCTGCTGGCATCGCTGCCGCTCACTTCCTTGCTGGCATTTGTGTGGCTGTATCTGGATACCGGTGATACGCAGAAAGTTGCGGCATTGTCCTCCGATATCTTCTGGCTGGTGTTGCCATCGTTGCCATTATTTTTGCTGCTGCCCGTGATGATAAAAATGGGCTGGGGGTTCTGGTTTAGCCTTGCCGGGGCAGTGCTGGTTACCGCAGGCTGCTATGGTTTGATGCTGCTGACATTTAAATATTTTTCGGGGCAGCCATGAGCGAAGAAACAACAAAGGCAGTGCAGGACGCAGTGCCGCAGGCTGTTGCGCTGGCGCACATCCATGGCGAACCCATGCTGGAAATGCCCAAGGATTTGTATATTCCGCCCGATGCCCTGGAGCTGGTGCTGGAAACCTTTCAGGGGCCGCTGGATCTGCTGCTGTACCTGATACGCAAACACAATCTGGATGTGCTGGATATCCCGATGGCGCAACTTACCCAGCAGTACATGGACTACATCGAGCTGATGCGGCAGGGCCGCCTGGAGCTGGCTGCCGAGTATCTGCTGATGGCGGCCGTGCTGATCGAGATCAAATCACGCATGTTGCTGCCCCGTCTGGCGGTAGCGACAGAGGAGGATGGCGAAGATCCAAGAGTTGAGCTGATGCGCCGTCTGCTTGAGTATGAGCAAATGAAACTCGCCGCGCAGAAATTGAATGAGCTGCCGCAGGCCGGTCGTGATTTTGAGCTTGTGCAGGTGTTGATCGAGCAAACAGTGGTTGAACGGTTGCCCAATATCTGTGTGGATGATTTAAGGCTGGCCTGGCTGGGTCTGTTGACGCGAGCCAAGCTGCATGCGCACCATAAAGTCCGTCGCGATGGCGTATCGGTGCGCGAGCAAATGACACGTTTGATACGGCAGTTGCAGCATGGTGAATTTGAGTCGTTTGAAAATCTGTTTGATGTGAGCGGTGGTATTCCGCAACTGGTGGTAACATTTATTGCAATTCTTGAATTGGCCAAGGAAACGCTGGTCGAAATAACCCAAACCGAGACGCTGGGGAAAATCTATGTCAGAACAAGTAACACAGTCAACGCAGAGTGAGGGGGCGTCAGCCACTCAGGCTGAGCAGTCAGGCGAAATGCTCAACCTGTTGGAGCCGCAAACCGCACAGGTGGAGGATACGCTGCGCGCAGTAGAACCGGCCTTGCTCAAGAATATTATTGAAGCGGCTTTGCTGACCTCGCCGGAGCCGCTGTCACTGAATGAATTGAAGAAACTGGCCGAGGTGTCGCAGGGCAGTACGCTGATCGAGGAATTACTGACTGAGCTGGCCAAGGATTACGAGTCACGCGGAGTCGAGCTGACCCAGGTTGCCAGCGGCTGGCGTTTTCGCGCACGACCAGATATGCAAATGTATCTGGGCAGGCTTAACCCGCAGAAACAGCCGCGCTATTCGCGTGCGGTAATGGAAACCCTGGCCATCATTGCTTACAGGCAACCGGTGACACGCGGCGATATTGAAGATATTCGCGGCGTTGCCGTTGCCTCTCCCATCCTGAAAACTCTGGAGGCACGCAACTGGATTGAAGTGATCGGCACGCGGGATGTGCCGGGCAAACCGGAGCTGTTTGCCACCACCCAGCAGTTGCTGGACGATCTGAATCTGCGTTCCCTGCATGAGCTCCCCGACCTTGAGGAAATGGGCAGCCTGCTGGACCAGAGTTCCCCGGATGCCAACTGATCCCTTGGCAACATCTCCATTTTCGCTGTTGAAGTAATAGTGAAACATATCACCTCCCCGGATAATCCATTTTACAAAGAGCTGCTCAAGCTCGCCAGCTCGGCGCGGCAGCGCGGCAAGGCCGGGCAGACACTGCTGGATGGCGTACATTTGCTTGCTGCCTATCTGGCAAGCGGGCAGCAGCCATTGCACCTGATTCTGACTGCTGCTGCCCTGCACGATGCAGAAATAAATGCACTGTTGAAAAAATTACCCGAAGTACCGCAGACGCAACTTGACGACAGCTTGTTTGCGGGGCTGACCGAGCTTAAAACGGTTAGTGGTGTGCTGGCTTTAATATCCATTCCATTGTCAGAGCCGCAGCCGCAGATGGGCAACTTTTCCCTGTTGCTGGAAAATATCCAGGATCCCGGCAATCTTGGCTCCATGCTGCGCTCGGCAGCCGCTGCAGGTTGTGACGCGGTGATCCTGTCCAAGGGCTGTGCCGATGCATGGTCGCCCAAAGTATTGCGCGCAGCCATGGGCGGACATTTTGTACTAAAACTGCATGAGCATGCCGATTTACCAGGTATCGCTAAAGTGTTTGACGGGACTATATATGCTGCAGCGCTCTCGGCAAAAGACTCTCTCTATGAAATCAATTTGAGGGGCAGGATTGCATTTGCTGTGGGCAACGAGGGCGCAGGGCTGTCACAGGCATTGCTCAATTGCGCAAAATCCTTCATTATTCCAATGCCGGGAAATGTTGAGTCACTGAATGCCGCTGCCGCGGCTGCGGTATGTTTGTTTGAGGCAGTGAGACAGCGAAAATAATTCAAGAGTGTGCAGGATCAGTAAAGCGCACCGATCGTTTTTTAAAGGGGGTTTCATGAGTAATCCTTTCACGGTACACCTAATCTCCTGGCATGATGGCGAGCCACTGCTGCGCTCCATACGCGAAAAAGTATTCATACAGGAACAAGGTGTTCCTGCCGAGCTGGAGTGGGACGGGCAGGATGCAGCCTGTCACCACGCGCTGGCACTCAGCGCCAATGGCGATGCGATTGGTTGCGGACGTATCACACCAAAGGGTCACATAGGCCGGGTGGCGGTATTGCCCGAGTGGCGCCACAAGCGCATCGGTACTGCTATCCTGGAACTATTGGTTGATTATGCCCGTACACAGGACTATGCCAGTGTTGAACTCAATGCACAGGAGCAGGCAATTGATCTGTATAAAAAATTTGGATTTGAGGCAAAGGGAAAAGTATTTATGGATGCCAATATTCCGCACCGCAAGATGTCATTGCAGCTAAAAAACCGGGGAATGTCCTAGTTTTGGATTGTAACCATTTGAAAACTGACTTCAATCAGGACAACTAATTAATAATGGTCAGAATCCTGATGGGCAAGTTTCATCGAAAATACCTTCAGCATACGAAGGTGTTTGTATATTTTCTGCTGCTGTATGCCCTGATAGTTTTTGCCTTGTCGGGTACAGACATAAAGTTTGTTGAACTGCACCTGTTGTTTGATACCAGCAACAGCATTTTATCCCTGTTGCTTGCCTTGTTTTTGTTTGCACTGCTAAGCAATATCCAGCCCAACTTCCGGACATATCTGGTAATCAGTTTTGGCCTCTCAACAGCAATAGAGTTGTTGCATACACTGGTGGGGCTGGAGTGGGTGGGCCAGTATGTTTGGCTGAGTAGCTATGCGCATCTGCTGCGTCCTGTCACCTGGCCTCCTTCTACCTATCTGTTGCCCCTCTCTATATTATGGGCGATCTGGCTGATGCGCAGAAATTCGGCATTACGGCCAGCTTCCTTTGCCGCAGGGCTGGTATTTATCACCTTTCTATTGATGCTGCTGTCGTTCAATCTGCCGACATATGTGAATACCGGTTTTCTGGGAGTACAGCGCCCGACTCAAATGCCCGTGCTTGTGATATTGCTGATTTATATTGTTGTCTGTATGCGTGAGAGGTATAGATCTCCATTGTTTGAAGGTCTTGCACTAATGGGATTTTTTTTGTTCCTGTCAGATTTGTTTATGTTGTTCTCCACTTCGCCGCACGAGAAATTTGCCATGATGGCCCATGCCGGCAAGTTGATCGCATATTCATTTCTGCATGTCGTGCAGATGCGCATGGCTGCGGAAGATAGCCACGCTCGAAGCGGTTTTGAAGCGGCACTGATTCGGGAAAAAAAATACCTGCGTAACCTGAAAAAAGATCTGGAATTCCAGCAATACGCGCTGGATCAGCATGCGATTGTTGGTATTACCGATGTACAGGGTACGATTACCTATGTGAA
>Ga0315281_10014300_pt1 | contig 10710 bp, 11 predicted proteins | sample YL17G07_0_MG_FD_204540 | JGI IMG/M metagenome (GOLD analysis project Ga0315281, IMG submission 204540) | Sediment microbial communities from Yellowstone Lake, YNP, Wyoming, USA - YL17G07_0 | ecosystem: Environmental > Aquatic > Freshwater > Lake > Sediment | place: USA: Wyoming | collected... | reverse complement strand
GCCGATGAGGATATCGGAATATCAACCGGTTGAAAATGGCATCCGTATTGCTCTAGAAGAGTGTGGTGATTGCTTCATCCGTATGCACAGGTATTAGTTTTAAGAGGTAACCGGGAATATGAAAAAAATAGAGGCGCTCATAAAGCCGTTTAAGCTTTCCGACGTAAAGGAAAAGCTGACGGCCATCGGCATACAGGGCATGACGGTAACCGAGGTGAAGGGGTTTGGTAGGCAGAAAGGACACACGGAACTTTACCGCGGAACCGAGTATAAAATCGATTTCCTGCCGAAGATAAAACTGGAGATGGTGGTTCCCGCTGAAATGGCGGAAAAGGCGGTGGAGACTATCATTGCCGCCGCGCACACCGGCCAAATAGGCGATGGAAAGATATTCATTTCCTCCATCGAAGAGGTCATACGAATTCGCACGAAAGAGCGTGGCAAAGATGCGATTTAAGTTGAAGTCATTTATTGATAACGTGAGCCTGCCATTTGTAATAGTTGGAGTTATTTTTACTTATGGTGGTTCGGCTTTCGCCGAGACATCATTGCCGGTTCCCCGGATTGATACCGGCGACACCACATGGGTTTTGATATCGGCGGCGATGGTGATGTTGATGACGCCGGGTCTGGCGCTTTTCTACGGCGGCATGGTGCGGCGCAAGAACGTGCTGGGAACCATGATGCAAAGTTTCATCGCCATACCGGTTATCAGCATCCAGTGGGTGCTTATCGGGTATTCGCTGGCGTTCGGGCCGGACATCGGGCATTTCATCGGTAGCCTTTCATGGGCGGGCCTAAGCGGCGTGGGGCTGATGCCGAACGCGGATTATGCCCCCACCATCCCCCACCAAGCGTTCATGATTTTTCAGATGATGTTCGCGGTCATCACCCCGGCGGTGATATCGGGCGGGTTTGCGGAGCGGATAAAATTCAGTTCCTACCTGGTGTTTTTGCTCCTGTGGAGCACGCTGGTGTACGACCCGATAGCGCATTGGGCGTGGGGCGCCGGCGGCTGGATAAAAAACATGGGGGGCCTGGATTTCGCGGGCGGGTTCGTGGTGGAAATCAATTCCGGCGTCGCCGCGCTGGCGGCCGTGCTGGTGGTGGGCAGGCGCAAGGGATGGCCGCACGAGCCGATAATGCCGCACAACCTCACTCTCATGCTCGTGGGCGCGGGACTGCTTTGGTTCGGCTGGTTCGGGTTCAACGCCGGAAGCGCGGTCGCGTCCGGTTCGGTGGCCACCGCCGCATTCGTGGCCACCCACATAGCCACGGCCGCCGCGGCGCTTGGCTGGACCGTTGCGGAGTGGAAACACCGGGGGAAACCGACCCTTCTGGGCGCGGCATCGGGAGCGGTGGCGGGCCTTGTGGCCATAACCCCCGCGGCGGGGTTTGTCAGCCCCCTCCCCTCGTTGCTCATCGGCGGCGTGGCGGGAGTCCTTTGCTATTGCGCGGTGGTGGGCAAATCCCGCTTGGGGTACGACGACACGCTGGACGCCTTCGGCGTACACGGTGTTGGCGGCACCTGGGGGGCGCTGGCGACGGGGCTGTTCGCCTCCACCGCCGTAAACGCCGCGGGGGCAAACGGCCTGTTTTACGGCAACCCCGGCCTGTTGCTCATCCAGCTTACGGGCGTGGCCGCCACATGGGCCTACTCGTTTGGCATGACGTTTTTAATCATGAAGGGAATAAGCGCCACAATGGGCCTGCGGATTGCCAAAGACGAGGAGGAGCAGGGCCTCGACCTTACGCAACACGGCGAAAGCGGCTATTCGATGTAAGGGACAACCCGCTTTTCGGGAGGATGGAAACAGGAAACTTCGGAATGAAAAAGCGAAAAAGGGGGAGAAGCACTTTTCCCTTGAGTTATACGGGAGTCTAAACTAGATTAGCGGGATATTTTAATAATATGGGAGGAATTAAAAGCATGAAACTGACCGCTCATGACGTCATCAAGTTTATAAAGGACAATGGCGTCGAAATGGTAGACCTGAAATTCATGGATTTCATCGGGATATGGCAACATACCGGAAAGCCGGCTTCCGAAATAGACGAGGATATCTTCGATGAGGGACAGGGCTTCGACGGCTCGTCCATCCGCGGATGGCAACCCATCCACGCATCCGACATGGTGCTCATTCCCGATCCCACAACGATGATCGTGGATCCGTTCTACGACAGGAAAACAGTCAGCCTTGTCTGTAACATCCTCGATCCGATTACCCGCGAAGGGTACAGCCGCGATCCGCGCTACATCGCGCAAAAGGCGGAAGCCTACCTGAAGGGCACCGGCATCGGCGATACCGCGTTCATGGGCCCGGAAGCGGAGTTCTTCATATTCGACGACGTTCGCTACAGCACCGCGCAGGGACATTCGTTCTACTTCGTGGACTCCGTGGAAGCGCAGTGGAACACCGGTCGGGAGGAAAATCCGAACTTGGGCTATAAACCGAGATACAAGGAAGGCTACTTCCCCGTTCCGCCGACGGACGCCACCGCGAACCTGCGCGGCGAAATGGTGCGGGTCATGGAAGCTTGCGGCATCCGCGTTGAAACCCAGCACCACGAAGTCGCCACCGCCGGACAGGGGGAAATCGACATGCGGTTCGCCCCGCTCGTCGAAATGGCGGACAAGCTGATGCTCTTCAAGTACATCATTAAAAACGTAGCGCGCAAAAACAACAAAACCGCCACCTTCATGCCCAAGCCGATACAGGGGGACAACGGTTCCGGCATGCACGTCCACATCAGCATCTGGAAAGACGGAAAACCGCTGTTCGCCGGCAACGGGTACGGCGGCATGAGCGAAATGGCCATGTACTTCATCGGCGGCATACTGAAACACGCCAGAGCGCTTGCGGCAATCGTGGCGCCCACCACCAATTCCTACAAGCGGCTTGTGCCGGGCTTCGAGGCGCCGGTCAATCTGGCGTACTCCAGCCGCAACCGCTCCGCATCCATCCGCATCCCGATGTACTCCGCCAGCCCGAAATCCAAGCGCATAGAGGTTCGCTTCCCGGATCCCTCGTGCAACGGTTACCTGGCGTTCGCCGCATTGCTGATGGCGGGACTGGACGGCATCCAGAACAAGATGCTCCCCGGCGATCCGCTGGACAAGGACATCTACGGCCTATCGCCCGAGGAGCTTTCGGAAATCCCGTCCCTCCCCGGCTCGCTGGAAGAGGCGCTCAACGAGCTGGAAGCCGACCACGAATTCCTGCTCAAAGGCGATGTTTTCACCGAGGATGTCATCGAAACCTGGCTGGAATACAAACGGGAAAAGGAACTGGAAGTGGTTCGCAAGGCACCCAGCCCCGTCGAATTCCAACTCTACTACGATATCTAATTTGCAAAATAACCACCGTTTCGGCTTTCAAAAGCCGGAACGGTGGTTTATTATCCCACCATGCATAAAATCCTGATTGTCGAAGACGATGAACTGACACTGAACGTATTGCATACGTTTCTTATCTCAAAGAAATTCGACGTCGCCACCGCCAGCGACGGCTCCGAAGCGATAACCCGGATAGATAATGGGCAATTCGATCTCATTCTGAGCGATGTCCAGATGACCCCCATGGACGGCATGACATTTCTGGAAACCATTCGCCGACGGGAAAACAACGTCCCGTTTATCCTCATGACCGGCCATCCGAAAATTGACGCGTATATCCACGCGGTGCAAAAACTGGGGGCGTTTGAATATATACAAAAACCGATTGACTTGGACATCCTTTACATCGCCATCGAACGCCTGCTAAAGCTCGAGTAAAGAAAATACGGGGGATAGCGGAATTTAACCCTTGCGGGAGGGCTCCCGCAAAACAACCATCGCCTCTTTCCGCGTCAGGCCGTCTTTCACGAAGGCATGGCCTATCCGGTCGAATACCACAAAGCGCCATTTGCCCGCGAGTATCTTTTTGTCATGCTCCATCCCCGCAATCACTTTTTCCGGCGTAAGCCCGCGGGGCAACCGGGTGGGCAGGCCGTAGGCCGAAATCAGCCTCTCCACCCTTTGCGCCGATTGGGCGGAAGCAAGGCCAAGGACGTATGAAAGCCGGGACGCCATCACCATCCCTATCGCCACCGCCTCGCCGTGCCGGATGTTCCGGAAATTAAGGGCGGTTTCAATCCCGTGGGCGAACGTGTGGCCGAAGTTCAAAATCGCCCGCACGCCGGACTCTTTTTCATCCTCACCCACCACGGCGGCCTTAATCCGGCAGGATTCGGAAACAATCTTTTCCAGCGTGTCGCTCTTCCTCCCCAGGATATCCTTCGCGGATTTTTCAAGGTAGGCGAAGAACGGGGCGCTTTTGATAACGCCGTATTTCAGGACTTCGGCCAGCCCGCACAGGTATTCGCGCCGGGGCAACGTGAAAAGCGTGGAAAGGTCGCATACCACCAGCCGCGGCTGGTAAAACGCGCCTACGATATTCTTGCCGCCGGGATGATCCACGCCGGTTTTCCCCCCTACCGAACTATCCACCTGCGCCAAAAGCGTTGTGGGAAACTGGGCAAGGCAAATCCCCCGCATATAGGTGGCGGCCGCGAACCCGGCCATATCCCCGGTCACCCCGCCCCCCAGCGCCAAAACGGCGTCTGAGCGGTCCAGACCGGCTTTTATCAGGCCGTCATAGATTTTTTGCATTCCCTTAAGCGTTTTGTACCGTTCGCCGTCCGGCAGGGATATTACGGATACACGGAAACCGGCCTTTTGAAGGGAGGATATGCAAGTATCGGCATACAGCCGCCGAACCGTTGTGTTGGTTACGATGCAAACCTTCGAGGCGGTGGAAACGCGACGGAGCAGACGCCCCGCATCCGGCAAAACACCCGTGGCGATGAGGATAGGGTAACTCCTGTCACCCAAATCGACTTTTAACCGCCTCAAATGCGCCGGGCCTTACGGCTTAATCTGGAAAGGGACAGTCAGCGACTTGTTCTCCACTGTCGCGGTAACATAGCCTGTCGAACCGCCACTGCCGGTCGTCGAAAGATTCGCCAGCGCTATCCCATTGGCGCCGGCGGTGGCGGTTCCGGCGCTAACGTCTCCGCTATATGACACGCTTGCGCTGGGTACGGCGGCGCCGGCGGCCGTCTTCACCGTCACCGTGATGGTCAATGATCCCCCCTTGTTGACCACGTTGGGCGCAATCGACATGGTGAAGACATATCCGGATAGCGTTGCGTCGGAAGGCCCCACCACAGTGGTTGTATCGCTTTCCTTGCCGCAGGACGGAAGCACGGCCAAAACGGCGACGATAAATCCCAAGGCCGCAATTTTTAAAAACACCTTTTTCATCCCCGGGCCTCCTATAGAACCTTTGGCGTTATGAAGATAAGAAGTTCTTCACCGCTGTTTGAATCCGCCCTGCTTTTGAAGAGCCACCCAAGTACCGGGATTTTGGAGAAGAACGGCACTCCCGCCTCGGATTCCGTCTTGGACTCCTTGAACATCCCGCCGATTACCGTGGTATCGCCATCCTTAATCAACACCACGGTCTTGGCGTGTTTGGTGAGGATGGGGGGCGGCGAATTGGGCAACTGATTGGCGAAGTCGGCTTCGTCCTTGTTTGCTTCGATTTCAAGCCGGATGAAGTTATCGTCCGTCACATGGGGCGTAACTTTCAGTTGCAATGTCGCTTTTTTGAACGCGGTCTGCGTTCCGGCGGACGACGTGGTCTGATAGGGAATTTCCCTGCCGCTTTCAATCAGCGCTTCGATATTATTCATGGTGGATATTTTCGGCATTGAAAGTATGCGGCCCAAGCCGTTGGTCTGCAACGCCATAAGTTGCATGTCAAGCAACGCGGTGCTGTCCACGCTTCCCAGCCTGACCCCCAGCGCACCACTGGCCGCGCCCGAAGTGCCGAGGTTCACTATCCCGCCCGCGGCGGAAGATTGCGCCCCGCTGGCGAGGCCGCTAAGCCCGACGGTGGCCGGGAAACGACTGCCCGCCACGCTGGCGGTGTAGGTGCCGCCCCATTTGATGCCCAGTTCCCTTACATGGGTGTGCGATACTTCAACTATCCTCGCTTCTATCAGCACCTGCACGGTACGCTTATCCAGCACTTCAATCAGCTTTTCCATTTCGGCCAGCCGATCCTTGGTGTCCTTGATTATCAGCGTATTCGTGCGTTCATTCACATCTATCGTCCCCCGCGCGCTTTTTATTGCGTCAAGGTTCGCTTTCAGTTTCGCCGACGATTCGTAATTCACGGGGAACACCTTCAGGTACAGCGATTCCACCTTCTCCACCGTCTGCTTGTCGCTGGCCTGCACCTCTTTTTCCTTTGAAAGCTCGTCGATGGTGGCGATGCGGATGATGTTGCCCGTGCGAACCATGCCCAGATTGTTGTTCTTCAGTATTATCTCAAGCGCCATGTCCCAGGGGACTTCCACCAGCTTCATGGAGACTTTCCCGGCCACTTTCTCGGACGTGATTACGTTCATGCCGCTGACATCGGCGATTATCCTGAGGATATTGCGTATATCGGCGGACTGGAAATCGAGCGATATTTTCCGCCCTTCATAATCGCCGGGAAGCTTTTCCTTCCGCGTCGTGAGGTCGACATTTTTATCCTTCTTCTCCTCTTTTATCATGGAGGCCTGCGCCAAGATGGCGTCCGGCCCGATATCGAAAAGGATATTCCCTTCCTTTTCGAAAACATTCGAGGAGGTGAACTCATTCAGGTTGGCTATCACCTTGACCACCGACGGATTGGTGGTGAACTGGAACACCGCCACGTTTTTCAGCAAGGATCCCTTGGCTTCGACGGTAAGCAGTTTCTCATTCGCCTTTGTTATTTTCGCGTTGTGGATATCCAGGGTGATGCGGTTCATTTCCCGTTTCCGGGTCATTTCAAACCGGGGTTTTTCCCCCTTGTACGGGATAATCACACGGGCAAGCCCCGTCACGTCCCGAAGGTCGATACCGGTTATTTCCGTTTCCCCCGCCGCCAATGCCCGTTCAGGCGTGGCGGCTTCCGCGACCGCGGCAAACGGCCTGATGCCGATAATAACCTTGTTGTCGGTCTGGCGCGTTACCGTGTATGTAACCGCCTCCTTGATGGAAATCTCGATTCGCGAATTGCCCACCTGCGGGAAATAATGGGACGTTACCTGCCACGCCACCCCCTTGGTAAGGTCAATGGGAGCGGTGAACGCCGATACATCCGTATCCGGCATATCGATAACAACCCGTTTGGGGTTTTCCAGCTTGAATATGGTGTATTGGAGCTTTCCGCTCGCCTCCACCGAAAGATCCAGCCCGCCTTCTTTCTCCACGGGAGCCAGATTGGTAACGTAGGTTCCGCCTTCCCGCACCACGCCGGATGGCCCGGTGGAATGCCGGTGGGGCGCGCAAGCGAAAACCGCCACCGAGACGGCGATAAGGGATGCAATTACTAATCTCATATTTTTCATATGCCCTCTATGTTACTCTACTTCCTCTTTAAGTTTTAATTCCACTTCCCTTAAGCCAAACTCCCCGCGCAGTGTCGGATGTTTTTCGGTGATGATAATCTTGGCGGCGGTGATTTTCATCACCTTGCCGCAATGCCGTCCTATGTACATGCCGGGCTTGATGGTATAGCCATTGCCATTTTGCGATTCCAGAAGCGCATAATAGCCCTCGCTGTACAAAACACCAACCACCTTGAACGAGAAAAGATCAAACCCTTCCAGATACTCGCGGGACCTGTCGGGATCGCACTTTTTCGCTCCTTCGGCGGCAACGCCCTCCTCTCCCACTCCTTCGACGATAAGGGATTCAAACGGATCCCTCTTTCCGGCCGCGGAATAGGCCACGTTCCTGGCGGCGGTTTCCGCCGCTTCGAGGGCCGCCTTTTCAGCCTTTACCTTTTCTTCCTTTTCCTGCCGCTCCTGGCGCAACTTTGGAATCAGCGTCCGGTCGGTGGTGGAGAATTTTATAAGCCGCCACTTGCCGTCATCCTCGACAACCCAGGTTTCATTGGCAATTTTAGTCCGTAGCGGTTTTTTGTCCAGGAATTCCTTGCGGATATAGGTGATATCCGCCTGCCGTTCGTGCAGGTGTATCCCGCTCAATTCCACAGTCATGCCCGGTCGCTTTATCGACAATTCCTCCACGGCCCCGTTGTAGTCAAGCCCGCCATCATTGAACTTCTGCGACACCGAAATCTCGATGTCCTCCTTTTTGCCGGTCGCCATCGCCGTGGTATACACCATGAACGCCTGTTTCACCGCCTCCATATCTTTGTCGCCGCCGCCATACACCAGAAAAAAACCGGCCGCGGCCACAATCACCACCGCGACTCCCGCAAAAAGTTTTTTTCTATCCATGGCCTACTTCTTCGCCTGTCCCTTCGACTCGGCATCCACCTTGGATTCGAGGAAGCGGAATGTTATTGCCTTGCAACTCGCGCTCACGGGCGTCCCCTTCAACCGCGACACCATATGCACTTTCCTTGTGGTTTTCGATATGGAAAGATTTGAAATGGTGATTATCCGGGGAAGCCTGCTCACCTTATCGAAAAACTCGACAATGCTGTGGAAGGTGCCCACAACCTCCAGATTCACCGGAACCTCCGCGTAGAAATCCTTTTCCACTTCCGATTGGGGTTTAAAGGTTATGAATTCAAGCCCCGACTGCGTACCCATGGTGGATATCTGGTCAAGCAAATCCGGGATTTCCTTCTTCTCCGGCAACTGGCGGCGTATCATCGCCAATTGGCTGTCCAGTTCCTCTATTTTTTTTATGAACTCGGGAAGTCGGCGTTCCAGCGCCTCCTTCATCTGTACCTCTTTCTGCGCCGCCCGAAGGTCGTCCCGCACCTTGTTCGCCTCGTCCAGCGTCCCTTGGATAAGCAGGAAATATATAAGCGCGATAAGCGCGACCGGAACCGCAAGCACTATCCCCCACCGCGCCTTTTCGTTCAGCGGCACAAGCCGGTCGTACGGGATTTTGGCGAAGAGCTTCTCTTTTAAAGCGTCAATATCCATACATCACTTTTTCTGCGGGGTGGAAGCCGGGATATTTTTATCCTTTTCTTCAGCCTTCTGCACCGACTCCCAGTTACAAATAAGGGTGAACCGTTTCACGTTTTCCTTCTGCACCACCTCATTTTGTATTCCCGCAAGTTCCACATCGGCGAAATGCGGGGAGGCTTCCATATTTCTCATCAAGTCGGCGATAGCGGGGTTCGAAAAACTGTAGCCGGTGGCGGTAATCCTGAGATTCTGCTCCAATATCTCCGTGATCCAGATATCCGCCGGCAGGAGTGTGTTCAGGTTGTCCAAAAACGGACGGGGTCCCGCCTTTCTTATCTCCAAGTTCTTTATCGCCTCCAGAATCTGCTCGCGCCGCAACTTCTTTTTCTCAAAATCCTCAATACGTTTAGTCACGGATTCCAGTCTCGCCAACTTGGCCTTTTCGGTTTCGAGCCGTTCTCCCAGATCGGTCTTTATGGCGGAAGCCTTGTTTATCCCCCACCCGGAAATGACAATCGCAACAATCAAAAGCCCGATGAGCGAAAGCGCCTGCTTTTGGACGGTGAGCCGCTCCCGCGGCACTCTGACGGCGAGAAGGTTTATCCGTATCATTTGTCGTCGGCCATCCGTAACGCCAGACCCATCGGAATGGCCGCAACCGGCCCCATGGCATCCAGGTATTCCCGGTCGAAATTCTTTTCACTCACGCTAACCTTGCCGAAGGAATTGAGTATTTCCGTATCAATTCCCATGAAATCGTGAACCAGCCTGTCCATCCCCTCCATCTGGCAACTGCCACCGCACAGGTATATTTTGGAGACCTTAAAATCGGAGGTTTTTTCAAACATGTCGAACGTCTTGCGGATTTCCTCGCAAATGCGCTGTACCCCCTCCCGCAGGCGCGGGATAACCTCGTTCTTGGAATGTTCCTTCAATATTATGCCCAGCTTCATCTTCTCGGCATCGGAAAATCCGATGGAAAGGCTTTTCTGGATTTCCTCGGAAATTGTGGCGCCGCCGATGGGGATGTCGCGCGTGAACGCGGTCACCCCTCCTTCGAGGATATTAACGTTTGTCATGGATGCGCCGATATTAACGAGTGCGATGGATGCGTCCGTCTCCACCTCGTAATTAAATTCAAAAATGTTTTGTAGCGCAAAAACGGCCAGATCCACCACTTTGACCTTCATGCCGACTTCCTTAAAAACATTCAGGAACGACTGCACCACCTCTTTGCGCACGGCCACGATTATGACATCCATCTGCTTCTCTTCGCTGACCGGTGTGGCCCCTTTCGCCACCGGGATATCCCCTTCGGCCCTCACTATCTGGAAATCCAGGTTCACCTCGTTGATGTCGAACGGAATGTACTGCTCGGCCTCCTCGCGGATCATCTCGGCAAGCTCTTCCTCGGACATCAGGGGAACAGAGATTTTCTTGATTATCACGGACTGCCCGGAAATGCCGACAACCGCTTCCTTGTTCTTTATTTTCTCGGATTTCAAAAGGTTCCGAAGGGCATCGGTAAGGGCCTGGGCATTTTCTATCTCGCCGTCCATGATAGTGTCGGGAGGCAGTGATATCATGCCGAAATTGGTCAGTTCGTATCCCTTGCGCCCCTTTTTCAGTTGGGCAAGCTTGATGGAATGACTCCCTATGTCCACGGCGACAAGCGGCTTCTGAGACGAAAAAAACATCATGCTACCGCCTCACTCATCATCATCATTGAAAACAGTT
>Ga0315281_10014299_pt1 | contig 10710 bp, 14 predicted proteins | sample YL17G07_0_MG_FD_204540 | JGI IMG/M metagenome (GOLD analysis project Ga0315281, IMG submission 204540) | Sediment microbial communities from Yellowstone Lake, YNP, Wyoming, USA - YL17G07_0 | ecosystem: Environmental > Aquatic > Freshwater > Lake > Sediment | place: USA: Wyoming | collected... | reverse complement strand
ACGGCATCACCTGCATCAGCTAAAATTGTCACATAATTAGAATGTCGCTTCCCCAGGTTCGCTAAATTAATATCAATTTGAATGAAGTTTTTGATATTTTCAAAAACATTAGTCACTTCAGCGAACGGATAATTATTTCCTGCAAAAACTACCGTATCTGCATTTGGAAATGCCTCATTAGCCGGTTTTGTGGCGACCCGGTTTGCCGAACCCAGCAACGCTTCGTAATCATGCGGAAAACTGTCAAAATTAATAGCAGTCACGGCAATCGGCGCTTTAATCTTTCGTGAAAGTTTTATTACATCATCACCTGCTCCCCGGGTACCAATACCTGCAAAGATAATAGTTTTTTCGGATTGGTTAAGGATTTTCGCCGCCGCTTCAAGATCAGCTAAATTCATTGACGGATTTGGATAGTTTCGATGCGCATTCGCACTCGAGTAAAATTTCGCTGCCGGAATATCTTTCCAGCCCAGATCCACCGGCAATTCCACTACCGCGACTCCTTTTTTTGCGTATGCCTGCCGGATTGCTTCATCAATCACATGGGGCAACTGCTCAGCTGTCATTACCGTGCGGTTGTAAACTGAGACATCGGCATAAATCGGATTTTCATTCATTTCCTGAAAAGTATCCATATTCATGCCTGCTGTTGAGAACTGTCCAATAATTGCCAGTACCGGCATATGATCTTCGCGCGCATCATATAATCCGTTCAGCAAATGAGTTCCTCCCGGCCCGGCGCTCCCAAAACAAACTCCGAGGTGTCCGGTAAATTTTGCATGCATGCTCGCCGCCATCGCCCCAACTTCTTCATGACGCACCTGTATGTAGCTTATCTTATCTTTCTCAGCTAAAAGTGCATCCATGAGAGTATTTATCGAGCCGCCTGGAATGCCATAAATATGCTTTACTCCCCACTCTTCCAGTACTTTTACTGCAGCGATACCGGATTTGATTGTGTCACCCATAGGATTTTGTATTTGTTGATATAATCTAATTATTATACGCCAAACCAAGCCACATGAGTAGCCTGAAATAATAATAAAATGGTGGGCAGACAAGGATTCGAACCTTGGAAGGCGTAAGCCATCAGATTTCACGTAATCCTATAGTTTCCTATAAGCGTGGACTATATCTTTACCATATCGCTGATGCGATGTAGGTATTCCGGTATCTAGTCTCTACGGCGCCCCCCGGCAACATCTTTTGCATGCCGTCTGGCATGGCGGGGGTTCCCACGGTATTGGCATATCTTGGTAGACGTAGCTTTCACCGTTATCCCGGAAAGTTCACTATAAAGTTTCCCTTATAGGCTGCCTTTTGACAGTCTGACCTCGTTGGCCACTTGAGTATCTGCCCTAATTGTTAATTATTTGTGCTGCTAGATCTGAACACAAAGACAGAATTTTTTCAAGTAGTCTTTTATCATTGTAACGAACATGAAGTACGCCATAGGGAGAAATTCTGGACATTTTTGAAGCTCTTACTTCACGGACGTAGGGTTTCGTAAATTTATCCAGACTCACATTAAGCTCTTCACCCCAATATTTTTTTAGATTTTCCGGGTTTTGCGAAGAAAAACAATATAGGTAAAATCTTAATTTCTTTTCATCGACACAGAATATCTTCCTTAAAAATTTAAGGAATATTTTGATGATTTTTGGATCAGAATTAGCCAGGTCAACAGTACTACCCGTCTTCGCACCTTCACCAAAATAAAGCATCACACCTGCAATCAATAGCTGCTTTTGGGCATTAGTAATATGGTCAGGAAAGGAAAAGGTTAGTGGGCTGATTCTAAGTCTTTCCTTGGCATCACGCCGAGGAAAACCAGTTCTTTTTAGTGCATCATAAATCTGAGAAATTGATAAATTAAGCTTTTTAGCAATCTTCAAGCCACTATCGCCTTTCCGATAAAATGTTAAGGTAAGTTGTTCTTGCTTTCGTGTAATTAGTTTCATGAGTGGAAGATAACAAAATCACCTTTTGGCGCTAACAAAACCTGGAGCCACCTATCGGACTCGAACCGATGACCCATAGTTTACAAAACTATTGCTCTACCAACTGAGCTAAGGTGGCTTATTTCCTGCCGCACCTGCAGCAGATTGCCGGTTGATAATAAAAGAAAAGGGCACTAAAATCAAGATGGCTAGGGCAAGCCACTATTTGGCTGTAATTTTGTTCACGTGAACAAACTGCGGAGATTTTGCTACTGGTGAAGTCCCGAGCACTTGCCCGCCCTGCCCCCATCCACTAATATAAGTGCCCGATGCAAGAATCCCACCAAAAATTTCTGGAAAAATTCCCGCTCACTGAAACCGGCAAGCCGCTGGCGCCTTTCGACAGCATGGGAATCGGCGGGCCTGCCGACCTGTTTTTCCGCGTTAACGATACTGCGGAAATCGAAACTGTAATTAAAGCCGCGCAGGAAAATAAAATCCCCTATATAGTTTTAGGCGCGGGCAGCAACTTAGTTTTTGCGGATGAAGGATTCCGCGGACTTGTAATAAAAATGGGGGCAAGAAAAATTGCGCTGGAAAGCGATGAAATTATCTCGGCCGAAGCCGGCGCATTGCTTTCACAGGTAATCCAGTTCGCAATTAAAAACGGGCTTTCCGGAATGGAAAGGTTGATGGGCCTTCCGGGCACAGTCGGCGGCGCTACCCGCGGTAACGCCGGCGCTTACGGCACCGAAACCAAAGACGTTTTCCTTAAAGCCACCTTATATAATTCCCAAAAAGGTCTTTTTGAAGCTGACGCAAAATATTTAAATTTCGGCTACCGCACCTCATCAGTAAAAACCTCAAAAGATATTATCGTAAAAGTTTTCCTTAAATTTAAAAAAGACGCGGCACTTGCGGCAACTGCAAAAGCTGAAGCCATGGACATATTAAAAAACCGTATCAGCAAACAGCCCAAGGGCAAATGCTCCGGTTCTTTTTTCAAGAACCCCGGTGACACCCCGGAACTTAAGGCAGGGTACATGCTGGAACAATGCGGCTGCAAGGGGCTGCAGGTTGGTGAGGCCAAGGTCGCAATGGAACACGCCAACTGGATCATGAACCTGGGCGCGGCTACTCAGAAAGACGTCCTCGCCCTAAGCAGCATTATGCAGGAAAAGGTCAAAAGCAAATTCAACGTTTCACTTGAGCGTGAGGTTCAGTTTATGACTGCCGACGGTTTCTTACTTCCTAGTATGTAGATGCCTGTCTAGGCCGGCGTTTTTGCAGGCATATTCAAAAACATCCTGCGTTATGGTTTCTTCAAACCATAATTCACAGCCAGCACGGCTGACTTTGCATTCCATGGCAGACAGTTCCTTTTTCATGTCTTTCGCCTGGTATTCATAATTATGGAACCACTTGAAACGCAATAAACGCTGACCGTCAGACTCCGGACCGTATTTCACGATCCGATGCATGCTGATTCGCAACTGGCTCATATTTTCGCAAGAAACTATTGTTCTATAAAGTCTGATCAGGCGTTGCCGTGGTTGCGAACGAGCCTCTTCCAGGCGACTGCTGTGCGCAGTTTCCACACGGTCTTTAAAGAAATGCGTGGCAAAAATATTGTTAATTTCAAGTGCGTTGTACCTCCTTATTCCTCCGATTTCAGGAAAAACCCGCGCCGCCCCATCTATGCTTTCACCGTTTATTTGCGCCCTGCTTTCTTCAGTCAGATTGAACTGGTTCTCGCGGCCTTCTAAAACCAGCCTGGATTTGCCCACTTTAACGCATAAATCCCCGCGCTCATTTACCTCAAGCAGGCATTCCTGATTAGTTTTGAGCTCAATTACCTGAATTTTAGCTCCGGGGTGGTTACGCAAAAACAATCCCACCTCGCTTACACTGACAGGGTATTTTAGCGCATTTGAGGCTAAATCCGGGGCTTTTTGGGTTGGATCTTTTTCCGGCATAATCTTATTTTACGGCAGGTGAATATAATCAACTATAGTAGTGCTGTCAATTCCCGAGTTGATTTGAGCTTAACAATCTGGTAGAATAGATAGAAGAAAACTAAAAATAACCTTTTTACCCACTTAACATATGTCCAAGCAGTCGCTTAAAAAAGGGCTAAAGACCCTTAAACAGGCCCTCATTGTGATGACAGTCACAGCGCTCGGTCTGACGATATTTAACCTCGTTCCGGTCCACGCACAGACCCTCATCAACCCAGGCGATGTTCCAGCTGGTGTAGCTGCTGCAACGGGTAACCAGGGCTCATTACGTCCCCTGATTCTTACAATCTTACAGTTCTTCCTTGGATTCCTTGGTTTACTGGCTGTAATAATGATCATCTACGGAGGCGTTCTGTATGTATCCGCCGCAGGCGCTCAGGAAAAAATCGACAAGGGAAAGAAAATCATCATGTACGCTATCGTTGGTATCGTAATTATCCTTCTGTCATTTGCCATCGTGAACACTGTTCTTGGTGGAGCAGGTGCCGGTGCCGACAGCTAAGAGTTCTAAACGGATTTCTAAAAGCCCCCTTGAAAAAGGGGGCTTTTTTGTTACATTTCATTAGTGCTGACAGCCAATTTTATTTGACTGGAAACAGCCGCAATTACAATGTTGGCTGGCTGTACCCCAACTGATCTTTCTGTGTCCGCGGCGGGGTCTACGCGACCCTCTATGTCCACCTTTGCCTGTGCGCATCTTTCCGTATCAGGGCAATCTTCGGAATAATCGTTTCTCAAAGTATCCGGGAAGGTATCAGGCACGGTATCTGGTGCCGCCAGATCATCCAAAATATTGGCCGCGCCGGCAGAATCTATTTGCATACAATAAGGATTAAGGAATTGTGTACGCAAAATAACACCCGCACTTTAAGGATTAATAAATTATGGATAAAAACTGGTCGGGGGTTGCAGGCAAATTATTGACAAATTTCCAATTAATAGTAAGGTCGAATCTTGTTAATTAACTTTATTTATGGAAAATTTCTCTTTTAGAAATATTGTGCGCGCTTTACCGGTTATCGCTGGTTTAACGGCGGGCTGTGAAAATTCAGATCCAGGCGTAACAAACATAACTAACATTACTCAGGCCGGAATTGAAAAAATTTTTGAAGGAACTATTTCAACACCAGACTCAGCAACCCATCCTCAAAACCCTGCCTGGATTGAATTCGACATAGTGCAACCGGTTGCTTATGAAGATTTACGCGGCATGGTGAAGGGCGGCCGGACTTTTAGTGTAAGCATAGATTCTGCCAAAGGCGGCGGCGGCAGCGGCAGCGTAAGTGATTTTGTTTGCAATAAATCCGCGGTATTTGGTAGTGAGTTTATTTGTTACGGACCGCAAGTTAGTCCGACAGGCCTGCCTGCTGATGCCGTTTATGAAGGCGCTTCAATAGCTTTTGACCAGGGAAAAGTTTACGATGTGCCATTACAAAATCAGCCGGACCTTTTGGGGCATATCGATTTTTCGCTTTTTGCATCGCAAAATCCGGAAGTTGATGCCGGGAAATAATGGTCGGGCGGTCGCTAAAACAATGGTCGGGGTTGCAGGACTTGAACCTGCGGCCTCCTGGTCCCAAACCAGGCGCGCTAGCCAACTGCGCCAAACCCCGATAATTGCGAGAAAACCGTTCCGTAGCGGAGCTCAAGTGAAACTTGAGCGTAGCGCAGGAGAGCTTTGCCCTATTGCGAACTGCTCTGCGAAACCGTTTCGCGTAGCGTAATACTTATAGGAAATCTGGCGTTCAATGTCAATTGATAAGGCTCAAAAGGAGCTTTTATTGCTCCAATTTTGCGTATTTCCAATAATCCCAAAATGTGGTAAAATATTAAGATAAATTTAACGCATAAGACATGATGTCTGGAAAAGATTATGAAGCCCTGCTGGAAACCTCTTCGGTTTTCCATTCGCTTTCCACTGATTTCAAAAAAACAATCGTCACTTCCAAAGGCGAAGAACGTGAACGCTATGAACATATTTTTGGTGTTGAGAGTGAAGGAATGCAAAAAGCCCGCCAGCAGTTTGCTGAAAGAAACGCCGTTGTGGTGCGCGACCTGAAATATGAAGTCAAAACAATTGGCCGCGACTACGTGCAGACCCAGGAATCAAAGGCGACAAAATCTGATGAGGCCGCCGGTAAAAATTTGCTTGATCAATTAGATAAACTTTAAAACTATGGCTAACCAAGGCCCTGAAGAAATCACATCAGCAGCAGTCAGCGACATCGAAAAAAAGGCTGAAAAAGTCGGCGAAAAAATCAAAACCGAAAAATTTGACGCGGCCAAAGCGGTTCGTGAAACCAAAGGTGAAATTTTTGTGATCGCCCAAAATTCCAAAGAAAAGATTGCTCCCACCGAATTCAGTAAGAAAAAGGCCGATAATATCCGCTACATTTCCCGCATCGACCAGGCCAAAAAGACCGCCGATAAAAAGATCGACGGCAACCTGGAATTTTACGGAAACCTTGCCTCCTACATTAAAAAGCGCACCGAAATTGCCCTGATGCTGGAATCAAACAAGCACGCCATTAAAGGAGCAGAAGCTGATTTCAGCAAAGCCTATCTTATAAAATCGGCCATGGAAGGCCTTTCGGAACTTGGTCCGGAATTAACCGCAATGCCTGCCGTTGGCATGGAAGAAGACAAAGCCAGTTTAAAAAAACAGATCACCGACCAGCAAAAAGAAATGAAGGCGGCTCTGGATGGCATCATCGCAGAGCATCGCAAAAAAATCATGCAATACGATGCCGAACTTGCGGCTTTGCAGGAACGTCTTGACCCGGCCAAAGCCCATCTGCACGCCAGCGTTATCGGCGAAAAAGAAATCAGGCTACTTTATACTCATCTGTATTATCTGGAAAGCCTGCGCATATCCTCCACCGAAAGTTTAAAGATGGCCGGCCTTACCAAAGAGGTTGAAGACCGCCGCGTAAAACTGGAACAGGTTTTGGGCGAAGCGCAAAAAATGACCGCGAACACTCCAGAAATGAAAGACCACAAAGTTTTGTGGAAACGTTACCAGAAGCAGCGTGAAAATCTTTTACGCGCGGAAGAAAACATGGCCCAGGTTAAAGCCAAAAAAAGCGCTACGCAGGCAGAGCTTGCCGCAGCCGAGCAGTGGATTGCCGGAGCCCGCCAAACCAGCTTAAAACCGCTTGCCGACCTTCGCCAAACATACGTGGACATGCGCCTGGCTGAAGGCAATTTGCAATCTTTTGAACACGACCGCGAAATCGCCGACCGCGGTGAACGCGGCAGCATTTATGTAAGCGCAACAGTCGGATCTTTCAAAGCAGACTGGGACTTATACGATAAACTTGGAACGGACGTTGAAAAAGCAAAAGACGTTCTTAAAGAAAAAAAGAAAAAAACTTCAGATAAAACCGAACTGGGACGCGCTTACTGGCAACTTACCGAAGCCAAAAGGAAATTCAACGCGCATGTTGATAAGTTGAAAGCCGGCTACGCCGATATGGGCACCGACCCTGCGGTTTACGACGACCTGATTGCTGAAGGTGTGATTCAGGGCAAAGTAAGAATGGGAACAACAGTTGAAGAAGCTCCGGAAGTTCCGGAAAAACCGAAGGCCCAACCGACCATGGTTGCCTCAGCCAAAAAACCTTCCAAAAAAGAGAAGCAGGCCTAATCATTTTTTTGCATCGACTCGCGCAGACCGTGAATTTGCCATATACTTTTGGCGATGGACAAATACTTTTCGCAAACAGTGGGAATTCCTATTGTAACCGAATTCGGCCAGAAAGTCGGCCGCGTTTTTGACGTAGTCATCAATACCGATAACGGTAAAATTGCGGGGTTCCTGGTCTCTTCTTCCGGCCATAAGGTGATTGCGCCGGTGGATATTCTTACCTGGGATCATGCGTTGTACATTCGCAACCATGATGATGTTTTAGAGGCGGATGAAATCCACGCCGTGCGCGAGGCTATGCGCAAAGGTATCCGCGTGTGGCGCAGCCGGGTAGTCACCAAAAGCGGCGAAAATCTGGGCCGCGTGGTGGACTTCATGATGCACGACAAGCTGTTTGTGCTCACGAAAATCGTAGTAGCCAAATCTTTCCTGGGCCTTATCAACTACCGCCGGCGGGTAATCGCCCACAAAGATATTCTGGAAATAACCAAAGACCGGATCATCGTTAAAGACCCGCTACGGCCAATACCGGTGAAATCCAAAATGAAGGTTCGTGCGGGGGCCGCGGCTTCGATCTGATAAATTATTTCCGGCCGTTTCTGCGTCTTAACCCGGCGTGCACCCTGTGTCTAACTCCGCTAATAAGTTCAGGTAGCGGGCTGGCATCTTCACTCATTTTTTCTTTGAGCAGAAGTACAACTTTGCAAAAAAGCCGGGTAGAATCCATGGGGCCGATTTCATCAAAAGCTTTTTCAAGAACCCAATGCGCTTCAGTTTTATCAATAATTTCAGCCACCTTATCGGCCAGCATATTTGCGGTCACCAGGTAAATGCGCATGCGTTCGGTGACGATATCAGGATGCTCCGCAAGGTTATGGACGCGGAGCGCCTTTAATTCGGCAAAAAAACCGGAATGTCTGGCTAAAACTTCTTCCCTAAGATTTTCAAAATCGTTTTTTGACTGCTGCGCCTTTTCCATAGGATGGCTTTAAAGGGGCTTATTTTGGCGCAAATCGGGCAGCTTTGTCAATCAATAATCTTCCTCCACATCTTTGTTCCAAGTATGTTGTCCTGCAGCTCAAACATGATTTTTCGCTCCCCGGCCTCTTCATGGTCATAGCCGAAAACATGCAAAACCCCGTGCACGAATAAAAACTGCAGTTCCTGCTTCAGGGTCTTTTTATGTTCTTTGGCCTGACGCCTGGCGGTGTCCACGGAAATGATTATTTCACCGGTTAAGTCCTCTTTTCCCGGGAAAGCCGGCTCATCAAAATAACTTAACGAAACCACGTCAGTTGGCTTGTCTAAGCCCCTATATTCTTTGTTGATTAGCCGGATTGTACGGTCTGAAGTCAGCACCATTTGCAGTTCACCGCCTTTCATGCGCCTGGCCAGCGCCTTTTTAGTGCCCAGAATTTTTACCGCCTTTTTCAAGAGCGGCAGAAAATCTTTTTCGGAAGCGGCAAGATTTTTTACCTTATTCACAAAGTCCAGATTGTAACCCCCCTTTTTCATTTTAGATGTCGCGAAAGAATTTCGTAAGCAACGATACCATACGCCACCGAAACATTTAACGAATTGGCCTTCCCCAGCATCGGAATTGAAACTGTCATGTCGGCAAGTTCCAATGCCTCTTTACTCACTCCATCAATTTCATTCCCCAAAATAAGCGCTATCGGGAACGGGTAGTCAGCCTGTTTGTAGTCGTCTGCTCCAATTGCTCGCTCCACAACGCAAATTTTTACCCCATTCTTTTTGAGTTTAAGCAGCGTTTTCAGCGTAGACGCCTCATATGTCCATGGCACGGTTTTGGTGGCTCCCAGGGCCGTTTTTTCGATATCCTTACGCGGCGGGTGAGGGGTGATGCCGCACAAATAAATTTTCGAAGCCTTTATGGCATCAGACGTCCTGAAAAGCGAGCCTACGTTATGTACGCTGCGGATATTATCGGCGACCACAATAATGGGGGTTCTTTTATTGAGGCTGGGTTTGCTCTTCATGCGCTGATTTTATAGCATAATCAACAGCCCGGCTAATCATCTTGGATAGCTCATCATCGGTGATGCCGTCATTTGGTCGGAAACTGTTATTTGGCACAATGATGCCATTTTCCAGCGCAAAAGCAAGGTAGCGGCCGTACCACCAGTTATCGGGATTGGGCATATCGATATCATCAAACGGCAGTTCATATTCCGGGCCGCCTGCGTCTTTCATCTGTTCCTCCAGCTCAAATTTTTCTTTCCACTGCAGCAGGTTGGCGGCAGCCAAAACGACTTTCAAAGCCTGCACGCGAGTCATGGCTTCCATGGGGTGGAAAGGACTTTGGTCTTCTTCGCTGTAGCCGTGAACCAGTCCCAGCGCCGACGCGGTGTTAATTGCCTTGTAATACTTGAAAGCCGGGAAAACGTCCGGATACAAAATCAAGGGCGTGAACCGGATTCCGTCATAGTCCGACCTGGCACTGAAAACGAAAAAACATTCATCCGGGCTTTTAAGGCAGATATCCAAAAATTTACCGTCCTTTTCGGTGAGTTTGAAATTGGTAACTATCTGGTAAACAGCCTCCCCGCGGGACATAATTTTAGGCTGGGCGGCAGGTTCAGCCACCTGTTCTGCAGTTGTAATTTCTTGGGCCAGGGCCAGATTTGAGCCCAGTAACAGGATGAGCATCAAGCTTAGCCCAGCTTGGAAAATGGCTGTAAAATGAGCGTTTCGGTTCAGGATATTGGCTTTATTGATCTAGGGCGCTCTTCGCATTATATCTTTTTGAGCTTAAAAGTAAATACGCAGGTGGGCAGGGCATCTGTTCCGGCGTTCACTCAAAAGTAAAAATCTAAAAAAATAAAATTTTTGAGTTTTTGAATTTTTGAGCGACTTGCAGGTGGATTACCAGCTTGGCGGGAGGAACGCTTTCGGCGCAAAAAATTCCAGCCGGTAACTCCCCCGTCTACTCATGTCCACCTCTGTCTACTTTGACTTATCGGCCTGGCCTTAATACAATGCGCTCGGAAACAGTAGACACGGAATGGACACAAAGTAGACACATATAGACAAGTGTCCACTCTTTGTCTACTTCATGTCTATAGACAAAAATATTTAAGCT
>Ga0315281_10014298_pt1 | contig 10710 bp, 10 predicted proteins | sample YL17G07_0_MG_FD_204540 | JGI IMG/M metagenome (GOLD analysis project Ga0315281, IMG submission 204540) | Sediment microbial communities from Yellowstone Lake, YNP, Wyoming, USA - YL17G07_0 | ecosystem: Environmental > Aquatic > Freshwater > Lake > Sediment | place: USA: Wyoming | collected... | reverse complement strand
ACCAGCTTATACTTTCGGCAGACCTACACTACCTTTTTCAGATATGCTTTTTGGTTGTGTTATGAAAGTTTATACAAGATTTTCTTTAAGGAGATTTATGTCTGATATGAAAATAGCAAAAGAAATGAGATTAGTTGATAATGTGCCTTGCTATTCTTCATTTTCTAATTTTATGAATAGAGAAGAAGTTAAAAAAATCATAGAACAATTAATAACAATTTCAAGCCTACCTTTAAAAGAAATAGAAAATGATTTTGCTATTGATAGTTCTGGATTTTCTACTTCTCGCTTTGCTCGTTGGTTTGATTACAAATGGGGAAAAGAAAGAAAATATAAACTTTGGCTTAAAGCACATGTAAATATTGGAGTTAGAACTAATATCTGCACATCAGTTAAAATAACGGAAGGACAAGAAAATGATAGTCCACAATTAGCTGAACTTGTAAGAAAGACAGCAGAGAACTTTAACATTTTAGAGCAAAGTGGAGATAAGGCATACAACAGCAGAGAAAACCTTAAAGTAATTGAAGAAGTTGGAGGAGTGCCTTATATTCCATTCAAAAAATCAGTAACAGGTAAAAGAGGAGCATTAAGTATTTGGGGTAAAATGTATCATTTCTTTTTATACAAGCACGAAGAATTTTTAGAACATTATCACAAAAGAAGTAATGTTGAAAGTTATTTTAATATGGTTAAAACTAAATTTGGAGATGACTTAAAGAGCAAAAATACACCTGCACAAATTTGCGAATTATTATGCAAAATTTTAGCAAACAATATAACTATAGTAATTCAAGAAATAAATGAATTGGGGGTTAAAGCAGAATTTAGGTTGGAAGAAACACAATCTATTTCTGTTTAAAAAGTAAGATGATTTAAGGACTTATTAAACAAAGCCCTTCCTTAAGCAAGTTTTAAATATTATCTTAATTTGATTTATTTATGATTAATAAAAAAGGGAAGAGCAAAAAAGCACAAGGCATATTTGGAATGGGTTTTGGAATGATATTTTCAATAATCTTGATTGCATTTTTTATTGTGGTTGCATTTATTGCAATTAAATCTTTTCTTGATACGCAAAGATGCGCGCAAATTGGAATTTTTAAAGATAATTTCCAGACAGAAATTGATAAGGCATGGAATTCTCAGAAATCAGAATTTGAATTTAAATCAAGGCTTCCTGCAAAAATAAAATATGTCTGCTTTGCAGACCTTTCCAAGCCAATAACAGCAACAGGAACTGCAGGAAATATTGGAAGAGAGCTTGGAGTTTATCAGGGGTATATTGCCAATCTCTTTTTATATCCAACAGAACCAGCATGTGATATGGTTTATCATGAGATAGAGCATTTGGATATTGATAAAATAATCTCTCCAGGAAAAAATCCTTATTGCATTGCTGTTGATGATGGAAATATTAATATTCAGGTTCAGAAAAATTTTAATGACAAATTAGTCAGTATAAGTTGAAAAAAAGATAAGTATCAATAATTGATAATCAAAGATATAAACATATTAAGTCAAGCTTTGAAGATAAGCTGCTTAGCTAATGAAATAAGAGCATAACTGACAAATTTATAGATTATCAAACATAATAAAAGAAAAAAGAGGGAAATCATGAGAGAGAAAAATTTATTACAAAGAAAAAAAGATAAAATTTATAAACCTGAAGGCACTAATAATATTAATATGCTCCCTGGTGATCCTTTGGGGTCGCCAGATGAGTCTTTTTCTAAAAATAAAATATTCAGATATATTTATATTGATGAAAGTGGGGATCTTGGAACAAAATGTGGGAGTTCTAAATTTCTTGTGCTAACTGCTCTAGAGATTATAGATTTCAAAGAATTAGATAGAATTATAAAAAACATGAGAAGAAATAAGTTCAAAAAAGAGCTTAAAAAAGCAAATGAGATTAAAGCAAATAGTTCTTCTTCTGCAGTTATATTATATATGCTAAAAAAGCTTAATGAGGTTTCTGGAGCTAAAATTTATCATATTGCTTTAGATAAGTCTAAACTCTACAGCAAGTATCTTAAAGAAGAAAAACATAAATTATATAATTTTGTTGCTGGAAAATTAGCAAAAAATCTTTCATGTGATAACTCTAATTTTGAAATAAAAATTGATAAATCTAAAGGAAATTTGTTCTTACAAGAGGATTTCAATAAGTATTTTGAAAAAAGACTAAAAGAGGGAAATTCTAATATAAAATGCAAGATAGAACATAGCTATTCACATTCTTGGAGTGGCTTACAATTTGCTGATATTTTAGCTTGGGCGTGCTTTCAAAAATTTGAATATGATAATGAAAAATACTTAAATGAAATTAAGATTGAACAAGAAGTATATCAAATATGGAAAAAAATAGAGTAACAGTACCTGCAAGTACTAAATCGCGCATCTCAAGGTGCACTGACCAGCAGGTTTTACCTGTTAATATCTTAAATAAGAAGAAGTTTATAAATTTAACTATCTTAAAATAAATAAAAGAAAAAAGAGATGAAAAAAATGGCTGATAAAAAAAGCATGATAAGCTATTTGTTTAAAAACAAACAGGGAATTGAAATGGGTTTTAATGTAATGTTTGCAATTTTTGCAGGCATTGTTATTTTAGGGCTTGCAGTTTATGGAGCAACAAAAATTATTAATACTGGTGAAAAAGCTATTTATACTGAAACTTCTGCTAAGATTATTTCTTTGCTTGATCCTTTGGAAACAGGGCTTGCAAGCGGAAAATCTGAGCAAATTAAATTTAAAAAAGAAACCAGGATTTTTTTTGAATGCAATGCCTTGGATAATCCTCCTTTTGGAAAACAGACTATTGCTTTTTCAGAGCAAACTTTCGGGGATAAATTTGGCGAGCAAGGAGGAGCTGTTCCTGTTTATAATAAATATGTTTTTTCACAGGATATAATTCAGGGGAGTTCATTGAATATTTTTTCTAAAGAATTTTCAATGCCATTTAAGATTGCAGATTTAATTGTAATAAATACTGAGAATTATTGTTTTTATCAGGTTCCAAATGAAATTAAAAAAGATATTGAAAATTTAGGCATTAAAAATATTCAGTTCTCAGATAATCTGCAAAATTGTACTGGAGTTATAGTTTGTTTTGGAGTCCAAAGCTCTGAATGCAATGTAAAAGTCTTTGGAAGCTGTGAAGATAGTTTTGGAAGTATCTGCGAATCAGAATATGATTATGGAAGAGTTTCAAAAGGCCTGGACGATATATATTATATAGACAGCCTGCTTTATGCTGCTATATTTTCTTCTCCAGAAATTTATGACTGTAATTTAAAAAGATTAATGAATAAGCTTAATGAATTAGGATTAGTTTATATTGATAAAATTAAGATTATTCAAAGAAAAGGCTGTGGCTCTGATATAGAAATTGAATTAAGGGCATTAATGGATTCTGCTAAGGCCCTTAGCTCTTCAAGAGAAATAATTGGCTTAGCAAGATTTGCAAAAGATATTGATAAAATAAACCAGGCAACAGCAAGTGCCTGCAAGCTGTATTAAGACAAAACATGAAAAACAAAAAAGCGCAGTTGAAAATCCAAGAAATGGCATTTTTCTTGGTTGCAATTATTTTATTTTTTATTCTTGTAGGATTATTTGCATTTTCAATTATATTCTCAAATTTAAGCAAGGGAGCAACAAGTGCTGCTGAAGAACGCACTTTATCTTCAATAACTAATCTTGCAGATGCTCCTGAATTTAGCTGCGGGGAACCTAATTGTGTTGATTCAGACAAATTAGTGGCTTTAATGCAAAATAAAAAATATGAAAAATTCTGGCCTTTTTCAAGTTTAAGCGTGCATAAACAAAGTACATTTACTAAAAATGAAAGTGACTGGATTAAATGCACATCTGCAAATTATCCTGATTGTGATGTTTTTGAAATTTATGACAAAAATGTTAAAAATGAAAGAGCAATTTCAAATTATGTTGCTCTTTGCAGAGTTGAATTAGAGAATGATTATAACTATAAAAAATGTGAGATTGCAAAATTAGTCGCAGGAACTGAATTAAAGGCGGCAGGAGAATAAGATGAATACATCAATATATTATAGGATATTAAGTTTTGCAGAAGAGAGTCAAGCTGCTAATGAGTTTAGCTAATAAATTTAAATATTAATAATATAAAATAACAAAAATAAGAAATAACTAATAATAAATTATTAAAAACAACATATAAAAATGGAACAAAACAAACTTGCACAGCAGGAGATAATCGGATTTGTATTAATAATTGTAATTGTAAGCATAATCGGAGTAATATTTTTAGGTTTTAGCATCGGAAGAGGAGAGCCAAGCAAACAAACAAGCATTGAGGTTTCTAATTTTCTTGAAGCAAGCATGTATTATACAACAGATTGTGCAGTGGGTTTTATACCTCAATATAAAAATTGCCAAGATTTAATTAAGTCTTGCTGGAATAATGATAAATGCTTGGATGAAAGAACAGCCTGTGAGGTCCTTAATGAAACATTAAAAAATGTTATTCAACAAGGATTAGAAGTTTGTGATGATAAAAATAAATGCAGGAATAAAGCATATAAAGTAAATATTTATTATTCTTCTTTGGATTTAGAATTACCAAATGAAGAAATATTAAGTTTTCAGGAAGGAATATTTGAAAAATGCAAAACCAGTTTCGGAGGAAGTCATTCAATTCCTTTGAGTTCTATTAATGCAGGAACACTTAATATTGAATTAGAAGTTTGTGGAAATTAAATGCCCTGTAAACTCTTAGCCCTAAGAATTAATTTATTAATGTTCCCCTCTGCTATTTAAAAAAATTAATCAATAGCAAGACTGATTTTTATAGCCATATCAACTTGATTCATAAAAAAAGGATTTAAGGAACTAATTTTTTTCATTATCCGATATTTATCAATTGTTTTTATTTGATTCAGTAATATTGTAGAATCTTTGTCTAATCTCGAATCTTTTTTAGGGACAAAAACATTAGTCGGAAACTCCTTTGTAAATTCTTTTGAAGTTAGAGGAGCGATTATTGTTAAGGGGCTGTATTTATTTCCTTTATCATTTTGAATAATCAGGCAAGGCCTAACCCCGCCTTGTTCACTTCCTTTTACAGGCTCTAAATTTACAAGGATTATATCCCCTCTTTTTATTTCTACCATTTCCAGTCAAAATCTTCTTCAATTGCTTCAAATTCTTTGTTAATCTTCAGGCTTTCTTCAGCCATTTCTTTATATCCTTCAATAAGTAATTGCTCTTGTTCTCTTTTGCATTTTTCAGCAATTTTCATTAAGTTTAAAATCACTTGTTCATAAGTTTCTTTATTAGATTTTAGTCTATCAAGAGCATTTTTTACATCTTCATTAAGCTGAATTGTTGTTGCCATATCTCTATAGAGAAACTATAGTTTATATATTTTTCGCTTAAGTTGTGTTTCTGAAGATGAATTATTGAATATTAATCCTACATAATCATTTTAAATTTATTATTCAGATTAAGTGTTATAAAATTTATATTAATAAAGGATTAAATTCCCCTGTAATTTTAGTTGGGCATGACAGAAGTTTGAACACTTTGCTGTCTCATTTTAATCATGGTGCGCTGAATAGAGGAGAATATAAAGTTTTGAAATTTTATCAATGATAGGAATTTATATAATAAATAAATATTGGATTCTGTATAAAAAAAGAATCATACAAAAATTTAAAAAGATATTTGTTTTGTCAAAATAAAAAATGGATGAACCCCCAATAAAAATTGTGAACGGAAATGGAAAAAAGAATCAGCTGGTTTCTTCTCCAAAAAAGTTTCTTTTTGTTTCTCTTGAGAGCTTGAGTGGAGATTTAGCATGGCAGATAAAAAATGAAGGGCACGAAGTAAAAGTTTTTATTGAAAGAAAAGAAGATAAAGAAGTTTATGATGGTTTTTTGGAAAAAGTTGACAATTGGGAGGAATATATTAATTGGGCTGATGTAATTGTCTTTGATGATATAGGGTTTGGAGAAAAGGCAGATTCTTTAAGAGCAAGCGGAAAGCTGGTTGTTGGCGGAAGCAAGTATACAGATATGCTGGAAGAAGACAGGGAGTTTGGGCAGAATGAAATGGAAAAAGCAGGCATGAATATCCTGCCTCATTGGGATTTTTCAGATTTTGATTCTGCTATTGATTTTATAAAAAATAATCCTGGATTTTATGTTTTCAAGCCTTCTGGAAACCCCCCCTCTGATCAAAAAGGAATACTTTTTTTAGGGCAGGAAGAAGATGGAAAGGATTTGATTGAAATATTAGAACAAAACAAAAAGACCTGGGCAAAAAAAATAAAAAGATTCCAGCTTCAAAAAAGGGCATTAGGAGTTGAAGTTGCTGTAGGAGCTTTTTTTAATGGGGATGATTTTATTTACCCAGTCAATATAAATTTTGAGCATAAAAAATTATTTCCAGGAGATATTGGGCCTTATACAGGAGAGATGGGGACTCTGATGTATTGGTCTCATCCAAACCAGATTTTTTTTAATACTCTGGAAAAAATAAAAGAAAGATTAAAGGAATCTGGATATATTGGATACATAGATATTAACTGCATTGCAAATGCAAAGGCAATTTACCCTCTTGAATTCACTTCAAGATTTGGTTATCCTACTATAAGTATACAAATGGAAGGAACACTAAGTGAGTGGGGTGATTTTCTTTACAGGGCTGCTAAAAAAGAAAAAATAGAGCTCAAAACTAAGAAAGGGTTTCAGGTAGGAATTGTTGTAGTTGTCCCGCCTTTTCCTTACGAAGACAAAAAAGAATCTTTTATCTACAGGGATTTATCAATACTTTTTAGAAAAAAGAATCTTGAAGGCATTCATTTGGGAGATGTTAAAGTGACAAATGGAGTGTGGGGTGTTGCAGGAGATTCAGGCTATGTACTGGTAATAACAGGCTCTGGGATAACTGTGGATGATGCGCGGAAACAAGCATATTCCAGGCTTAATAATATTATTCTTCAGAATATGTATTACAGAACAGACATTGGATTAGGATGGCTGAAAAATTCTGACAGGCTGCAAACCTGGGGCTATTTGTATTAAAGATAATGTTGTAAAATAAATACGACTTAAGTTTATATATTTTTTTATTTAAATATAATTATGGCAAAAAAACAATTTTTATTGTTGATGAAGAAATTAAAGATTATTTGAATAATAGTAAGATAAGATAAAAAATCTTAAGTCTAAGTTAGGTGCCTCTGGACCTGATTTTTTATTTCTTAATATTTAGCGTTGAATTTATAAACCAGCAAGCATTGTTATTATAATGAAAAAGAGGAGTATGATTATAATAGGAATTATCGTATTGGTGGTTGTGATATTGGCAGTATTTTTATTTATAATATTAGCTCCACCTAAATTTTCTGAGAAAGAAATATTAAAGAATCCTTCTGCAGCCATGATTTTCTGTCAAGAAACACCAGGAGACAAACAATCGAATTGTTATCTTAAAATAGCTGAAGTTCTTGCATTAAACAATACAGATATAGCTCTTCAAGCTTGTTTGGCAATAAATAAAGATACTAATAATGGAGATAGGAAAAATTGCATTGAAGATTTAGCAAATAAACAAACAGAACAACTTAAAGCAGTTGAAATATGCAATGCGTTTAAAGATGATATGAAAACTAAAGAGCATTGTTATGGTGGAATAAAAGCTAATTCTGGAAGCTTGAGCACAGATACCCAGCTAGCAATGTGCAATTCAAAAACAGGCACAGACCAATCAGATTGTTATGCTGGGCTTGCAGATAATTATTGGCTGAATAATGCTTCAAAAGCCTTAGAAATATGCAACAAAATTATGGATGAAAGTTATAAAGAAAGATGCATAAATAGTTTTTCTTCTTCACCAGAAATAGTTAGGTTGAATCCAGATATAGCAATGATTGTTTGTGATTCTCTTGTATTAAAAAGCAGATGTTATAGTAATGTGGCAAATGCATTAACATCTTCTAATCCAAAACAAGCAGTAGAGATTTGTAAAAAAATAAAGGATGATATTCAGATTTCAGATTGTTATGGAAATGTATGGTTTTATTCAAATGATTTAACAATAAATAATTATGATTTCGCTGTGAGTATGTGCAGTGTTTTAACTTTAAAGAAAGATGATTGTTTGAGAAGAATAGCAGGTGTTTTAATGGATATTGACAGAACAAAGGCAGCAGATACTTGCAAGCTGATGTCTTCCTCAGCTTCTTCTGGTTGTTTGCAAGATGTTGGAAGAGAGCAATGATTAGCTAGTTTAACGGGGCTCCCCGAATGCTTATTGACAATAAAGTTAAATGCCCCTCACGATTAGATTTCTAAAGAGTAAAGAACTGACGTTTTCCTCAAAACTACAAAGCATATTCGCGCAATCGGCTATTTTCTAATTTTTCTTGTTTATAAAAGTCAGAAATATTTAAATTTTTAATGATGATATCAATACAACCAATAAAATTAACATGCCCACATAAAAGTACGGTTTTATTTTTAAAATTCTTCTTGAGATAAGCCACAAATTTCTTAGCTCTTTCATAAACTTCAAGAATAGATTCTCCTCCTTCTGGTTTAAATGAAACTCTGTCAATGTTATTAGCAATGCAATATTCTTTTATTGCTGTTTTGGGTTTACCTGCAAAAATCCCGGCATTTCTTTCTGAGGTCAAATCAGAAACAATTAGTTTTGTAGAGTGTTTATCTAAATAAGGCTGAATAGTTTCAATGGTCCTTTTTAATGGGCTAACAATAACAACATCAATTTTATAATCTTCAAGCTTATTTGCTATTTCTATCGCCTGATTCTTACCTTTTTCTGATAAACTATTTTTATCATTCTTGGGATTAGAATTATCATCAATTACATTTGCAACATTGCCCAAAGATTCACCATGTCTTATAACTACTAATTTCATTTTTAAATGAACAAATTTAAGTTTAATAACCTAACTTAGCTTAGGATAAACGCCCCCACGAAGATTCGAACTCCGATCTTCTCCTCCGCAAGGAGAAATTCTATCCATTGAACTATGGGGACAAGCCCAAGAATAATTAAAAAAGCAGGATATATAAGACTTATTAAAATAATATCAATTTATTTAAGCTATTTTATTATTATATAATATAGCTTCATATTATTTAAAAACCCTTCATATTTTTGTAATACATGAAAAAATATGTGATAACTTCTGAGAGCGTGACTGAAGGACATCCTGATAAGATTTGTGACCAGATAAGCGATGCTATACTGGATAATTTAATTGCACAAGACCCTGATTCAAGAGTTGCTATTGAAACAATGGTAACAACAGGAAGTGTTCATATTGCAGGAGAGGTTACAACTCATGGATTTTTTGATGCTCAAAGAATTGCAAGACAAACCTTAAAAGAAATCGGGTATAATAATCCTAAATTTGGAATTGATTATGAAGATGCTGGTGTTTGGGTAAGCATTCATGAGCAAAGCAGAGATATCTCCCAAGGAGTTAGTGAAGGGCAAGGAGAAGATAAAGAACAAGGAGCAGGAGACCAGGGAATGATGTATGGTTATGCTTGCAATGAAACAGAAGAATTAATGCCCTTGCCAATTATATTGGCTCATAAATTAACTAAAAGATTAGCTGTGGTAAGAAAAACAGATCTTATTAAAGGATTAGGCCCTGATGGAAAAAGCCAGGTAAGTGTTGAATATGAAGATAATAAACCTAAAAGAATTACAGCAGTTGTAATTGCCCAGCAGCACATAGATGAAATTTCTGAACAAGTTTTAAGAAAAGAAATCTATGAAAAGGTTATTCTTCCTATTTGCAAAAACTATATGGATGAAGAAACTAAAGTCTATATTAATGCAACAGGGAGATTTGTTATTGGCGGGCCAGAAGGAGACACAGGAGTAACAGGAAGAAAGATTATTGTTGATAGTTATGGGGGAGTTGGAAGGCACGGAGGAGGAGCTTTTTGTTTAACAGGAGATTCTGCTATTAATACTGAAAAGGGGCTGTTACCTTTATCTAAACTTAAAGATTGTACAAGAAATTTGATAGTTAAAACAGATATTTCTCCAACAAAGGCAGAATTATGGCTAGATAATGGAAAAATGGAAACTGTTAAATTAAAAACAAAAGATGGATATTGTCTTGAGGGTACAAAAAATCAGTGTTTGAGAATCATTGATGAAAATGGGAATTATATTTGGAGAAGGATAGATGAGCTAAAATCTTCTGATTGGATTTCTATACAAAAGAAAAATCGTTTTTTTGGAACAGGATTTAATACAAATGCTTTTTCTTTTAAACATAAATTTAGAACTTATAGAAAAAATATCTTTGATTTCCCATTATATGCTAATGAGGATTATGCTTATTTAATGGGATTGTTAATAGGAGATGGAAATTGCATGATAGATGGAGGAATTGCAATATGTGTTTGTGAACCTGAAATGAAAAATATTGTACAGAATATATATAAAAAGCTATTTGGGAAAGAAGGGAAAATATTTGGGCATTGGGGTTTTTTTGGAGGTATTGAATTAAGATCCTTTCTTGAATATTTGGGATTAGGAAAAAAAAGATCTTGGGAAAAACAAGTTCCTAAATCTATCTTTTATTCAGAACAAAAAGTAGTTGCTGCATTTTTAAGAGGATTATTTGATACTGATGGAACAATCAGAAGAACTGGAAGAAATGATAACTCCTTA
>Ga0315281_10014297_pt1 | contig 10710 bp, 9 predicted proteins | sample YL17G07_0_MG_FD_204540 | JGI IMG/M metagenome (GOLD analysis project Ga0315281, IMG submission 204540) | Sediment microbial communities from Yellowstone Lake, YNP, Wyoming, USA - YL17G07_0 | ecosystem: Environmental > Aquatic > Freshwater > Lake > Sediment | place: USA: Wyoming | collected... | reverse complement strand
GACGAGCCGGGGTCCTTCGAACCTGTCAACTGTGTATCTGTTGCGCCACCACACGTATGAAGAAATCTTCCAGCGTGGCCATCTCGAGACGCATCTCTCGGATCGGCCAGTTATTCTTCACCGTCAGCTCATAAATCCGCTCCCGCGGGTCGGCCCGTTCCGCCATCTGGATCGCCAGCTTGGCGTAACCGTCAGCCGAGAGGGTCTCAAGCGACTTGACGCTTTCGATATTCCGAATGGCCGATTCGATCCGATCCGTTGGGCCTTTGATCTCCACGATCAGACGCGACTGTTCGCGGATCTGCTCACGCAGCTGGTCGATGGAGCCTGCCGCAACAATCTTTCCGCCGGCGATAATGATTGAATGCTGACAGATCGTTTCGACTTCGGAGAGAATGTGGCTGGAAAGCAGAATCGTATGCCGTTCCGCCAGATCATGGATCAATTTTCGGGTCGAGCGGATCTGTGTCGGGTCCAATCCTACCGTCGGCTCATCGAGGATCAGAACTTCCGGATCGTGCAGCAATGCGTCAGCCAGTCCGAGTCGCTGACGATAGCCCTTGGAAAGCTGGCCGATCGGCCGGGTAAATACATCGTCCAGCCAGCAGCGTTCGGTGACAAACCCTATCCGACGCTTGCGGGTTTCCCGGTCGAGACCGCGCAATCGCCCGCGGAATTCGAGATATTCGCTGACCCGCATCTCACCGTAAAAAGGCACCGACTCCGGCAGATAGCCGATTTTCTGACGAACCTGCATGGACTCGGTGAAAACATCATGGCCGGCTACTTTGGCCGAGCCGCCGCTTGCCGGCATGAAGCACGTCAGGATACGTATCGCGGTCGTCTTGCCTGCCCCGTTCGGACCCAGGAAGCCGACGATCTGGCCCTTCTCGATTGAAAAATTGATCTTGTCGATCGCCAGCACCGGACCATAATACTTCGTCAGGTTTTTAACCTCGATCATCGCTCTGCCTCACACTAGAAAACGTTCACAACCCGCGTCATGATTTCCACACCGTTCTTTCGTCCGTCAGCGCGGGTTCACCTTCGTCATACCCAGGTTGCTCCTGCGAGCTTCTGTCGGCGTGCATTCAGCTTCATACGTTCTTTATACGCTGCAAAACAAACCTGGTTTTGGGGAACCTTCTAATTATCTCACCGGTGAGGGAAAGTCAAGGCCAAACATGGCGTGTAACCGTCCCAAGGATTACGGGCGGATTTTTCGGCGGGCGGGGATGGCTGATGTGGGCCGCTAAATGACGTTTTTCAAATCGTCTGGCCGGTTGTCGTTCATTCTCGCCTCTTGTGCTTTTCCGCTGAACACGCTAGAATAGTATCGCTGTCACGTGGTGTCCCTGTCGGTTCCGTTCTGGGTAGGAAGAGAGGCTATGTACAAGAAACTCCATATTATCGCAGCAACCGTCTTTTGGGCAGCGCTCGCAACACACGCTTCGGCGCTCAGCTATTATCGAATAGTTGATCTGGACGATCCGGCCCTCGGCAGCGGCTCGCAGGCAACGGCGCTGAACAACACGAACACGGTCGTAGGTGCTATATTGGGGATTCCAGACGGTGTCGTAGGCTCTGTATTGGGGATTCCAAGCGGTCAAGCGGGTACGGCTTGCGTCTGGCAGCCGGAGGCTTCGTATGCTGCAGAACTCCTCGGCAGCACGGCTTCCGCGGCGTTGGACATCAACGATGCCGGCACGATCTGCGGCTCGATGCAAGGTATTGACATGATACCGTATGCCACCGTCTGGCGGCCGGGAGCGGAGGGTTATCAGAGCCAGAGCATCATGACCAATTCCCCCATCCCGACGACGCCTGTTATCGGTTGGGCCTCCGGCATTGATTCTTCGGACAATGTCTGCGGGCTGTGGGTCTACGACACGCAAACGTCATTTCCCTTCTGGGGTCCGCCGGACAATGTCGGGACGGTATTGCAGATCCAGGAAGGAGCAATCTGTTATCCGAATGCGACGAATGACAATGGGATCGTTTGCGGCGTGATCGCCGAGCCTGTCGACGCGACGTGGATTTCGACCCCGACGTACTGGATCAACGACGGGCCATACAAGTACCCTGTCTCCATTCCCTCCCCCCAGGACGTGACCTCATACACCGGCATCGCTGCCGATATCAACTCCGACGGGATCATCGTCGGTTGGGCAGATTCCGGCGGCGGCATGCAGCCGTTTGTGTACAATATGAACACGCGGTTGCATCTGTTTTCCAGTCCATTCGACGGTATCGGCCAGGCACAAGCCGTCAATGACGCGGGCGTCGTGGTCGGTGTTTACATAACGTCGCAGCTCATGTCCGCGTTTATTTGGTCGCAGGCGGAGGGGTTCGCCGACCTGAACAATTCTGTGATAAGGGGCGATTCGAACCTCACCCTTACCGATGTTCGCGACATCAATATGGCCGGCACGATTGTCGGAGTCGCCGTCGACGCGAGCGAGAGGCAGCATGCGGTCATGCTTGTTCCGATTGCGCCGTGCAACGTAAGTACGTCGGTCATTGGGCAAGGCTCGGTGAGTCCGGCTTCCGGTCAGTTCTTTGAAGGCGACCCGGTCGAATTCTCTGCCACACCGGCTGCCGGCTGGCAGTTCGATCATTGGCAGGGTGATTTGACCGGTTCGACGAACCCAGCCCCGGTCACGATGAATGCCGATAAGACGATCACAGCCGTGTTCACTCAGATACCAATCCCACCGGTGACGCATACGCTGGCGGTGACGGTCCAAGGTCAAGGTTCGGTTTCGCCTTCGGGCGGCACGTATAATGAGGGCACAGCGGTGACGCTGACAGCCACACCGGCTGCCGGCTGGCAGTTCGATCATTGGCAGGGTGATTTGACCGGCTCGACGAACCCAGCCTCGGTCACAATGAATGCCGATAAGACGATCACAGCCGTGTTCACTCAGATACCGATCCCACCGGTGACGCATGCGCTGGCGGTGACGGTCCAAGGTCAAGGTTCGGTTTCGCCTTCGGGCGGCATGTATAATGAGGGCACAGCGGTGACGCTGACAGTGACGCCGACTGCCGGCTGGCAGTTCGATCATTGGCAGGGCGATTTGACCGGTTCGACGAACCCAGCCTCAATCACGATGAATGCCGATAAAACGATCACAGCCGTGTTCACTCAGATACCAATCCCACCGCCCCCCGTGAGTCAATGCACGCTTACCGTAAGCGTGGAGGGTCAGGGATCGGTCAGTCCTGCCGGCGGCGTCTATGATGACGGAACGGCGGTGACACTCATTCCTGCGCCCGCAGCCGGTTGGCACTTCGATCACTGGAAGGGCGGTTTGACTGGCAGTGCCGATCCAGCCTCGATCACGATGACAGCCGATATGACCATCACAGCGGTCTTTGTTCAGAACGCGCCAAACCAATCTGCGCTGGTGGTTCGCATCCTGGGCAAGGGCACCGTGGTTCCCGGCGGCGGCATGTATGAGAACGGAACCGAGCTGACCTTGCTCGCCCGTCCCGCCGACGGCTGGACTTTCAGCCAGTGGCAGGGCGACGTGTCCGAAGATCAGCAAGCGGGCAATGCACTGAGCTTGACCATCAGCGGCAACAGAACCCTTATCGCAGTATTCGTTGCAGGCTCAGGCACGATCTCGCCGCCCCCGGATACAAACGGCGAAACCACCGGAAACATCAGCTTTGGCGCCTGCCCAGCCTCGGGTCTGGCGATCATTCTGGCGACCTGTCTGGCGGGCCTCTGCCTCACGGGGACAAAAACTGAGATCTAGTACCAAGGCAGGCGGCTGCTGATTTTCGCCGGCTCAGTGTACGTGCATTCCGCCGATAGTTTCTGTTTGCCAAACCCGGCCGGCTGTCACATAATTAAGAAGTAAGCGATCACCCGAGGGAAGGGAGGCTTCTCAATATGTGTATGTCGTTCACCGAGAGAGTTGCGTCGAAAACCTGCTTGATTGTTGCTGCTTGGCTGGCCTGCTGTCAGTCCTCAGCCGTTGTCGCCGATGATGGCGCAGCAAAGGCACTGTACCTGGAAGCCGTTCGACCGTCTCTTTCTCTGGGAACCTCAGCCGAGATGCAGAGACAGGTTGTCTTGTTAAAGGCAGCTACGCAGATCGACCCCACGTTTCTGCCGGCGTACGTGCGTCTGGCGGGCGCGGCCATGCAGGTCAATCGTCCGGATCTTGTCCAATCTGCCTGCCGGTCGTATCTGAGCAAAAAGGGCGACAGCGCATTGATGCAACTGCAGCTTGTCGATATCGAGTTGGAAAGCCTGCAAACCGTCGAGGCGCAGCGAGCGTATCTCCTGCAGTTTCTCAATGAAAGAAGCCTGAAGGACCTCTTGCCGGAGGCAGCCAGCGACATCTACCGGCGCTTGGCTGAGCTGGCCTGGCAAACCTACGATGAAAAACAAGCCCGGCGGTATCTTCAGATGGCCCTTTCGCAAGCGGATCAAAACCTGAAGGCACAACAGCTCTTGACCGACTTGGTCATGTCCGATCCGACAAGCACGCCAGCCGAGAAATATCAACGCAACGTTGAAGCCGTCCTGGCGACCCTCGCCGCTAATCCTTTCGATAGTCAGCCCTATCGACAAGTCGCGGTGCTGGCTGGGACGTGTGGACTGGCGAATGAATTCACCCGATGGGATAAGGCGTGGCACAAACTGCTCCTGCTCGGAAACACCCGTACGCAACACACGGCGGACGTTCCGGAGCGTCTGGCACTGGCCGAGGCCGCCCTCGACGCGGGTCTGTATGCCCGGGCAAAGGAAATCCTCTCCGAGGCGATCAGCCTGACCACGACAGCGCCGTCCACCCGGGCGGACACCCAGCCTGCCGCATCAACCGTTTCCCCGGAGATGCCGGCGACAGTCGAAGCTCGTATTCGGGCCACACTGGCCATCGTAGCCGGAAAACTCAACGAATCTGAACTACTGGAGAAACAGAGCGCGTGGTTTGAACGTATCTATGACGCTATGCTCACCGATCACCCGCCGGAGGCGGACGTTGCCGCCATCGCCGGCATTTATTTCAGCGTCTATGGTCGAAATCTGGATAACGCTGCGATAAAGGCCGTCAAACTGGCGAATTTTGCCCACCGTGACTCGAAAACGCCAAGTGACTTGACGAGGCTTGCCCTGGCCCTGACGCTTGCCAAGGCCGGTGATGCCGTTCAGTCGCGAAAGTTGATCGATGAATTATCCAATCTAAACGAACCGCTGGCCAGTCTGGCCGTTGTCTGGGCTCAAGTGGCCTCCAGCCAACCCGATCAGGCCAGGAAAACCCTCGAAACTGTATTGGCCAAGACCACGCCAAGCCCCGTTCGCGACGAATTGGTCGAAATCTGGCACACGCTGACCGAGCAGCCGGCCCCTGCACCCAACCTCGACGAGGTCAAACTCACCTTGGAAGAGTTCAATCAGGAATATTTGCGTCTTCCCTTTGATCCCGGCGCGTTCTACGACGTTAAGGTGCGCGCCTTGGGCGACCTTAACCAGGGCGAAACGGTCCGGATCGAACTGACGCTGTCGAACCTGGGTCCGCTGGTGTTGAGTATCGGCCCAGGCTGTTTTATAGAGCCGGTTGCGTTGGCCGGGATAAGTGCCGACGATCAGTCTGACGGGGCAGTTGTTCAGGTGCCGTTGGACGCGAGGCAGTTACTCCGACCCGGCGAAAAAATGACGGCATGGGCGTTTCTCGAACAGGCCCAACCGGCGACGCTGCCGACGACCCGACCTCAGACGGCAGACGATCGGCGGCGATCGTGGCCGGGCATCCTGCTCGCCGCTTCGGGCAAGAGCTTGAAGCTGCGAACCTCGGTCGGGGGGCTTGCCGGCAATGTGGCCGAACTGGCGGTTCCCCAAATCGACCGTTCCTTTGCGGAAAAGATCATGTCGAAACTGGGAGCGTCCGACGTCATCTCCTGGACCTGGGCCGATCAGGCGTCATGGGTGCTTCAAAATCCCCAGCAGAGCGATGCGGGCAATCTCTTGACGGCGCGAATGGTCAACGCCTTGAACCCTCTCGGCGGCGATCAAGCGGTCCCGTTGGAATTTGCCCTGCGTTACGCACCGCCCAATGCAACCGTTCTGAACGCCTTGGCCGGCAAGCTGACCAATCCGAATTGGCTTTGCCGACTGGTGGCCATCGACAGCATTGCCGCCCTTCAGGGCGACCGGGCGAGAAGTCTCTATGAGAATTTTGCCAAGAAAGACAGCGATCCGCTTGTTCGGCAACTGGCGGTGGCGAACCTGCTGGCCGGACAGAGCGAAAAGAAAGAATCGTCACACGAATGAAAATTCTCATCACCAATGACGACGGTATCCTGGCCCCCGGACTCGAAGCCTTGATTCAATCGGCTGACGGGCTGGGCGAGCTGTATGTGGTGGCTCCGGAGACCGCGCAAAGCGCCGCCGCCCATTCGATCACGCTGACCGAACCGTTGATCTGTCGGTACGTCCAGTTGCCCGACGGAACCAGCGGCTGCAGTGTTGCCGGGCGTCCTGCCGATTGCGTCAAACTCGCCATGACCGAGCTGCTGCCCCAGCGCCCGGATCTGGTCATCAGCGGCATCAATGCGGGCGGAAATGTCGGCGTGGATGTGCTCTATTCCGGAACCGTAGCCGCCGCTCTGGAAGCAGCATTTTTCGGCGTTCCAGCCGTAGCCATTTCACTCGTGATTCGAAGCAAGGTTGATTTTGATTATGCCCAAACCGCAGCTCGAAAGGTTTTGGATCTGCTGTTGGCGAAGAATCTGCTCGTTCCCGGTCGCGTCCTGAACGTCAATCTGCCTCCGTGCGAGCTCGGCGAGCCTCGCGGCATCAAGGTGGTCCGCCAGTCAAATCGGGCATGGGATGATCACTACGAACGCCGGACCGATCCGCGGGGTCGGCTCTATTTCTGGCTCGATACCGCCGGTTCCGGCAAGAATTCTGGCTATCAGGAAGACACCGACGAGCACGCCATCGGCGAGGGGTATATCAGCATCACCCCGCTCAGCCACGACCTGACCGACACCAACGACCTCGCTTCGCTGAAAGCCTGCCTTTCGTGATCCGCCCGTGATCACCTGCAAGGGCGATTCGCGGACCGCCCGCGTGCATCTTTCCGCGTAGGGGCGATTCGTGAATCGCCCTCCTGAACTTCATCCCGCTTTTCAGTAGGGGGTGTTCTGGAGAATTTCCACGTGAAGTTTTGCCCCCGACAAGACATTCTCCTCATAAACATCCAAAGCAACACAGTTATCCCGCCACCGGCAATTCAAAAACAGACAGCCGGGACTTTGACCAAAACAGGATTGATTTCCTTCTGCCTTTTGTACCGTCCAAATGAAATCAACTTCCGGCATATCGCCGGTTGCGATACCCATTCTTAAGGCTCGATCGTGGATGATTTCTTTGGAAAGCATAATTTCACATTTCCTTGCCCGAGGGCCGCGTCGTTTACAATATACGCCGACCGAAAAGCAATCCTATCGGTTATAAACTGCCCAATACTCCCGTTTACCCAACCTTGAGCACCGAATTTCTTGTGCCAAAGGAATTGACTGTCTGATCCCTGGCTTGCGGATCATCGCAATAAATCCCGTCGGCATAGAACTTGTATTCGTAACGTCCCCAAGGAAGTTTCTTGGTAATGCGAAACGAACCATCAGTAATTTTCTTCATCGGGTCAAGTCCAACCTTCCATTGATTGAAATCACCGACGAGACAGACTTGCTTCATCGCCCCCGATGGAGAAAAAGTAAGTGTAATCCATTCCTGTGTGTTTGATGCCATTTCAATACTCCTTGAAATCTATAGTGCCAACCGAAAAACTATCGGTCATAAACTGCCAGAATTCTCTCTTATCCGACCGTAACCACGGAATTTCGGGCGCCGCAAGAATTAATCGTCTGAGCCTTGGCATCGAGATCTTGCCAATAAATTCCGTCAGCATAGAACTTGTATTCGTAACGTCCGGAAAAAAGTTTCTTGCTCCGCCGAAACGAGCCGTTAGACACTTGCTGCATAGGGTCAGCCCCGACTTTCCAACGATTGAAGTCACCCACCAGGAAAACGTTCTTCATCTTTGGCAGCGAAAAGATAAAGGTAATCCGTTCCTGTGTTTTTGCTGTCATTTCAATACGTCTCAAAATCTCTTACTCTGTATCTATAGTCTACGCTCAAGAAACAGAAAAGTCAAATAATTCTTGATTAAATAAATTATTATTGATTGTTGTCGCAAAATAAATCATAAATGTACTCGTGTTATAAGTACGAATTATAATCCGACCTATCTCGACACTGCCGTCTTCACGGATTTCGCCCCGCCCGGGCTGGTCTTGAATCGCCTTGTGACACCATTTCCGGAATGTCTTCCGGTAGGCTGTGATTTTGACCTTTGAGACGCCCCCTCATCCTGCGCCGCCCGTAGCGACGAAGTCTGATCATGATGACCGTCTTGGCGTTCGGACGCAGGGACGATTCGCGAATCGCCCTCCTGAACCGCATCCGCAATTTGCACGCGCGGTTCGTGAATCGCCCTCTGCTCGCATTACCGCAAACCGCCCTCCACAATCCCAATTTCCTCTTCCGTCAGGCCATACAATTCGTACACCAAATGATCAATCTCCCGATCTATCGCGTTAATCTGACGGTGAGGTTCGGAAGAAACTGACAACTTTCAGGGCGTCTGTGTCTCCCAGAATTGTTCTCGCCCACAAAGCAGCTCAGCGCCTTCGCCGTCTACGACGAACACCGCTTCGAACTCGTCCGCCTCGGCTATTAACTCATTCTTCGAGATGGCTAAATATTCCTGGCGATCGACCAAGATGCCGCCGCACCAGCAGAGAAGTAACCACGGTTTTGCGACACCGCGATTCAGGCGCTTCACCTTCTCCCGCAGCGCCCTCTTCAGGATGTCACGAGCCTCACACTCGACAAAACTGCTCAGGAATGGCCACACGTCAAGCCCTGATTTCGGACCATCGTGAGACCAAATCACACCGCCTTCGAAGTGAACGTCCTGCGAACCGGGTCCCGTTCGGCAGCCCGTAATTGCATCAAAGATACGCTTCCTCATTTGACCCCATTTCCTTCTCTGAGGCATGTTGTATAATCTCACATCCCAATACCGATCGACCGGCCCAATCTTTTCAAGTCCATCCCTGACGAAAGCCTCAAATTGGCGGCGATGCTTGAGAATTGCACAATATGTGCGCCCCGTATCAGTGGAACCGAAGGCATCCACAAGGGTGGTTACTTCCACAGCGAATCTCTTGCTCCCAACGGTGAGAAAATAGTCCGGAGGATCCGGATTGCCTTCTTCCCAAACAATGTCTTGGTTACAGGCAACTTCCTTCAGCCATGTGTTGAAGGCCAGCCGACATGGTTCTTCTGCATCGCGACCGATTATCTTCTTCATCTTCCCTTCCCCTCCACGATCCCGATCTCCTCTTCCGTCAGGCCATACAACTCATACACAAGATTGTCAATCTCCCGGTCCGTCGCGGCGATCTGCCTCTGAATCGCTGTCTTTTCATGATCCGTCTTCGCCGTGGCCAACTGCTTGTGCAACGCCAGCATCCGGTCAACCAACTCGACCATCCGGTCATGACGAGCTTTGTCCGAAGAATTGGCAAAATCAATCGGACAAATTGGAAGTAAGCGACTTTCCTTTAACACAATTTTCGGAAAGTCGTCACGTTGTGCCACATTGGAACGGCACAAAAAGTACCAAGACATCAGGCGGCTATTCATCAACCCGAGCAAGTAATTCAAATCGGGACCACCCGAGAGGCGAAGAATACTCTGCATCGACTTATTGGTAACAAAGTCTTCAGCAACCTTTACCACCTGAAGTTCAAATTGCCGGCTAATTAACTCTCGTAGTAGCAGCCGAGGCCCCTTGAAGTATCGCTCTGGTTTGGGTTCGGCCAACGTATCATCAAAACGAACATATCGGGTTTGACCACGGTCAATGCTGTAACGTCGGACCGTTCCATTGAAGGCGAGACGACTTGCAGCATGGGCAGGCGATTCAGTCAAATTGAACGGAGTAACACCACGCTGCACGTCCGCAAACTCAGATAAAGGCCTTCCCTTCTGTTGCACCTTACGAATTATTGCAGTAGTACTTGTGTCTGCATAGGTAAGGTACTCGTCACTCTCATCCCCAAACCAGTCGACAAGATTCGCGCAACCAAATTTGTCTTCAAACTCTGCTGTTGATGTAATCTGATATCGCTTTGGAAAGGTGATTAACCGTACATGGCAAGCAGAAGTTCGTGGCCAGCCACTGAGTTTGGCTCGCTTTGTGAGAACGAATACCGTCGTGTCCACCCAAGCCTTGAAAATATCGTATGGCAGATTGACAAAAACCTCTGGGTCTGTGGCACAGGCGGTGAAACGTCGCAGAACGCTGAATTTGGCCCCGCTATACCACCCTGTAGGAACGATCATGGAAATCTGTCCAAGAGGTTTGGCCAGTCGTACTCCCAGCTCCATAAAAAGGCAATAAGTATCAAGATCCTTCGTTGTTGCCTTGAACTTTGCGTGCAGATACCCGCTTTCAACTTTAGTAACTGCAGCTCCATACGGCGGATTCCCGATCACGGCGTCGAAGCCGGGGGTGTTGCCTGTAAAAATTTCCGGGAACTCGGCCTGCCAATCGAAGGCGTTGATCCGGTATCGCTCTTCGTCGTCCAGGAAGCTCATCTGCTGGTTGGCGTAAAAAT
>Ga0315281_10014296_pt1 | contig 10710 bp, 11 predicted proteins | sample YL17G07_0_MG_FD_204540 | JGI IMG/M metagenome (GOLD analysis project Ga0315281, IMG submission 204540) | Sediment microbial communities from Yellowstone Lake, YNP, Wyoming, USA - YL17G07_0 | ecosystem: Environmental > Aquatic > Freshwater > Lake > Sediment | place: USA: Wyoming | collected... | reverse complement strand
CACGATAGATGATGCCGGAGGCAAGGAGGATGGTCACGACCGCCACGGGCCAGCGCACGAGAGGCAGCAGAGCGGCGGCGACTCCGCCGAGGCCTATCTTGTCGGCGATCTTGGTGCCGGACGCCTGAAAGACAACGAGCACCAGAAACGACGCCACGATCATGAGGCCGGCGAACGCCGTCAACCCAATAGCCAGGGCATACCTCTCCCAGGCCGGGCGCGTCTCGCGGACGCCGTAGGCGCGGTTCATAGCCTTCATCAGCGCTCCCACGCTGCTGGATGCCGCCCACAGCGTGCCCACGAGGCCGACCGACAGCAGCGCCGCGTTCCGTGAGTTGATGACGCCCTCGAGCTGAGTCCGGAGGACGCTCGTGACGTCGGAGGGCAGCGTATTGCCGATCGTGTTGATGATTCGATCGGTCGGGTTCTGGATGTCGAAGATGCCGGTGATGAACCCGGCCAGCGCGGCGAGGAATATGAAGAACGGGAACAGGGCAAGGAAGAAGCGATAGGCGAGTGCGGCGGCAAAACTGCTAACGTCGTCCTCGCCGACCTTCTTGACGATCTGCTTGGTGACGCCAGCCGGCCCGGCGTCGGGAACTGTTATTCGAGGCAGCGTCAGCTTCAGCAGAGTCGTTGCCCTTCGCTGCGCTCTAGCATCACGATACGACATCCTTGCGATGGAACCACCACCAGGCGATGAGAAGAAAGACGATTACGTAGGGGATCTGAAGGAGCGCCCCGCGGACCATCTCGCCCGTCACGGTTGGATGCCGGAACAGGTCGGTCCACGCCTGCCAGTAGTGCGTGATAAGGAAGTTGCGGCTCGTCCTGAGCGGCGGGATGGCGTCCAGTATCTCCGACACGACCGTAAGGCCAACGCCGCCGGAGACTGCCCCCAGGGCGGCGTCGGTGACCGTGGACAGCATGAACGCGAAGGCGAGGATTCCTGTCATGCACCAGGCGACATAGAAGGTCGACGCGACGAGGCGGGCGAATGCATCGCCCTGGGAGAGGGTCGCTAGAGAGGTGGGTATGGTCGCGGAGGCGGATGAAAAGGAGGGGATGACGATTGGATGCCAGCCGAAGGCAATGACTCCTCCCACAAGGCCGGTAACGGCTATGAGCAGCGTGGCGGCGAGGCCGAGGATCGCGACCACCGTCAGCTTGCCCGCGAGGAGGCGACTGCGTGAGACGGGCCTGACGAGAAGATAGCGCAGGCTACCCCAACTGGCTTCTTCGGCGATGGCGCTGCCGGCAAAGAGCGAAATGACGACCGGCAGAAGGAAGCCGCTCATCACCAGGAGTGAGTCAACCGGCATGTTCAGGCCGGAGTGCGCGCCGAGGTCGAACAGAGTGATCTGGCCGTTCCGCTCTTTCGGGCCACCACTTAGCTTGAAGGCGACTGTCGTGATGACAGGAATGGCAATCATCAGGCCCAGGGCCAGATACGTGCGAAGGCGCCAGACTTGCTTCCTTAGCTCTACGACGATCATTGTTCCTCTCCGGCGAGCATCTGCAAGAAGGCGTCCTCCAGCCGGTGACGCGACGTTATCGTCTCGACGCCGACGCCGGCATGGACCAGCGCCGCGACGAGTTCCTTGCGCTGGATGCCGTCGAGCGTGACGGACAGGCCCGGCGGCTCCCGCGTCAGTCTTTCGACGCCGGCGATACCGCCGAGCACTCTGACCGCCTTGTCGACGTCGTCGACTTCCAGGTAGACGCTGGCGGTGGCGCCGATGATCTGCGCCACGCTCCCCGACGCTACAAGGTGCCCGCGGTCCATGATCGCGACGTGGGTGCAGACCTGCTCGACCTCGGCGAGGATGTGGCTTGAGAGGAAGACGGTGGCGCCGCGCTCGGAGATGTCGCGCACCAGATTGCGGGTCTCGCGCATCTCCTCCGGGTCCAGGCCGACGGTCGGTTCGTCGAGCAGCAGCAGGTCGGGCGCTCCCAGCAACGCCTGAGCGATGCCGAGTCGCTGGCGCATGCCCGTGGAATAAGTGCGTACTTTGCGGTGGATGGCCTTGCCAAGGCCGGCGATCTTCAGGGCGTCGTCGATGTGCGATTTGCTCAGGGGCTGGCCGCCGGCTCGCCAGAAGATCTCCAGATTCGCGAACCCCGAGAGATGGGGCACGAAGGCGGGGCGCTCGACGAGGGCGCCGACGCGTCGCAACACCGGGTCGCCGGCGCGCACCGGCTCGCCGAACAGCCGCGCCTCGCCGGCGACGGGGTGCACGAGGCCGAGGAGCATCCGCAGGACGGTGGTCTTTCCGGCGCCGTTCGGGCCCAGCAGCCCGAAGACCTGGCCGGCCTCAACCTTCAGGCTGAGGTTGTCGACGACCATGCCGGCGTTGGGAAAGCTCTTGCTCAGGCCGATGAGTTCGATAGGGGCTGCGCTTGCTGTCGGCAACATCCTTGATCTACGCGTGAGTACAGGCATCCCGGCGGGCCATCGCCGCGGCGCACCTTTCTCTTATTGTACGCTATTCCGGGATGCCTTTGCAGAATCGCGATGCGACGTCCACGGACGTCCGTGTCTCAGGCCGGCAGTCGCGGTGTCAGCCTTGAACGGGGAAGGTGACGGTGAAGACGGAACCGCGACCTGGCTCGCTTTTCACCGATACGCTGCCGCCTTGCGCCTCGGCCAACTGCTTCACTATCGCCAGGCCTAGCCCCGTTCCACCGGCGGGTCGCGCGGGGTCGGCGCGATAGAAGCGCTCGAAGATGTGTGGCAGGTGCGCCGGCGGGATTCCCTCACCGGTGTCGGCAACTTGCAGCGCCAGCACCCTGTCCTGCGGACTGGACAGTGCGACAATCACGCGGCCAGCCGATGGCGTGTGGCGAAGGGCGTTCTCCAGCAAGTTGCCCACTATCTGCAGCGTCCGGTCGCTGTCGACGAAGGCCGGCGGCAACGCTTCAGGCGTGACGACTTCCACTTCGACTCCCTTCTCCTTCGCCCGCGGCTGCACAGCGCCCGCCGCCTGACGCGCCAGGTCGGCCAGGTTCGCCGGCCTCTTCTCCAAGCGTAGCTCGCCCGACTCGGCGAGAGCGATGTCACGCAGATCGGTTATGAGCTTGTTCAGCAGCGACGCCTCGTCGCGGATGATGCCGGCGTGCGCCGCGTCGGCGGCGATAACGCCGTCGAGGAAGCCCTGCGCGGTGCCCTGGATAACGGAGAGCGGTGTGCGCAACTCGTGGACGATGTCCGAGAGGAGACGGCGGCGTGTCTCCTGGTCGCGCTCTAGCGTCTCCGCCATCCGATTGAAGGATGCGGCGAGCTCCGCGGCCTCCGACGGGGACGTGATAGCAACGCGCTGGCTGAAGTCCCCGGAAGCGATGCGGCGGGCAGCCTCGGTCAGCCGGCGCAGCGGTCGAGTGATACCACCCACGAGGAACGTCGCGAAGACAACAGCCAGTACGAGGCCCGCAACGCCGCCCACGAGCAACGCCAGACGCAGTCTGTCGAAGAAGCGGTCGCCGAGTGAAGCCGTTGATGACGGAACGGCCTGCGATAAGACAACCAGTGTGCCGACTTGCTGTCCGTTTGCGTAGATCGGTATCCGTTGCGTGGCCTGTGGCGTTGGCGTCGCCTCGGCGCTTGCGGCGGCGTCGGACTCCGCTGCGTTGGACGTCCGCGACACAGCGGCAACCTCTTCCATGACGGGATTGCCCTGCCCGTCGCCCTCGCTCCGAGGATCACCATCACTCGGCGCACGAGGCGTCACGTAACTGCCGCCGGAACCAGAGGGCCCGCCGGATCCGCCGGGAGCGCTTGGCGCACCACCAGGGACCGCGCTCGGTGTGGCATTCGGTCCGCCGCCCTGATTGGGACCGCCCGGTCCGGAACCGCCGGGCGTGCTCTGAGGGCCGCTCGGCGAGCCGCTTGGGCCGCCGGGACCGCCCGGGCCTCGGCCGGGCGACGTGTCCCCTACCACGGCGCCGCTGTTGTCCTGAAGCTGGAGATGGCCGGGCACCTGCGGCAATGCCTCAAAGACGGACTCCACGCCCTGCCAGCTCCCGTTCGCCGCGTAGTAGTTTCCGAGATTCTGAGTCAGCGTCTCGATGTAGGCTGTATCGACCCGCCCGACGTAAGCGTCGAACTCCCGCGTCGCGGTGCGCTCCGCCACAACCTCTGCGATGCCGATCGCCACAGCAACGACGGCCACGAAGACGAGCACCAGCCGCAAGCGCATGCTACGCAGCATCGCCAGCCTCCAGCCGGTATCCGACCCCGTGGACCGTGACGACGTAGCGCGGCTTGTGCGGATCCGGTTCCAGCTTCTGCCGCAGATTCTTGATATGGCTGTCTATCGCCCGCTCATACCCGGCGTATGCTTCCCCCTGCACGTTTTCCAAGAGCTGTAGACGCGTGTAGACCGTGCCGGGATGGCGCGCCAGCACGTGGAGTATGGCGAACTCGGTCGCCGTAAGGTCGATTCGCTTGCCGGCCAGACGCACCTCGTGCCGGGCCGGGTCAATGACAAGGTCTCCGGCCGTCAGCGGCGCCTGCGCTTCCGGCGCCCGCACGCGACGCAGCACGGCCCGGACGCGCGCCAGCAGCTCCTTGGGATCGAATGGCTTCACCACGTAGTCGTCGGCGCCCAGCTCCAGTCCCACCACCTTGTCCGTCGGGTCGTCGCGCGCCGTCAGCATGATGACCGGCACCCGCGAAACGGGCCGGAGCGCCCGCATCACGTCCCAGCCCGACATCTCCGGCAGCATGAGGTCGAGGATGAGCAGCGCCGGCTGTTCTCTGGTCGCGAGATCGAGCGCCCGTCGGCCATCGAGCGCCGTCAGAACCCGATAGCCATCTTTCTCCAGGTACGCTTGAACGATCTCGACGATATGGACGTCGTCATCGACGACGAGGACCTTTTCTTTCATGGGACTCGCCCCTCAAAGCGACACAATGATAGTGTAGCGCATGATTGTGGAGATTTCTTGTAGACGTTGTGGATATCCCGCCCGTTTTCTGGAATTCGTCGGCCCGCTTCTCAAGCTCCATCACATCTCCACAACTGCTCCACGATGGCTCCAAATCCGGCAGCTATGCTGAAATTGGGCGCCGAAAGTGAAGCGCCGAACAGACAGGAAAGGATGGAGGGATGATGTTCAAGAAGGTAAGCATAGCAGCGGGGGCGGCAATCGTGGCGGCTTCGGTTGGGATGTTGCTCCTGGGCACCGCATTCGCATCTGGCCCGGGTCCCAAGTCTGACACGGCCGTCGGCGGTCGCGACATCCCCCTGGCGGTCGCCTCCGATCTGACGGGGCTAACCCAGGACGAGTTGCTGGCGGAGCTTCAGGGCGGAACGACGATCCCGGCGCTCCTGGAGGAGAAGGGCGTTGACCTGAACGTCTTCGAGCAGGCAGTTGCAGATGCACGACAGGCGGCTCTGGACCAGGCAGTCGCAGATGGGACCATTTCGCCGGAGAGGGCGCAGGTGATGGCGCAGAACATGGAGCAGGCGCAAGCGTCTGCCGGCCCGCACGGCCCCCAGAACGGTTCGGGCCAGGGTAGCGGCGACTGCACAGGCGACGCGAATCGCTACGGCGCGTCCGACCAAGGCAAAAGCTGGGGCGTCCCCGGCGATGCGACGGGCCCGGGCCTCGATCACCGCTATGGCGGCTCGACCCAGTAGCCTAGCTAGGCGTCAGACGCCGACAACATCATAATGGAGCAACGGGGAGAGGCGAGGGTTTCACCTCGCCTCTCCGGACTTCCCCTTCGAGCGGTCCGTCGGGTAATCTCTCCGCAGAACACAGTCGCCCAGGTTATGGACTGCGCGCGCCCCACTACGGCGAGTTCTCCTAAAGACGAGATCGCCGCTTTGGAAGACGAGGGAAATATGAAAGAAACAGTCTCCATTATCGCGATTGTCGCCAACGCGATTTTAGCTGCAGGAAAGATTTCTGTTGGAGTTTTAACCGGCTCAGCTTTGATTCTAGCAGAAGGGCTGCACTCGTTAAGTGATATTTTTGCTTCTGCCGTAGGATATGCAGGTATTAAAATCTCGCAACGGCCAAGCGATAAAGAACATCCTTACGGACACTATAAATTCGAAGTGTTAGCCGGGCTGATTATTACCATTGTGCTTCTTGGCGCCGGTGTTAGCGCCATTTATGAGGCGTATAGAGGATTTATCAAGCCGAAAGAGCTAGAATTTTCTGCTATTGCTTTTGCGGTAATGATTACCTCCGCTATTGTGAACGAAGTCATGGCGAGAGTGAAAATCAGTTACGGCAAAAAGGAAAATTCAATCAGTCTAATCTCTGACGGGATGCACTCTCGCGTTGACGTTTATGCCTCTCTTGGAGTCATCGGTGGCTTAGTTGTGGCGAGATATTGGATCTTTGCCGACGCCTTGTTCGCTTTCTTAATCGGTATCTATATTATTAAAGAATCGTTTTCTCTGGGCAGAGAAGCTGTTGATTCTTTGCTTGATGTCTCGGCGGGCCCAGACATTGAAGAAAAAATAGGATCAATTGTCAAAGAACGCGGCATTGAAATGGATTCGTTGAGAACCCAAAAGAAGGGCTCTGCCATCACTGCCAATTTAGAAATAGACCTGCCAAGTAATTTAAGAATCGAAGAGGCGACAAGAATCTCGGAAAGTCTAAGAGAGGGGTTAATGAAAGGAATTGAAGCCCTTTCTTATGTGGCAATTCAAATTAAGAGCCATGAGGTTGAAACCGGATTCTACAGGCCTGCTTTTGGCAAGGGCTTTGGCTGGCAGAGACGAGGCAAATTCAAAGAAGAATTTGAAAAAGCAGAAGGCGGCGGCCCCGGTGGTTGGTGCGTTTGCCCAAAATGCGGATATAGAGCCCCCCATCAGACAGGAGTGCCTTGCTCTACGCTTCAATGCCCAAACTGTAAAATCAAGTTGGAAAGAACACAATAGGCAAGGACCAAGACTTTGTAGAAATCTTAAGCCTCAAGGCATTGGCCTGCCCCCGAAAGCGAGCTCACTCTCTATGTTATCGTCCAGGTAACGTCTGGTGTGAAAGAGGCTTGCTTCCTGCCCACGGCAGCACCGCCTATGGCACCGACGGGCGCTTCGGGAATAGCTTGTGACGTGCGAGGACCAGGCTTGGAATGGAGCACGACGCCGTTACGGTCGCGCTGGGTTTCGCGATAGGCGTCCTGTCGGGTCTGTTCGGCGTGGGCGGGAGCAGTATTGCCACGCCGCTCCTTCGTGTTTCCCTCAACACGCCGAGCCTTATCGCGCTGGCCTCGCCTCTGCCGGCCACCTTCCCGACGGCTGCGACAGGACTGGCCGCTTATTCCAGGGAAGGTCTGGTCAACAGGCGGGCCGTGATCTGGTCGGTAGCGGGCGGACTTCCTGCCGTCGTCGTCGGCGCGCTGCTTACGCGCTGGATACCGGGCCACTGGCTCATGATCTTGATAGCAGTAGCGGTAGCGGGCGTCGGCGTCGAGATGCTGCGCCTGAACCCGTACTCTGCCGCGGAGTCGGCGCGCAGGTCGACGCAGTGGCGAAGCGCGCCCGTTCCCGGCCTGCTGGTGGTGGCGGTTGGCGTCGGCCTCCTGTCGGGACTGCTTGCGAACGGCGGCGGCTTCTTGCTCGTCCCGGCTTTCGTGCTGCTATTTGGCGCTTCGATGCGCGAGGCGGCGGCGACGTCGCTCGTCTGCGTGGCCTTCCTGGCAGTGCCGGGGACGGTGACGCACGCTCTATTGGGGCACATCAACTGGTGGCTATCGTTCTACTTGGCCATTGGAGTGATCCCGGGAACATATCTTGGCGCCCGGGTATCTGTCTGGCAGCGGGACGTCCACCTTAGGCGCCCATTCGGCGCTTTCCTTCTGCTGTTCGCCACGTACTTCCTCATAACGCAGATACTCGGAAGCGTGTGACAGCGAACCTCGCGCGAAGGGGATATCGGCCTTTGCCTCTTGACGTCGGTTCCGCAATCTCTATAGAATGAGCGAACAGCCAGTGACTGTCCGGTCAGTCAGACGATAGAGCGGGCCGACGCGTGTCGAATGACCGCACAGCCCGCCCTCCCGGAGGCACGCATGGCGCGAGCCCTGACCCTGCCGCAGCAACGCAAAGAGGAAACGCAGGCCCGAATCCTCGAGGCGGCCTATCGCGTGTTCGCCCGTCGAGGCTACGAAGCCGCGACCGTGGAGGAGATCACGGACGAGTGCGGCATCGCCAAAGGGGCGCTGTATACCCACTTTGCGAGCAAAGAGGAGCTCTTCCGCACCATCCTCGACGAACGCGTGCGCCAGCGAGCGGCGGAGACGGCCGCCCGCCTCGAGCCCGGCCTGCCTCTCCGCGAAAGTGTACTACGCATCATCGAGGCATCCTGGGCGACCTGCCGGATAGATCCGGTCTGGTCGCCGCTGCTGATGGAGTTCTGGGCGATGGCCGGCCGCAACGAGTGGGGCCGCGAAGCCGTTGCGGCGCTGTTCGACCACTGCTCCGCTGCGCTAGCCCGGTTCTTCACAGGCGCCAAGCGTGCGGGCCTCGTTCGCTCCGACCTGGACATGCAGCGCGCCGCCCGCCTCTTCCTCGCGGTGAACGACGGGCTCGTCCTCCAGTATCAGACCCAGCCGGACAAGGTTGATCCCCAAGAATATCTCGGCCCGATGGCGGACATGATCGTGGGCTATCTGACCGCCGGGATCGAGGCGTCGCCGGAGAAGCGCGAGGATTCCTGATGTCGGAGTACAGGCACCCGGAGGTCCTGGCATCGGCCGAGTGGCTGGCCTCTCGTCTTGATGACCCCGCCGTCCGCGTCGTCGACATGCGGCACTACGTCCGAGCAGCATCGGGTGGAGCGTTCCGCGCGGTTTCGGGCCGAGAAGCCTATGAACAAGGCCACATCCCGGGGGCGGTGTTCGTCGACTTCGATGACCTTGCGGAGCCGAAGGACGTTCCGGGCAACATCCTGTCTCCTGATCACTTCGCGGCCCTTATGGGAGGGCTTGGGATCCGCAACGACAGCACGGTCGTTGTGTACGACGATCAGGGAGGGATGTGGGCGGCGCGACTCTGGTGGGCGCTGCGCTACTACGGCCATGATGACGCGAGGGTCCTCAACGGTGGCCTGACCAGATGGATTGCCGAAGGACGTCCGCTGGGGACCCACGTCGTGACTCATGCCCCTGCCATGTTCCAGACACGGCCGCAGCCTGAGCTCATCGTCACTTGCGACGAAGTCCTCCAGGCCATAGAACGGCCCGACGTTCGCATCGTCGACGCCCTGCCAAAGCCCTTCTATACCGGCAGGATGCGCCTCTATCCGAACCGTCGCGCCGGTCACATTCCGAACGCCCGAAACCTACCAGCGACTGACAACATCGATCGCGCAACCCAGACTCTGCTGCCGCCGGACGAACTGGAACGGCTCTGGCAGAGTGTCGACCTCGAGTCGCACGAGAGAGTCATCACGTACTGCGGCGGCGGTGCCTACGGCGCCTTCGACCTCCTCGTCCTGTACATCCTCGGGCATGAGAACGTCGCCCTCTACGACGGCTCGTGGTTGGAATGGGGGACAGACCCCAATTTGCCCGTCGAAACGGGCCCAGACAGCAAGGGTCTTGATTCAGAGTAGGAGGCACTCATGGCTCGCGTGACTTTGTTGGACCCGGATACGGCTACAGGCACGGCAAAGGAAATGTTCGAGAGGGTGAAGAGCTATTATCATACAGTGCCTGCCCTTCAGAAGGGACTGGGCTATCTTCCCCACACCACTGACGCGCTCTGGTCTTTGAGCCAGGCCACGGTTCGAGAAGGCAGTATTCGCGAAGAACTCAAGCGCGTGTTCTTCGCCGTGACCGCCTGCGAGGTCGAGTGTCAGTATTGCACAGCCGCCCACATGATGGCGCTTCGAGGCAAGCACTGGACGACGGAGGAATGCGTGGAGGTCATCGACGGCAAGCCCTCGCCGCGGCTCACGGGAAAAGAGAATGCGGCGGTGAACTTCGCGCGTGTCGTTGGGCGACGGCCGGCGGAGGTGACGGACGAGATGGTCGACGAGCTGCGGGCGGTGGGCTGGACGGACGCCGAGATCGTCGAGATCATCGCATCGGTGGCGCTCATGCGTTACACCAGCACGGTTGCCGTCGCGCTCGACGTCCCATTGGAGAAGGCGATGGTGGACCTGGTCGAGAATCGCGGAGCGCGTCTCACCCCTCGCCCCGATTGAACGGCGTTGTGTCCGGCGTCTCTGCGTGACTGGCGGTCAATGATCGGCCCGTATTCCGCCTCTAGAGTAAAAGAGAACGAGGGCTCGACCCTCAGCGGCGGGTCGAGATGACCGTTGCCATTTTCTGATGGCAATCGCCGGACCAGGGCCGGCGCAATCGGTGGAGGCGACACTATGGAACTACTACCAAGTGAACTGCTGCCTGCTGTACCCCACATCCACTTCTCCATCTTCAACCTGGCGATACCCAACATAGCGGCGTGGGCCGTGCTGCTGTCGGTCTTCGCCGTCGCTGTCTGGACGAGGTTGCCGCGCATTTTCGAGCCCAAAGATTAGACTGCAGGGGAGGGTCAAGGATGAACCTAACCCGGTCTGCCCAGCGTTTGCTCACCGACAATCTCAGCCTGGAAGACGCGCTCCCTACCAGACTTCCGGCGTATGTCAACTCCATCGCTTACCTTTTCGGGGTGACGACGCTTTCAGCGCTGGGACTGCTTGTCGTCACCGGCGTTACCATGGCGTTGTTCGGCCCGGACT
>Ga0315281_10014295_pt1 | contig 10710 bp, 8 predicted proteins | sample YL17G07_0_MG_FD_204540 | JGI IMG/M metagenome (GOLD analysis project Ga0315281, IMG submission 204540) | Sediment microbial communities from Yellowstone Lake, YNP, Wyoming, USA - YL17G07_0 | ecosystem: Environmental > Aquatic > Freshwater > Lake > Sediment | place: USA: Wyoming | collected... | reverse complement strand
TGTCAATTTCCCCTGCGACAGGAAACGCTGGCATCGCCAAGACGGTACGCCGGCCGCTCACGTCTTCATGGATGACGGTGTTGCGTCCTTCGTGATCGAGGATCGTGTCCTGGCCATCGCCGGCGCGAATGATATAGATATCGTTGCCTGCGCCGCCTTGCAGAATGTCGTTGCCTTTGCCGCCGTCCAGGGTATCGTCGTCCGCTCCGCCGCTCAGCGTGTCGGCGCCATTGCCGCCGATCAATGTATCCTCCCCTGCATCCCCTCTGAGCGCATCGTCGTCTGGGCCACCTTCCAGATAATCGTTTCCACCGCCTCCCGCGAGCGTATCTTTTCCCTTCGCTCCGTACAGGCGGTCGGCGTAGTTCCCGCCTTGCAGGGTGCCGCCCGCGTCACCGGCAAAACTGATGCGGATGGGATCGATTTGCTGCAGCACGTTGCCGCCTACCACACGGATGCTGTAGTCCTGGCCTTGGGCGTCCTTGAGCGTCTTGTCCGTATACAGGTAACTCTCGACGCCGTTGTCTTTACGCAGGATCGACACGCCGTCGGCGACGTCGTTGATGTTCTTCTGGTTCTTCCAGGTCAGGAACTGGGCGCGGTCACGGAGCCATTCGCTTGTTAATGCGCCTTGGCCTGTAGCCGGATCGTACACAGCCAGCTCGCCATTGCCGTTATGCTGGTCGTAAAGTCCCGGCGCACCTGTGATTGCAAACGGGTTGAGTTCCTTGAGTGCATACCGATAGGACACATCGTTTTGCGCAAGCGATTTTATTTCCTCGGCCGATCGGCCGGTCAGATTGACCACGCCGAGCTGGTTAGCCCAAGCCTGAAACGTCGGACTTTCCCGGAATCCGCCTATATTCTGGTAAAATATTTCCCTTGTTGCGTCGGTGTCTGCAGTAGCTCGTTGTTTTGTCGCTGCAACCAACGGTCCGAGCAAGAGCTTCCGCAAACCGTCGAGAGAGACTTCCAGGCTGTCGGCGTCCTTGTTAGTGCTCGCGCGGAGGATGTCGCGAATCTCGTCCGCCTTGCTATTCGGATCAAGTTCTCCGAAGAGGGAATAGAGCGCCAGTGCGTCGACAACCGATTTCTGGCTGTGCGCATCGTTTTCTTCAAAGATCCGCACAGTCAGTCCGCGACGGCCAGGCACCGCTGACACGATGTAATCACCTACGACGTTCGTTTGCCTGTTTGATCCTAGAAAACCATTGGGCACGCGACCAAGGAGCCGTACGATATTGTCGAATAAACCAAATCCTCCGAACGCGCCTGGAGCGTTGAACGTGAAGGCCGTCGCAACGTTATCGTTGAAAATGCGCCCGAAACTCGTGGCTAGATAGCCGCCGAGTGAGTGCCCCGCAACGACCGATTGGTTCAGGTTCAGCCCGGAAGCGACACCAAGAACTATCCGTGACAGATCCCATTGAACGCCGTCAGAGGGAAATATCGATGACGCCTTTATTTGCCTCGCAATGTTTCCGGCACCCGCTTGAAGGCGCAAGAAGTAGTTGACCATGCTGATGACCTGCGAGCGAGCCGTTATGCCTATAGCCAACGTCGCATCGGCAAGGAGGTCGCCGGAATTTTCGGTGCCGCGGGTAATGAAGTAGAGCTGCCCTGTCTGCTTATTGCGAAACACTGTTGCGGAAAAGCCGCTCAGGAACAGGGACGGGTCCGTGAATTGATCGACGACTTGAAAGCGATCGACAAGTTGTTGGGCTGCCGTTGAGGGGAAATCTGGCGAATTCGTCCCGACCGCCCCTCGGAATTGAAGTGCACTCGCTACATTGGGGTCGCTATAGAGCCCTCGAAAGTCAGAATAAGAGGCCAGCGCCATCTGCCCCAAATCAAAATAAGTTCGGAATATGTTGGCCATAGTCCCTCCGTCAATTCGCTCTATTCTTTTCTAAGAATGGTGCCACGACTGTTTCCCCGATCCAATTTGTGCCGAAGTCAAGGCAGGATTTGGGTTCGCCCCGGAATGCATATTCACCGAAATATCTAATCAAAGGCCGGAATGGGATAAGAATCCATCCTCCACCCGCCGCGTAGAAGTCTGTAAAACGAGCCAACACGCGACCAGATTGAACATCATTTATCTCAAAAGTATATTTGACGACACCAGTCAACCAACCACCTTCGTTTGCGTACTTCCCGTCTTGCTTATATCGATTCCCCATCTTGTTTACGTTGAAGTTTCCATAACGATCAAGAATCAATGGAATACCTCGAGCGTCGTAGAGTTCTCCTGGCAGCCTGATCTTTTCAAAAACGTGCAATCCGATTTCTGGTTTCTTACAGATTACTTGTTTGTGATAAATACGATTTGCAAGCGTATCCCATGTGGGAATCAGAGCACAAAGCGTCAACACGCCTGCGATTGCCCAAATGGAATGTGTTTTCCGATACGCCCATCGCGTGCCCTTCACTACGGCCCAAAAGTAAAGACCGATCACCAGAGCCCCTACCGGCAGCAAGATGATGCCCATCTACGCGTCTCCCCGCCCCAGCGTCACCACTTCATCCACCTCCAGCCCCTTGGGTAGTTGGTGCGTGATATAAAGCATCGTTACCTTCCCCTTGAGCTGATTGATGGTGCGCGCGAATTGTTCCGCGGTCGAACGGTCGAGATTGCTCGCCGCTTCGTCGAAGATAAGGATCTTCGGCCGCTTGAGCAGCGCCCGCGCGATGGCGAGGCGTTGTTTCTGTCCACCTGACAAGCCGGTGCCGTGCTCCCCGATCCGTGTCTGATAGCCTCCGGGGAGCTGGTCAATGGCGTCGTGGATTTCCGCCCACCTGCAAGCCTGGATCACCTGTTCGAACGTGGCGCTCGGGTTGGCGATGATCAGGTTGTCGTAAATCGTGCCCGAGAAGAGCACGGTCTCCTGCGGCACCACGCCGAAGTAATTGCGCAACTCGTTAGCCGAAAGATGCCGGATGTCGTGGCCGTCGATTTTGATCTGCCCTTCGCTCGGTGGATAGAAGCCCTGCAGCAGTTTCGCCAGCGTGCTCTTGCCGCTGCCTGAGGGACCCATGAGGGCAACACAGGCGCCAGGTCGCAGCACCATGCCAAGGTGCCGGTACAAGTAAGGCAGGTTGTCGGCGTAGCGGAAACTCAAGTCGCCGATCTCTATCGCTCCCTGACCGGCGTCGTCGCGCACCGGAACGATGGAGTAGGGTTCGACGGGAGCATTCATGACGTCGCCCAGGCGCTTGACGGCTATGGCGGACTGTTGGAATTCTTGCCACAGACCCACCAGCCGCAGCAAGGGCTGCGACATGCGTCCGGCGAACATCTGGTACGCCACCAGCATGCCGATGGTGAAGCCTTCGTTTTTCATCACGATCCATGCACCGGTGACCAGGATCAGCAGGGTAAGGAGCTGCTCCAGGGCATTGGCCGCGGCGCTGTAGGTGTTGGAGAGCTGGCGCGTGTTGAAACCGGCGCGGAGATAGCTTGACAGGTATTCGCCATAACGCATTTTGAGCTGCGGTTCCATTTGCAGCGACTTCACCGTTTCCATACCGGCGATGTACTCGGTAACGAAAGCCTGGTTGCGCGCGCCTAACAGGAACTGCTCGTTCACCCGCTTGCGAATGAGCGGTACCACGGCAAGGCTCAGCAGCATGATGGCGGCGAGGATCGCTAGCGTGATGAGGGAGAGGAACCAGCTGTAATAGAACATCACCGCCAGAAATATCAACAGAAACGGCAGGTCGAGGAGCAGCGTCACGGTCGCGCCGGAAACGAACTCGCGTATGGTCTCTACGCCGTGCAGGCGCGCCACCACCACGCCGGTCGGCCGATAGTCGTAATAGCGCGGCGGCAACTTGAGCAAATGATCGAACACCTGGGTGCCGAGCACCGCATCGACGCGGGTGCCCGTATGCAGCACCAGGTACTGCCGCACCCAGCTCATGCCGGCGTTGAAGACCAGAAACAGCGCGAGCGCGATGCCGACTACCGTCAGGGTATTCGAGGTCTGATGCACAATCACCTTATCTATGACTATTTGGGTAAACAGCGGCGTCGCCAGCGCGACGAGTTGGATTGCAAAGGATGCCAGCAGGACATCGCGCCAGATGTTCTTGTGCTTGAGCAGCTCGGGGATGAACCAGGAAAAGCCGAAGGCTTCCTGTCTACCGGCGACGGCGTCCATATCGGCGGGCGGTTCGGACTGCTGCGCAAAAATTATCAACTCGCCCGCATAACGCAGATCGAAATCCTTTGCGCTTAACGTACCGCCGGATGCGGTGCCCGGTTCGAACATCACGACGCGCTCGGCGTCAGCCTCGACAACCATAGCTAAAATATGCGGAGATTCCTGATCGGCACGGTCTTGGTCCGCAGGTGCTTCGGTTTCACCCAAGTCTTTAGCGCTCGCGGCAAGTGATCTGAGCACAGCGAGGCACGGCAATGGAACGCGCTGGATGTCGTTCGCCGCGCTCGCATGCCGCTGCGCCTTGAGGCCCAGCGCGGCAGCGGCCTGAAGCAGGGTAGCCGGCGTATGCGGCGGGGGGAATTGTTGTGCTACCAGTTGCGGAGCAAAAGGGATGCGCTTGAGCTGACTGATTGCGCCGAGAGCCCAAATGAAATGCGCACTAGCCAAAGGCATGTCGAGCGACATCGCCGTGTTATTACAAATCTATTCGTACAAGGTCAGGCTACCAAGATTAATTTCTGTTACAAATCGCCATCCTCCGGTCCTGAGGAATTGGTTTAAGACAAGGCATGAAGCGATGGATTCTGGAATAAATTTTGTCTTGGAATGAACCAAACTTCTGGACGCGGAAGTACGAATAGATATCGGCCCGAGCAGCAATTACTTGAGGGCTGTCCGGAAAAACCTAAATAAATGCCGCTCGATAGCGAACCTGCATTGCGCGGCACCGCGGCGCACCACGAAGAAAACCTCAGTGGAGATGGAAACCTTGGATGAAGTTAGCTGAACGCCCAGAGCGCTCATCGGTACCTGATCGATACCGGCGCCAAGATCGGGCACGGGTTGGCCCGAGGGCGCGCCTCCAGCTAATTGCTGCTCATGCATTCCGCCAAACTGGTTTTCCAATCCGGCATCACCACCCCGAAAGCGCGCTGCACTTTGCCGTTCGCCAATACCGAGTAACGCGGCCGCCGCGCGGGCAGCGGGTATTGCTCGGTAGTGATGGGCTTGAGCGCGGGCACCCGAGCGAGAGCAAAGTCGGACTGGCCCGGCCGCGCGCTCGCGGCGTCGGCAAGTATCGCTGCCGCAAACCCATGCCACGACGTTTGTCCGGCCGCGCTCAGGTTGTAAATGCCGCGTTGCTTTGCGCAGGCATCGACGAAACCCGGCTGGCCGTAGCCCAAGTGCTTGAGGATGCCGCCCGTGACCTCGGCAATCGCGCGGCTCCAGGTGGGCGCACCGACCTGATCGTCCACGATCGAGAGTTCTTCGCGCTCGCGCGCCAGGCGCAGGATGGTGAGCAGGAAATTCTTGCCGCGCATCCCGTAGATCCAGCTGGTGCGCAGGATCAGGTGCGGCACCTCTACCGCCTGGATCGCGCGCTCGCCCGCGAGCTTGGTCCTGCCGTAGGCATTGATCGGCTGCGGTTCGTCCTCCTCAGTGTAGGGCGCGGCGGCAGCTTTGTTTTCGTCGGGCCCGTTTCCATCGGACCCGTTTCGGTCGAACCTGTTTCCGTCGAACACGTAGTCGGTGGAGTAATGAATCAGGACGGCGCCGATGCGTTTTGCCTCCTCGGCGAGGATACCGGGTGCGACGCCATTGACGGCCAGCGCCAGTTCCGGTTCGGATTCGGCCTGGTCCACAGCGGTGTAGGCGGCCGCGTTGACGATCAGGTCGGGCCCGATTTCGCGAACTACGCGGCGGATCGAATCCGGATCCGACAAGTCCATCTCGTCCCTGCCCACTGCTATTACCTGCCCTGCGCCGGCCAAGCTGCGCAGCAGCTCGAAACCGACTTGCCCGTTCTTGCCGGTGACCAGGATCCGGCTCAATCGAATACCTCGGCTTCGGATAGCCGTTTTCCCAGCCGATCCTTGGCGGCCAGAATGGGTTCGCCCGCAAGCGGCCATGCGATGGCGAGGTCGGGGTCGTTCCAGAGCAAAGTGCGCTCGTGCTGCGGCGCCCAGTAATCCGTGGTCTTGTAGAGAAAATCGGCGCAATCCGAGAGCACGGCAAAACCGTGCGCCAGGCCGGCCGGAATCCAAAGCATGTTTTTATTGTCAGCCGACAGGTAATGGCCTTCCCATTTTCCGAACGTAGGCGAGCTGCGGCGGATATCCACCACGACATCGAAGACCTCGCCCGCCACTGCACGCACGAGCTTGCCCTGGGGTTGTTGAATCTGGTAATGCAGGCCGCGCAGCGTGTTCTTCACCGAGCGCGAATGATTGTCCTGCACGAATTTTGCGCTGACACCGGTCGCCTGGGCAAACGCGCGCTCGTTGTAGCTCTCGAAAAAGAAGCCGCGCTCGTCGGCGAACACTTTGGGTTCGATCACCAGCACGCCGGCAATCGCGGTCGGCATCGCGCGCATCAGAACACCTGGTCGCGCAGCACGCTGAGCAGGTACTGGCCGTAGCCGTTGTTGCGCATCGGCTCGGCCAGGCGCTCCAACTGCGCGGCGTCGATGTAGCCGAGGCGGTAGGCGATTTCCTCGACGCAGGCGATTTTGAGTCCCTGCCGCTTCTCGATGATCTGGATGAAAGTAGACGCTTCGATCAGGGACTCGTGCGTGCCGGTATCGAGCCAGGCCGTGCCGCGGCCCATGACCTCCACCGTCAGTTGGCCTTGTTCAAGATAGCGGCGGTTCAAATCGGTGATCTCCAGTTCGCCCCGCGCCGATGGTTTGAGCGCGCGCGCGAACTCGACCACCTGCTGGTCGTAAAAATACAGGCCGGTCACGGCGTAGCGCGATTTCGGCTGCTTCGGTTTTTCCTCGATGGAGAGCACCTTGCGTGACCGATCGAACTCGACCACGCCGTAGCGCTCCGGATCCTGCACCGCATAGGCGAACGCCGTGGCCCCGACCGCCCTGTCCGCGGCGGCGCGCAAGTTCGACACCAGGTCGTGACCGTAAAAGATATTGTCGCCAAGAACCAGCGCCGAGCGCCTGCCCGCGACGAAAGCGGCGCCGATGATAAAGGCCTGCGCAATGCCCTCGGGCGCCGGCTGAACCGCGTACGAGATGTCGATCCCCCATTTCGCCCCGTCGCCTAGTAGTTGCGTGAAGCGCGGCGTGTCCTCTGGGGTGGAAATCACGAGGATGTCGCGCACCCCGGCCAGCATCAGCGTCGACAGCGGATAGTAGATCATCGGCTTGTCGTAGATCGGCAGCAGTTGCTTGGACACGGCGTACGTTACCGGGTACAGGCGCGTGCCGGAACCGCCGGCGAGGATGATTCCTTTCATGCCGCCGCCTCCTTTCCATTACCTAGAGTCCATACGCCGCGCTGTCGGCGTCTGGCGGCAATCGCGGGCGGTCGCATCCCCGCTGCGCGGGGCGCCTGCTCCCTGCTCATGCCGCCCCCCTTTCCAGATAATTCGCGCTCACCCATTTCTGATATTCGCCCGAGGTCACCGAACGCGTCCACTCCGCGTTGGCGAGGTACCACGCCACGGTCTTGCGGATGCCGCCGGTAAAATTCTCGGCAACCTGCCAGCCGAGTTCACGCCGGATCTTGGATGCGTCGATGGCATAACGCCGGTCGTGGCCTGGACGGTCTTTGACATAGGTGATCAGCGATGCGTAAGGCCTGGCCGCGGGGCGCAGTTCATCCAGCACGGCGCAAAGGGTTTGCACCACTTCGAGATTATTTTTTTCGCTGTTGCCGCCGATATTGTAGACCTCGCCCGGCCTCCCGGCCTCCAGCACCCTGCGGATGCCGCTGCAATGATCGTCCACGTAGAGCCAGTCACGCACGTTGAGTCCGTCGCCATAGACCGGGATCGTTTTGCCCGCGAGCGCGTTAAGGATCACCAGTGGAACGAGTTTTTCCGGAAACTGGAACGGCCCGTAGTTATTGGAGCAATTGGTGGTGAGCGTCGGCAGGCCGTAGGTGTGGTGGTACGCGCGCACCATGTGATCGGCTGCCGCCTTAGACGCGGCGTAGGGGCTGTTCGGCGCGTACGCCGTGGTTTCGCAAAACGGGGCATCGCCCGGGCCGAGCGAGCCGTATACCTCGTCGGTCGAAACCTGCAGGAAGCGAAAGCGCTGCTTCGCTTCGTCGGCCAGCCCGCCCCAGTAGGCACGCGCCGCCTCCAGCAGGTTGAACGTGCCATGGATATTGGTGCGCACGAACTCGGCCGGCCCTAGTATGGAACGGTCCACGTGGCTTTCGGCGGCGAAGTTGAGCACGGCGCGCGGCTGGTGCGTTCGCAACAATTGCGCCACCAGTTGGGCGTCATCTATGTCGCCCTGGACGAAAATGTGCCGCGCATCGCCGCGCAGAGTGTCGAGGTTGCGCAGATTACCGGCATAGGTGAGTTTGTCGAGATTGACGACCGGCTCATCTTGCGCCGCCAGCCATTGCAATACGAAATTCGAACCTATAAAGCCGGCGCCGCCGGTAATCAGGATCAAGTCATGCTCCGAGCGGATGAACAGCCGGCATTATAGCTTTAGGCGACGGGACACGCCCCTCCCGCCTGATACTAGCCGCCCCAATGCCGCGTCAGATACCCGACCAGCCAGATCGAAGCGACGCCGAGCGCGATCAGCACCGACTGCGATAGCGTCGCCTTGAGCTCGGGGCGCTTATGCAGTCCGGGGATCAGGTCGGCCACCGCGACGTAGATCATGCTGGCGGCGGCGAGCGCGAGGATGCTCTGCACCCATTCCTGCAGCGCCTGCAGCGCAAAATAGGCGAGCAGCCCGCCGGCGAACATGGCCAGACTGGAGGCGAGATTGAGCATGAACGCGCGCGTGCGGCTATAGCCGGAGTGCAACAGGATCAGGAAATCGCCCACCTCCTGCGGAATCTCGTGTGCGATCACCGCGAGCGCGGTGACGATGCCGAGTTGGGTGTTCTCCATGAACGCCGCGGCAATCAGGATGCCGTCGACGAAATTGTGGAAGCTGTCGCCGATCAGAATCAGCATACCGCTGCGCCCGTGGTCGTGCGCGTCGGCGTGCTGGTCGTGAACCTCGCAGTCTTCAACGTGGCAATGGCGCCACAGCACCAGTTTTTCGAGGATGAAGAAAACAAAAATGCCGGCGAGCACGGTGGCGGCGACGCCGCGCACGCCCATGGCGCCCTCGAAGGCGTGCGGCAGCAGCTCCAGGAAAGCCGCGCCGAGCAGGGCGCCGATGGCATAGCTGACCAGCATCGGCACCCAGGCGGCGCGCGCGGTCAGCGCGAACAAAGCCGCGCAGACGACCGACAGCACCCCGCCCAACAGGCTCGCCGCGGAGATCCAGGCCAGGGTCGACATGTTCAGGTTTCCATCCGCATTATTGTTGGATCCAGATCAGGCTCGCCATGCGCCCGGTGGCGCCGTCGCGACGATAAGAAAAAAAAAGCTCGTGCTCGGTGTAGGTGCAATAGCCACCGCCGTAGACTCTCGTCACGCCGCTCCGCGCGAGGCGCTGGCGCGCGAGCGCATACAGGTCGGCGTGGAACTTACCCGGCTTGCCCGGCGTAAACGCAGCCCCGGCTTCCTGGTCGCGCCCCTGGTCGGCTGCGACGAAAGCCTCGCGCACCTCGGCGCCGACTTCGTAGGCCACAGGTCCGATCGCGGGTCCGAGGTAGGCGAGCAGCGTTTCCGGCGGCCGATCCATGCTCCGCAGCGTCTGTTCGATCACGCCGGAACTGAGCCCGCGCCAGCCCGCATGCGCGGCGGCTACGATCGTCCCCGCATCGTCGCACAGGAGCAGCGGCAGGCAGTCCGCGGTCAGCGCCGCGCACACCGTCCCCGGCCGGCGCGCAACCGCCGCGTCGGCTTCGGGGCTGCCTTCCATGCCGTCCGCCTGGACCACCGTAGTTCCATGCACCTGGCTCAGCCACAGCGGCTCCGCCGGCAGCCATTGCCTCAGCTTGGCGCGGTTGCGCGTCACATCCTCGATGGCGTCGCCCGAGCGCAGGCCCAGGTTCAGGCCAGCGTAAGCGCCGCGGCTCACCCCGCCCGCGCGCGTGGTGACGAGCGCGCGCACGCCCGGCGGCGCCGGCCAGTCCGGCACGATCCAGTCATGCGTGCTCATGCCGACGCCTCCGTGCGCTTGTCTTGGCCCAAACGTAGCCACTGTCGGCGTCCGGCGGCAATCGCGGGCGGTCGCATCCCCTTGAGGGGCCCCTGCTCCCTGCTCATACCGCCAGTTCTCTTAGTAATGCCCGCATGTCCTCGGGAACCGGCGCTTCCCATTGCATCGGTTCACCGCTCACCGGATGAACCAGGCCGAGGCGGTAGGCGTGCAGCGCCTGGCGCTTGAAGTTCGCCAGCGGTCCCGCCGCAGGCCCGTGCCCGACCCGGGCTCCCGCGCGATATACGGGATCTCCCACCAATGGGTGGCCGATAGACTGCATGTGCACGCGAATCTGGTGCGTGCGCCCGGTATCGAGGCTGCACTCGATCAGGGTCGCTTTCGCGAAACGTTCGAGCACGCGGTAATGGGTGCGCGCCGCCCGGCCATGTTCGGTCACCGCCATGCGCGTGCGCTGGGTCTGGTGCCGGCCTATGGGCGCGTCCACCGAGCTGTCGCGCGCGACGG
>Ga0315281_10014294_pt1 | contig 10711 bp, 9 predicted proteins | sample YL17G07_0_MG_FD_204540 | JGI IMG/M metagenome (GOLD analysis project Ga0315281, IMG submission 204540) | Sediment microbial communities from Yellowstone Lake, YNP, Wyoming, USA - YL17G07_0 | ecosystem: Environmental > Aquatic > Freshwater > Lake > Sediment | place: USA: Wyoming | collected... | reverse complement strand
GCATATGGGCGGAAGAAAACCCCTAAGAAATTGTTTAATCATATTACCTTTACGGCTTATAAAATCAGCCATATAAATGATTATAGCCATACTAGCCAATTCCGAAGGCTGAAAACTAATAAATTTGAACCTAAACCATCTACGCGCCCCTGAAACCTCCCTGCCTATACCTGGTATCAATACCAGTACCAATAATAATAATGACAATAACAAAAAAGGCCGAGCAAATCTTCTAAATTTTCTGTAATCAACACTCATCACCAAAAAAGTAAGGAATATTCCGATAATCAGAAAAACCATATGGCGTTTCAAGAAAAATAAACCATCTTTATATTTTTCCCAGGCATATATACTGGAGGCACTATAAATCATCACTATGCCAATACAGATTAAAATAATTGCGCTTGTAAACAGGTTTATTCTAACACTGCGTGCCATCTTAGCTTTTATTTTTAGCTAAATCATAAACTGCCTTTTTAAAACGATCCCCTCTCTCTTCATAACTAGAAAACATATCAAAGCTTGAGCACATCGGAGAAAGGACTACGCAATCTCCCGGTCTTGCTTTAAAAAATGCCTTACTGACTGCATCCTCTAAGGTATCTGCCTCCTCAATAGTCAAAAGTCCTTTAAACGCATCCCTTATCCTTCCCTTCGCCTCACCGATCAAAACCACTTCCCTAACTGACTTGCGCGCTAAATCCAGGATAACGCTATAATCCACGCCCTTATCTTTACCTCCTGCAATTAAAACTATCGGTGAGTGAATATTCTTTAATGCCCACACGGTTGAATCGGCGGTGGTTGCTTTAGAATCATTAATGAATTTTATATTATTTATCTCTGCAACATACTCCAGGCGATGCTGGATGCCCTTGAATTCTCTAAATATGCTTAAAACCAATTCACGACCTATGCCTAATATCGAACCTACCGACAAAACCGCAGCCTCATTGGGATTCAGTTCTTCCTCTTCAGAAAAATATAGTACCCGAGCATTTGTCTCTTTAGCCAATTCTCTTAGCGCAGGGTCCTGATAATTTAAAACCAGATAATCAGTATTGTCTTGATTTTGGAATATTCTTTTCTTTGCTTCCAGATATTCCTGCATATTTTTGTATCTGTCCAAATGATTAGTGGTAAAATTAAGCATAACTGAGATCTTAGGTTTAAATCTTATGATTCGTTCTAACTGAAAGGAGCTGGTTTCCAGAGACACAAAATCATCCTCTCCCATCTTTTCTACTTCTCCGGAAAAAGGATTCCCGATATTACCACAGACGAAAACCTTATGCCCTCCTGCTTCTAACATCTTGCCGATTAAAGTTGTTACGGTGGTCTTGCCATTTGAACCCGTAACTGCAATAACTGTTGCCGGACACAAAATCCAGGCTAACTCTAACTCGCTTATTACGGGTATGTTAAACTTTTGGGCCCAGATAACGGGCATCGCATCGTTTGGTACTCCTGGAGAAACAACTGCGAGGTCTTTATCTCTTATGAATTCTTGCGAATGCTTGCCCAACTCTATCTTTATCTCTTTGGATTTTAACTTTGCGGCATTAGAACGCGTCACATCAGTATCTTGATTATCAGTTGCACTGACATCTGCACCTATATCGTAAAGTAAATTAGCGCAGGCAAGACCAGAACGAGCCAGGCCGACTATAACAATTTTTCTGTTTTTGAAATAACTGGTATTCTTCATTAAAATTCGATAGAGGGCTATCTTATCTTTAGAGTGACTAATGTAAGGAGTGCCAATAGGCTTGCTATAATCCAAAACCTTACAATCACCTTATTTTCTGGCCAATTGAGGAATTGAAAATGATGATGCAGCGGAGCTATCTTAAATATCCTTCTCTTAAGGAAACGAAAAGAAACTACTTGTAAGATTACCGATAATGCCTCTAAAACAAATATCCCTCCTACAATAACTAAAAGTAACTCTTTCCTTATCAATAAGGCTACGGTTCCTAAGGCCCCTCCCAAAGCCAAAGAACCTACATCGCCCATAAAAATAGAGGCGGGATAACAATTAAACCACAAGAATCCTAATCCTGCCCCTAAGATACTCGCACAGAATACTGTTAACTCGCCACTGCCTCTGATATAGGGTATTAAAAGATAATGACTAAATTTTATATTTCCGGATACATAGCTTAACACGCTAAAGGCTATGGCTACCATAGCCACAATACCTATGGCTAAACCATCCAAGCCATCGGTAAGATTTACCGCGTTTGAAGAGCCGGATATTACCAAAATAATAAATATTATGTATAAACCATCCAAGTCTAAAGAGGTATTTTTTAGAAACGGCAAATCTAAGGCTATGTTATTTTTAAGGACGAACAAAAAAATAATACCCAGTATCAGCCCTAAGACAATCTGACTGGTTAATTTTGCTGTTGCGGTCAGGCCTTTAGATCTTTTCTTTATCTGTTTTAAATAATCATCAACAAAACCAGTTATCCCTAACCAGACGGTACTCAATAAAACAATGAGAATATACCTATTAAATATATCTGCCCAGAGTAAGGTGGAGGAAATAATTGCAACCAATATCAGAACCCCGCCCATCGTAGGCGTATCTTGTTTATTGCGATGTAATTCGTGCAGTTTGGCGCTTTCTTCTTTCCTGATATTCTCACCGATCTTTAAATTCTTCAGCTTTTTTATCAGTATTGGACCAAGGATCAGGCTAACAAGAAAAGCAGTCAGCGCTGCCATGGCAGCACGGAAGGTAATATAGCGGAAGATGTTAAAAGCAGAGATTAGGTAATGTAAGGGGTAAAGTAAGTAATATAGCATATGTTTTGAGTTTTACTTTTCTTTAAAGACCTCCTCCATTTTCATCGCACGAGAACCTTTAACCAGCACGATATCATCAGGGCCTGGAGATATTTTATTAAAAAGAATATACCGCGCCTCTTGTGTAGATTCACAGGTAAATATATTCTTAGTATCGAAACCACAAAACTTGGCCGCCTCAGCAGCTAATCCGGAGAGTCTGCCCACCGTTATAAATACATCGCAGACCTGGGATACCTTGCGGCCGGCCTGTCGGTGGAAGAGTCCACTACTTTTACCCAACTCCAGCATATCACCCATAACGAAAATTTTTTTTCCTTTTGTCCTAAAATTATTCAATGCCTCTAAGGCCTGTCTTAAAGAAAGCGGATTCGAATTATAGGTATCATCAATAAATTTTATATTATTAAATACTATAAAGTTCAACCTGCTTTGCGGAAAATCAAAATTGGCAAGCTGTCTGGCGATATCCTTATATTCCATACCAAAGATGCGCGCCACCGCTACGGCAACCAAAGCATTATAAATATTATAATACCCTAATGTCTTTAATGTAAATCTATATTTTTGATTAACTAAAAATTCTATCCTATCGTTAAAAGGCTTAATCCCTGTGGCAAGAAAATCACTGCGGTTCTTGATACCGAACCCAAAAATAACCGGCCGCCTGCCTCTCTTTAATAACTCCCTCTTTAATAAACTATCATCGGAATTCAGTATTGCGATACATGGAATTTTAAGATGTTCTATTAAGCTATATTTTTCCCTAAAAATACCTTTTAGATTATGGAAATATTCAAGATGTGAAGGGCCGATGTTAGTGATTACGGCTATATTCGGCTGACAAATTCTGGATAGGTAACTTACTTCGCCAAAATGATTTGTACCTATTTCCAATACCACAAAATCATATGAGCGATCGAGCTCGACTAAAGTCTGAGGAAGGCCTATCTGATTATTTTTTGTACCCGCATTTTTAAGAACCTTAAATTCCCTAGATAATACCCAGGCGGTCATATCCTTGGCGGTAGTTTTGCCATTGCTGCCAGTAATGGCGATAACAGGAAGAACAAATTTTTCACGCTGGAACCTAGCAATATCACCTAACGCCTTTATGGTATCCTTTACTTCTATCAAAGTAGCGCGTTGTAGATTGCGCCTTTTGGCTTGCGATTCTTTTATAATACAACTTGCACCTTTTCTTATCGCTTCTTCGATAAAGTCATGACCGTCAAAATTATTACCTTTAATTGCCATAAAGGCATACCCTGGCAGAATCGTTCTTGAGTCAATAGAAATGCCTTTTACGCTGGTATTTTTTTTACCGCTTATCAATCTGCCTTTTGTGGCTTTTAGCAATTCATTGATTTCAAACATTCTTTTACTGCCTCTCGGTCGTCAAAAGGTATTGACCTGTCTTTTAATATCTGATAGTTCTCGTGCCCTTTGCCCGCTACCAAAACTATGTCTCCTGGTTTTGCCAGAGATAAAGATTCCCTTATTGCATCTAAACGTTGCGGCATAACAGAATAGTTATTTTTCTTTATGCCCCTTTTGATATCCCTGATAATTTCCATGGGGTCTTCGGAACGCGGATTATCGCTGGTGATAATTGCATAATCTGATAATTCTGATGCCAGGCGGCCCATCTTTGGTCTTTTTGTCTTATCGCGTTCTCCGCCACAGCCAAATACAACAATAATCCTCTTCTTTGTGAGCGGCCTTAATGTTTTAAGGATATTCTTAAGCGCATCTTCTGTATGCGCATAATCCACAAAAACAGAAAAATCTCCAGCGAAATCTATCCTCTCGAGCCTACCGGGGACAAGACTGAATCCTTCCAGGACAGATTTTATAGTAGCCGGCGTAATGCCTTCTTGCAAAGCCCAACCAACAGTTGCTAAGATATTGTATACATTGTGTATGCCGATAAGCCGGCTTCTAAAATCTGTCTCTAGTCCAGCACCTAGCAGTTTAAATTCTGTATGCAGACAATCAAATTTTATATCCCTTGCCCTTATATCGGCCTTATTTTTTATTCCATAGGTAATAATCCTGGCTTTGGTTAATTCCTTAATTCTCCTGCCGTATTTATCGTCATTATTAATAACCGCAAACGCAGGCGGAGAAATATTCTCAAAGAGCTTGGCCTTGCTCCTAAAATAATTCTCTAATGTTTTATGATAATCCAGATGGTCCTGCGTTAAGTTTGTAAAGACGGCTGAGTGAAATTTTATACCTAACGTTCTATCCTGATCTAAGGCATGCGAGGAAACTTCTATAATGGCGTAATCAATGCCAGTTTTTAACATATCTGCTAACAGTGATTGAAGCTCTATCGGTCCGGGAGTGGTATTTTTTGAAGGAATTATCTTATCTTTAAAACGATAATTAATCGTTCCTATAACCGCAGGTAAAAATTCAGCCTCTTTTAGGAGTGCCTCAAGCAAATAAGTTATGGTAGTCTTACCATTGGTCCCGGTAACTCCGATGACTTTGATTTTTGAAGAAGGACTCCCATAAAATTCAGCTGCTAATTTAGCAAGCGCCTTGCGTGTATCTTTAACTCTTATAAAAGGTATTTTTGCTGTTGACTTGCCTGCCTGCCGGCGAGAGAGGATGACTTGCCTGCCTGCCGGCGAGAGAGGGTGACTTGGTGACTGAACAATTATTGCCTTTGCCCCTCTTTCTATTGCCTCTTCAATAAACTTATTTCCGTCTTGGCGATTACCCCTTATGGCCACAAAGATAAAACCGTCTTTAACAGCTTTTGAATTACAGCTTATACCGCTAACCTCAAAATCCGCTAGATTAGAATAGTTACTAAAATTTCCCAGCGCCTTAATTAACTGTTTTATTCTCATTCAATGCAATAACTTCATTCGGTGGTTGGTTTGCCTTAAGATATCTTATGACATCGCTAGCTACATTTTTAAAAACTGGCGCAGCGACCACTCCACCAAAATAATAAGGATGGGGTTCATCGACAATAACTACAATTGCAACAAGGGGGTCTTCTGCTGGAGCAAAACCAATAAATGAAGCCACAAATTTATTATGGGAGTAAGTGCCATTTGGTTCTAATTTCTGAGCCGTTCCTGTTTTACCTGCGGCGCTAAACCCTTGTAACATCGCTAATTTTCCAGTGCCCTTCTCTATCACTCCGGTAAGTATTTTTTTAATCCTGCTAGTTGTATCCACAGATAATACTTTACGAATCAGGGTAGGTGAAAATCTCTTGATTATTTCACCCTGTTTATCTCGAACCTCCTGCACAATATATGGCTTCATAAGCTGCCCGCCATTAGCGATTACAGAAATAGCAGTTACCAACTGTAAAGCGGTTACGCCTACCTCTTGGCCTATAGGTATAGCTGCAATGGATATCTTAGACCAGAGACGCGGTTCTTTGGTCATCCCCGGTGTTTCACCCGGCAGGTCAATTCCTAACTTTGAACCAAATCCAAAGAGTTTTATGTATCGGTAAAGAAGAATGCCTCCTAAAGATTGTGCTACTTTGGTTGTACCAATATTACTTGATTGTTCGATTACTTCGCGAAAGGTAAGCCAGCCGTGTGGCCGGTGGTCATGCAGTGTATGGGTAGCAACCCGATAAGAACCGTTTTCGCAGAAAAATTTATCTTCTTCATTTACCTTTTTTTCTTCCAATGCCGCTGATGCAGTAACAATTTTAAATACCGAACCCGGCTCAAATAAATCGCAGATGGCACGGTCACGTATCTGGTCTTTACTTGCATTGGTATAATTATTCAGATCAAACGTAGGTCGGTTTGCTAAAGCGAGGATTGCACCTGTATGGGGGTTGGTAACTATAATGCTGGCTCCCTTTGCATGGTAAGTCTTAAATGCCTTATCGAGTTCTCTCTCTGCAATATACTGAATTACCTCATCAATAGTCAATACCAAGCCATATCCGTCTTTGGGTAAAACCATCTTCTCCCAAAGGTCTAGTTTTTTCTGACGAGCATCTCGTAAAAACAAAGCCCAACCAGCCTCTCCTTTAAGATATTTATCATAATAAATCTCTATACCCTCTAAACCAGTATTATCTAAGCCGGCAAAACCAATTACGTGGCTTGAAAGATAGCTGTTGGGATAAGAACGCTTACTCTCTTTTAGAAACCCGAGGCCTTTTATATTTAATCTTCTAATTGCCTGTGACTGTTCGGGAGTTATCTTACGTGCAAGCCATATAAAAGATTTCTTACGGTATAATCTATCCCGCAAATATGCCTGGTCTACATTTAATATAGGTGGCAGCTGTCTTATAATTGCTTCTTTATCCTTATCCTTAATTTCGTTAGGTGAGGCATAAAGCGAATCCACGGGCAGGTTGATTGCCTGTGGCTTAAGATTAATATCATAGATGGCGCCCCTGAGGGGCTCTAATTCTACAAGGAGATTGTGCTGTTTTTTGGCGATATCTGCTAGGTAATTTGAGCGGCAGAACTGAATAAAAAAAAGGCGGGCTATGCATAATATAAGAAAAATAAGAAAGGCTAAAAATACCGCTTCGATTCTGCGGCGATAATTACTTATATACACAATTAGTTAAATTTATAGTTGAAACTAAGGATTGATTGTATTTGCCTCGGCCTGTCTTTTAATACCGAAGAGTCGAGATATTAATGTTTGCCTATTAAGCGGCTGAGCCTTTAGTCTGGCATTTCCTTTGGTAGGTACTAGTCTTACCAAGCGATAACTATCTGGCATCTGAAAATCTTCAGATCCTGAAATTTTACTCCCAATACTTACCAAAGAGGCCCTCTTCTCTATATTGTATCTCAAGACGCTGTTTTTATCAAGTAAATCCCCAAGATACGCTAATTTCTTGTGGCCTGCATAGGCAAGACGGAATATCTCTGTCTGTTGATAGACGTAAAGAAGAGAAAAAAATGTAATTAAGCTGATAATTGATAAAAATTTAGATAGTCTCATCTTATATCTTCTGCGCAACCCTGAGCTTTGAGCTCCGGCTCGAAGGGTTTGTCTCTATCTCTGATTGCGTGGGCGTCAAAGGTTTTGGTGTTATCAGGTCTATTAAATTTTGCGATGCCGCTCTACGAAAATTCCATTTTACTACACGATCTTCCAGAGACTGGAAAGAAATAACGCATATTCTAGCCCGTTTATTCAAAACTACAATTGCCTTATTTATTGCGGTTTCCAATGTCTCCAATTCTCTATTTACCGCTATACGCACCGCCTGAAAGGTTCTGGTTGCAGGATGTATGCGATAGTATCTGTGTCTATATCTAGAAGGCATTGCCTTCACTACAATGCTGGCTAATTGTAGGGTTGTCGAGATCGGCTGCTTTTCTCGCTCCTGGACCAAAAGATGCGCTATGCGGTTATGCCACCGCTCCTGGCCGAAATTCCAGAGTAAAGTGGAAATCTCTTCTTCATTAAGATTGTTTACTAAATCATAAGCAGAGATATAACTATCTCTATCTAGACGCATGTCTAACGGCCCTTCGTTCTGAAAACTGAAACCCCGATGCGGATCTTCTAACTGAAAGGAAGAGATACCCAAATCAAATAGTATTCCGTCTACTTTTTTAATATTTAGATTATTTAAGACGGTATCAATATCTGCAAAATTACCGTGCACAAATTCACAGGAATTGCCAAACTCGCGTAATCTTTCCCGGGAGACGGCTAAAGATTCCCCGTCTCTGTCAATCCCGATAAGCCGTCCTGCGGGTAGAATGCGCGTTATTATCTCTTTACTGTGTCCGGCCGTTCCTATCGTTGCATCTACAATAATCTTGCCCGGGCTTAAATTTAAATAATCTAAAATCTCCCGTAACATAACAGGAGTATGAAATTTTTGTTCCACCTTATAACCACCGAAACGCTAAATCAAATGCTCCAGCGCCTTAAAGATCCATTAATTTCTCAGCAATCTCTTCGAAAGACTGCCGCGAGCTCCCGTAAAATTCTTGCCACTTATCCTTCGCCCAGATCTCAATTCTATTAGATACGCCTACAATAACCACGTCTTTTTTTATCTCGGCGAAGTCCTTTAAATATTGCGGGAGCAAGACCCTCCCCTGATTATCAAAAACGACTTCCACTGCTCCAGAAAAATATAGGCGGTTGAATGTACGTGCCTGCTGTTTGGTGAAAGGGAGGGCTTTAAATTTATTCTCCTGTGTCCGCCATTCTTCCTCTGGGAACATAAAAAGGCATTTATCTAGACCCCGTGTAACAAAGAATCTTTCTACAAAATGGCTCTTGGCCACTTCGCGAAATTTGGCAGGTAAGATAAGACGACCTTTGCGGTCTATGGCATGTAGATATTCTCCATAGAACATAAGCTGACCCCTTCCACTTTACTCCACTAATATCCACTTTGTAGCACAAGTATAGATAAAAACTCTTCTTTTGTCAAGATAAAAATTTACCTAACTTGATAAAATACAAGGACTAGTGGATACAAGTAGTCTTGGAAGGCATATATTGTGGTGTGGCTTAATGGCGGGAAAACATCTTCTTGGCAGCTAAAACATCTTTTTTGATCTGCTCAGACAAAAGACAAAGAGAAGTAAATTTTCTCTCATCCCTTATCTTCTTGAAAAACTGAATCTCTAAATATTTCCCATAAATATTTTTCTCAAAATCAAAGATGTATACTTCAATGTGTTTTGACTTTTGCCTTTTAAATTTTTCCTTTTTACTCTCAAAAGTAGGTTTAGTCCCAATATAGCAAAGCCCCTTAAATCTTCTGCCGCCAAAAATAATCCGCACTGCATATACACCTTCTGGCGGTGTTACTTCGTGGTGAGGATTAATATTGGCAGTAGGAAAGCCTAATTCCCTTCCCAAGGCATCTCCTCTAACCACCGTGCCCAGGATGCTAAACGGATGTGAAAGCATCTTTTTAGCAAGTCCTAGTCTTCCTCCTTTTATTAGCCTGCGAATGTAAGTGCTGCTTATGGGTTTATTATTTACCTTGATTACTGCGAAGGCTTTGACTTTGAAGTGATAAATTCTGGATAACCTTGCTAAGGTCTTGAAATCTCCATTTGCGCCTCTGCCAAACCTGAAATTCCTGCCTATATAAACATAATTTGCATTTAGTTTTCCGATTAAAATATCTTCTATAAAATCCTCTGCTGTAATCTTTGCAAACTTCTGATTAAAATTTATCACTATACAGACATCAATACCTAATGCTCCGAATAACCTTATACGATGCTCCAGAGAAGAAAGGCTTTCTTCTTTCTGCGGGTGTGGCCAGAAGGTTAAAACCACGCTTGTACCTTTAATACTATGTGCGCGCGCCACCGCGGCTTTTAAAATACCCCTATGTCCGCGATGCACTCCGTCAAAGACACCCATCGCTGCCACCGGCTTCCTGAATTTTTTAATCTGTTTGATTCCGTAGATAATTTTCATCTCTTGAGATTTCCCTCTCCAGGGAAAATCGAGCCGAGTGCTTGCGAGAACAAGACTCGACATGACCCGCAAAATCTATCTTAAACTTTCGCGTATCTTGGCTAAGACTTTTCTTCTTACTTGGTCAATTTTGCCATGGACGGTAGCGCCGCTGGCTGTCCTGTGTCCCCCGCCTCCAAAGAAAGAGGCGATCTTGTTAACATCGACTTTTGCCTGTGACCTTAAATTTACCCTTATCTGGTCTTTTACGCCTAAATTTTCTTTAAATAGGGCTACAACTTCCACATCTTTTATGGCGCGCGCAAAACTCAAGATGTGTTCAGTAAGATCAAAGGATAATTTTTTATTTTTTAACACACCTTCCCCTATTTGGAACCAGGCAATCTTTCCAGATACACAGCGTTTTATCTGAGGTAATATTTTGCTTAACAACTTCATATCGCTGAAAGGTATATTCTCATATATATTCTTATAA
>Ga0315281_10014293_pt1 | contig 10711 bp, 10 predicted proteins | sample YL17G07_0_MG_FD_204540 | JGI IMG/M metagenome (GOLD analysis project Ga0315281, IMG submission 204540) | Sediment microbial communities from Yellowstone Lake, YNP, Wyoming, USA - YL17G07_0 | ecosystem: Environmental > Aquatic > Freshwater > Lake > Sediment | place: USA: Wyoming | collected... | reverse complement strand
GGACTGCTCGCAAAAAGGGCAACGAATTGTCTTGACAGGGATGTAAGGAAAATGGATAATGGAAAACAGTGCGTAACTAACTAATATCACAAGAGAAAGCAGGATATGTTACGTATAGCACCTACGAATCTTCAGTCTGAGATGACTCTGAGGGGCGATGATTATTAGTAGAAATGTGCATGATTAAATGGAACGGGGCTTTTCTACAAGTCATCCACACTCACTTCAGTCCTGCCTTGCGCAAGGCGTTGAAAACCTTATCTCTTACCGATTGCTCCTTAACTAGGGCTGTCTTTCCCCAGAAATCCAACGAGAACTTGGGATTTATCCTGAGAACTTCTGCAGCCTCAGCCTGGGCCTCCTTCTCACGACCCATCTCACTGTATGTAGCAGTCAACATTATGTGAGGCCACATATTATTAGGCGCACACTGAATTGCTTTTTTGTATGCCGAAACCGCCTCCTCATACCGCCCCGTAAACATGAGGGCATTGCCCAAGTGTAGATTGCAGAGATAGTTATAGAACGAACCGACAGGGTTGAGTCGGATTGCTTTTTGCAACAACGTAATGGCTTCTTCCGACCTGCCCGCGAAGTTTAGACTAATGGCATAATAGACAAGGACAGTCGAATCACCGGGGTTGAGGGCCACAGCCCGTTCCCCCTGAGCAATCCCCTTTTCATATTCCCTTTTTTGGGTATAGAGAAAACCCAAAAAACCGTGGGCCTCGGCAAGAGCATCATCCAGGGCAAGGGCTTTTTGTACTAGTTCAATAGCTTTCTCAGTAGACTCCTGAGGAGACTTAGTAGAGCCAAGCCAATAATCATTCTGGTGTACATAAGCCATGAGGACATAAGCCATTGGAACCTGTGAACACATTGCAAGAGCTTCCTCTGCTATGCGCCGAGCCAGGTTGTTATCCTTGATATTACGATGGGAGACTAAATCATTCCCTTCCATTATCTTCAAATAGCAATCGAGACCTTGCTTCCCTCCGTAATATTTCCCGTATCCCGAGAATAGTTCCCCCTCCGTCAACTTCACTCGGATGGCCGTCAAAACCTTTAGGGTGACATCATCCTGCAGGGCAAATATGTCTTTCAGATCACGATCGTAGCGCTCTGCCCAAAGGTGATTCCCTGTGAGAGCGTCGATCAACTGGGCTGTGATCCGAACACGGTCGCCCGACCTTTGAACACTCCCCTCCAGCACATACCGGACACCCAGATCTTCGCTTACCTGCTTGACCTTCACCGGCTTTCCCTTGTAAGTGAAGGTCGAATCTCGGGCGACCACAAACAGCCTTGGTACCTTGGAAAGGACAGCGATGATTCCCTCGGTCATTCCGTCGCAGAGGAATTCCTGCTTTGGGTCCTCGCTCATGTTTACAAAGGGCAGCACAGCGATAGAAGGCACGTCGGGCAAGGGGAGAGCCATCTTCTCTTTGGAGGCGACCTCAAGTGGAGGAGCGGGGCGAAAATATGAACGCCAGATCGCAAGAACAGCGGCAACCAGAATCAGGATAATAACCAAAACCATAACTGGTCTCTGCCATTGTCTTGTTTTAGCCTTTTTCTCTCCTATCACCTTGCGGGCTGCCCCATGCTCCATCAGGACTTTGTACACACGCACTGGTAGTGCGATATTCTTAACAGTTTGCTCGCCAAGATATTCATATCCAAGGTCCAGCTTGTTCCTAACCTGATCAAAGGCCGTCCCTGAGATACAAATGCCTCCTGCATCAGATAGACTCTCTAAACGGGCTGCGATATTAACTCCGTCCCCCAGGATCTGTTCTCCGTCCTCGATCACATCCCCAAGGTTGACACCGATGCGAAACTCCATCCTGCGTTTTTCGGGAAGCTCAGCATTTCGGACTTTCAGTTCTTTCTGGATTTCAACACCACATTTAACCGCATCAACGATACTACCAAATTCAGCGAGGACATTATCTCCAGGGGCATCGACTACTCTTCCATGATGCTGGTGGATGAAGTTTGTCATCACTTCTTTGTAAGCATTAAGGGTACGAACAGTCGCCTCTTCATCCTCACCCATGAGGCGGCTGTAACCCTTCACATCGGCACTGAGAATTGCAACAAGTTTACGTTTAACTTCTTGGGCGGTCATAGGATTTTTCTTTTTATATGATGTGGAATTAGAAAAAGATAGGCTTCAAGGCCTGGTCCTAAATAATTTTATCGATAGACATTCTTGCGATGTCCGAGTTTTAATATAAGTATGAGAAGGGCATTTCCTTGGACTTGGTAAATGATCCGGTAATCTCCTATTCGAAGGCGATAAATGTTTTCCTCGGCAGAAAGTTTTTTAACCCCTCTTGGAAATGGATTCTCTGCTAAGGTATCAATTCGATGCTTAAGGCGAATTTGAAGTTCTTTCGGCAATTTTTTGAATTGGAGCTCTGCCCTTGGAGAGAATTCTATTCTATATCTCATGATAATGGATTAGAGGCCGAGATCAACCTTAATCTTTTCCCAGGGGATGGTCCCCTTCGATTTAACCTGTGCTAAAGCAGCACGAGCTTCTTCAAGGTCGATGCGGTCCTCGATTTCCTCTAAAAGTTTAACATCTTCAATAGGAACAACAGCCGCAATTTCTTTTCCCCGTCGAGTGAGGACAATACGCTCCTTCCCAAAAGCAGCTCGGTTAATCACGTTAGATAATTGTTCTCTTGCTTTTCCGGTTGTAATAGTCATCGATGATCACCTCTTGTACCAAATGTACATTTTGGCCATTTGTTTGTCAAGAATAAAATTTGTTAAGAAATCCTCACTTCAGCCCCGCTTTGCGCAATGAGTTAATAGCTCGTTCCCTTTTGGCTGGATCCTTAAAAGGAACTGCCCCCGACAGCCGTTCAAGGGAGAAATTGGGATCGATCCTGAGGATCTCTGCAACGGCTGCACGTGCTTCATCTTCGCGCCCAGCATACATATATGAAGACGCAAGGACGATGTAGGCAAGCACATCGTTCGGTGAAATCTGCAGTGCCCTCTTCTGTGCGGCAATTGCCTTGTCGTACTGCCCCGTCTCGCGATAGCTGACACCGAGCTGATGGTAGAAGTCAGGAGAACCAACAGGATTCAGGCGAACAGCTTTCTCAAGATGCGGTTGTCCCTCTTCTGGCCTTCCTGCAAAATTCAGGCTGAAACCTAAACAAAAGCGGGCATAAGCGGAACCGGGATCCAGGTCCACTGCTTTTTGCGCCTCAACAACACCTTTCTCCTGCTCCCGCATCATCGTATAGATGAAGCCTATGAAGCCCTGAGCACTGGCAAGGGTGTTGTCGAGCGCTAAGGCCTTCCGCGCCAATTCCATGGCTTTCATCAAAGACTCCTTTGGAGATTTGCTGGCGCCTAACCATACATCGAGACAAGTACTCCAGCTCAAGGCAAAGTAAGCCGCCCCATAGTTCGGATCCAGAGCAAGGGCATGCTCGATCAGTTCCCGAGCTTTCACATTGGATTCCTTTGTATTTTGAGAGAGATAGGCACGAGCCTCCGAGAGCCTCAGAAACGCCTCGAGCTTCTCGGTCCCCTTCGAGTGGATGCGTGCCTCTTCTCCCTCCGTCAGTTGAACCTGCAAGGCTGTGATGATTTCCATTGTGATCTTATCTTGCACGGCAAAGATATCTCTAAACTCTCGGTCAAAGCGTTCTGCCCAGAGGTGATGTCCCTTGACGGCGTCAATTAATTGGGCTGTGATGCGTACTTTGTCCCCGACTTTGCGAACACTCCCCTCCAGTATATAGCGCACCCCAAGCTCTTCGGCCACTTGTCGCACCTTCACCCGCTTGCCCTTGTAGCTGAAACTCGACTCGCGAGAGATCACGAAGAGATTGCCGACTTTGCACAGAGCGGTAGTGATGTCCTGGCTCAACCCATCCCCCAGATATTCCAGTTTGGGATCGTCGCTCATGTTGACGAAAGGAAGCACGGCAATAGAAGGCTTATCAGGTAGAGGGAAAGCCATCCTTTCTTTGGAGGCGACCTCAACTTTTGGTGCAGGTGGAGTTACAGTTTTTGAGACTTTTTCAGGTGATGGTGGCACTACTTTTTCTTTAGGAACAACTTCTATCGAAGGAGGAACAGTTGCTGCTGCCTTGTCAGGTTGAGAAGCTACGGCTTTCTCCTTTGGTGTAATTTCTGGTTGAGGAGCAGAAGGAATGTAAAATTTCCAGATTACTATGACAGCAACTACCACAATCACACCGATCACCAAACCCATGGTAGCCATTTGCCATTGTCTTGGTTTAACCTTTTTTTCGCCGATTACTTTGCCGGCTGCTTCAGGTTCCATCAAGACTCGATATACCCGTACCGGCTCCAAAATGTTCTTAACCGTTTGTTCCCCAAGATACTTATATCCAAGGTTCAGCTTGTTCTTAACTTGATCAAAGGCAGTTCCAGAGATACAAATGCCCCCTGGTTCAGAGAGGCTTTCTAAACGGGCTGCGATATTGACTCCGTCCCCCAGGATCTGCTCTCCATCCTCGATTACATCCCCAAGGTTGACACCGATCCGAAACTCCATCCTGCGTTTTTCTGGAAGCTCAGCATTTCGCGTTTTCAGTTCCTTCTGAATATCCACAGCACATCGAACCGCATCGACCACGCTTCCAAACTCAGCGAGAACATTGTCTCCAGGAGCATCTACCACTCTGCCTCTTTGTTGTTGGATGAGGCTCGACATCACTTCTTTGTAAGTGTTAAGAGTCCGGATCGTCCCCTCTTCATCCTCCCCCATGAGGCGGCTGTAACCCTTCACATCTGCACTGAGAATGGTAACGAGTTTACGTTTAACTTCTTGGGTAGTCATGGAATCCCTCCATTAAAGTCCTATAATCGGAAGGAGAGGGTCTAAGATGGTTAGGTTGGAATAGGATGTTTCGAAACTTTATGTTTCAATAAGAATTTACTTCTTTCGCTTGAAAAGGTCAACAAGAATTTAAAGATGATTTCCTTAATAATTCGACAACCTTCCAACCATAGTCGGCCTCGATATAAAATAAAGAATGCTTGAAAAAAATCTTTAAATTCTGTAATCTACAGAGAAATCTCAAAAACAGGAGGAGAAAGATGACCCTAATCGTCATTCTCATCATCATTGCAATCCTTGTCATTGCCGTTGTTGCCATCTATAACAAACTCGTCCGGCTCAGGAATACGGTAAAGTCCTCATGGTCAGATATCGATGTCCAGTGTAAAAAGCGATACGACCTTGTTCCAAATCTGGTGGAGACCGTGAAAGGTTATGCCTCCCATGAAAGGACTGTTTTCGAGAAGGTAACAGAGGCGAGGTCCATGGCGATGAAGGCGACCTCTCCTGCGGAAATGGCCAAGGCTGAGAACATGATAAGAGATACCCTGAAAAGCCTATTTGCTGTAGCAGAAGCCTATCCCGAATTAAAGGCCAACGCCAATTTCTTGCAGCTTCAAACCCAACTCCAGGAACTGGAAAACAACATCGAAATGGCAAGGCGCTATTACAATGCAGTGGTTCGGGACTATAACGTTCTGATCGAATCATTTCCTTCCAACCTCATCGCATCGCAATTTAGTTTTAAGCAGGCAGAGTTATTCCAGCTCGAAACGCCCGAGGTGGAGAGAAAACCCGTGAAGGTGAGCTTCTGATGAAATGCGCCCTGAACCATGTTAGGTTCAGGGCTTTGGCCCTGAATCCAGCGTGGTTCAGGGCTGCCATGCACCCCATGTGGTGCATGGGGGAATGAAATGAGGAAGAACGAATGAAAGGCTACTCGAAGTTATGTAAATTGTTTTTATGCGTTAGCCTCGTCCTCAACCTCAGCCTCATCCTTTTTATTTCTCCTGCCTTTGCCCAGTACTTCACCATCAACAAGTTTCACTCGGATATCATGATCGATGAAGATTCATCTGTTATCGTCAAAGAGACGATCGAGGTGGAGTTCCATCAGTCGAGGCATGGGATATATCGGGAGATCCCTTTCAAATATCGGGATGAGTTTGGAAAAGTGATTACGACCCCCATGAGGGTTTTTCCAGTAACAGATGAATCTGGAAAACCCTGGAAATATCAGGTGAAAAAGGCGGGCCATCTTGTCAATATAAGAATCGGGGATGAAAAACGATATGTCAAAGGGAGCCAGACTTATGTTGTTACCTATGTAGTTGAAAATGTGATCCTCTTTTTCAGTGACCATGATGAACTCTACTGGAATGTGACAGGAAATTACTGGAAGGCACCGATCAAAGAGGCCTCCGCGACGGTGTCCTTGACAACAAAGAATAAGAGTAAGAATTTAATGGTCGCAGGCTATGAGGGAAGCTACGGCTCGAAAGAAGAATGTGGCTATGAAACCTATGATAACAGCGGAAAGTTTTTTACAAAGAGAAGCCTCAAGATGGGCGAAGGGATGACCATTGCCTTTGGATGGGATAAGGGGTTGGTCTCTCCTCCGTCCTCCTGGAAGAAATTCTTGTGGGCCATTAATCCCAGGGAAAACTGGTTATTTTTGCTTCCCATTTTTTCATTCCTTTATATGGTCAATCGCTGGTATCGAAAGGGAAGGGATCCAAGAGTCAGAGAATCTGTTACCGTGATGTATGAACCTCCTAAGTTTGGTAATCAACCCCTCGCTCCTGCGGAGGTTGGAACGCTGATCGATGAGAAACTCGATCCAAGAGATATCACTTCCACGATTGTCGGCCTTGCCGTCAAAGGATATCTCAAGATTGAGGAAACGAAAAAAGAGGGAATGATTTTTGACAAAACGGATTACGTCCTCATAAAAGTGAAAGAATCCGATACCCATCTCAGCCCTTTTGAGGACGAACTGATGAGACGGCTCTTCTCCTTCTCTCCACCCCGCTTGCTCGTTTCAACCTTGAAGAACAAATTCTATACCAACTTGCCTGCGTTGAAAAAAGCGCTCTATGGAGAACTGATAAGAAAAAAGTATTTTCTCAGTAGCCCTGAAAAGGTGAGAAACTCTTATATCGTATCAGGAATAATCATTTTGGTATTTGCCGTTATTTCCTTTGTACTCCTTGTCCCCGGTTCGGGAGTAAAGAGCTTTATTGCGGGTATATTAACAGGAATTCCAGTCCTCTCCTTTGCCAGGTTCATGCCCGTAAAGACAAGAGCGGGTGCCTCCGCCTACATGGATATTTTGGGTTTTCAGGAATTTATGAACCGTGCAGAGAAGGATCGACTTGAGAGAATGGGAGATAAGAACCTTTTCTCTAAGTTCTTGCCCTATGCCATTGCGCTGGACGTGGCGGATAATTGGGCCAACGCCTTTGAAGGGATTTATCAGGAACCGCCCGATTGGTTTGTATCACCCGTAGGCTTCAGAACCTTCAGCCCATACGCTTTTGCTCATTCTCTCAATTCCGTCACTTCAAACCTTAGCTCTGCCATGTTTTCTGCACCGAGGTCCAGTGGAGGAGGAGGTGGTTTTGGAGGGGGTGGTTCTTCTGGAGGAGGCTTCGGAGGAGGAGGCGGCGGAAGCTGGTAACTCTAATAAACTCAATATCTACTAAGCCTAGGAGAAGAGCATCAGGCCCCAAATTAATCGTCCTGAAACCTCTCTAATCATCTGACCTTAATCTCCGGCTCATCTTCCATAATTTATCCACTTTAAATTTTTTCATCGCTATTCTTCTTTCACCTTTCTCCATGTATCGATATTTACAATCAACAAGAAGATAGCTATCACCAATAGAAAAGCCCCCACTAAGGAGTAGAACATTTTTCCAATAGCATAGGTAAAACAAATTTCGAGTACAAGAAATAATACAAGAGCACACACAAATATAACGTTCCGAAAAGCTCTTTCCTTTAAACTCAGCATAAGCTTCCTCCTAATGATCTATCTTTATCCATCACCTTCTGAAGGTCGCCGCAGAATTTAGGTTCAGGCCCTTTTTTCTTTTCCGGTTTTTCTGTTCTATCTTTTGCAATATACACCTTTTTTTGATTTTTGGGGAGTGTAAATTTCAGGGAGGAGTCTTCACGAAAAAGGAATTGCGGGCTTCACCTACTCATGTTCAGATGTTCCAAGGCTCAACAATTAAGGACTACTGAGTGAAAGAGTGCATCAGGTCACCATCAGTCGAGGTACGAAGACAGCGAATAAGAGGCTGCCCAAAGTATGGAAACCTCTTTGGGCTAAAAGGACCCCAGCATTACGAATTGTGATTTATCCTTCGTCAATCATACTCCCCTAATATGAGTGAGGATAGGACTGTAATCTCTCATGTGGAACTTGTCAATACAACCCCAAACCGTCTTGGTTGGAGGAAGTCTTAATCGCGAGGCTGGCTGCGAATTGTTTGGATATTCTGAATCAAAGCAAGATAGCGTTTCAAAAAAGGTTCGGTCGTCCATTTCTGCTGGTAGGACCGATAACCACGTTGCCCCAATTCATCACGATATAAGGGGTTTGACAGAAGTTGATCCATTCTCTTTGTCAAATCCTCTTCTGTATGATAAACGAACCCACCGCCGCTTTCTTCAATGATCTCGGGCATCGCACCAAGATTATGGGCAATGACTGGGGTTTGTTGCCTAAAGGCCTCAAGGATCACAAGGGGAAACATCTCGAAGCATATCGATGGGACAATAACAGCCACCGCTTGTCGATAGAGTACCTGCAGTTGCCTTTCAGATAAATAACCTAAGAAACGGATATTCGTACTACCATTGGCCAACTGCCGCAACTTGGGTTCATAACTGCCGGTTCCAGCGATCAGCAAATGAGCGTTGCGGTAGCGGCGGAAGATGGGGATAAGGGTCTGCAGGCCTTTGAGTTTTTCAAGGCGTCCAACAAATAGGAAATAGGGTTCCTCAGATGCTTGCCCAGTGGACACCACTTCCGCCTCAGGAACAAAACCAGGAATAATGTGGACAATAGGGATGTTGAGCCCCATCTGTTGGTGTATGTCTTTGGAAAAATGGCTCAAGGCAATAAAGACATCTACATGTTTGATAGTTTCTTTCAACAAGCCGGAATACCGCCACCATTGTGGTGGGCGTTTATAAGTCAAGCTGCAGAGGAGACAAAGTGGCCGTCTGCAAACATTGCGGTTGAACCGAAATAGAGTATGGGTGGGACATACGAGCCAGTCCTCGTGCAAGGTATAGAGCTTAATGCCTTGCCCATATTCAAGGATTTTGGGGCCCCCGACCAGAGAAATGTTGTGATAGTGAATAACATCAAAACCTTTTTTTAAAATCTCTCGGATGCGGGAGGATTTGAAAAACGGGATGCCAGTCTGTTGGGTGGTCAATGGAGAAAGGAAACCAAACCGGCTCTTGAGACTGTGTACGGTCACGTTGGGGTGATCTTTATAGGTCCTCGCTGGTTCCCGTGAAGATAAAAGCCGATACGAATCGATACAGTGGATCACTTCCACTAAGTGTCCACGCTGAGCCAGCTCATTAGACAGTTGCTGTACAAAGATACCATCTCCACCAAAATTATAGGGTGGATAAAAGGTGGTGATCATACAGAAACGGAGCGGTCGATCGATCATCTTCAGCTAAGTTGAATGGCACGCCGGATTCGGCGGAAAATGCTACGAACCTGAATATATGAGGGGAACGCCCTGGTCCATATCAAATCAAAAAGTTTATCCGTACGAAGATAATAAGCGTCTACGCGTTCGAGAGCATAGGGATCGCTATCCACACTCATTAAGCCCAACTTATCAGAACAGGCACAGGCAAAGTGCCGTTGAACAAGGTCTTGGATGGATTTATTGTATCGACCATAGGGATAAGCAAAGGAAGAGACCGGTGTGCCTAGAGTGTTTTCGATGATTTTTTTTGAATCACGAATCTCCGCTTCCATTCTTTCTCGAGGTATACGGGTGAGGTCCGGATGGTTGAGGGTGTGTGCGCCAAAGATAATTCCCCCTCGCGTCATCTCTTGTATTTCGGGCCAACTTAGCATAGAACGCCCATTGAGAGAAGGTAATCTATAAGCAGGGTTCGTTACCTCTTTTTCTCCAACCGTAAGAAACACCGTTGCTGAAAGGCCATAGTATTGTAATACAGGGAACGCCTCTTTATAAATAGACTTATACCCATCATCGAAAGTGATGACGAAGGATCGATCAGGGAACGGCTTCCCTCGCCCAAGAAAATTTGCTGCTTCCAGAAGGCTCACCGTCCGATACCCCTTCTCATAAAGCTTGGCTATGCCACTCCGAAACAATTCTGGTGAGAAAGAGATGACAGATGACTGATCATCGAGAGCATGAAAGGTCAGGACAGGGAGATATAGGACCATCTTTCTTTCCAATCGCATAGGTAAAACAAATTTCGAGTATGAGAAATAATATAAGAGCACACACAAATATAACGTTCCGAAAAGCTCTTTCCTTTGAACTCAACATAAACTTTCTCCTAATGAACTATCTTTATCAATCACCTTCTGAAGGTCGCCGTAGAATTTAGGTTCAGGCCCTTTTTTCTTTTCCGGTTTTCCTATTCTATCTTTTGCAATATACACCTTTTTTTGATTTTTGGGGAGTGTAAATCTCGGGGAGGGAGGAAAAGTTAAAAAGAGGATTATTGGTTTCACCTACCTATACGTAACAAAATTGATTGACCGTTATAACGGCTAAAGGTCATTATCTATCCTGCTTTTTCTTGAAAAAGAAAAGGAGGAGAAATGACCAAGGTAGAGCCGATCCCTAATGAGTC
>Ga0315281_10014292_pt1 | contig 10712 bp, 12 predicted proteins | sample YL17G07_0_MG_FD_204540 | JGI IMG/M metagenome (GOLD analysis project Ga0315281, IMG submission 204540) | Sediment microbial communities from Yellowstone Lake, YNP, Wyoming, USA - YL17G07_0 | ecosystem: Environmental > Aquatic > Freshwater > Lake > Sediment | place: USA: Wyoming | collected... | reverse complement strand
CTATGTGCCGAACGTCGCGCGCTCGGCTTCTTTGCAGGCCGTTATGTCCAATTCGCTGGGCTTCGGCGGCCACAACGCCTGCCTCATCTTCCGTCGCTACCTGCCATGAGCAGCGGGGCAGGGGCGCCGAAGGCCCGCTGGCGCCTGCGCGACCCCTACGCTCGCCAGAAGGGCATCGCGAGCTTCCCTGAGATCGTCGCAACCGTGCTCGCCGCGCGCGGGATCACGACGCGCGAGCAGGCGGACATCTTTTACAAGCCGCACCTCGTCCCCGAGCATGACCCCCTCGTGCTGCCCGACATGCACCGCGCGATCGACCGCGTGCGGAGGGCGATCGCGGAACACGAAACGATCGCGCTCTTCGGTGACTTCGATGTCGATGGCGTGACCTCGGTTGCGCTGCTTGAGCTGGCGCTGAAGCCGCTCGGCGCGAAGACGATCATGTATATCCCCGACCGCTTCGCCGAAGGCTATGGGTTGAACGTCGGCGCGGTCAGTAAGCTCCACAGCCAGGGCGCGAGCTTGCTCATCAGCGCGGACTGCGGGATCAGCTCGGTACCCGAAGTTGCCTACGCGAACACTCTCGGCCTCGATGTCGTCATCCTGGACCACCACACGGTCCCGGAGGAGTTGCCGGCCGCCCTCGCGGCGATCAACCCCAAGCGGCTCGATTCGCCCTACCCCTTCGACGAGCTGGCGGCGGTCGGCGTGAGCTACCGGTTCCTCCAGGTGCTCTGGGAGTCGTACGGCCGCACGCTGCCCGAGGATGATTTCCTCGACCTGGTCGCGCTCGGCACCGTCGTTGACGTCGCCCCGCTGGCGGATGAGAACCGCCAGATTGTGACCGCCGGGCTGGCGCGGATGCAGCGCGGCCTCCGCCCGGGGCTGGAAGCGCTCGCGAGCGTCGCCGGGACGCCAGCCGAACGGTTCAACGCCGAAACGCTCGGCTTCGCGCTCGGCCCACGGATGAACGCCGCCGGGCGCCTCAAGCATGCCAATATCGCGCTCGACTTGATGCTTGCGCCGAACATGGCGGTCGCGCGTCCGCTCGCCGAAGAACTGGACCAGCTCAACCGCCAGCGCCAGCGCCAGACCGAAGATGCGTTCGCGCTCGCCGACGAACTCCTGGGCGCCACCGATGATCCGCTGATCATGGTCGGCAGCGACCGTATCCACGCCGGTATCGTCGGACTTGTCGCCTCTCGGCTGGCGGAGCGTCGCAACCGCCCGTCGATCGTCTATGAGCGTGGCCCCGAAACCAGCCGGGCGAGCGCCCGCAGCATCCCCGAATTCGACATCGTCAGCGCGATCCGCAAGGAGAAGGAGCTACTCGTCCGCCACGGGGGTCACCGCGCTGCGGCCGGCTTCACCGTCCCGAACGAAAACATCGACCTGCTGCGCGATCGGCTGATCAACACCGCCGCCGAGACACTTCGCGGCGAAGCCCTGCGGCCGTTGCTCGAAATCGATGCGGAGGTGCCCCTTTCGCAGCTCACGGGGCTCGAAATCAAGGGGCTGATGCGCTTCGAGCCATGCGGACAGGGGAACCGTAAGCCGGTGCTTCTCAGCCGGGGCGTGCGCCTTGTGAATGCGAAGCCGGTCGGGGCGGACCAGAGCCACCTGAAACTCACGGTGAAGGACGGTCTGGCCACCTGGCCGGCAATCGCGTTTCGGCAGGCCGACGCCGTCCTTGCTGAGACGGTCGACATCGTCTATTCGCTGTCGCGTGACTGGCGCAGCGAGCGAGTCGAACTGGAGATACTGGATATCGCCCCGACGAGCGAGCATCGCGGGCTGGAGATGGGACGTGCCTGAGATCGCCCTGGACGCTGAGGGCGAACGCGTGCTCCGCGACGCACAGAACTTCTGCTTCCAATCGCGGGTCTCCATTCTTGCGCCCGAACACCTGCTCGCCGCTGCCTTGCTGACGCTGGGCGAGAACCGCCCGGGCCTGCCGACCGCGGAGGAGGTGGCGGGCGCGTTCCTGATGGTACAGGGCATGGGCAGCGAAGAGACCGACGCGAACGTGATGTTCGGCTCCGCCGCCCGTGATGCCCTCAACACGGTGGCAAGGAACGTCCGCGTGGCCGGCGGCACGGCGATCGATGCGCACGCCATCGCGGTGGGCGTGATCGGCTCGGGGGAAGTGAACCCGATGTTCTTCGCCGAGTTGGGGTGGTCGAAGGATCGGCTGCTCGCCGCGCTCGGCTAACCGGGGAGCACCATCCGCATCTCAAGCTCTCGCAACGAGGGGTTCGATGGCGACGGCGCGGACTCGCCGGTAAGCACAAAACCGCATCGTTCGTAGAGTGTGATCGCGGGCACGTTCCCTTGCGTGACCCACAGGCGCGCGGCCGTGGCGCCCCGCGAGATGGCCCACTCCACCACCGCATCGACCAGTTGGCGAGCGACGCCTGTACGCCGCTGCCCCGGTTCCACCCACATCGAAACAAGGTCAGGCTCGCGCGGACGTCCCGGCTCGAAGTAGCCGCCGACGAGTCCGACCCAGCGGCCACCCGCTTCAGCGACGAACGTGACGCGCTCCTCGCCCCGCGCCCCCTTCGCCGCGCGCTCGTCCCACTCGGCTGGCGCGAAACCCGTCTCCCTCGCGACGGTGCTGCCGAACGCATCGGGCGAATCGGTGAGGGCGCGGAGCCGGATGCCGCGGAGCTGCATCCCTTCGCTTGGGGCGATCGGCCGGATGACGGTACCCGGCACGCTAGTCTTCGATGATCGTGGTTTGGCCGGGCGGGAGGATCGAAAGGTGCGCCATCATCCCGCCGGGTACGGCGCCGTGCCAGTGGATTTCGCCCGCAGGGATGTGGACGATGTCACCCGTCGTGACGCGGTTTTCCTGCTGGTCGCTGGCGACGATGCCCTCGCCTTCGGTGACGTACAGCACCTGGTCAACGGAGTGGATGTGGCGCCGGTTTCGCCCGCCTTCGCTGAAGCGCACGAGCGTCACGCTGACCGCCGGGTTCGTGGCGGCGTCGATCAGCGGGCGGCTGTGGACCGTACCCACGAAGATCGGGGCGGTCGCCGGGATTTCGGGCGTATCACCGGTGCGTACGACTTTCACTGGGGTGCCTCCGTCACGCGTTCAGAAGTTGCTTCGCCAGGTCGGGGAAGTCGCGCGCGTTGATATCGAAGTCGGGTTGGGGCGAAAGGTCGCCGTCGTTCCCGGCGCCGCGCTCGCCGGGCCGGGGCACGTAGGCCGACCGCAGCCCTGCGGCCATCGCTGCCCGCAGGTCGGACGGGTGGGCCGCGACCATCATCACTTCGTTCGGCTCCAGCCGGAGCAAGCGCGCGGTCGCCCGATACGACTCCGGGTCTGGCTTGTAGGCGCCGAGGAACTCGCAGGAGAGGATGCCGTCCCAACTGATGCGGGCGCCCTTTGAGATATCCACACCGATCGACCAGCTGAAGACGGTGAGCACGACCACGGTGTAGCGGCTCCGCAGGGCTTCGATGGCCGCCGGGGCGTCCGGCCAGGCGCGAAGGCGATGCCAGACGGTCGTGAACTCGTCACGCTCCGACGGGGTCAGGCGGAGCGTAGGGAAGTCCTCCGCCAGGTCGTCCAGGGCGTTGCGATAGAAGTTGTCGGCGTTGGCAACGACAGGCCCCTTCGAGCGCGCCTGGGCGAGGAGTTCGAACTGCCGGCGCCGCCATGCGTTCGCGAAGGCCGGTGCATCGAGGGTGACGCCGCGTTCGGCGGCCATCTTGAGGGCTTCGTCGCGGACGGTGCTGTGCCAGTCGAAGACCGTGCCGCCGATGTCGAATGCGAGAGCCTTAACGCCGTTCATGCCTTTGCCTGAGTCCATGCTACGAGTTCGCGGAATCGTAGGGGCCGGGTGTTCCGTCGGCAAGGCGGAGCGGGTGAGGTAGCCGAGCAGCGGGAGCGCCGATTCGCACGTCCCGCTCCCCTGGCAGTCGCGGCTTGGTGCCGTTGATGGTGATCCGAGCGTCGGGCGCTCCCTTGCGGTCGCGGCTCGGCGAGGGCGTAGCTAGCTAGGGTTTGCGGCCGACGAAGACGACCTGGCGCTTCTTCCCGTGGGCCGTGACCTTGTGCGTCGACGGTTCGAAACCGGCGGCGCGCAGCCGTGGTTCGAAGGTGCGGTCGTCGCCGACCGACCAGACCGCGAGCGCGCCGCCCGGACGCAGCGCTCGGTTGGCTGCGGCCAGGCCCGCCGGGGTGTAGAGCCAGAAATTCGCCTTCTGGGTGAATGCGGCCGGGCCGTTGTCTACGTCCAGCAGGATCGCGTTGAAACGGGCTTCGCTCTCGCGAATGACCCCGGCGACATCGCCGATAACCAGGGCGGTACGCGAGTCATCGAGAGGGTGGCCCGCCAGTGGCCCCAGCGGCCCCCGGTTCCATTCGACGACTTCGGGGATCAGCTCACCCACAACAACCGAGCCATCCGCAGGCAGCAGATCCAGCGTCGCGCGGAGGGTGTAGCCCATACCCAGCCCTCCGATGAGCACGCACGCGCCCTTCGGAGGGTGGGGGCAGGCGAGTGCCATCATCGCGTCTTCGGAGCCGTGCATCCGGCTCGTCATCAGGTCGTAGCCATCCGCGCGGATGACGTATTCGCCATCGTGGTGGCGAAGCTCCAGCCAGCTGCCATCGGGCGTGGTGATGGTTGCGATCTTCTCCCACGGCTTCACTCGCCCATGGTAGCGGCGCCACCGGTTACGACGCGGCCCGCGGTCACTCGCGTGTAGAATCCGCGCCCGGAGGAGATCCGCCATGCCGACCGTAGAGACCGTCCTGGGCCCCATCGACGCCGCCCGCCTCGGGGTCACCCTCAGCCACGAACACGTGATCGTCGGAATGGGCGAAGACAACCATCACTACCCCTGGCGTTTCGATTGGGAGAAGACGAAGGCACAGGCCATCCGCGAGTTGAGCGAAGCCAAGGCCGGCGGCGTGGATACGGTGATCGACCTGACAACGCCTGACCTCGGCCGCGACGTGGAACTCGTCGCGGAAATTGCGCGTGGTTCCGGGATGAACGTGGTTGTGGCCACCGGCATCTGGCGCGACGTGCCTCGCTCGTTCTGGGCACGCGACCTGGACGAGATCGCCGACATCTTCGTGCGCGAGATCGAAATCGGCATCGGCACAACCACGATCAAGGCGGGCGCGATCAAGGTCGCCAACGATATGGGCGGCGTTTCGCCTGAAGGAGAGCGCATCCTCCGCGGCGCGGCCCGCGCGCTTAAGCGCACCGGCTGCCCCATCAGTTCGCACCACTGGGCGCCCGAACACGTAGGCACCCGCCAGGTCGAAATCTTCAGGGAGGAAGGCGCGCCGATGGACCGGATCTGCATCGGCCACAGCGCGGATACGACGGACATCGCCTACCTCGAGTCGCTCCTGAAAACCGGCGTGTACCTTTCGATGGACCGGTACCCCGGCGCGGAAGGCCGCGTGCCGTGGCGCGAACGAAACGCCACCGTCAAAGCACTCGTCGACCGGGGTTGGACGGAGCGGCTGATGATGGGCCACGACTACGCGCCCGCCCCGATCCTTGCCGGGCGGGAGGCGGTCCAAACCGGCCAGCCGACCCGCTACCTCTTCGTCAGCAACGTTGCCATCCCCGCGCTGCGCGAGGCGGGCGTATCGCAAGCAGCGATCGACACGATGATGCGGGACGTTCCGCGACGATTCCTCACCGGCGCGGCCTAACCCGCCGGCGGGACGAACTCGTACGCCAGCAGCACTTCGTGGTCGTGCCACTCCGGCGGCTCCTGGAGAAAGGGGAGCATAGAGCGGTACCAGCGATCCTGCTCCGGGGATGCCGCGTTCGCTTCGTAGTGCTCTTTCGTATCGAAGAGTGCGATGTTCAGGAGCACGTTGGGGTCGCGCTGGCTCCGGGAGACGTAGATCCGCAGCGGCCCGTCAATTCGCCCTCCACGGCCACCACCCCACTCCTCAATCACCTTGAGGAACGCCGCCTCCTGCCCCGGTTTCACCTTCATCGTCCCGATAGATCCGAAAATCGCCGCCACCTCCGCTGTGATGGGCGGGAGTATACGCGGCAACGCCGTAGCTGGTGGTGGGGCGGGTCTATACTTGGCCTTAAGGCATGACCCCCGGTGCGGCATTCGAGCAAGGAGCGTGCTATGGCCTCCAACCAACCGGCGCCGGCATATCCCGTCCGTTTCAGCATCGACTATCCCGACCACTTCGATCGCCTGACCTCGGCCTTCCGGATCATCTGGGCGATCCCCATCCTGTTCGTGCTGGGGATGCTCGGGAACGGCGCTGCCGCGACCCTGGGCAACCGAGGGCTCTTCCTGGCCTCGGGCGCCGGCGGGGGGCTCTTCTTGGCAACTGTCGCGATGCTTCTTTTCCGCCAGAAGTACCCCCGCTGGTGGTTCGACTGGCTCGTGGAGCTGTCGAGACTGGGAGCGCGTGTCTCGGCGTACTGCGGCCTGCTGGTCACCGAATATCCCTCGGTGGAAGAACACCAGTCGGTCCATCTCGAGATCGACTACCCCGATGCAGCGGCGCTCAGCCGGGGCCTGCCCCTCGTGAAGTGGTTCCTCGCCATCCCGCACTATTTCGTGCTGTTCTTCCTGCTGATCGCGGTGTTCGCGGTCACAGTTATCGCCTGGTTCGCAATCCTGTTCACGGGTGCGTATCCACGGGGAATGTGGAACTTCGCGGTCGGGGTGAACCGCTGGCTGTACCGGGTCTACGGCTACGCATTCTGGCTGGTAACCGACCAGTACCCGCCGTTCAGCCTTTCGGAGTAGCCACGCCGCCTACGCGCCGCGCCAGCGCGAAGCCAGCGGCAACCGGCGGTCTCGCCCGAAGGCGCGAGGCGTGATCTTCACCCCCGGCGGCGCCTGACGCCGCTTGTATTCGTTCCGGTCGACCATGCCGATGACGCGCTTCACCGTCTCAACTTCGTAGCCCATCGCGACGATCTCGTCGCAGGTGCGGTCGTCCTCTACGTACGCCTCAAGGATGGCATCGAGGATTTCGTAGGGCGGGAGCGAATCCTGGTCGAGCTGCCCCGGCTTGAGTTCGGCGCTCGGCGGTTTCGTAATCACCGCGTCCGGGATGAGGTCGCGGCCGGCCTCCGCGTTGCGCCACTTCGCCAGCCGGTAGACCAGCGTCTTTGGCACATCCTTGATGACGGCGTAGCCCCCGGCCATGTCGCCGTAGAGGGTGGCGTAGCCCGTCGCCATCTCGCTCTTGTTGCCCGTGGTCAGGGCGATCCATCGGAACTTGTTGGAGAGCGACATGATGACGTTGCCACGCTGGCGCGCCTGGAGGTTCTCTTCGGCGGTGCCGGACTCGGTGCCTTCGAAGGCATCGGCCAGCATTTCGAGCATGGCCGCGTGCGCTGGCTCGATGGGGATGCTCAGGCAGCGGATGCCAAGGTTCCGGGCAAGCGCCTCGGCGTCGGTGCGAGAGTGGTCGCTGGAGTAGCGGCTGGGCATGGAGACGCCGACAACGTTGGCCGCGCCGATTGCGTCGACCGCAATGGCAGCCACCACGCTCGAGTCGATCCCCCCGGAGAGCCCGATCACGACCTTGCCCCAGCCGGTCTTGACCAGGTAGTCGCGGGTGGCGACCACGAGCGCTTTCCAGACCTCGGCTTCGTCCCCGAGGAGCGGCGCGACGGAACGCTTCAGCTTCGTCACCTTCGGCAGCTTCACCGCGAACGGCAGCTCCACCTCTTCCACCACCGAGTCGACGCCCCGCTCCTCGCGCTCCATGCGGCGGCGAGGGTCGTGGAGGCGCCGCTGCTCCACTTCATCCAGGTCGATGTCGACGACGAGCAGTTCCTCTTCGAGCTGGGCGGCGCGCGCTATCAGCTGGCCTTCCGCGTCGTAAACAAGCGAGCCGCCGTCGAAGACCAGTTCGTCCTGGCCACCAATCGCGTTCATGTAGGCAACGGCGATCAGGTTGTCCGCCGCGCGCGTCGCGATCATCCGCGAGCGCTCACCGATCTTCCCCCGGTGATAGGGGGAGCCGTTGATGTTGATGCACAACTCGGCTCCCGCCAGCGCCATCGCGTCCAGTGGGAGCCCCGGGTACCAGATGTCCTCGCAGATGTTCACCGCGAAGGTGAAGCCCCCCGCGCGGTAGATGGGCAGACGCCGCCCGCTCGCGAAGTAGCGTTGCTCATCGAACACGCCGTAGTTCGGCAGGCGCCGCTTGTGGTAGGTGTCCACCCATTCGCCGTCCGCGAGGATGGCCGCGCCGTTGTAGGCGTCGCCCCCTTCCCAATCCACGAACCCGACGATGGCGATGATGCCCTTCGTTTCGGGAAGCAGGCGCGCAACTGCCTCTTTCGAGGCCGTGCAGAACTCGCGGCGGAGGACCAGGTCTTCGGGCGGGTAGCCGGTAATCGCCAGCTCCGGGAAGGCGACGATGGTGCAGCGAGCCTCGCGGGCCTGCTGGATGCGCGTCACGATCAGGGCGACGTTGCCGTCGATGTCACCGACGGTCGTATTGATCTGAGCGAGCCCGAGCCGGCAGATTCGCATAACTCAGTATATGCAGCGGTTCACTGGCCCGCGCCGGGTCTCCCTGACTCCGCCGTTGACCCCCGGCGCGTAGAATGCGGCAGGGAACAGAGAGGACGCTCGATGATCAATGTCCTCGCGATGATCCTTGCCGGCGGACAGGGCGACCGCCTTTCTGTCCTTTCGGAGCAACGCGCGAAGCCCGCCGTCATATTCGGCGGCCAGTACCGCATCATCGATTTCGCCTTGAGCAACTGCGCGAACAGTGGCGTGGTGAAGACCGCGGTCCTCACCCAATACCGGCCCCGGTCGCTGGTCAATCACATCGGCGCGGGGCGCCCCTGGGGCTTCGATTCCCTCGATAACGGGATCCAGATCCTCCAGCCGTACCTCGGGCGGGCGGACATGGACTGGTACCAGGGCACCGCCGACGCGATCTACCAGAACCTCTATGTCATCGAAGAATCCCGCACGAGCGAAGTCCTCATCCTGGCGGGCGACCACATCTACCTCACTTCGTACCGAAACATGATCGCCTACCACCGGAGCCAGCGCGCCGACGTGACGGTCGCCGTTACATCCGTGCCGCGCGGAGAGGCCCACCGCTTCGGCGTCCTCGACCTCGACTCCAGCGGCCGGATGATCGACTTCGAAGAGAAGCCCGCGAATCCACGCTCGCCGTGGGTTTCGATGGGCATCTACTGCTTCAACAAGGACGTCCTCGTCCAGCAGCTCCAAGAAGACGCGGACCTCGGCGATGCCAGCAGTCACGACTTCGGCCGCGACATCATCCCGCGCATTTTCCGCACCCACCGGGTATTCGGTTACCAGTACCAGGGCTACTGGCGCGATGTCGGCACGGTCGAATCGTACTGGGCATCCCACATGGACCTGCTGGCCGACAACCCGGTCATGAACCTGGCCGATCCGGAGCTTCGCCTCCGGACCGCCGGACCAATATTGCCGGCCGCCCAGTTCGGGCCGCGGGCGGTCGTCCACAACGCCCTTGTCTCCGCCTCGGCCCGGATCGACGGCACCGTCCTCCGATCCGTCATATCTCCACGGGTGATCATCGAGGAGGGGGCCGAAGTCCGCGACTCGGTCATCCAGCACGCCTGCATCATCCGTGCGGGAGCCGTCATCGACCGCTCGATCCTCGATAAAGAGGTGACCGTGGGCGCGAACGCGGTGATCGGCGAAGGCGACGCATCCATATTCAACTACGAGCGGCCCGACATCATGAACGCTGGCATCACGATCGTCGGCAAGCGCGTTGTGATCCCTGCCGGGCTACACGTGGGGCGAAACGTGGTCATCGGCCCCGGCACGGAAGAAGAGCTCGTCGAGAGCGGTGACCTGCCGAGCGGCGCCAGCATCCACCCGCGCCAGATGCCGCTCCACCTGTTCGTGTGAGCGAACGCCGCCTCTATACGGTCGAAGAAGCCAGCGCCCTCCTGCCGAGCCTCGTGCCTGTGCTCCAGCGCATCCAGGCGGCGGTCGGCCAGCTCCGCCTGCTCCGCGCGGCGATCGATGCGGACCGGCGCGGCGCCACCGGCGACGGCGCCCTCGACGCCAGCCCGTGGGACACCACCGATAACCGCGACCGGCTGCGAGCCCTCGAACGCGCCCTCAGCGAGGGCATCGCCGCGATGGAAGGCTGGGATATCGAGATCAAGGACCCGGACCGGGGGCTCATCGACTTCCACCACGAACGCGACGGCGAAGAGGTCTACCTCTGCTACCTGCTGGGCGAAGAGAGTATCGGCTACTGGCACCGTCTGGATGCCGGTTTCGCGGGCCGCCAGCCGCTCTGAGCCGGGCCGCCCCGGACGTTCTACAATCGCTCCACTTCACCCTTTCTTCGGAGACTCTCGACTCACATGGAACTTCGTTCTCTTGGGCGCACGGGCGTCAAGGTCAGCAACCTCTGCCTCGGCTGCATGATGTTCGGTGGCCGCACCAACGCCGCCGACTCGTGGGCGATCATCGATAAAGCCCTCGACTACGGCATCAACTTCCTCGATACCGCCAACGTCTACAGCATCGGCCGCAGCGAAGAGGTCACCGGCGAAGCCCTCAAGCGCAACGGCAAACGCAACTCGCTTGTCCTGGCGACAAAAGTCCACGGCAAGATGGGCGAAGGCCCGAACGACCTGGGCAACAGCCGCCGCCACATCATCGACCAGTGCGAAGCCAGCCTCCGCCGGCTGGGCACCGACTGGATC
>Ga0315281_10014291_pt1 | contig 10712 bp, 13 predicted proteins | sample YL17G07_0_MG_FD_204540 | JGI IMG/M metagenome (GOLD analysis project Ga0315281, IMG submission 204540) | Sediment microbial communities from Yellowstone Lake, YNP, Wyoming, USA - YL17G07_0 | ecosystem: Environmental > Aquatic > Freshwater > Lake > Sediment | place: USA: Wyoming | collected... | reverse complement strand
GCTGCTCCCTATGTCGGTCCCTGTGCGGGCAATGCTTGGGAGCGCGCGCATCCCCGCGCCGGACGTGGCGAACCTGGCTGAAGGCGATGTGCTGGTGCTCACGTGCAAGCCCGATGACCCAATACGCGTGAAGATCGGCAGCACCGAACGGTTCGCGGCAGCGCCCGGGACCCGCGGGCGGAAGATGGCGCTTCAGGTCACTGGCACGGTCGACGGCGAGGGCTGGGTGGTGCCGTTCGAGCAACCGGCATGAAGAATTCGCCGCCGATCCGCGCGATCCTCATCAGCACCGACCTTCGCGACGCCGCGGGGCACGGCTTCCATCGGTTCGTCTTCAGGATTGAAGCGGGAAGCCGAGCGGTCGGGAACGTGACCGTCCAGATCTCGCAGGACGCCTTCGAAAAGCTCACGCGCCAGCTGGCCCGCGACTCCGGCGCCCGGGCGGATGGCCTTACCGTGCTGCGCACGTGGGCCCATACGGAACTGATGGGCCGCATGCGCGACCCTCAGAACATCGCGCCGCTGATTACGATTACCGCGTCCGATGTCGATGATTTTGGTGGGTATGCCACGGAGTTGGGGCGCAGCCTTAAGGTGGGCTGACCGGCCAGCGCCGGCTGTACCATTCGCCACCCGCGCCCTAGGATCGCAACCGATGACCGCTCGCCCCCCACGCCGCCGGCGCAGGCAGGTGCCCGCCGTAAGCCTCCCGCGCCCGACCGCTTCAAGCAGTGACGAGCAGCCTTCGGAGAGCGGTCGCGGCACGCGCGCTACGAGTGGCCGGCGCGAACACCACGTGACTACTGACTACAGCTATGTGCACCGCGACCTGATCACCGTCGCCGTCGTGGGTGTGGTTGTGATCGCCTTCATCATAGGGATGTCGTACCTGATCTAGCGGAGGCTCTGGTAGGCGTAGTAGGCCGCCACCCCGACCGCGACCAGCCCGTAGAGCGCGATGCTGAACCCGAGGAACACGACCTGCATGGCCCAGGCTATTCCTATGCCAACGAGGGCGAAGGTCACCACGAGGGGACCGCGCTTGCGCCCGGTTGCGAGATCCAACAGTCGGGTGAAGACATAACCCAGGCCAGCGCCGACGAAGATCGACAGGAACCCGATCGTGAACGGCCTCAAGACGAGCAGCCAAACCGTGCCCATGACCAACCCGCCGATAACGCTCGCTAACGCCGCGCGGAGCGTCTGCATCTCGTTGAGGGTGTAAACGGGCGAGCGGACGATGCGTGCACACTCGCGGCAGCGTGCCCCTACCGGAGTCTGCACGAGGCAGCGCGGGCAGATCGGCTTCTCGCAGCGGCTGCAGCGCAGCGCGGTTTCTACGCCGGGGTCCTGCGGGCACTGGACGATCCGCGCGCCGACGGATTGAGCCACGGCCGGCGCGGCGACCCCAGCCGCGACGGGGGCGACGGCTTCGGCGGCAAGGGCCCCATTCGTAGCCAGCGCCCGGTCGTACTCGGCCCGTCGAGTCGCATCGCCGACGATCGCGAACGCCTGATCCAGCAGTTGTTGGTGTTCGACGCCATCGCGCTTGAGCGACAGCCGCTGATAGGCCGCTTCCACGACTTCCGGGTCGGCTTTGGGAGATACCTGGAGGATTTCGTACCAGTTAGGAGTCATCGCTCAATCCATCGTACCAAGCGGCCGCGCTGGATCGGCGGCGAAGGGCGGGCTGAAGGTAAAGGCCGCGACCCTATCCGTTCCCGATGGAGTCCATGTCCACCAGCGCGAAGGTGATGGAGCCGTCGGCCACGACTTTGCCATCCACGGTGGCTTTTACCGTGCCCTTGCCCACCGGCCCGCGGAGCTTTTCCAGCGTGAATTCCAGGCGAAGCTGGTCGCCCGGCAGCACCGGACGGCGGAAGCGCATGTGCTCAATCCCGCCGAACATCGGCGTCTTGCCCGCGCTCTCAGTGTCTTTCAGCAGCGTCACCGCGGCCACCTGCGCGAGCGCCTCCACAATCAGCACGCCCGGCATGACCTTTCGTCCCGGGAAGTGGCCTTCGAAGAACCACTCGTTGGCGGTGACGTTCTTGATGCCGACGCCGTGCTTGCCCTCTTCGATTTCGAGCATCCGGTCCACAAGCAGGAACGGGTAGCGATGGGGGATGATCGCTTCGATCTGGTCGGCTTCGAGCATCAGGAATCCCTCCGCACGCCAGTATCCACCCCGGCGCGCTCAAGATACGAGACAAACGCCGCGACCCGCTCATCGGGGAAGGGGATGTCGCCGATCTCGCGGTCGTCGGGGTTGCCGAGGCCGTGGTAGTCGCTGCCGCCCGAGGCCGCGAGCCCGTAACGGTCCGCGAGCTGCTGATGGGACCGCACCTGTTCGTCATCGTAGTGCTTGTAATACGTCTCGATCCCGTCGGCGCCCCATCCGGCCAGCTGGCCCACGACCTCCGGATAGTCGTCGCCGATGAAGATCGCGTGGGCGATGAAGACAAGTCCCCCATTGTCGTGGACGGTCTTGATCGCCTCCGCCGGTGCCTGCTTGGGGCGGGGCACGTCGGCGGCCTTGCCGTTGCCCAGCCAGCGGTCAAACGCTTCCTGCACTGTGGTGACGTGCCCTCGTTCCATCAGCGCGCGGGCCACATGCGGGCGGCCGACGGTGGCATCGCCGGCGATTTGGAAGACCCGCGCCAGTTCGATCGGTGCGCCCTCCTCCGCGAGGATGCGCACGATCTCGCCCACGCGCCCTATGCGCCCTTCGCGCATGGTGCTGAGGAACTCCTGGAGCGGGCGCGCCTGTACGTCGATTCCGAACGCGAGCAGGTGGACATCGGCCTTGCCGTGGTCGGTGCTGAGTTCCAGGCCGGGAATGAGCCGGAGCCCCAGCCGAGCTGCCGCGGCTCTCGCCTCTGCCAGCCCGGCCGTCGTGTCGTGATCCGTCAGAGCCAGGGTCCGGACGCCTTTTGCGGCCGCCTTCTCCATGATCCAGGTCGGGCTTTGCATGCCGTCCGACGCGATGCTGTGCAGGTGAAAGTCGCCGATCGCCATTACGAAACTATCCGGTCGCAACGTACGATGCTGGTCGCGCGTCGCGTCGCGTCGTCTGCTTCAATGACCAGGCCGTTGATGATGGCTTCGCCCTTGGCCGGTGGCAGGCGTGTCGGCATCTGCGTGAGGAAACGCGAAAGCACCGCGTCGATTTCGTCGCCGATGACCGAGTCGCGGGCCCCGCACATGCCCGCGTCGGTGCAGTAGGCGGTGCCGCGCTTGAGCATGCGCTGATCGGCGGTGGGGACGTGCGTGTGAGTGCCGATGACCGCCATCACCCGGCCGTCGAGGTACCAGCCCATCGCCTGTTTTTCGCTCGTCGCTTCCGCGTGGATGTCCACCAGCACGAACTGATCGCCGGGGATCTCCGTGAGGGCGCCATCGACCGCGCGGAATGGGTCGTCGTAGTCCGAGCCCATGAATGCCCGGCCGATGATGTTTACGAGCGTCACATTGCCGGCCGTCGCGACGCCATGTCCCGGGGCGCCCGGGGGCATGTTCAATGGCCGCGTAATTCCTGGCGTGTGATCCAGGTATTCGTACACCTCGCGGTGCTGGAATGTGTGGTTGCCGCCGCTGATCAGGTCCACGCCGCAGCCGAAGAGCTCCTCGGCAGCCTGGGCGTTGATCCCGCGGCCGCCGGAGATGTTCTCGCCGTTCACGATGACGCAATCGAGGCCCAGTTCACGGCGCAGTTGGGGCACGGTCTTGACCACGGCGTCGCGTCCGCAGCTCCCCACGATGTCGCCCAGGAACAGGAGGCGCACCAGCCTACCGCGCGTATTCGGTGGAGCGGGTCTCGCGGACCACGGTGACCTTGATCTGGCCGGGGTACTCCATCGTCTCTTCGATCTGCTTGCTTACGTCGCGGGCGATGCGCATCGCCTCGAGGTCATCGACCTGTTCCGGCTTCACGATGATCCGGATTTCGCGCCCTGCCTGGATGGCGAAGGCCGATTCAACGCCCTTGAAGCTCCGGGCGATTCCTTCCAGCGTTTCGAGCCGCCGGATGTAGTTCTCCAGCGATTCGCGACGTGCGCCCGGCCGTCCGCCGCTGATTGCGTCGGCCATCATCACGATCACCGCTTCGACGGACTTCGGCTCGACTTCTTCGTGGTGTGCCTCGATGCAGTGCGCGATCTGCTCATTGACCTTGTAGCGGCGGGCGATTGCTGCCCCAAGCAGCGCGTGCGTCCCTTCGACCTCGTGGTCCACGGCCTTGCCAAGGTCGTGCAGGAAGCCACCGGCCCGCGCGATATCCACATCGGCGCCGATCTCCGCGGCGATCATTGCGGCGATGTGGCCCGTCTCGATGCTGTGACGCATCACGTTCTGGCCGTAACTGGTGCGGTAGCGGAGCCGCCCGAACACCTTGAGTACCTCGGGGTGGATGTTGAGGACGCCCGCTTCAACTGCTGCGGCTTCGGCCGCTTCCTGCATCGTCGTTTCCACGTCGCGGCGTGCCTTGGTCACGGCCTCTTCGATGCGCGTCGGGTGAATGCGCCCGTCGTGGACCAGTGAGCTGAGCGCGACCCGGGCGATTTCGCGCCGCACAGGGTCGAAGGCGCTCACGGTAACCGCGTCGGGCGTGTCGTCGATGATCAGGTCGACGCCGGTGGCTGCTTCGATCGCGCGGATGTTCCGGCCTTCGCGGCCGATGATCCGCCCCTTCATGTCGTCGCTCGGGATTTGTACGACGGAGACCGTCGATTCAGCGGTCACTTCCGAGGTGTAGCGCTGGATGGCCGTGGCGAGGATCTTCCGCGCTCGCACCCCGGCGGTGGCTTCTACTTCGCGCTCGATCTCGCGCACCTTGCGGCTCGCCTCGTCGCGGATCTCGACTTCGACTGCGGCCATGAGCTGCTCTCGCGCTTCTGCCGCTGTCAGGCCACTGATTCGCTCGACTTCATGGACCTGCTTTTGACGCAGCTCTTCGGCTTCGGCGCGGGTCTGGTCGACCTGCGTTTCGCGCTGTCGGACGTCGTGGTCGCGCTGGTCGAGCGCCTCGACTTTGCGGTCGAGGTTCTCTTCCTTCTGGGTGAGGCGCTGTTCGAGGCGCGTAGCCTCGGCCCGGCGCTCGCGCATCTCCGCCTCGATGGCATTGCGCAACTGGAGGGCCTCCTCTTTCGCTTCGAGGAGGAGGTCTTTCTGTTTGGATTCGGCCTCAGCGAGGATGCGGCTGGCCTGCTCCTGCGTCTGCTGGAGAGACGTGCCATCCGACCGCCGACGAAACGTGTAGGCCGCGCCGGCGCCAATGATCAAACTCGCAAGGCCGACGATAACGACAATTATCGCCGACATGAACGTACTCCGGGTGTATCCACAGAGGTTATAGAACCGTGGGTATCAGCCGTAGTTGCTACGTACTGATTGGCCTCGATGGTACTCTCGGCGGGCCCGCCGAGTCAAAGAATTACGGTGGTTACACCGTGTCGTGGAAGTTCCCATCCGCGCTGGTCGCGGTGTCTCCGCTCGCTTCGTTCCATGCCGTGCGGACAGCTCCGTTCGCGGTGGCGTAGTCGAAGCCGCGGCGGCGCAGGAACCCGCCGACCCTGGTCACGAACGTTTCGTAGTCGGCCATGGCGGGGCCGTGCGCGCGTGATCGGGCGAGCGCTAGCGCAGCGTCCGAGTCGTCTACATCGGAGGTCGCGGAGCGGGCGGTTTCTCGATCGACACCCTTGAGTGCCAGTTCCTGGCGGAGCAAGCGCGTCCCCCGTGGAGCGGCCCGGTTGCGGCTCTCGACCCAGGCGCTTGCGAAGGCAGCGTCATCCAGGAGTCCGGCCGACCGCAGCCGTAGGACTTCCGCCTCACACTCGGATGTGTCGATGCCGCGCGCCGCCAGCCGCTTGCGGATCTCCGACTCACTGCGGGCGCGTACGGAAAGTAGCCGCAGGGCGATTTCGTGTGCGCGGTCGGAGCGTTCCACGGTCACGGCGAGGTTAGGCCGGGGCTCCAACTGCGACGGGCTCGGCCTTCGCTTCGCGGGTCACGGCGATGGGCGCATCCTGCTTGGGCAGTGCCGGCAGGCCGGCATCGCGCCGGATCTCCGTCTCGATTTCGTCGCGGAGGGCCGGGTTGTCGTCCAGGAACTGCTTCGCGTTTTCGCGGCCCTGCCCAATGCGCAGGTCGCCGTAGCTATAGAAGGCGCCGCTCTTGGTGAGGATGTCGCGTTCGGCCCCGAGGTCGACGATGTCGCCGCTTCGGCTGATGCCGCGCGGGTATGTGAACATAATATCGAACTCCGCCTGGCGGAACGGGGCGGCGACCTTGTTCTTCACGACCTTCGTCCGCACCCGCCGTCCGATTACATCGGTGCCCTTCTTGATCGACTCGACCCCGCGAATTTCGATCCGCACGGAGGCGTAGAACTTCAGGGCGCGACCGCCGGGGGTGACTTCGGGGTTGCCGAAGACGATGCCAATCTTCTCGCGGAGCTGGTTGATGAAGATGACCGACGTGCTGGTGCGCGCGATGCTCGAGGTGAGCTTGCGTAGCGCCTGCGACATCAGCCGCGCCTGCAGGCCGACGTGGGCATCGCCCATCTCGCCTTCGATCTCTGCACGCGGTACGAGGGCCGCGACCGAGTCGACCACGATCACATCGACCGCATTCGAGCGGACGAGCGCTTCACAGATTTCGAGCGCCTGCTCGCCGGTATCGGGCTGGCTTACCAGCAACTCTTCGAGCTTGATCCCGAGGTCGCGGGCGTAGCCGGGGTCCATCGCGTGCTCGACGTCGATGTAGGCGGCGGTGCCGCCCATCTTCTGCGCCTCGGCCATGATGTGCTGCGCGAGCGTGCTCTTGCCGGCGGATTCGGGGCCATAGATCTCGGTAACGCGCCCCCGCGGGATGCCGCCGATGCCGAGCGCGATATCGAGGGCGAGTGAGCCCGAAGGGATCGCCTCCACCGGGATCGAGGCTGAGGCCTCGCCGAGGCGCATGACCGCGCCCCTTCCGTGTTGTTTTTCGATCTGGCTGAGCGCCAATTCAAGGGCTCGTGCACGATCCTGATCCGCCATGTTTCACCGCCGGTCTAAGAACTGATTAGGCTTCCTCATCATATCACTGGGAGGGAGCCGTCTGCGGGGATACTAGCACAGGTGCAAACAAATGTTCTAGTCCTGTTCCAAGCCCGCGGTGTCACCGTTCGGGATTCTCAGGGCCTGCCTGGGTTTCAGTCGCTTCGGGACGAAACATCCTGTCGCGCCGCCAACGGAGTCGAGGCGACGCCGGACGCTTGCTTACGCGCGCGGCTCGGCCTGGGGCGCTGGTAGGCTGCGCTGATGCGTCTTGCCGTCCGTGTCACCCCGCGCGCTACCCGCGATGTCATCGAAGGCTTCGATGCCGATGGCACCCTCCGCGTCCGTGTGACGGCCGCCCCGGCCGATGGGGCCGCGAACGCCGCCGTCGCGAAGCTTCTGGCGAAGGCGCTCGATCTCCCCGGCCGCGATGTCGTCCTTATCTCCGGCACTACCGCCCGCCAAAAGCTATTTGAGGTGCCGCTGGAGATCGACGAAGTGCGGCGGCGGCTCTCGTAGCCGATACTCCGACACTCCGACACCTAAACCTCCACCACCAGCCCGTCCGCCGCCCGCTCGAAGCCCGGCGTTTGGTTCTGGAGCACGTCGTTGGACATGTGCGTGAGGATGATCCGCGGGCATTCGATTCGCGGCCGCTCGCGCTCCAGCGTGGCGACGTCCAGGTGGAACTTCACCTGGCGGCTGTGCATGTACCCCTCGACGACGAACAGATCCGCGCCGCGCGCCGCGTCGACAAGGCTTTCGCACCAGGCGGTATCGCCGGTATAGGCGACTGTCCGGCCGCCGTACGTCACCCGGAGCGCGTATGCGGGCGCACCGCTCGCGTGGTCAACCTCGTACGGGGTGACGGTGCAATCGCCGAGCGTCGCGCCTGCCCGGTCCTGCCACTCGACGTAGCTCACCGGGAACCTCCGTTCGACGGTGCTCGACCCGGGATAGAGCACCTCCATCGCCGCCTTCATTCGCGCTTCCACGCCCGGCGGCCCGGCGATTAGCAGCGGCAGCTCACGACGGCTGAACTGCCCATCGAGTACGAGGAAGGGGATGCCGCCGAAGTGGTCACCGTGGAGGTGGCTGATAAGGACCGCGCCGATGGTGGATGGGTCGACGCTGGCGCGCTTCATCGCCACGAGCGAGGTCACGCCGCAGTCCATCAGCAGGGGCGCACCCGCGCCGCTGAGCACGAGACACGCCTGGAAACGTCCACCGCTGCCGAACGCGTCGCCGGAACCGACGAACTGAAGCTGTACCACCGCGCTACCGCCTCTCTTCGGAGCCTGTTTGGCGCCTGTGGGCTAAGGTAAAAGGCAATCCGCGACGGAGCCACCGCCCGCGAGATTCGCCAGAGGATAGCACCGTGCCCGCACCTGACCTCGATACGATCGTCTCACTCTGCAAGCGCCGGGGATTCATCTTCCCCGCGGCCGAGATCTACGGCGGTTTCGCGAACACCTACGATTACGGTCCCCTCGGCGTCGAGTTGAAGCGCAACATCCGCGACGCATGGTGGCGCGCCATGACGCGCGAGCGCGACGACGTGGTCGGCCTCGACGCTTCACTGCTGACAAACCCGCGCGTTTGGGTGGCCAGCGGCCACGTCGCGAACTTCACCGATCCCCTGGTCGATTGCAAGAAGTGCCAGATGCGCTGGCGCGCCGATCACATCGCTGAGGGCCAGTACGGCGATGTTAAGCGTGATGCCGCCGGCAACCTGGTCTGCCCGAATGACGGCGGCGAGCTGACCGAGCCGCGCCAGTTCAACATGATGTTCAAGACTCAGGTTGGGCCGGTCGCCGACGACGACGCGGTCGCCTACCTGCCACCGGAGACGGCGCAGGGCATCTTCATCAACTTCGAGAACGTCGTGAATTCGATGCGGCGCAAGCTGCCCTTCGGCATCGCCCAGACGCGCGTGAGCTTCCGCAACGAAATCACCCCCGGCAAGTTCGTCTTCCGCACGCTCGAATTCGAGCAGATGGAGATGGAGTACTTCGTCGCACCGCCGAAAGACCGCGCCAACCCGGTCGAATACCTCGCGCTCCACCGGCACTGGATCGACACCCGGCTCGCCTGGTACCGCGACGTGCTTGGGATCGACCCGGAGCGGCTGCGGGTCCGCGACCATGAAAAGGAAGAGCTGTCGCACTACAGCGCCGGCACGGCCGACATCGAATACCTGTTCCCGTGGGGATGGGGCGAGCTTGAAGGCATAGCCGCCCGCACGGACTTCGACCTCACGTCCCACGGCAAAGCGAGCGGGCACCCGATCACGTACTTCGACGAGGAGACGAAGGAACACGTCGTCCCGTGGGTGATCGAGCCGGCCGCGGGACTCACCCGCACCCTCGCCGTGACCATGCTGGAGGCCTACACCGAAGAGCCCGACGAGAAGGGCGAGAAGCGGGTGGTGCTCAAATTCAAGCCGCGGATCGCGCCGGTGAAGGTCGCCGTCCTTCCGCTTTCAAAGAACGAGAAGCTCCAGCCGCTCGCGCGGAAGGTCTACGAAATGGTGCGTCCGAACTGGATGACGCAGTACGACGAGACGCAGTCGATCGGCCGGCGCTACCGCCGCCAGGATGAGATTGGGACGCCGCTCTGCGTCACGATCGACTTCCAGTCCGTGGGTGAAGATGGCACGCCCGGCGACGATGCGGTCACTATCCGCGAACGCGACTCGCAGGAGCAGATCCGAGTGCCCGTCAGCGGGCTGGTCGATGCCCTTCGGGAGCGATTGCCCGGCTGTTAGGGGAGCCTGTCAGCAAGTCAGCCTGTCAGCGACTCAGGCCGCTACCACTGCTGGCATGCTGGGAAGCCGGGAAGCTTGTTAGCGCCTCGGGCCTTCGGCGCGGCAGGCCTGGCCGTATGCGGTCAGCGCCATCACGAACGGTTCGTGGCTGCCGAAGTCTCGCGGTCCGAAGTGGTGGGTCAGCGCCACGTAGATGTGTTCGCTCGCCGCGTGTACACCCGCGTCGTCATGCGCTCGCGAGTGGTCGCCGTAGTCGACGATCGCCATCACGAGCGGGTCATGGGCGGAAATGTCCTTCACGCCGAACTGATGGGTAATGGCCTCCATCAGGTGCTCGCTCGCTTCGTGAACCGTCAGTGTCGTGGTGGCTGTCATTCGGCTTCCTCCTGTAATTCGTAACATGAATGTAACACAACGAAACATATCCGTAACAAATGATGGCAAGCCCGCGGCTCGTGTACGATCGCCCGAAACCCGCCGGAGCCTGCCGTGAAGGGCCTCACCGTCCGTCCGTTTGAAGCCACCGACACCGCCGCCGCAGCTACGCTCCTCGCGGCCAGGCACAAGACTGCCCGCAAGCGCCTGCCGTGAAGGGCCTCACCGTCCGTCCGTTTGAAGCCACCGACACCGCCGCCGCAGCTACGCTCCTCGCGGCCAGGCACAAGACTGCCCGCAAGCGCCTGCCCATGCTCAGCAAGGCTCTCGAAGCGCCGCGAGGGTGGGAGCCGTTGGTCAAAGGGGTGCTCGGCCCCCGCAGCCACGGCGTCGCGGCGCACCGGGATGGAAAGCTTGTGGGCTTCCTTATCGGTGAGGACTCGCTGTTCGGTCCCACCGAGATGGCGTCGCTATGGTTCCCCCCGCATTCCATCTCTGTAGACAACGCAGGCCATGCCGTCGCGCCCGGTGAG
>Ga0315281_10014289_pt1 | contig 10713 bp, 6 predicted proteins | sample YL17G07_0_MG_FD_204540 | JGI IMG/M metagenome (GOLD analysis project Ga0315281, IMG submission 204540) | Sediment microbial communities from Yellowstone Lake, YNP, Wyoming, USA - YL17G07_0 | ecosystem: Environmental > Aquatic > Freshwater > Lake > Sediment | place: USA: Wyoming | collected... | reverse complement strand
TTTCAGTGGTGGCCTGCGTCAGCGAAGCTTTTGCCTATGCTTTTCAGGGATGAGGAGCGGAGGCATGCGGCTGCGGAGGAGACTTCGATGAATTTGGTTTTGCATCCTGAGCTTGTTGATTTGAGTAAGGCGGTGGATGAGACACCTCGTAAGCATATGTTGCGGGCTGAGGGTATGATGCTTCCTTTGGGCACGGTTGATGAGGTAGATTCGGGCTGTTTCGGTAAAGGGTCAACGGCGTCTGTTGCGAAGGGCAGGAAGGATTTTGAGGCGGTTGTGAAGGAGCTTGTGAGGTATGTTGGGGTGTTGAAGAAGATGAAGATTGAGGGTTTGCTTGAGAAACCGAAAGTCTGAGGTGAAGGACTGTCCAACATGATTTTTGGTTGTTTTCAAGCCAAAAATGACCTACCCCCTCCCCCCTAGGTTTTCAGCACACACAATACTGTGGTGAGTGTGTGGCTAGGTCTTTTAGTAGGGTTTGGTGCGCCGTTCTGCTGATTTGTATGTTGAAAGTTGCACCGAAGTGCACATGCAGTTTTGGCGATCAAAAGCCAGACTGAGAGGTGCCTAGGTCAGAAAAGAGGTGTCCGCAGGAACGTTCGGGCGGCAGAACTTTGCGTGTCCCGGTTTTGGGGGTTTAGGCGTAGAGGTACTTTTGGATTTCCCAAGTAGTTACTTCGCTCTTGGTTTTTGGCGTGTGGGGTTCGTATTCTTGCCATTCTTGTGTTTTGAGTTGTGTGTATTTTTCGGCGGTGTCTTTGCCTAGTGTGTTTGTGATGATGTCGTCGTTTTGCCATTCTTGTAGGGCTTCTTTTAGTGTTGCAGGTAGGGTTTTGACGCCGAGGTGTTTGCGTTCTGTTTCGGCGAGGTGGTATATGTTGACGTCGACTGGGTCGCCTGGGTCGGTTTTCTTTTTGATGCCTTCCATTCCTGCTTCGAAGACGGTTGCATATGTGAGGTAGGGGTTGCAGAGTGGGTCTGGACAGCGGAATTCGATGCGTGCTTCGCCTGGGTTTTCGGGGTTGAAGGCCGGTATGCGGATTAGGGCTGAACGGTTTTTTTTGCTCCATGCGATGTAGACTGGGGCTTCGTAGCCGGGGACGAGTCTTTTGTAGCTGTTGACGGTTGGAGCGATTATTGCGCAGAGCGCTCGTGCGTGTTCGAGTATGCCGCCGATGAAGTATCGGCATGTTTGGCTGACGTAGGCGTAGCCTTTCGGGTCGTAGAACGGGTTTTTGCCTGTCTTTGAGTTGAAGAGTCCGATGTGGATGTGCATTCCGCTGCCTGCTTTGCCGTGCCAAGGTTTGGGCATGAATGTTGCGGTCCAACCGTATTTTTTGTCGGCCACGGCTTTGGCCGTGAACTTGTAGCGCACTATGCTGTCAGCGGTCGCCAAGGGGTTTGAGTATTTGAAGGTGATTTCGTTCTGAGCTGAACCTACTTCGTGGTGCTGACGCTCCACGGTGATTCCCATCGTTGAAAGCGCGCTTGATAATTCCATGCGGTAGGGTTCTGTTAGGTCTCGGCCCGGTGCATTGTCGAAGTAGCGTTGTTTGTCGATCAAGTGATTCTCGACAGGTGTGATTTCTCCCTTCGCGTCTTTCTGGATTAAATAGAATTCGAGTTCAGCTGCAGCTGTCGGCGCGTAACCTTCATGGTTGATTCTGTCCATCTCCTTGCGGAGAATGTGTCTAGGGTCGCCTTCAAACTGTTGCTCGTCAGACTTTTTTATGTCGCAGAGGAAGTCGGCAACGCTTTTGTCGTAGAAATAGTACGGGCAAACGGCGAATGTGGAAGGGTCAGGTTTCATTATCATATCGCTGTCTTCGATGTGAACACCGCCGAGCATGGACGAACCGTCAAAGGTCACGCCATCTATCAAGGCGCTTCTGACTTCTTCTGCAGGTATTGTTCTGCCCTTCAGGTAACCAAGTACATCGGTGAAGTGAAGTAGAATGTAATCGGCGTTCCTCGCAAGTCTGATACAGGCATCGAAATTCTGCATGTTTTGAGAACCAGCGTAGACCATGATGTTTCACCGTGAGCAAATCTATAGTAGAATCAAAGCGTTCTGTAAATATATAAAGATTATTACGATTTTGAAAGGCAAATGTTAAATAATTGATGTTACTATTGGATATATGTCTAACGGTTGTGATGAAACATGGGTTTAGACGAGACAAATGTCAAAATACTGAAAGCGTTGACCGAAGATGCAAGACTGTCTTCCAGGCAAATTGCCAAGCAATGCGGGATTTCAATAGGCACAGCATTGTCAAGAACGAGAAAGATGGAGGAAGAAGGCATAATCAAGGGATACGCAGCGCTGTTGGATCAAGAAAAACTCGGTTATGAACTAACGGTGATGACGGAGATAACGGTTTCGAAAGGAAGGCTGTTGGAGATGGAGAACGAGATTGCGAGGATTCCTAACGTGTGCTGCGTCTATGATTTGACAGGTTTATCGGACGCCGCGATAATTGCGAAGTTCAAGAGCCGTGAAGAACTGAGCAAATTCACGAAACGCCTCCTGTCCTTGCCTTACGTAGAACGCACGAACACCCACGTTGTATTGACGACGATTAAAGAAGATTTCCGCATAGTCTAAAAGAGCCAGACGGCTGGCCAATTTCTCTTTTTTATGCGAGAAAGAATGGGTAAGACTTAATTTAGACTACGGGTTAGGAGATAAAGCGATTAGAAAGCGAGGGCGGGGGTTGCCAAGCATGGCTAAAGGCGTAGGCCTGAGGCGCCTATCCCGCAGGGGTTCGTGGGTTCAAATCCCACCCCCCGCACTTTTCGACGAACCCAGCGCACTTTGAGGCGTACTCTCGTTTTCGGAGGGATCTCAACTCCGTCCGTTTCGTGCAATCTGCTTGCAGCCTCTCGCACGCAACGAGGGGCAGGAAGAAGTCCGTCAACGATTGCCTGCAACATCGGTCGCGCGTCTAGACATCACTCGTTCCAGAAAAGTTTAAACTCTGGTTGTCGGTTGATATCCGTAGGAATGCAATGGACTGGCCTTAGTTGCACCTAACGATTTCTCATTCTTCTTAGCGGGCTTTCCGATGTTTGGCGTTCCCTCCGTAACGGGAGGATTCCAATTTGTCACCTGTTTCTAGGAAGGAGATTGACCCATTCGGAACGAGTTCGGTCCATGACTATCAACGTCTTTATGAAGAATTTGGCATCGAACCATTCCGTCCGCTTCTCTCGCGACTCTCGGAACCATCCTTGTACATGAGGCGCGGGATAATATTCGGACACAGGGACTACAACAGAATATTGGATACGATGGAAAGTCATGGAAAATTTGCAGTTTTGAGCGGCATAAAACCTACAGGAGAGTTTCACCTGGGCTCGCTGATGACTGCCAAGGAAATCATCTATTTTCAGAAGCATGGTGCCCAGACATTCTACTGCATCGCCGACATAGAGGCCTACGAAGACGATAACATCCCTATTGGCAGAACCGCAAAGAACGCAATCGACAATCTCGCTGACATGCTCGCTCTCGGGTTGGATCCAAAGAAAACCTACGTATACCGCCAATCCAAGGAAACTAGAGTTAAGGATTTGGCCATCCTTCTGGCGAGGCCAGTGACATTGGCCACGATAAAAGCCGTCTATGGTGAACGACGAATCGGTCTGTATTTGTCAGCATTGATCCAGGCTGGAGACATCTTGTTGCCTCAGCTTCAAGACTTTGGAGGACCAAAGCCCACAGTGATCCCTGTAGGAGTTGACCAAGATCCACATCTTCGTTTCACTAGAGACCTGAGTCGAGTATTCAGTAAGAAGTATGGATTTGTTCCGCCATCCTCAACTTATCATAAACTCATCAGAGGGTTAGATGGTTCACCAAAGATGGCGAAGAGGCTGAGAAACTATTTCACTTTGAATGAAAGACCAGAAAAAACCGCAGAGAAAATCTCCAAGGCTTTCACCGGGGGAAGAGCCAGCATCAAGGAGCAACGCGAACTCGGTGGAACCCCGGAAGTCTGTCCAATTTACGAAATATGCCTCTTTCATTTCGTTGAAGACGATGATGCAATCAGGAAAATATATGATGCATGCAAGACCGGAAAGCTCCTGTGCGGAGAACACAAAGAACAAGTCATTGACTGCGTATTGAAATTCGTGGAAGCACATAAGAAAAGAAAGAAGAAGCAACTGGAGAAAGCGAAATCTGTCATCCAAGATTCTTGAGGGTAGCGTGTTAGCGCGCGCGTTGGCAAGCCTGGAAAGGCGAAAAAGGCCTAAATAGAAGAAGGGATGGACATTGGATTTATCGGACCTTGGGTGGGGTTTTGTTGACGGACTCTGGGATAGAAATCGCCAATGACATCATGCAAAAGTTTCCCGATCTAAGGGTCTTGTCATACGAAATTCAGGGGGTCAGGGCCTTTGACCTTGATCTTCGGCTTGAAGAGTTCAAGGAGCAGGTCTACGCCGACGTGAGACACAGGTTTACCCTCGATAGATTGAAGGATGAACCAGTGTTCAGAGCGTACAGAGACTTCTTCTGGAGAATAGGCATAGATCCCACCAAGACCAGACCCGCTGCCGAAGCCTTGATCAGGAAAGTCTTGGGTGGAAGGCCACTGCCTCGCATAAACACGGTCGTGGACGCTTACAATTTGGCATCAATGACCACGTGCATAGCCTTAGCCGCCTTTGACACCGACAAGCTCAAGGGACAACTCATCATGAGATTCGCGAATCAGGGAGAGGAATTTCTCGGAATAGGCATGGATAAACCTGCGGTCATGGCTGGCGGAGAAATCGTTTTGACAGACGCGGCCAGGCTTGTGGCCATTTACCCGCACAGAGATGCAGACTATTCACGCATAACGCTTCAGACTGAGAATCTCACACTCATGTCTTGCGGCGCGCCGACCATATCACTCGATCAACTCAAAGAGTCCTCAAAAACGGCTTCCGAATTCATCGTAAGGTTTTGTGATGGAGAAGTATCTCGCATGTTTTAGCGCCCGCCAATGTCTATGATTCGAAACAGCTCTATCAGAGTTGGATTCAAATCCAGTCTCAGCATGAGCCATGATAGGAGTGGCTGGTATGTGCAGGCAAGTATCGGCAAATGTCGAGTTCTTTCGAAAGTCATAAAAGACAAAATCTACAATCTAGGAAGTTGCACTCAGCAAATGGTCGTGAAATGAATGAAAAGAACTGCTGTAGGTTGCATAATCTTGTTCACTGTAATTCTTGCCTCCGCTCTGAGCACGCCTGCGGCAAAAGCTTCGATAAGCAACTACAATTGGATTGGCACCTTGGCTCGAAACAACTACGATGCATTCTACGGCACATCCATAACAGCTTATGAGGAGGGAACAACCGGAAACCTAGTTGTGAACGTAAACAACGACTACCAACACGGAGTCCAAATAAACGTCTCCGCAGTCATAGTAGGTTTCGACTGGGGCACAAACTACACTTCGAACGAGTGCAGTATCAACAACCCATTCGTTATCCCCTTCGATCAATCACACGTTTTCACGTTGAACTTCACAGTCCCATCGGCGTTGTTCGCGTCCAACCTCGTTGTGCACAGCTACACCGTTTACGCGGAACTCGTGAATAGTACCAGCGGAAACAAAAAAATAGTAGTCAGCTGGACACAAAGCGGCACTGGTTTTACAGTCTTCTCTTCCGACCAAGCAGACGCCTACAACTACAAGAAAGAACTCGACGCCTACCCCGCCACCTCCTACTATAATATTCCTCTTCTCACGGCAGAAGCAAGAGAGCTAATGCTGAAGTCGAACGTTGCCAAATCCATCGCAAGCGACTCTTACGGGCGAGGCGATTTCAGCACGGCCAAAACATCGTACAAAAACTCTTTAGACTTCATACAACAAGCCTTCTCAAACGAAACAGAAAAATGGTCGACCTTCGAAAACTCCCTCGCAAACCTGCTCCAAGGCAGCAGCTATCTACTCACATTTCAAGGATGTGCGTGGCTCCTCTTCGGAATAGGATTTCTGCTCATAAGCATCGGAGTCATCGTCTACTTAGCCAGAAAAAGACCACAGCCGAGAACAATCTCGCAACCTTCCTGACACCCTCCCTTTCTTACCGAGGAGCAAGGGTGGCAATACCTTAAAACAGGTCACAAAGAAAAGGCGGGAATGGCGCGCGCTACAGGATTTCCGCAAAACCGTTTTAACCGTCATCTTTCTCCTTTGATCCAGCCTTTGATTCCGAGTTCTTTGACCGTAATTATTACTGGTTCAGGCTCGTGTGACTTGGCGTTGCCGTTTTCATCAAGGTACAAGATCACTGGCCTCACAGTGAACGAGCCCTTATGCTTCGGCCTCAGACTGAACTTCACATCTTCACCTTTCAACTGTTCAAGCCTTCTGCCTTTCATATTGACGTTGCAGCCTTCAACGCGATAGGTCTGCAGTTTTTCTGCAATCTCGAACCCATTTGGAATTGCCCCTTCAATCTTGTCCAATAATGCAGTGCCTTTTCCAACGTTAGCAAGCTCTATCTCCAGCTCCAGATTTTCGCCGACCCTCAGTTCGTTTCGATCGACTATGATGTTTGCATGCACATCGGCATGCTCAAACTTTTCCAAACCGACTGCGTTTTCGTGGGTTGGACCTGGGGTGTTGAACGCAGCCGTTGTTGAGACGATTGATGGCGCGTGGAACACCTCGCTGAGGGACAGAGCTAACTCTCGTTCTTCTTTCACCTTTTCCAGCAGTCTTTGCACTTGTTCCGTTTTCTCCGGGTGCTCTGCTTTCATGAAAGAGCCAGCCGAGGTCTGCAGGACTTTTTCAGCCATTATGTAAAGCCTTGCTTTCTTCTCAGGGTCCTTCTCCCTCTTTGCATCATCCATGTACAGATAGGCATCGAACAGGTGCTCTATTGCCTTAGAATATTCTGAAGCATTCTGGAAGCCTGCTCTCACATAATAATTTGCGGCGCTCTCTAGGTGTTGTTCGACAATTTGATGCAACGCCGCATCTCTAGAATCCGCAAATCTTGTTCCAGCTTCCAGCGCCCTGCAAAAGCGACTGTGCCCTAAGACTAGCATCTTTGTTTTCTCGTTTGGGCTAAACTCTTTGACTTGTTCAAAAAGTTGAGACGCCTCCAAGTACAGTGCTGACGACGATTCTGCTTCAGCAAGTGTCATTTTTTGCCACGCCCTAGAAAGGCTAATGATAAGTCTCAGCTCTTTCCGATCTTGCTCAGACCCCAATTCCTGACCCATCTTCTCAAAAGCATCAGCTGCCGAGTCATATTTCTCCGAACTAGAATAATGATCGCCTTTCTTATCGAGGATTTTCGCGTCCTCGATTGCGATTCTGGCCAGGCAGTATTCATGCCTCATCTCTGTGGCTTTGACCATGCTGTTTGCCATTCGTTTTTCGTCTACGTCTTCAATCTTACTAAGCTCATTTTGGATGGACTTCTTGGTTTCGTCAAAAAGTTTAACGGCTTCCTTGAAGGCTCGGATGGCCTCTTCACACTGTTCCTTTCTACTCAAATCTTCAGCATATTCAACGTTGGCCCAAGCGGAATAATTTGGAGCCAGATAACTCCACTTTTTCAGCGAAGTGTGCAAGTTAGCCGCTTTCTCGAAGTGTTCCTTTGCCAAGCCATATTCCTGTCTGTCATGATGATGGCGTGCTTTCTCGATTTCACTCCAAGCCACCATGTAGGACGCGTGTTCCAGATAGAAGTTTTTGATTTGGGAAACCCTTTCGGAGACAATCTTGTAATTGTCTGAGGCAAGCTCAAAGTTTTCAGCAGCTTTCAAATGCTCATCTAGCGCATCAAAGGTTAGAGCAGCTTTCCATTGGCACTCCGCGATGCTTTTTTTGGCGTCAACTTTTCGAAATGACTCAGCTGCTTCGGCAAACGCTCTTGCAGCTCTTCTCAGATGATCCTCATTGCTGGTGAGTTCATAGAGGCGATTTAGCAAAACTCCAATCGCATATTGATTGTCTCCCAGAGCCCAAGAACACGCCGGAAATTGCTTCTCAAGAACTCGCACTTCTTCTAAACAGAGTTTCAAGCCATTTTCCCGGTTTGCTAAAGCCTTTAGCAGCATATTCTTTCTGGTCTCAGGGTCCTGGGCTAAATCGGCTAGCTGAGACTCTGCCCAAGCAGGCATCATTCGCATAATACCACGGTCCCAGCGTTGGAATGGGTGAAGCTTATCGGTGATTCTGGCAGCCTCGTGTTCGTGTTCCAAAGCTTCCTCCAGAAGCCTCTTCTTCACCTCAGAGTTCGTTTCTTTTTCAGCGCACGTTAAAAGTACATAGCCGAACATGTGATTCGCGAAAAACGTGACTTCTGGGTTTCCTGAAGCCTCAGCTCGTCTCAGCCCATCTGGGAGGGCTTCTCTTGCTTTTTCCAACAAACCGCGCTCTTTGCTCAAATCCACCTCATCGTAAGACGAATAATAATAGTGATCAGCATGAATCGTCTCTATCCAGCGTACTTCTCCGCGTGGGCTGATGAAAGATATTGGAGCGTACTGCTGGAGAGCATCTTCAGCGTATTGCAACATTGTCTTAAGGCGCGTTGAACGTTCTTCCGGATCCTCGCGCCCACGTGACTTCTGCCAGCTTTTTTGATAAACGAGCCAGTCGAATGTGCATCCGATGATGAATTTGTCCCTTGTTTTCCTGCCATACTCCAATGCTTTATTAAGATTCGTGAAAGCCCCTTCGGTACCATCTCCCCACAGAAGGAACTGGGCTCCATAAACAGGATACAAGAATTCAAATAAGGCCACATCTTCGGAAAGCTCCTTAGCCTTTTGCCAATAACGCTGAATCTTTTCGCTGCCCTTCTGTTTCTCATCCGAATACGAATCTACAAAGTTGTGATCGAACACACCTAAACAGTAGGCAGTTCTTGCATACGCTCTTGCAAGTTCGCGGGAATCTTCAAACGCAGATAGAAACTTGATTGCCTGCTCTCCGCTTTCAACTGCCTCTCTCATCATCTTCTCTCGAGCTTGGAAATCCCAATCAAGACAGAAGGCAAAAACAACACTACTAGAAAGCTGGTTATGCGTTTTTCCATACTCCCACCCTTCGCCAGCTTCCTTGAAATCGGCTAACGCTTCCTTTGTCAATCTCCAGCACTCGTCAATCTTTTTCTTCTTTTCTTTCGCCTCCGGAGCAAGCCAATAGCCTATGTAAGCAATCATAGCGTTACAACGCGATGTCCTCGCCATCTTCACGGGCTCATTCAGCTTTCCATAGAACTCGACAGCCTTTTCATAAGCAACAGCAGATTGACGCAACCTTTCTCCAAACTCGTCCTTACTTTCAGCCTGAAACGCAAAACGGTACAAGGCATACCCTAGCCGCTCATGAATCTCTCCTATCTTCAAGAAATCATCTTGGGGCAACAGGTTCAACGCTTTCTCATATGATCCGGAAGCTCTAAGCCAATCATATTCCTTCTCTGACTGTTCTGCCTGATGCAGAATCTCCTCCACACTCAACGCCTCTGATAACAGCAAACCATTAGAATGTTAAGAACAAGTGTCTGAAAAGCCTTTTCATGAATGACGTTTTTAATGATTACATGCAGATTTTTGGTTTTGCGGAGGGTTTTGCGACGTAGATTTCCGCAAAACTATATAGAGAGCAACATCTCGCAACTAGCGCGCGACATACCAAATGGTTTTCTCAGTTGAGCCGAAATTGCCCATCATGGAGATTATGGAGAACCGAGTTATCATATTTCTAAATGATTTTCAAGGAGTTTTTGCAAGACAAACCACAATTCACACGGCTTTTCAACCAATTCCTGGCTATGTGTCTCGCATACGTGTAGATGCTTCTCGCAACTTACACGCATCACTCTGTCGGTCGCTCCTGGTCCGCAGCAAGCAAAGATTCAGGCACTTCCACCAACGTTTTCTCGCTGCGTTCTTCAACCTTTGGTTCCAAAGGAATGGATATCACGAACTCAGATCCTACGCCCAGCCTGCTTTTCACAGAAATCTTGCCTCCATGGCATTCAATAAATCGTTTACAAATTGGCAGGCCAAATCCCATTCCTTTCGCTTTTGTGGTAAACAATGGCGTCCACAGCTTCCCAAGCGTTTCCTTGGTCATGCCTGCCCCGGTGTCAGAGAAGGAGATTTCGACATTTCCACCCTTCCTCATGCTTCTTATCGTAAGCGTTCCGCCCTCAGGCATCGCATCCACAGCATTCCTAATCAGGTTAACGAAGACTCTCTTGAGCTTGTCAACGTCAACCCTCATTCGAGGCTGACTTTCCGTCGAATCTACGACGCGTATATTCCCCGGGACATCTACGGCCGCCAGGACATTTGCCGTCATCATTTTCGGGTTGACAGCATCCAGTTCCAGCCTGATTTCTCTGGAGTATTCCAACAGGTCGTCTATGATCTTGTTAGAATACTGAACGGCCTTATCTATCGTGTTTAACATGTCGTTTGCCTTGCCATCCAGTCGTTGGCCATATTTGTTCTTCAAGTAGTATGATGCACCTCCAATGCCTGTCAACGGGTTACGCAGATCGTGACCAACCATTGCCGCCAACTCGCCAATCGCAGCGAGTCTTTCCGACTTGAGCAGACTACCCTGAGCTTCCTTCAACTCTCGTGTTCGGTCAGCAACCTTCACTTCAAGCTTGTTCGCATATTCTTGCACCTCAGTCTTTGCATTGTGTAATTGCTGAATCAACTGACCG
>Ga0315281_10014287_pt1 | contig 10714 bp, 12 predicted proteins | sample YL17G07_0_MG_FD_204540 | JGI IMG/M metagenome (GOLD analysis project Ga0315281, IMG submission 204540) | Sediment microbial communities from Yellowstone Lake, YNP, Wyoming, USA - YL17G07_0 | ecosystem: Environmental > Aquatic > Freshwater > Lake > Sediment | place: USA: Wyoming | collected... | reverse complement strand
AATGTCCCATTTTTCCAAGGATCACTTACTAGTTTCCCAACAACAACCGTTTCATTTGTCGGAATCAGAGGTATGTTTCCGGTTTCATTAACAAAGGTGCTACTGTAAATGTCTGAGTATTCAGCGAAATCGACACCTACTATTGTAGCGACTCGGGTTCTATTGCCAGATTTAATAAATCCTGCCCGTTGAATTATCGCGATTGACGTAGTGATGTTTGGCGATAATCCATTGATCATTTGGGTATAATTGATCAGCAGTCTAAATCCAGAATCAGCCCCTGTTCTGCCCCCTATGCCAGCGCCGAAACCTCCTCCTGTAGAAACAATTAATGTGTCGGTTGCGAATCCTGTTTGAAGTTGCCGAGTTATAGTATCTTGCAGACCCTGAGTAATTGAAAGCAACGCAACGATAGCTGCGATGCCGATAACCACTCCCAAGGTTGTTAAACCAGCACGAAGTTTCCTCAATTTTATTGCACTGAAAGAATAAGAGAAAACATCTCTCGATTTCATGTCAGTTCACAATCTCCCTAGTTATTACACCATCAAACATCTGGACCGCTCTCTTTGCTTGTGTGGCTAAGCGCTGGTCATGTGTAACCATAATTATGGTTACGCCTTTCTCCTCGTTGAGCCTTTTAATCAGCCCCATTATTTCGTTGGCAGTCTTGGAATCTATATTGCCTGTTGGCTCGTCCATCAAAAGAAATCGGGGATTGTTTGCCAAGGCTCTGGCAATGGCTACACGTTGCTGTTCACCGCCGCTCAGTTCAGCTGGTTTGTGATTCATTCGCTCCTTCAAACCTACAGTCTCAAGGAGATCTTCAGCCTGCTTTTTCCTTTCAGCTCTACCTATGTCGGCTATGGACATTGACAGTTCAACATTTTCTCTTGCAGTAAACCGTGGGATAAGGTTAAAGAACTGAAACACGAAGCCTACTCGGCGTCTAAGACCTGCCAGCTGATTGTCATTGAGCGTGGAAACGTCAACACCTTCAATCAGCAACTTCCCTTCAGTCGGCTTATCCAAGGCTCCAATCAGGTTCAGCAAAGTCGATTTGCCGCTTCCAGAAGGACCAAGAACAGCAAGGAAATCGCCACTTTCAACCTTCAGGTTCACGCCACGCAGAGCTTCAACTGGAACTTTGCCTAGCATGTAGGTTTTTTTGAGGTTGACTGCTTCGACAATCGCTGTCATGCTAAGTCTCCCGTTCTTTGCCTTAAACTGTTACTTGGTGAGGTATCTCCACGAAAGTGCCACGCCAATAACAGAGAACACAGCTGCAAAGATGCCGAGGAAAGCAAAGTCGAACATCACCGCTGAAGCATTAAATTCCGTCACTGTGAGTCGTCTGATAGCGTCTGTTAGATAGCTGATTGGATTTACTTGCGCTATTGCTTGAATCCAAGATGGCATTTGAGATATTGGGAAGAATGTGTTACTTGCAAACATCAATGGCAGGTTAATCAGGTTCACGATTGCCATTTGTGTTTCCCATTTAGTCGACCTTAAAGCAAGTGCCAGAAACACTGAAGACAGCCCAAGGCAGAGAAGGAATATTGCAGCGTATATTGCTAGTATGTAGATAGGGCTGAAGGTTGAGCTGACTTGTAAGCCGAATACTACCGCGAGTGCCAGAATTATTGTGGCTTGGAACATTGACCTCAGAGATGCGTTGAGAACCTTTGAAAATATTATTGCTCCCCTTGATACAGGAGTGCTAAGTACTTTGTTCAAGAATCCTAAACGTCTATCCCAAACTATGGACATGCCACTGAACATTGTCGTAAACATCACAATGAAGGATATCATTCCAACAGACATGTAACTGAAGTAGTCCTTAACGCCGAAGATGTTTTGCATTATAGTTGGACCAAGGTTGCCAAACATCTGTGAAAGTGCTGTGCCAGAAATAGTTATGCTTCCAGATTGGGGAGGGATGAGAGCCACCCCAGGGAGAACAATATCGGATATACTTATGTTGCTACTTGAGAACATATTGCCTATGTTCATTGCTTTTCCGAATAGCCCCATCCATAACACTGGCTGGAGTATGGCCATGAGAAGAATTATGGGTTCCTTTAACCATTTTTTAAGCTCTCGCTTAGTCAAAGCCCAAATGCCGTGAAACTTGCTTGGATGATACTCATTCAATCTGCTCATGCCCTCGCCCTCCTCATAGTCATCCTTTGCGATCTAAAAGCCTCCCTAGACTCTTCCGTATCACGCATGGACTTGCCCGTGTACTCTAAGTAGACCTCGTTCAATGTAGGTTCAGTCATAGAAAGCTTCGTTACAGTGTAACCTTTCCTCCGCAGAGCCTCAATTACGAAGGGCGCTGTTACTTCTCCATACTCTGCTTTGATCCGATATGAGCCATTCTCATTCTTGACCTCCTTCACATTCTCAACAGTGCGAATAAGTTCGCTCACATCAGGATCCTCCTTAATACTTAAGGTTATGATGTCGCCGCCTAAGCTATGCTTCAGCTCTTCAGGCGTGCCGACCACGACTATTTTTCCATGATCAATTATTGCCACGCGATCGCAGAGAGCGTCTGCCTCTTCAAGATAGTGCGTAGTCATGAAGAGCGTCATGCCAAATTCTTTCTTCAGCTTTCTGATGTAGTCCCAAGTTGCAGTCCTAGTTTGAACATCTAAGCCTAGGGTAGGCTCATCCAAGAAAAGTAGTTTTGGTCTGTTGATCAGCCCGCATGTAAGCTCAAGTCTGCGACGCATTCCACCAGAATAGGTTTCAACCTTCTTATCCTTGAAATCAGTCAACTCAACAAGTTTCAACAAATCCGCTGCACGCTTTTTTGCAACATCGCGTGGAATCCCGTACAGATCAGCACACAAAAGGATATTTTCTAAACCAGTCAGGTCTTCATCAGCAGTGTACTCTTGTGGCACGACACCAATCACGTTTCTAACGTTATTGTCTTGTTTTGCAATATCGAAACCTAATACAAAGGCTTTGCCTTCAGTAGGCTTCAAAATAGTTATCAACATGTTAATTGTAGTTGTTTTTCCAGCACCGTTCGGTCCAAGGAATCCGAAGATTTCACCATGTTTCACACTAAAATTGACGTGGTCAACCGCCGTCAAATGTTTGTTGAAAACTCTCGTCAGCCCTTCAGTCTTAATTACTTCTTCACTCATCTTGCTTCCCCTTCAGTTTTCTGTTTAACTCCTCAAGTTTTTCCGCCGTCTCATTTAAAATTTTCCGAACGTCTTCTATTGCTTGTTCTGAAAACTTTTCTTCTAGGGCGCTTCCAAGCTCGAAAAAGGATGCCATAAGCCTTCTCATAGATTCTCCCATTTCAACGACTTTTTCTGGCGGTATGCGGAACCATAATCCCCCCAAGAAGGGAGGCGGCATGAATCTCGCCTCTTTCCTGAATTTCATCTTTATTTTTCTCTGCTCTTCTAGGAGAGCTTTACCCTTATCCGTAAGCGTGTAACGTTTCATACCATTTTGTTCGGCGGGCAACTCTGTTACGTAATTGTTATCTTGCAGCCATGATAAAAGCGGGTAAATTGAGCCAGGACTTGGCTTCCAACGCCCGTTGGTTTTCTTTCCAATTTCATTCATAATTTCTGAACCAGACATGGGTTTCTCGCTTAGAAGTTCAAGCACTTGGTAGCGTATGAATCCTTTAGGAACGATAGCCGTGTGCCTCATCCAATGTCTTCCATACATGTTTATCACCATTGATATCGGCATCGATATCGACAGTGATATTTAAACTTGTCGCTTCAAAAAGCAAAAATTTAGCCTAATCTATCATCGTTCCGACATGTTTGCCCTTAACAACAGCTAAAATATTTTCAGGCTTAAACCCATTCACAACAACAACTCTAACCCTTTTACGTTTCAGAATCTTCACTGCTTCTGGATCGAGGATCTGGTGAATCCCCGCTTTGTGTTTATCTTCAGCGAACACGTTTGACAACTCTTCAAAGCTTAAATGTTCAAGCATAACTGCATTCGCATGTTTTCTAGGGTCTTTATCGTAAATTCCTTCTTGGTCCGTGGCTTTGATTAACAAATCAGCATTCACCTTCTCAGCAATTAACGCGGCTACCGTGTCTGTTGTCATGCCAGGTTTTAAGCCTCCCATAACAGCAACCTTTCCGTCCCGTAAACATTTAACAGCATCCTCAACCGTTAACGGAATGGTTTCGCAGCCTAATTCTCCCAGTTTTTTAAGGAAAAGTTGAGCAAAAATTCTTGAAACAGAAATTGCAACCTCGTCCTGAGCCCTTTCGTCCAGACCCAAGTTTTTCGCAACTTTAATGAAGTCTCTTGCTAAGGCTCCGCCGCCAACAACAACAGCCAATTCATGCCCTTGCATTTTTAAATCCTTTAATAACTCTATATATCTGCTGATTAATGCAGGATTAATGGGCGACGCAACAACTGAACCGCCAATTCTCATTACAATCCGCATAAACTTTTCATCCTAACTGCATATTATATAAATCGTTCTGGTTAAAATCTTTCAGAAAAATTTGTTTAATCCTTCCTGAATTTTTCCGCCAACTTGCACACTTATCGTCTCTGCAAAATTTATTCGCATTCCATCAACAGCGGCAACGGTTGGAACGCCTGCTTTCTCCTTTATGAGTTTTGCTTCGCTTGCTGGTCCTTTGAAGATCATTTGCATTCCAAGATGTGTCAAAACAACGTGTTCAGGACCCGTTTCTTCAACTATTTTTATGGCGTCGTTTGTTGTCATATGTCCCTTCCAAGGTTTTCCAGCCGGTCTCATAACACACAGCACAAGAAGCCTCACGCCTTCATAGTATTTGCCTATTCCTTCGAAGTATTCTGTGTCGCTTGTATAGGCGAAATCTCCAAAATCTCTAGTTTCAAACCTGAAGCCCACTGTGTCAGGATCTGTATGCCTCGCTTCCGTCGCTAAAACGTTGACATCGCCAACTTGAAATTTCATGTTTGGCACGGCTTCAATTTTCTGTTGGGGCATCTGTTGATGATATTTTGAAATTGAAGGCTCGCATAAGTTGTTTCCAGTTAAGACACTTTTAGCAGCTGCTAATACTCCACGTTTTTTAGTCATGCCCCGTGTCATAGCTTCAATCAAAACTTCAGCATCCGTGTAATGATCTGGGTGACAATGCGAAACGAAAACGGCATTAAGCTTCTGCGGATCTAACCCCTCATTAATAGAATGTACAAGTGCTCCTGGTCCGGGATCTAGATGTAAGTTTAAGCCTTCGCTAATCATCCGAATGCCTGCTGTGCGTCTCTTCTGCGTTATTGTCGCGAATCTTCCCCCACCGGTTCCAAGGAATACTATTTCAACTTTGGGACTCATGAGCAATCTTATAGCGATAACACGATTTTTACTTTATGCCTGTATCTTCAGTAAATAATGTGGGAAAATGCTTTTTAACATCGCTTAAAAGAATTAAGCAGTTTGGGGCAAGCATGCTTTGTTCGAGGAACTGGGATTTTTAGGTAACACGGTTATCCTCATCGCCTCATTACTTGCTTTAGATAGAACCAGCGATTTGACAATTACCAATTCAGTCAGAATCGCAGATATAACTGGTTTTGGAAAAACAGCTACAGGCTTTATCATGGTTGCTTTTTGCACATCCTTGTCTGCACTCAGCGTGTCTATTTTTTCTGCAGTAGGACTAGAAACAGTAGACGTAGCCATCGGAAATGCCTTAGGTTCAAACATAGTAAACATCTGCTTGGTCCTTGGCATCTGCTTCTTTTTGGCAGCCTTGAAAAAGTTAGATTATGTGAAGTTTATTCCATCAATGACAAAGGAAGAGATTGGAAGCCTGTACTTTGGTCTTTTTATTGCCTCAATTATTCCGTTAGCTTTGATTTACATAGGATATGCAAGCAGATTCATAGGACTGGCTCTTTTGGCAATTTTTGCGATTTATACTATTTGGCTTTCGAAAAAAGGAATTGCGAAAGGGGAAGGTACGTTAGGTAAAGAACACCAGAAAATTAATCGGTACATGTTTTTGACGTTTTTAGGTGCTGTCGGCGTGGTAGTTAGCTCTTTCTTCATCATTAACTCCGCTTCCAACATCGCCAGTAGCATGGGTATATCAGCCCTTAGCATGGGCTCCACAGTTGTAGCCTTTGGTACAAGCCTACCAGTATTAGTAGTAAGCGTTGGTGCTGTCCGAAAAGGGCATTTGGATCTAGCGCTAGGAAATATTGTTGGAACTTGCTTCATGAATACAACATGTATCTTAGGAATTCCATTATTAGCTTCATCTTTGAGGGTTGAAATAGTGCCAACTTTCTCTAATTTAGTTATGTTCTCGGTGATAACTAGCCTTTTCTTTTGGTATTTTCTTTCAAGCGAAAAGATAAGTTGGAGAGAAGGCGCAGTTTTAGTGTTTATGTATTTCCTTTTCCTAACAATAAGTTTCGGTGGTTACAAGAGTTAAGGGAAAATATGTTTGCTCAAAATTGAAAGCGTTAATGAAAACAATTTTGGGGACATTCCCAATCCATGCAGACAATGCCTTTATTGGCAAACAAGCGAGCCCTTTGACGAAAAAATGCTTAAGCCAGAGATGGCGCAGAAAAAGCGGGAATGGTTTAACAAGGTGACTAAAGAGTTTGGAAGTTGCATAAAAATCGCATATTTCAACGACGTTCCAATGGGGTTCATACAGTATGCGCCAGCAAAATTCTTCCCACGCGTAAAGGAATATGCGGCTGGACCGCCAAGCGAAGATGCAGTCTTCATTGCATGCCTCTACATAACCAATAAGGAAGCGCGTGGAAAAGGACTGGGAACAAGTATGCTTGAAAATTTATTAGTTGAGCTTAAAGAGAGAGGATTTAAAGCCGTTGAAACGTTCGCAAGAAAAAGCTCTGAAGACAACCCTTCAGGTCCGTTAAAACTTTATTTGAAGCATAACTTCAAAATAAAAAATGACAAGGATGATTTTCCACTTGTACGCCTAGAATTTTAAATGATCTCCTGCATAATCGTTAAATCTATTTGCTTCTTTTCTTTTTGTGGAGTTTATTTGGGGTTGGGTTAAATCACGGAATTTGATTTCGTAATTGTTCGGCTCGGCGGAGAAATAGGCATAAAAAGCGAAAGGACGAGGGTTACTTACGAACGGCTGTTACTAAAAAACATAAAAAACGTTTTAGAACACTACAGAATTCCTTACGAGAAAATCCTGCGAGAACGAGGCAGAATCTACATAAAAACGAAAAATCCCCAAGAAACTGCCGCCAAACTGACACGAGTTTTCGGCGTCTCTTCTGTTTCTCCCGCTATACAAACTACTTCGTACATGGAGAATATTGTGGAAACGGCTGTTAAACTGGCATCTGCCACGATTAAAAGTGAAAGTAGTTTTGCAGTTCGTTGTCGTAGGGTTGGAGAGCATCCATATTCAAGCATGGATGTTTGTAAAGAAGTTGGAAAACAAGTTTTGAAAAGTCTAGAAGATAGGAAATTGCGTGTAAATCTAAAAAACCCTCAATTTACCATTAACATTGAAGTTAGAGATGCCAACGCCTACATTTTTTCAGAAAATTTGAAGGGTACAGGCGGATTTCCGCTCGGTTCACAGTCGAAAGTTGTCTGTCTCCTAAGCGGAGGCATAGATTCTGCTGTGGCATGTTGGCTTGTAATGAAGCGTGGATGCCCGATCATCCCTATTTACCTTGATAATGCACCATTAACAGATGAAACGACAACAGCCAAAGCCTTAGAAGTTGCTAAGAAACTTTTCGAATGTTCAATTGGGTTTCCAAGAAAAGTCTATATTGTGCCGCATGGCAAAAACCTAGAAACCTTTGTTAAAGATGCTCCAAGAAGGCTAACATGCATTTTATGTAAGCGCATGATGTACCGCATTGCTGAACGAATAGCCGAAACCGAGAAAACAGACGGCATAGTAACCGGCGAAGCAATAGGCGAACAAGCAAGCCAAACAATAACAAACCTAAGAGTCTTAGATGAAGCCTCAGCAAAATACCCGATACATCGTCCACTCTTAGGCTTTGACAAAACAGAGACCACAGAGTTAGCCAGAAAAATCGGCACTTTCGAAATTTCGACCCAGAAAGCCAAGGGATGCAGTGCCGCACCCACTAAGCCGTCCACCAAAGCGAAATTGGAAATTGTAAAAAAAGCTGAGGAAAACTTTGACATAGAACAGATGGTTGAGGAATCAGTTAAAGCAGCTAAAATTGTAACAGTTTAGACTTGATATGGCTTATTAACAAAATGAACCATTTCTACATGTATGTCGTCAGCTGAACTTGCGGTTCGAGTGTTTCGCACACTGGAAAATGAAGATTTCAGAGTACTGCAAGTCATCGAGACCGGCATGAGCAAACACGAATTCGTTCCAAAAGAAGAGATTGCAAAATTCACCAAATTCGACCTTGCGCGGGACACAGACTTCAGATTAAGCCGCCTTAACAAGTTGGGCTTGATATATCGAATGCGAGGTCCCTATGTTGGCTATACATTGAACTATATGGGTTACGATTGCCTAGCAATAAACGCCCTTGTTAAATCTGGAGTGTTAGAAGCCTTTGGAAAACCCTTAGGCGTGGGCAAAGAAGCAGACGTTTACGACGCATTAAATCCGAAAGGAGAAAGAATAGCCGTAAAATTTCATAGACTGGGCAGAATCAGTTTCCGCCAAACCATGCGAAAAAGAGGCTACACAACCGAGCATGCCAGCTGGCTTTTCCAGTCTAGACTTGCAGCAGAAAAAGAATTTCAAGCCCTAAGGCTTCTCTTTCCATATAAAGTGGCCGTTCCAGCGCCAATAAGCCAAAACCGCCACGTAATAGCCATGGGCATGATTGAAGGAGCAGAACTTTCAGATTGGAAAGAAATTTCCAAACCAGAAAAGGTTCTAAAGGAGATATTACGTAATGTTCGAAAAGCCTATTTAAAGGCTGGTGTTATCCACGCTGATTTAAGCGAATACAACGTTATTTTAAAGCCTAACATGCACATTCTAATCATCGATTGGCCCCAATACGTCACCATGACTCATCCAAATGCCAAACAGCTTCTAACCCGAGACATCAAAAACATTTTGCAGTATTTCAAACGCAAATATATGTTAAAGGTCAAACTTAAAGAAGCTTTGGCATATGTGACTGGAACGGGCAAAATAGCTACTTTTTAGTGGACATCCAACATTATATAAAGTACGTTGTTTCCACGCAACAAGACATTTCCGTAATTAGTGATTAACTGGTCGTCTCTGCTTTCAGTTGCTCCTTCAAGAAGTATATTCATATGTCCGTCACACTTAATCATTTTTCCCTTGTATTCGCAGCCGTTTTTCAGCATAACTGCAATGCTGGCGTTTAACTGTTTAACAAGCACATTTAATGGCTTTTTACTAGGTTCCATGCACGCACCAGAGTTCTTTATCTAATTACTCATATGCACAAATCATCATATATAAAAGTTTTATGAAAAATAATTCTAAATTTAAAGGCAATTTAATCATATTCGGATTTTTCCAGTCGTTTTTCAAAATAAATCGCTATTTTATCAAAGAAGCCGCAAGGTTTTGGAAAAACTTGTTAAAGGTTTTCTCTAGCACAAGATTTAAGTAATCGCTTACATGTGAAGAAAAAAGATGAAGAATGAAAATAGTAATTGTAGATCACATTTATTTAGAAGAAGAACACATCAAAAAATTACGATCGCTTAGTGACCTAGAAATTTTTGAGGAACCACCTAAAAAACCTGATGAATTGAAAGAAAGAATAAGGGCAGCTGACATTGTAATAGTTGGTTGGACTAATTTAACCAAGAACATCATTGATTCCGCTAAAAAACTTAAAATGATTTCGATATGGGCTACCACATGTCACTATGTAGATCTCGAGGCAGCAAGAGAAAGAGGAATTGTGGTTACGCATGTTCCAGGCTATGCTACTGAGGCTGTTGCTGAGCACGCCTTCGCTTTGTTGCTTGCGGCGATTAGAAGATTGCCCTCAGCTGACAAGCATGTTAGAACGGGCGATTTTGATTGGAGACCATTTGGAGGAAGCGAACTGGCTGGAAAAACTCTTGGCATAATCGGCACTGGAGCGATTGGCTGTCGAGTTGCTGAGATAGCCAAAGCTTTTAAGATGCAAATTTTGGGTTACGACAAATATCCTAACTTGAAGAGAGCCGAAGAGATTGGGATGAAATACGTTGACCTTTATACATTGCTGAAAGAAAGTGACTTCGTAACTTTGCATGTTTCTTTAACGTCGGAAACGGAAAGGTTGATAGGTAAAAAAGAAATTGAGGCTATGAAAAAAGGTGCTGTTATAATCAACACATCCCAAGGCAAAGTAATTAACGAGAAGGCTTTGGTTGATGCGTTGAAATCAGGTAAACTATCTTTTGCCTGCCTAGACGTTTTCGAAGAAGAACCCCCAGCAAAAGATAACCCATTATTCAAACTTGATAATGTGATACTTTCTCCTCACATTGGGTTTCATACCGTAGAGGCTGCAAAGAGGTGCACTGATATCTGCATCGACAATGTTGTGAAGTTCTTAGAGAGACATCCGCAAAACGTTTGTTAATATTACTTTAAGCTGTTGTCGTCTTAAAATGAAAGGTGATTTGAGATGTATTTGACGAAAGAGGAAGAACGAATACTTGCTGGCGAATTCGGTGAAGGGACTCAGAAGGCTCTTGAATTGCTTGTGG
>Ga0315281_10014286_pt1 | contig 10714 bp, 8 predicted proteins | sample YL17G07_0_MG_FD_204540 | JGI IMG/M metagenome (GOLD analysis project Ga0315281, IMG submission 204540) | Sediment microbial communities from Yellowstone Lake, YNP, Wyoming, USA - YL17G07_0 | ecosystem: Environmental > Aquatic > Freshwater > Lake > Sediment | place: USA: Wyoming | collected... | reverse complement strand
AATCCTCCACTGAATAGGCAGTCATCATAATCACGACCGCTTTGCGATCTATTTTCTTTATTTCTCTGAAGGTTTGAACCCCGTTTATCCCGGGCATCTTTATATCAATAAAAATGACATCAAAGAGGGTCTTCTTCACTGCCTCGATAGCTTGATAACCGTTCTCCACCGTAACTACATGATGCCCTTTGTCTTCCAGGATACCTCCCAAAGTCACGCGCATACTCCGAATGTCATCGACCACTAAAATGTTTGTCTTACTCATGAGTTACCTCCCTATCACTGTTTGATTGGCTTTCAAGGGTAGCTTTACGGTAAATGTGGCTCCTTCTCCCACCTTGCTCTCAACTTCAATAGCTCCCTTATGTCTCTCGATGATTGACTTGCATACCGCCAGTCCGAAGCCAATCCCCTTAGCTCGAGTGGTAAAGAGCGGGTCAAAGATTTTTCCTATCGCATCCTCGGAAATTCCATCACCGGTATCAGAGATTGCAACTTCCAGGAATTTGTCTCCCTTCCTGGCATCTATCGTTAGCTTGCCTCCTTCAGGCATAGCCTGTATAGCATTTGTAGCTATATTGACAAATACTTGGCGGACTTGGTCAGCGTCAATCTCAACCTCAGGCAGATTGGCATCCAGCTTATTGATGACTTCTATATTCTCGGGGACGGTTAAGTAAGAGAGGGCGTCCTCCATGACCTTCCGTATCTTAGCGGGAGAGACGGCAAGCTTGCCAACACGCGAAAAATTTAAAAGATCATTGATGATTTTGTTAGAAGAGCTTATCTCATCGTCCACGATACCGAGAAATTCTATAATTCTCGGCTCTGTCTTGGCCAATTCACTATTTATTAGCTTCCCTTTTATATAATAGACTGCGTTCTTAATGGCTCCGAGGGGGTTTCTGAGCTCATGTCCGACTCCTCCAGCCAACTTGCCTATAGCTGCCAGCTTTTCGGAGCGAATGAGCTGCTCTTGCGCTTCTCTTAGCTCTTCATTGGCTGTCTGCAGTTCTTCGTTACTTGCCCTTATCTCTTCCTCAGTAGCCCTGAGCTCCTCGTTGGACGCCCTGAGCTCTTCCTCACTGAGCTGAAGCCTTTCATTAGCTATCTGGAGTTCAGCCGCATAGCGACGGAGGCGATCGAGAGACCGAGTCAACCGACTCGAAGCAAACCAGCTCATGAAAGTAATCAGATAAAAGAATACAATCTGAACACCGACAGTCAGGGAAGGGAGAATATCTCCAGCAGCTCCGGGCTTGATGAACTGAGGAAGCCAACCGGCACGTTCTACGCCTACCATGGCCAAATAAAGCAAAGTGGAGAGGGTAGCCACAAAGAAGCAGGCATTGACACTGATGACTATACCGGAAGCAATAATAACGAAGAAATAACTGACGGCAAATGGACCGGTGAAACCACCAAATAAAGGTGTAATGATAGCGCATAGTAAAAGAAAGAAGACAATTAGAAAGTATCCGGCAACTCGAACTTTGTCAGTTCGGACAAGCCAATAAGTTATCGAGCTGATGAGCATCCCTGCCACAACCATTAAAGTAACCGGGATAATCATAAACTTAGGATTAAATAGCCAAATGATGATAACGACGATCTCCGCTAGTCCCATCGCAGCAAGCACGCCCAGAGAAATAAGTCTAGTTGCTTCTTTCTTTAGCGCTAAATCATCCTCAGGGATAAGCGATTGATGTGTCATCCTATTTAACCCTCCTTAGTTTATAAGTTACTAAGCCGGGCGGAATATAGTTGACCCCGGATGTCTTTGTCGCCCGGCTAGTACTCGGGGAGCAGTAAGGATTATGTAACATATTTACTGCTCCCCGTAGTAATTCCGACCTTTGTTATATATTTTCGCCTTTCTATCTAAACACACCAGCTTCTCATGGAGATTGTTAGACGGTGTCTCTGACTCTCCGAGGATAAGGTAGCCTCGGGAGTTGAGGGAATGGTAGAGCATATCAAGCACTCTTTCCTGGAGCTGCTTCTGCAAATATATCAGGATATTGCAACAGAAAATTAAATCGAGATTCATAAAAGGCGGCCGAGCTATTGAGGTCAGGTCAAAATAAGAGAAATCGAGCATTTGTTTAATATCAGCCTTCACCTCGTAGTGCCCATCGGAATGGTTGAAATAATTTTCAAGGATCGTGTCAGAAAGGCCCTCGACATCTTTCGGAGAGTATATCCCTGCCCTGGCTTCTTTTAAAGCCTGGCGGCTGATATCAGTCGTATAGATTGAGATATTAAAGCCCTGCCGCTCGCGTCCTAAAAATTCGGCAAATAGGATAGCAATAGAGTATGGTTCCTCGCCTCGGGCGCAGGCCGTGCTCCACACCCTCAGGCTCTGGACTTGTCGCTTTTTCTTTTCTGATACCAGATCAGGAAGCACCATTCGAGCAACCTGCTGAAAAGCATATGAGTTTCTGAAGAAGCCACTTACTTTTATGGTGAGGCACTCAACAAATTTTTCATACTCTTCAGGATGGGTGTCCAGAAATTGCATATAGTCTCGGTATCTTCTTGTCTCAGTGGCGTGAAGTCTCTTCTCCAGGCGTCGAATGACCGTTCCATGCCTGTAGTCCCGAAAATCGTATCCTCCCTCTCGATATACCTTCTCTAAGAGTAAATCAAGCTCTTTAATGTCACCTTCAGAACTCATTCTCTTTTCCAAAGCCTCAATTTCGAGATTTTCGTCTATTATATCAAATAAGTTAAGAAAATTATGGCTCTATGCCTCCTCTCGCTTGACCTCATTTTTTACTGTGATATAAAAAAATCTAAAAAGCTGATCTAAATCTAATATTGGATAACGCATTTAAAATATCAATATCAAAGGCCTGACCCTCATCTCTGTTATTACAACTGACACTGTTCTTTGTGGATGTTGCAAAAATTATACCTAATAAAATAGCCTGTCAATTATTATTTTAGCCTTTTTGGGCGAAACAGGAGGGTCTTGTTTTTTGATACTTCCCATCGCTCTGGAGAATCAGGATTTAAGGCCTGACTCGCTCAAGAGAGTTCTTAGCGAGATATAACCGAAACTTGTGTATGAAAGGAACGAGCATATCCTATGTTGGATCATCACATCTAACAGGGACCCGCAGGGGTCCGAAAGGATACGCTCATGAACAAGATTACCGGAAAAGCGGACGAAGGTCGAATGAATTCGGAATCGGGATCGGTCCAACATTGATCAGAAGATCTTCTTCTCTCGAACCGGCTTCTGGTGTAAGGACTGCGAGTATACAAGCCGGTGCCAGCCGTGGCGCGGGGGCATTGACTCCATTTTCTCCAACTCAAACAAAAGGAAGCAGATTACATCCCGGCCTTTATAGATAGATACCCGAGGCCGTACTTCTGACGAGATGGCTCGTAAGTATAATAGAGCAACGGCGATCTTAATTATTTTTTCTTCTGCCGCTGCTGGGTGTTAATTTCGTGGTGGATCATATTTAAGATACGCATGATTATGTCTTTATCAATGTCGATAAATGTTATGCCAACTCTGAGCAGGGAGGTATTATCAACTGTTATACTCTTCGTATGCTTGATCTTGCCCTTGCCCGTCAAAGGAACTTTCAATAAGCTCGTTGTCAGTTCAAATTGGACAGTTATATCCGTCCCTATGTTTTCTCTTAGATTTGCAGCTAATCCCAGAAAAGAAATATTGACCAGATCACCCTTTATAATCCTTGTTGGATCGTCCTCTGGGTGAAGAGTAATGTTTCCTTTTAGGGCAAATCTTAGGAAACTTCTTTTCTCGGGCATATAGTCTTTCTCCTTATAGGACGGTTTCGGGGGAGTGGAATTTCCTATTCACCGCTAGGCCCATTTTTCTCGCTTTGGTCATCAGATGCCATGCACTGGAATCCAGGGGGCAATAATACACGCCTTCCAAACCGCTGTCAATGGCTCACTATTCCAAAAGTAGACTCAGGCCTGTAACGAATCATCGGAATAAAAGTTGATCCCCGAGTCGAGGGACGCCGACTAACCCTGCAGACTTCCTGTTTGGAAAGATTGCCGCGGGCATATTATAATATGCGCCTCGATCGAACGCCGCCGAGAATGCCCCGCCAGAGGGGCGGCGGCGCGAACTCGTTCGCGGGAGGAGCATTCATGAATTCCAAACAATTCGTGGCCGTCGAAGACAAATACGGCGCGCACAATTATCATCCTCTGGACGTCGTCATCACCAAGGCCAAGGGCATCTGGGTCTGGGATGTCGACGGGCGGAAGTACCTCGACTTCCTGAGCGCCTATTCGGCCGTCAATCAGGGACATAACCATCCCCGCATCGTCAACGCCCTGATCGCCCAGGCCCGCAAGCTGTCGCTCACCTCGCGCGCCTTCCGCAACGACCAGTGGCCGATGCTGGCCAAGGAACTGTGCACCCTGGCCGGCTACGAGATGGTCCTGCCCATGAACTCGGGCGCCGAGGCCGTCGAAACCGCCGTCAAGACCGCCCGCAAATGGGCCTACCAGAAAAAAGGCGTCGCCCCGGACGAGGCCGAGATCATCGCCTGCCAGAACAACTTCCATGGCCGGACGGTCACCATCATCAGCTTCTCGACCGAGCCGCTCTACCGCAAGGATTTTGGGCCGTTCACGCCCGGCTTCAACATCATTCCGTTCAACGACGCCGAGGCCCTGGACCGGGCCATCACCCCCAACACCGCCGCCTTCATCGTCGAGCCTTACCAGGCCGAAGCCGGCATCCTCATCCCTTCGCCCGGCTATTTGAAACAGGCCAAGGACATCTGCGCCCGGCACAACGTCCTCTTCATCGCCGATGAGATCCAGACCGGCCTGGGCCGGACGGGCAAGCTCTTTGCTTTCCAGCATGAAGGCTTCAAACCCGACATGCTCATCGTCGGGAAATCCCTGGGCGGGGGTTGTTATCCGATCTCGGCCGTCCTGGCTGACGAACATATCCTCGGCGTCTTCAAGCCCGGCGAGCACGGCTCGACCTTCGGCGGCAATCCACTGGCCTGCGCCGTGGCCCGCGAAGCCCTCCGCGTCATCAAGGAAGAGAAGCTCGTGCCCAACGCGGCCAAGATGGGCTCCTATTTTATGAAGCGGTTGAAAACCATTAAGAGCCGCCACATCAAGGAAGTCCGCGGCAAGGGCCTGCTGATCGGCGTGGAGCTCTATCCCGAGGCCGGCGGCGCCCGCCGCTTCTGCGAGGCGCTCAAGGACAACGCCCTTCTGTGCAAGGAAACGCATGACAACGTCATCCGCTTCGCTCCGCCGCTCATCATCGGCACGAAGGACCTGGATTGGGCTTTCGAGCGGATCCGCGAAGTGTTCGCCAAGTTCGAGAATTGACGATGAGACGACCGTATCGTTCCATGCCGGCCGGGAATTCCGTCGACAGCGGCCGGGGCCCCGGGCTTTACCCGGGGGTCCAGTTCCGCCGCGAAGGCTCGTCCCTTGACCGCCGCGATTTCTTCAAAATCGGCGGAGCGGTCGGCGCCGGCCTGATCATGACCGGCCGCAGCCTCTTGGCCGCCCAGCAGCAGCAGACCCAGGGCCAAACTCCTCCGGCCAAGAAGACGCCCCCGCCCCGGCCGAAGACGAACATCGAGGACGCCCTCAAGGTCCCCAAGACGAAGTGGAGCCTGCCCGGTCCGTTCCCCGGCCGGGTCATCGAAGTCGCCGACGACAAGGCCATGCCCGGCGGGAAGCCCGATGCCGCGGTCATCAAGGCCATGTTCGAGAAGGGCATCCGTGAGCTCACCGGCAAGGACCTTAAGGAGAGCTTCAGACTCTTCTTCGAGGCCGGCGACGTCGTCGGGCTCAAGGTCAATCCTGTCGGCCCGGGTCTCATCAGCACCCGTCTCGAGCTCGTCGACGCCGTGATCGGCTGGCTGGAAGCGAACGGCCTGCCACGCAAGAAAATCATCATCTGGGACCGTTTCGATTTCATGCTCAAGGATGCCGGATTCACGGCCGCGCGTTTCCCGGGCGTGGGCATCGAAGGCCTGCAGACCATGGACGAGGCGGCCGCCGAAGGCAAGACGCAGGACAACGGCAAGTGGCTCAAGCCGGACGGCTCGCACGTCAGCGCGCCGAACTTCGACCGGGACGTCTATTATTGGGCGGACGTCGAAGGGCCGAAGGACCTGCCATACCTCAACCAACATGTCTTCAATGGTAAATTTTCCTATTTCGGCAAGCTCCTGACCCAAAAGCTGACCAAGATCATCAACCTGCCGGCCTTCAAGAACACGGGCAACGCCATCTCCATGGCCACCAAGAACATCGGCTACGGGGCGGTCTGCAATACGAACCGTCTCCATGCGCCGCTGTTCCTGGACGTCTGTGTCGAGGTCCAGGCGTTCTCGCCCGTCCGCGACAAGATGGTTCTCAACATCACCGACGGTTTGCGGTCGCAATACGACGGCGGGCCCGACGCCAACGCCAAATTCGTCTATCTCGACAACCGCCTCTACTTCGCGTCCGATCCGTTCGCCCTGGACATGGTCTGCCACGGCCGGATCACGGCCAAGCGCAAAGAGATGGGCGTCGCCGTCAACGAGAATCCGCGCTTTACGGAATACCTGCGCTACGCCGAAAAGCTCGGCCTGGGTGTCGCCGATCTTCAAAAGATCCAGCATGTCCGCGTCTGAGCGGACGAGTGCCGGGCGGGGGCCGCTGATCGCCGCTGTTGCAGCGATCCTTTTTTTGAGTATGCCCGTTGCTTCCCAGATCTTACCGGGTGACGGTTTCTCGGCCGGCTGGAAGAAAACGGCGCCGGCGCGGATGTTCATCAGCCAAGACCTCTTCAACCATATCGACGGTGGGGCCGAGCTCTTCCTCGAATTCGGTTTTGTCAGGCTCCTCGTCCAAGCCTATGGGGATGGATCGTCCGAACTGACGGCCGCCGTCTACGAGATGGAAAGCGCCGCGGCCGCGCTCGGCATCTATCTCATGAAAATGGGGAAGGAGACGCCGTTCTCCGAGATCGCGGCCCGCAACTCCAGCGAGGATGCCCAGTTGACGATCCTGAAAGGGCGCTATTTCATCCAGATCGACAATTTCGGCGACAAGCCCGCGCCGCGCGGCACGACAGTCTCTCTGGCCAACGCCCTGCTGGCGCGCCTTCCGGAGGAAACACCCGCGCCGATCCTGGATAGACTGCCTCCCGAAAATCGTGTGGCGGGAAGTGAGCGTCTTATCCGCGGGCCGTACGGGTTCCAGCCGTATTTCACTTTTGGCGAAGGGGACATCCTGCAGCTAAGCGGTAAAATTTATGCCGCTTTGGCCGAATACGCGGCGGCCGACGGTTCGAAATTCAACCGCTTGATTGTTCCGTATCCCGATCCGGCTACCGCTTCGGCGGCACTGGAATACCTGCGCTTGAATTTGGACCCTTACCTGAAAGTCGTCGAAACGAATCCGGCTGGATTTTCCTTCATCGATTTCCAGAAGAAATACGGAACGGTGGTACTCGCCGGAAACGTCCTGGACATCCGATTCAAAATGTCGGCCCTTCGCTGAAGGCTTAGGAGCGAAAGGCCTGTTCCACCAATAGCAAAAGAGACGGGGATCAATCAGGCGTTTTTTCCGGAGGGAATCGGCCTCAACACCCGCAGGGAGATGACGATCACGGCGCCGAAGATGACGGCGCCGCCGAGAAGCGTTCGCGGCGCGGGAATCTCGTGCAGGAAAAGATAAGCCAGAGCGATCCCATAAACCGGCTCGAGCGAGCTGATGATGCTGGCCGTCTGGGCCGTCAGCCGGCGCAGCCCGTCGATGAACAGGGTGTGCGAACCGGCCGTGCACACGACTCCCAAAAAGAGAAGAAGCCCGAGGTCCCTTCCCGTCAGAACGGGGCGGAGGATGAACAGGAAGGGGAGAAGGGACAGCGCGGCGATGGCATCCTGCCAGAAGGCGATCTTGACGCTGTCGTGGCGCGCCGTCAGCAGGCGGTTGATGATGCTGAGGACGGCGAACGTCAAGCCCGCGGCCAGTCCGTAGAGAATGCCCCGGAAAACCGCATCCGTCCAGGCGAACCGGGGAACGATCAGGAAAACGCCCAGCAGGCAGACGCCGGCGAAGAGGACATTGAAGGGATCGAGCCTTTTGCGGAAAATGACCGGTTCGAGAAAGGCGGTGAAGACGGGGAAGCTGGAGTAGGACAGGAGCCCGACGGCGACGGTCGAGACCTGGACCGAGAGGAAGAAGACCGTCCAATGGACCGCCAGTAGAACGCCCAACCCCAAAAAGAGGAGCCGATCGGAGGGCTTGGCCACACGAAGCGACCGCCCGGTGGCCAGAATCAGCAGTCCCAACGCCAAACTCGCGAAAATGACACGCCCGAGGACGATGATCAAGGGCGACAGGGCCAGCCATTTGCCGAACAGGCCGGCCAGGCCGAAGAGGACCACCGCCCCGTGGATTTCCAGGAGGCTTTCGGCCCGGCCCGCGGAGCCTTTCATTTGATCCATCCCAACACGTAGAGAATGCCCAGGAAGATGGGCTGATGCACGACGTAGATCAGGAGGGTGTGCCGGCCGGCGAGATTGAAAAATCCGACGGGCGATCGTTTCTTAATGAGGCTCCGCCGTTCCGCGTAAAGCCATTTCCCCAGGGCCGACCCGCCCAAAAATACGCCGAACCAAGGCAGAAGCGGGAAATAATCGTACGACGAGAATGTGCCGCTGATGATGCCGAACGGCGCCAGCCAATCAAACCGGATAGGCGTTCGGCCCACCGCCGCCGTCAGGACAAGGCTCAAGCCGAAAACTCCGAGGCCGGCCGCCGCCAGAAGCCCCGGTTTGGCCTTTTCCAGGGCCCACCCGTAGATTAAAATGCAGGCCCCGAGGCAATGAAGGATGCCGAAATAGATGGCTTCTTCCCGGTTGAAGACATAGCTGGCGGCGGTGACCAGGGCGGCGACGGCTAGCAGCTTGAGGCCTCGGCGGACGTTGCTCTGCGTCAGCGTGCTGCTGATGCCGCAGAGGAGAATGAATAGACCGGAGAAGACGGCCACGGCGACCTGGAATCCCGGACTGCCGAGGTTCCAGCGGATGCCGAAGACGGTGTGCTTCCCGGCCAGCTCGGTAATGTCGAACCCACCGTGGTAAAGAAGCATGAGGATGATGGACAGCCCGCGCAGGAAATCGATTTCCCAGATGCGCGAGGAGACCAACGCGCGTTTGCCGGACCGCTTATTTTTAAAGGCCATTTTTTTCGCGTTCAGGTCGTTAGTACGGCTGGATTATAGCGGGTCTTCCCTGGATTCTCCAAACGTAAAAATCCTTTGGAAACCCCGCCCCGTTTATGCTAATCTATATCGTTCTTCCGAAGGACACGAGCCCTTCTCCGAGGGAAAATCACGCCCATGGAATATCTGGTCTACGCCCGCAAGTACCGGCCGAAAACGTTCGAGGAGATGATCGGCCAGAAGGCGGTCGTCCAGACCCTTCAGAACGCCATCAAGAACAACCGTGTGGCCCAGGCCTATCTCTTCTCCGGGATGCGCGGCGTGGGCAAGACCACGGCCGCCCGGATCCTGGCCAAGGCCCTCAACTGCGTCCAGGGCCCGACGCCGACGCCCTGCAACGTCTGCGAGTCGTGTCGGGAAATCGACGAAGACCGTTCCATCGACGTCCTGGAGATCGACGGCGCCTCCAACCGCGGCATCGACGACATCCGCTCGCTGCGCGAATCGGTCAAGTACAAGGCCCTGCACAGCCGCAAGAAGATCATCTATATCGACGAAGTCCACCAGATTACCAAGGACGGATTCAACGCCCTGCTTAAGACGCTCGAGGAGCCGCCGCCGGACACGGTCTTCATTTTTGCCACGACCGAATTCCACAAGGTCCCGGCCACGATCGTCTCGCGCTGCCAGCACTTCGAGTTCAAGCGGGTCTCCCACCGGGAGATCGCCAACCACTTGAATGCGATCGCCGGGAAAGAAAACCTGACCATCACCGAGTACGGACTGGGCCTGATCGCCGAAGCCTCCGACGGAAGCATCCGCGACGCCCAGAGCCTGCTCGACCAGGCCGTTTCCTTCTGCGGCGACGCCATCGGCGACGCCGAGCTGCAGGAGATCCTCGGCGTCATCAACCGCTCGTTTTTCTTCGAATTCTCGACCGCCGTGGTCGAGGAAAAAGCCGACGTCATCTTCGCTCTCACCGATCAGGTTATCGAGGCGGGCCACGAGCTGCGCCATTTCTATAAAGAACTGGTCCGGCACTTCCGCAACCTGCTCCTCGTCCGGACGGTCGAAAACCCCAAGGATCTGCTCGTTTTCGGGCCCGAAGACATGGCCCGGCTCAAGGCCGAATCGGCTAAGGCGACGGGAGAGGAATGGCTCCGCTGGCTTCAGGCCCTGCAGAATGCCGAGGGCGGGCTCAAATTCGCCTCCCATCCCCAAATCTATTTCGAAACCATCCTCGTCCGGTTGTGCCACTTCAAGAAGATCGTCCCCATCCGCGACCTCCTGCAGGAAGTCGAAGAGTTGAGAAAGGGCGAAGGCGACGCCAGGGAGCCCCGGCGGATCATCCCTCCGCCCCCGCCCGCCATGCGGCCCCCGGACAAAGCGGACCGCCTGCCCCTCGGCGGGCCCAAGCCGACCGTGACGACGGAGCCGGCCGCTCCGGCGGCCCCGCCCGCCGACCCCCAGGCGCCCACCGAAAACGGGGCGCCCCGGCGCGAGCCCCAACGCGAGCTGGCC
>Ga0315281_10014285_pt1 | contig 10715 bp, 9 predicted proteins | sample YL17G07_0_MG_FD_204540 | JGI IMG/M metagenome (GOLD analysis project Ga0315281, IMG submission 204540) | Sediment microbial communities from Yellowstone Lake, YNP, Wyoming, USA - YL17G07_0 | ecosystem: Environmental > Aquatic > Freshwater > Lake > Sediment | place: USA: Wyoming | collected... | reverse complement strand
CGGGCGATATGACCTGTGCCGCGGTTGGTTCAGGAGCAATGCATGACGGGGAACTCCACATCAATTTGGGTACGTCAGGCTGGATAGGAGGCCACGTAACAAAGCGGAAGGTTGATATTGCTCACTACACTGGTTGCGTCGGAAGCGCCTATCCTGAAAAATATTATCTTGTCATGGGACATCAGGAACTATCTGCTGGGGCATTCGAATGGCTGATTAGAGAAGTGCTCTATCCTAAAGAGGCGCTATGGAAGCAGACAGACGTGGAAGCGGGAACACCGCCGTATGCTCTTTTTGAAGAAGAGGCGAGTAAGATTCCTCCAGGTTCTGATGGGCTAATATTTACTCCCTGGCTCTTTGGTGAGCGCTGTCCTCTTGATGATTATGCAGTGCGGGGTGGTCTGCACAACCTAAGTCTTGATCATTCCCGAGGTCATATAATCCGTGCTGTCTATGAAGGAATAGCCCTTAATCTAAAGTGGGCTTTATTTACAGTCGAGAATTTATATTCTAAGGTCGATGAATTACGGATAATCGGCGGCGGGGCGACAAATGACCTCTGGTGCCAAATTATAGCTGATGTAATGGACAGGAAAATACAAAGAGTCGAAGATGTGCAAACGGCAGTGGCAAGGGGAGCTGCCATGCTCGGCAGCTTCGCTCTGGGTTATATAAAAAACTTCGAGGATATAGGAAAATATATAAAGGTTGAAAGGACGTTTAGCCCCGACAGTAGAAACAGGGCAGTTTACGATAAGCTTTTCGATAAGTTTAAGGATGTTTATAAACTCAACAAAAAATGGTATAAATCCTTAAATAGCTAAGTTACTTCGTTTCCAAAACCATAGGAATATATCAACAAATATGAACACAGGCTATTGACGAAGCTAAAAAAATATGTTATTCTTAAAAATCGCCACCGACCAGTATAGCGGTGAGCTTAAATAGAATAAAGTTTGGCGGTGTCCGCTCGGATCGGCAGTGACCGGGACGGTAAGAAAAAGTATAAAAGGCCCTCTTGGTGTTGCCAGGAGGGTTTTTTTGTTAGCGATGTATAACAGCATAACGGATGTCCCTGGAATCAAGGTAGGACACTATACCGATAAAGAAGGGATGACCGGCTGCACCGTCATTCTCTGCGAAAAAGGAGCGGTGGCCGGTGTCGATGTTAGTGGCTCAGCCCCGGGAACAAGGGAGACCGATGTCCTTCGCCCCGGAAATCTGGTGGAAAAAATCCACGCCATTCTTCTCAGCGGAGGCAGTGCCTTTGGCCTACAGGCAGCTGGCGGCGTTATGAAATACCTTGAGGAGCGCGGAATCGGTCACCAGACCGTTGCTGGCAAGGTTCCCATCGTTCCCGCAGCTATTATTTACGATTTAGTAGTAGGTGACCCAAAGGCGAGACCTGATGCTGCTCATGGCTATCAAGCTTGCCTCGCTGCCACTGATGGAGAAGTTCCTGAAGGATGCGTCGGCGCAGGCACTGGAGCAGCGGTGGGAAAGATTCTCGGCATAGATAAAGCTACCAAAAGTGGCTTGGGAACCGCCAGTCAGAAAGTAGGCGATGACGTCATCGTGGCTGCCCTGGCAGTGGAAAATGCCTTTGGAGACGTTATTCATCCCAAAACAGGAAAAATCATTGCTGGTCCTCATCGTTCTGATGGAGACGGTTTTTGGAGCACTTCAGAATTGTTGAAAAGTGAGCAATTCAAAAGAGCAAGCTACTTGTCCAACACCACAATCGCTGTAGTAGCTACAAACGCTCAGCTTGACAAAGCACAGGCGAACAAGCTAGCACAAATGGCAGGAGCGGGCATAGCCCGCACTGTTGACCCTTACCTTACCATGTTTGATGGCGATGTAATTTTTGTCCTTTCCCTGGGAGAAAAGAAATGTGACCTCACCTTACTGGGCATAGTAGCCACTGAGGTGATGTCCACCGCAATAGTTAGGGCAATAACTAAATCCAAAACAATGGCAGGCATATCCGCCAGCAAGGTGGCAACAGCATGCTAAAGATTGGCTTTATTGGCGCAGGGACAGTAGGAACAGCTCTGGCAACAAGGCTTTCCCAGAAGGAGTGCAGAATAGTTGCGGTATCCAGTCGGAACTTAAGCTCAGCAGAGAGGCTGGCTAGTTCCTTACCTCATTGCCATCCCTGCTCATCGCCACAGGAGGTAGCTGATGCCGCTGAGTTAATCTTTATCACCACCCCAGACGATATCATTGCCAGGGTAGCCAGTGAGGTTCACTGGCATCCCGGGAAAAGCGTGGTGCATTGCAGTGGCGTCCACTCCATTGACATCCTCAAGCCAGCCAAGCAGGCAGGCGCTAATATCGGCTCCTTCCACCCACTACAAACTTTCGCTAGTATTAAACAAGCTGTGGAAAACCTCCCTGGCTCCACCTTCGCCCTTGAAGCTGAGGAACCTCTGCTATCAACGCTAAAAAAATTGGCTTCCTTCCTAGATGGCGACTGGATAGAACTTAAGCCCGGAGACAAGGTAATTTATCATGCTGCAGCCGTCTTTGCCGGTAATTATATGGTAACTTTGGTCAAGCTAGCTACAGATTTATGGCAAACCCTTGGAGTGCCCCCGGAGAAGGCAACCAAAGCTCTCATCCCTTTGTTACAAGGCACATTGAACAACATTGATAACATCGGTTTGCCAGATTGCCTCACCGGACCTGTATCCCGTGGCGATCTGGGCACCATAAACAAACATCTAACTGCGCTTAAAGCTAACAATTCCTCGCTGCTCACTACTTACAAAGAGTTAGGGCTCCACACTATTCCCATCGCTTTAAAGAAAGGAAAAATCGATGAATATAAAGCTGAGGAACTAAAGGCTCTGTTTACAAATAATGTCGGGAGGTAGCCAATGAGAACTATGTTGAAAGGTAAAATCCACCGTGCTCGGGTTACCCAGGTCGATGTCGATTATGAAGGCAGCATTACCATCGATAAATCCCTCATGGAGGCAAGTGACATCCTCCCTTATGAGCAGGTAGAGGTGCTTAACATCAATAATGGCGCCCGGTTTAGCACTTATGCCATTGAAGCTGAGCCAGGCTCAGGAGCAATTTGCATTAATGGCGCCGCTGCCAGGCTTGCCACTAAAGGAGACATCGTTATTATCCTCTCCTATTGCCATGTCCCTGATGATGAAGCGATAAATGTGATTCCAAAGATGGTTTATGTGGATGAAAATAACAGGATTGTGGAGACGAAAGGGAAAGAATGGGTGGAAGACCTGTTAACTATGAAATAAAAGGAGTGAGACAATGCGAATTACCATAGATGAAATAAAGGCAATGAAGCAAAGGAAGGAAAAAATACCCATGCTTACCGCCTATGATTACGTAACCGCCAAAATCATTGACGAGGTTGGTGTGCCTTTAATACTCGTGGGAGACAGCCTGGGAATGGTGATGCTGGGCTATGATTCCACTATCCCGGTCACAATGGACGAGATGATTCATCACACCAAAGCTGTGGCTAGAGGCGCTAAGAAAGCTTTGATAGTAGCTGATATGCCCTTTATGACCTACCATACTGATATCTCAGATGCTTTGTATAACGCTGCAAGACTTATCCAGGAAGGTGGAGCACAGGCGGTCAAGCCCGAAGGTGGTGAATCTATTGCCGAAGTGGTAAGACGCCTTGTTGATTGCGGCATACCAGTTATGCCACACATGGGTCTTACTCCACAATCACTGTATCAATTAGGGGGATTTAAAGTGCAGGGAAAGACGCCCGAGACCGCCCAAAAGATGTTTAAGGACGCTCAAATATTGGAGCAGGCCGGGGCTTTTTCTATTGTTTTAGAGTGTGTCCCGGCACCTCTTTCCAAGTTGATTGCCGAGACTGTGTCCATCCCTATTATCGGCATCGGTGCTGGACCTGATTGTGACGGTCAGGTTCAGGTAGTAAGCGACATGCTTGGACTTTATACCGACATTGTTCCCAAACATGCTAAACAATATGCCAGGCTGGCTGAAGAGATAAAGAACGCTGTCACTGCCTATATGAACGAGGTTAAGTCCAATACATTCCCCACCATGAAGCACAGCTACACTATGGACGAAAGCATTCTCGAATCTCTCAAGGGGTAAACTGTCATTGTCCATTAGCTAACGGATTGATTTTTTATGTTAGGAAGGATGTCATTGTGAGCCTCATTTATGTCATTGCGAGCGAAGCGAAGCAATCCCCAAAAAGCAAAACGCAAAAATCAAAATGCAAAATGACAGAGCAAAGTTTAAAGATGAAAATATTTTTGGATTTTAATTTGTCATTTTGACTTTTTATCTTTGATTTTTGAGTTTGTTTAGAATTTAGGGTTTCCCCACAGGGCTGTCATTGCGAGCCCCTTCGCTCCTTGTCATTCTGACCCTGACTCTGAGTGTAACGAAGAGGAAGGGGAAGAATCTCGCTCGGGACAGGCTCCGCGAAGCAATCTCATTATATTCCCTCTCCATTGATGGGAGAGGATGAGGGTGAAAATGCAAGTAATAAACACAATCGCCGAAATGAGGAAACTAAGACGCCAGCTCAGTGAGCCTGTTGGCTTTGTGCCCACTATGGGCTATTTCCACGAAGGTCACTTAAGCCTGGTAAGGCAGGCGAGGAAGGAAAATTCCACGGTTGTGGTCAGCATATTCGTAAACCCCACCCAATTTGGACCAGGCGAGGATTTTCAGGATTACCCTCGAGACCTCAATCGCGACCTTGAACTACTGGAAAGGGAGAAGGTGGATATCGTCTTCGTGCCGTCGGAGGAGGAAATGTATCCCCGGGATTTTAATAGCTGGGTAGATGTAGAGAAGGTAACCGAAAGGCTTGAAGGAGCCTCTCGTCCGGGACATTTCCGTGGAGTAGCCACAATTTGTGCCAAGCTATTCAACATTATCCAGCCCACCAGAGCCTATTTCGGGCAGAAGGATGCCCAGCAAGCAATCGTTATCAAGAAAATGGTTGCTGACTTAAATATGAACCTGGAAATCGTGGTGGTGCCCACAGTTAGGGAAAGCAACGGACTGGCCATGAGCAGCCGCAATACCTATCTGAACCCTGAAGAACGACAGGCAGCCACAGTTCTATTTAAGGCACTCTCTCTCGCCAGGGAATTGTGGCAAGGCGGTGAAAAAGATGCTGATAAAATTCGCCACCAGATGACCTCGCTGATTCAGAAGGAGCCATTAGCCAAAATCGACTATGTCAGTATCGCCGACGCCAATACCCTGGAGGAGCTAAAAAAAATCGACCGCCCAGCGATAGTCTTACTGGCAGTCAGGATAGGCAAAACGAGACTGATAGATAATGTGATTCTGGGGTAAATGTCATTCCTTGACTAACACCAAGAAGCCTATCATCGCCAGGAAAGCCATGATGGCGCCGAAGAAGAATGGTGCTGCGGGGTTCATAGCCGCTTCTTGCCATGGCCAACCATACTGCCACAGATAGCCGGCAATAAGGCTTGCCGGAAGCAAAGTAACTCCCACGATGCCGTGAAACAGACCATAAGCCGTCCCCCTTTTCTCCTCGGGAACTAAATCTGCCACAAAGGCACGGGCTACCCCCTCGGCCAAGCCGTAATAAACACCATAAAATCCGAATAATAGCCATACCTGCCACGAAACGGAAGCCATGGCGAAGCCAAGATAAACCAGAGTGTAAATCAGCCAGCCTAAAAGGATGATGCGCCTCCTTCCCAGCTTATCGGACAATATCCCCGCCGGCGTGGATAAGGAAGCATAAACGAAATTGAACAGCACCAGCATCAGAAGTATAGTAAGAACAGGATTGCCCAGGTTCTGGGCTCGAAGAATGAGGAAAGCATCGCTGGAGTTGCCCAGTGTGAATAAGAAGATAATGCCCAGGAAAATCCAGAACCGTTTATCTAACCCGAATGTAAGTTTCCTCATTCTACCTATAGGAATGGAACTTTGTGGTGCTGGACTTCTCTCTGGCTCTTTAATGAAGAAAAAGATAAACAAAGCTATCACAGCAGGGATAATGCCAATTAAAACCAATTGCTGGTAGGTAGCTCGACTGAGCTCCAGACTTCCACCTTGCCATAAAAAGACCACTACTGCTGCGGAAATAATGCCCACCATTGCGCCGAAGGTATCCATGGCACTGTGAAGTCCGAAAGCCTTGCCCCTCTGCCCTGAAGTTACTGAATCTGCTACTAAAGCATCCCGAGGAGCAGTTCGAACACCCTTGCCCATCCTGTCGCAAAACCGCACACCAAGCACCATCCCCCAGGTCGAGGCAATATACATGAGCGGCTTGACAGCAGTGGATAATCCGTAGCCAAGAATAGTTAGCCCTTTCCTTTTTCCTAATCTATCGCTGAGCCAGCCGCTGAGGATTCTAAACAGAGAGGCAGTGGCATCAGCCACTCCTTCAATTAGACCAATGACCGTGGTCGTCACCCCCAACACATTGAGCAGAAACAAAGGGAGGAGGGTGAAAATCATCTCACTACTGACATCAGTGAGGAAACTGACCAATCCCAGGAAGAATACATTGGGGTTGAGTCCAAAAATTTGCTTTGCTTTCACGGAAGTGGTATTATGATAATACAGCACTACCAAAATAAGAATAGTTTACTTATTTGACACCAGAATAGTGGTGTGGTATAGTGTTGTGTCTTAATAATCCTAGTTTGTACCTTAAAAACTGAATAGGTTTTGTGTTCATCCTGACGCAGGTCAAGGAAGAAAGAGCATAGGGTGGATGCCTTGGCATCAACAGCCGAAGAAGGGCGCGACAAGACTGCGAAAAGCCTCAGGGAGCTGTCTAGCAAGCTTAGCTGGGGATTCCCGAATGGGGTAACCCGCTCAGGTAAAACTTGAGCACTCGCGTTCAGCGAGGGGGAACCGGGCGAACTGAAACATCTAAGTAACCCGAGGAAAAGAAATCAAAGAGATTCTCCTAGTAGCGGCGAGCGAACGGGGAAAAGTCTAAACCAATGCAGCTTAGTGGTCCTGAAACTTATGCTGTTTTGGGGTTGTAAGACACAAGAGATGGATTTCAGGGTCCATCACAAAGTTACCAAATTCTATCCTAGTCAAATGTTTCTGGAAAGGGCAACCATAGAGGGTAATAGTCCCGTAGGTTAAAGGATGGAATCTTTGCTTGTGTTCTTAAGTACCACGGGACACGAGGAATCCCGTGGGAAGCTGGGGGGACCACCCTCCAAGGCTAAATACTGTTGATGACCGATAGTGAACCAGTACCGTGAGGGAAAGGTGAAAAGCACCCCGGGAGGGGAGTGAAATAGAACCTGAAACCCTATGCTTACAAGCAGTCAGAGGTTTGCTTCGGCAAACTAATGGCGTGCCTATTGAAGAATGAACCGACGACTTGTTCTATGTGGCTAGGTTAAGCAACTTGCGTTGCGGAGCCAAAGCGAAAGCGAGTCTGAATAGGGCGTAGCTCGGTTCGCCGAGCAGGTCGCATGGAGCAGACCCGAAACCGGGTGATCTAACCATGGCCAGAGTGAAGCTCAAGTAAAATTGAGTGGAGGCTCGAACCTGTGAATGAGGCAAAATTCTAGGATGAGCTGTGGTTAGTGCAGGTGAAATGCCAATCGAACTCGGAAATAGCTGGTTCTCCCCGAAATGCATTTAGGTGCAGCCTCAGGAAGTAATTTATGGAGGTAGAGCTCTGGATAAGCCAGGGACCGTGAGGTTACCGAACTTAACCAAACTGCGAATGCCATAAATGTAACCCTGGGAGTGAGACTACGGAGGATAAGCCCCGTGGTCGAAAGGGAAACAGCCCAGACCATCAGCTAAGGTCCCTAAAAGCAAGCTAAGTGGGAAAGGAAGTGGTGTTGCAGAAACAACCAGGAGGTTGGCTCAGAAGCAGCCATCCTTTAAAGAGTGCGTAACAGCTCACTGGTCGAGTAATGCTGCGCCGACAATTTAACGGGGCTTAAGTTTGCTACCGAAGCTATGGGCTTCCTAATTTTATTAGGGAGCGGTAGGGGAGCGTTGTCATGGCTGAGAAGCTTTGATGCAAGTCAAGGTGGAGTAGTGACAAGTGAGAATGTCGGTATGAGTAGCGTAAAGGTATGTGAAAACCATACCCACCGTAAACCTGAGGTTTCCTATGCAACGTCAATCGACGTAGGGTTAGCCAGGCCTAAGCCAAACCCTAATGGGGTAGGCGATGGACAATGGGTTAATATTCCCATGCTACTTAGTTTTTGTTTTAAGGCAAAGGGGGGACCCAGGAAGGTAGGCTGAGCATGTCTATTGGACATGATGTGTTCCCAACTCAAGGTGCATCAGGGCAGGCAAATCCACTCTGATATTAAGCTGAGAGGAGGGAGAAATTGAGGGGAAACCCGAGATGACTCAGTTGATCCTACACTGGCAAGAAAAACCTCGTTGCTAAAAAGCTAGGTACCTGTACCGCAAACCGCCACTGGTAGGTCGGGATAAACGTCCCAAGGTGTTCGAGAGAACCCTCGTTAAGGAACTCGGCAATTTGACCCCGTAACTTCGGGAGAAGGGGGCCCACCTGTAAAGGTGGGGGCACAAAATTGGCCCAAGCGACTGTTTAACAATAACACAGGTCCCTGCTAAAGCGAAAAAGCTGAAATATAGGGGCTGATACCTGCCCAGTGCTAGAAGGTTAAGGAGAGAGGTTAGAGCATTAGCTCAAAGCTTTGAACTGAAGCCCTAGTGAACGGCGGCCGTAACTATAACGGTCCTAAGGTAGCGAAATCCCTTGTCGGGTAAGTTCCGACCCGCACGAATGATTTAACGACTTGGGCACTGTCTCAACGAGGGACTCGGCGAAATTGAAATGGGGGTGAAGATGCCCTTTACCCGCGACAGGACAAAAAGACCCTGGCAGCTTTACTATAGCTTGACATTGAGCTTAGATTGAGCATGTGTAGAATAGGTGGGAGGCTGAGAAGCCGGAGCGTCAGCTTCGGTGGAGCCACCGGTGAAATACCACTCTTGTTCAATTTTGGTTCTAACTTATCGCAAGACGAGGACAGTGTCTGGTGGGTAGTTTGACTGGGGCGGTTGCCTCCTAAAAGGTAACGGAGGCGTCCAAAGGTTCCCTCAACACGGATGGAAACCGTGTGCAGAGTGCATTGACATAAGGGAGCTTGACTGCGAGACCTACAAGTCGAACAGAGACGAAAGTCGGGCAAAGTGATCCCACGGCACTGTGTGGAAGGGCCGTGGCTTATCGGATAAAAGCTACGCCAGGGATAACAGGCTTATCTTGCCCAAGAGTTCATATCGACGGCAAGGTTTGGCACCTCGATGTCGGCCCGTCGCATCCTGGGGCTGTAGTCGGTCCCAAGGGTTAGGCTGTTCGCCTATTAAAGCGGCACGCGAGCTGGGTTCAAACCGTCGTGAGACAGGTTGGTCTCTATCCGTCGTGGGCGTTGGAGATTTGAGGGGAGCTGTCCTTAGTACGAGAGGATTAGGATGGACAGACCTCTGGTGTGCCAGTTGTTCCGCCAGGGGCAATGCTGGGTAGCTACGTCTGGAAGGGATAAGCGCTGAAAGCATCTCAAGTGCGAAGCCCCCCCCAAGATGAGATCTCCCACCGGAAACGGCTTCCATCATTTTGGTGGTTGCCTAACCGGGTAAGGCCACAAGTAGACTACTTGTTTGATAGGCGGCATGTGTAAGCGGAGTAATCCGTTAAGCTAAGCCGTACTAATGGCCGAGTCCTTGACCTGAGTCAGGTTGAACACAAAACCTGTCAGTTTCCCTAAAAATCGGCGGTCCCGGTGTGTCATTATCGCGGGGTGGAGCAGTGGTAGCTCGTCGGGCCCATAACCCGAAGGTCGTTGGTTCAAATCCAACCCCCGCTACCAAAGAAATTTGAAAAGGCAGGTCAACTTGACCTGCCTTTTTGTTTGTATCGGGGTTGCCGCCAACTACTCTGCCGCCCTTGAGCTTGTCTATACTTAAGAAGACTAGAACAAAGGATTGCTCTTCCTTATAATCCCCACCACCCACAGGAAGACATCCGCCTCTAACCTTCACCTCACTGTCTTGGTATTGAGCATATCATGAGGCTTGGTGGCTAGGAGAGCCTTGACATGGTACTAAGGTATACCCGGTCGGTGAAGTTCGAGGATAGCTTGCAGTTCTATCATGAGCTTGGACAAATTTCGCAGGGTTACTAGTCCCTCTCCGCTATCCTCCAGGCCGTATCATACGCCTACCGAACTCTTTGGGAACGCTATAACTATGAAGTTTTTATTTACGTTCAAGAGGGGAACGGTATGGAGCAGTTTATCCTTTGGCAGAGCGTAGACTTTGCCATTGGTGACGGGTATAAACCCTAATTTTACATCAGCACCCATAAAATCCGTAAATCTGCTGTCTCTCGGGACATAAACATCCCCTTCTATCCTATATTGTTGCGTGTAAATTACAGCCTCTATCTTGCTCTTCTCTACCCTCAATGCCATAGCTGACCTCCTTCATTAGACACAGTTACCATGGTTATTATACCACTAGCGGAATCATCCGAAAGCTACTCTCTCCAAATCCACCTAGCTCAGCTACTCACTTGGCAAAAGTGCCGTCTGCCACCAAGTTATCCCTAGTTTGAATTGTTCCCTATCCCTATTATACCCCCAACCAGCCTCAAATAGAAGACCATCTAGCTGGTAGGAGAGCACTGAGGGAGGTATCCCCCGAGTGGAATTCGTTGTTTA
>Ga0315281_10014284_pt1 | contig 10715 bp, 6 predicted proteins | sample YL17G07_0_MG_FD_204540 | JGI IMG/M metagenome (GOLD analysis project Ga0315281, IMG submission 204540) | Sediment microbial communities from Yellowstone Lake, YNP, Wyoming, USA - YL17G07_0 | ecosystem: Environmental > Aquatic > Freshwater > Lake > Sediment | place: USA: Wyoming | collected... | reverse complement strand
CTCCAGCCACCCGGAGCCTTGAAGGTCGGAGCCGGGAGCGCACAACCGCTGCAGGGTCATGGCGAAGGCGACGCGCTCAACGTCGAACCCGAACTTGCGGCCTTCGGCGAGACGCCGGAGGATCTCCGGGATCCCTTGTTGCTCCCACAGACGGCCGAAAATCAAGGCCGGGCCCCAGAGCTTCGCCGATCGCGCTTCCGGAGAAAGGGTTTTGAGAACCCGGTATTTTTGGCTGAACTTGGCCAAGCTCTCGACCAAAGAGTCGATCGTCCCATCGGCCTCAAGCCGGTCTCTGCGTCCGAGCGTGGCCAGGACGCGCTGGCGGGGCTTCCCGTCCTTACGGAAGGACTCGGCGATCTGGAGGTACTCATAAAGAACACCGTTCTGGAGGCTACGTTTGAAACGGCAGAACATATAACTATCATATTACAGATAAAGCTGTTGTCAAGGGGTTCTCAAAACTATTTAGGCACTACATTTGCAGGCAAAAACGGCCTTTTCAAGCGTAAGTCGTTGATTATGTGAGAGCGGCTTTTTAAAGCGTCGATGGAACTGTCGAAAATGAGTCAAACCAGTCGGCCGCGGAGAAACTGATGCGGAAAGTGCTGCCGAGGCTCTGAGGGAAAAATCAATCTTCATCAATTTCGGCATCTTTCAGCTCCTCCAACTGGTCCAGTATTCGCAAACAGGACGCTGGAAGCCTTTCCCGTCCGAATCGTCGGACCTGAAAGATGCCGAAGGCGTCCGCAAACGTTTCCGTACGGCAGATCTCGAGTGCGATCCCCTTGCCCGCTGTATTCTTGGTTTGAACGGCGGGCCGGAAGCGGTGGACGGTGAGGTCTGTGAGCCCGTATTGGAGGAAAAGCTCGGCGCTCCCATCGAGCCGGTCAGCCACGTTCTTTTTCGTGTATTTCCGGACCTGGCGGTAAGGGGCCCAATCCGCGAACCGGAAGGCCGCCGGCACAGCCGGCGCGGCCGGCTTGCGGACGGCCCGGGCTTTCCTTGTCGCCTGGGCGTCAGCCGGAGCCGCGATCATGAGCGCGGCCAAACTCATCAAATCGGTCCCGTTCCCCTTCACGGGAAGGGTTATCGATCCCCTCTGCTGAGGCACGAACAGTATACGATGTCCTTACGGCTGCCACTTACTCCTTAACAGAGGAAGAAATGAACTAATAGCGAGGGCGGCTAAATGTCAATGAGGAGCCATGAGAAGGAATCTTAAGTCGAGTGAGACAAAATTGACATCCCTGAGAGTCTTATAATATATATTTCTGGAACTTGGAAGATGAGAAGGATTAATTTAGGATCGGGGAGAGGTTTCCTCTTTTACGTGTTGATGGTCCATATCCTGTTGGTCTTTGCCGGGCCTGCTTTTTCCGAGAAAGACGCCCTTCAGAAAAATGAACGGTACCTCGTTATTGTCCGGCAGGCTGAATCGGATCGGGAAAACGGGAATTTTGACAGCGCAATTGGCCGGTTCAAGGAAGCTTTGGATATTTCGCGAGAGGCCGGAGATCCTGCGGCGGAGGCCGCTTGTCTGACGAAGCTCGGGCTCCTGCATTGGAACATTGGGCAGGTCCCGGAGGCGATTAGAGACTACTCAGAAGCTCAGCAGAAAGCCCGGGAGTCGGGCCAAAACAATGTCTTGGACCGTTGCCGGGCGGTCCTGGAGGCGATCGGTCTCTACAACGCGGGGAAGGATTACCGTCAGGCGAACCTCCTCCAGCGGTCCGCGGAAAGCTTTGGGCGCGCGCTGGGTATCTCCAGACGGATAAAGAACGAAGAGATCACCGTTAAATGCCTCCGACAGTTGAGCCTCACGTATTGGCAGATGAACGATCTGAAGAGCTTTCTTTTGCGCAACGAGGAAGCCCTGGAATCGGCGAGAAAGATCAAGCACAAGAAGGAAGAGGGGCGGTGCCTGAACAATATCGGACTCTATCATTGGAAATCGACAAATTATTCCAGCGCGCTGAGCTATTTTAATGCAGCGCTACAAATCGGCGTTAGCCTACATGAGTCTCAGGTTGAGGCAGAGTGCTTAAGTAATATAGGCGGGGTATATTTTTATCTGGGAGATTATAATAAAGCACTTTCCTATTTTAAGAGTGCACTCTCTCGGGATCATGAACTAGGAAGAGAAATCGAAATCTCCAGAGATTTCAATAATATTGGAGTCGCTTTAGAAAACCATGGGTTTATTCAAAATAACAAGGATGAATTGCTTGAAGCGCTGGATTATTTTGATAAAAGCTTGAGGCTATTAAGAAAATATTCTGATATTAGGACCGAAATAGAAGTATTAAATAACAAAGGGACAATCTTATCTGCTTTGGAAAAGCCTGACGATGCTCAATGCAATCTTAATTTTGCCTATGATAAGGCGAGAAAGGTGAAATGGTTCTCGGCGATAGGGATGATAATTAATAATTTAGGAGTTGTTTTTCTAAGAAAAGGGTTATTAGACAAAGCTTGTGTATATTTCAACCAAGCGATAGATATATCAAGAAAGATTAAGCAAGAAGATGCTTTATGGGAGGCATATTATGGGCTTGGCCAGTGTTATGAAAAAAGGGGAGAGTACCAAACAGCCCTTTCCAATTATGAAAAATCGGTCGAAGTCATCGACGGCATAAGAAGTCGAATCCTGCTGGATACGTTCAAAGCCGGGTTTGCCAGGGATAAGCTCAAGGTATACGAGCGCATTTTGGACCTCCTTTTCCAATTGAAAACGGCCAATCAGGAAGAATCCCTCGTCGAGAAGATGTTTTCGATCGTTGAGAAGGCAAAGGCCAGGGCCTTTCTCGAGAGTCTCGCGGATGCCAAGATCGACTTCAAAGAAAACCTGAAACCGGCATTCAAGAAGAAAGAAGAAGATATATCCAGGGAGATCTCCTCGATCGTTTTTCAGCTGTCCAGTTCGGCTCTCGGCGCTGAAGAAAGGAACGAGCGGATCTCAAGGCTTGGGCGTGCCGAAGACGAGTATATGAGGTTCATATCCGAGATGAAAATGGAGCGGCCCGATTTGGCGAACCTGGTCTCTCCCGAAACCTGTTCTCTCCGCCGGCTCAAGGAGGAGTTCCTGGATGAAAGGACGGGGCTCGCGGAGTACTTTCTCGGCGAATCAAAGTCCTTTTTGTTCTTTGTCACAAAAAAGGGGTCCGAACTCTTCGAGTTGCCTTCCCGTGAGGTCCTAGAGAAGTCCCTCAAGGGGTATCTCAAGGCGCTGGTGACCCCGGACCGAAAGGGATTTTCCGGGTCCCTCGCGTCGGAACGGATAGCCGGGGAGCTCCTTTTCCCCCTGCGTCTCCCGGTTGCCGCTGGGATTGACCGGCTGATCATCGTTCCAGACGGGGTCCTCTATTATCTCCCGTTCGAAACGCTCGGCATTCCCGGAGATGGGCGGCGGCGTCCGGGTTACCTCATCGAAGACTACGAAGTGTCCTACGCCCCGTCCTCCTCCTCCCTCGTCCTTTTATCGGGAAAAACGACCGGGTCCAGGCCCAAGTCATTCCTTGGCTTTGGGGACCCTGCTTATGACTCGAGGGAGTCGCGCGGCAACGGAATTTCTCCGGTTGAAGGCGAAATGCTTGGCGAAGCCTATCTTGGCCAGGGGTTTGATTTTTCGCCTTTGCCTTTCAGCAAGAAAGAAGTCTTGGACGTCGCCGGGCATTTTCCGAGAAAATCGCGGGACCTTTATCTGGGCAGGGAAGCCCAAGAAAGGGTCTTGAAGGGGCTGCCGCTCGAGGACTATCAGATCGTCCATTTTGCTTGCCATGGATTGCTCGATGAGAAGGTCCCTTTCCGGTCGGCCCTGGTCCTTTCCAAAGATGAACGAGGAGAGGAGGACGGGTTCCTCCAGGTCCGTGAGATCTACAACCTGAGAATGAACGCCGATCTGGTCGTCTTGTCCGCCTGCCAGACGGGGAAAGGGAGCTTGGAGCGGGGGGAGGGACTCCTGGGCCTTCCGAGGATCTTCTTCTACGCGGGTTCGAAGGCCGTCGTTTCCGCTCTTTGGCCGATCGGTGACCGATCCACGGCCGGTTTCATGGACAAGTTTTATGGTTTCCTCTCCGGCGGTTACAGCAAAACCGCGGCTCTTCGATTGGCGAAGCTGCGAATGATCCGTTCCGAATTCTCCCACCCGTTCTATTGGGCGGCTTTTGTGTTGAATGGAGACCGCAGCCCGGTCCTTTCGGACCGACCCGTTCCTGCACTTCCATCCGCCGAATCTCAGTCGGTGAGGAGGAATGACCGGAGTCCCGACTCTCGTTTGTTGCCGTTTTGATCGAATGCCGTGACCGCCCAATAGTAGGTCTTATTCCGGGCGAGCTTCCCCATGATGGATGCCGGCAGGACAGAGGTGTTGATCGCAATCTTGGGGCCTTCCCAGATCTGGTTCAAGGCCTCATCGTAGAGCTCGACGACGTACACGGCAGGCCCCGGAAGCGGCTCCCATTTAAAGATCAGCGGCGAAGCCGCGGGCACTTGGCCTAATGGTTGAATGAGCCCCAGGGGAGGAGGTGTCTTTCCCCTGCCGTCATTACGACCAAGCCCATGCCTGAGCACGAGAACTCCCGTGATCAAGCCGATCACCAAAAGGAAAACGGTTGCGTATCTCTTTTCGAAACGGGGGAAGACGGAGGAAAGGGCCTTCCTGAGAGTAAAGCGGCCTCCGTTCCGGCTTCCTTGAATGTCGTCGAGCTTTTCGGCTAGTTCCCTTTCCTGGGCCGAGAGTTGCCGGAGGAAATCGAACTCCTGAGCGCAGGAAGGGCACTGGGAGATGTGATCAACGATGGCGTCCTTTTCATCTCGCGTTGAGGTGGGATCGAATGATCTCCGGAGGGAATCGAGGGATGGACAAGATTCTATGGATTTCCGGTCTTTTCCCGCGACGTAGGCTTGATAGATCCGTTGAAGGCCTTTGTTATCGATCTTCATGTTCGACGTCCGTTTTTTTAAGGGATTTCTTCAAGTCGGAAAGTCCGCGGTACAGAAGATTGCGGGTCTTATGCCGGCTCCATCCGTAGAAGTAAGCGATCTCTTCAAGACTCATGTTGAGAAGATAGAGCTTAACCACATTCTTTCGGCTGTCGATGAGAGCGTCGGCGGCTCTGCCGACGCTCTCCTTCATCGTTACGTTCCGCAAGGTTTCCGGCCTGTACATGTCCTCGCGCTCGGCCACCTGCTTTTGTCTTTCCTGGCGAAAAAGCGTCTCTTCCCGCCTCAGCCTCCTGATCTGGTCGATCACCGAAGAATCCACGATCTTCTTAATATAGGACGCATGATTGACGATATTTTTCTCACCTTCGAGGAGCTTCCAGATCTTGATCCTGACGTCCTGGGCGATATCATCCGGGTCGATCCCGAATCTCTGGACGTCGAATTTCTGGATGTGGGCCCTGATAAAACCCGCGAACCTGGTCAGGAGCGTTTTAAGCTCTTCCTCTCGGGCTCTTTCAGGGATCATCTGTGTTCGCGGACTTTCATTATTATAGATGATTTTCGACGCGATTAATTCTCACCTTAACGAAAAATGTGAGAAATATTCCGGAGAACAGGCGTTCCTCTTATAAGAGAAAGCATAAAGAACCCGGATGGGGCAGAAGAAAATGGAGGTCCGATGAGCATCAGGATCGGCGCAGGAGATATGAACCGCAGAGAGGGCATGGAGGTCATCGAGAAAGCCGCCGGATGTGACAAGAACGTGTTGATTCTTGGAGAGACGGGGACGGGCAAGGACGTCGCGGCGAGAAGGATCCATGAGTTGAGCCCGAGGCGCGCGTTTCCGTTCGTCGCCGTGAATTGCGCCAGCCTCCCTGATGAGCTTGTCGAGGCCGAACTCTTCGGATACGCCCGCGGTTCGTTCACCGGAGCCGTCAAAGAAAAGGAAGGGCTCCTCGAAGTCGCGGGGAAAGGAACGGCTTTTTTGGATGAGATTGGGGAACTTTCCTGCCATCTTCAAGCCAAGATCCTGCGTCTGATTGACAAAAAGGAGGCCCGGAGGATCGGAGAGACAGCAATGAGGCATATCTCCGCACGGTTCATTTTCGCGACCAACAAGGACCTGCAGGAGGAGGTGAAGATGGGGAGGTTCCGCAGCGACTTGTACTTTCGGGTCAACGTTGTCCGGATCCGGCTGCCGCCCCTTCGGGAAAGGATGGACGAGATTCCCCTTTTTGCCCACCAGTTCCTCGAGCGTGAGAACGCGCGCGGAAACGTCAGGAAGGACCTTTCGCCCGACGCCCTGAAGAAATTGATGAACTACGATTTCCCGGGAAACATCCGCGAGCTGGAAAACATCATCGAAAGGGCCTTCGTCCTGTGCGAGGGCGATATCATCCGGGATGGCGATCTCAGGCTTGAGGGAGAGGATTGGCTCCCGGAAGACGCCGGTCAAGTCACTCCCGAATCTCTGAGGCGCGCATTATCGAGCTGCCGATGGAACAAGACGAGAGCGGCGAGCGAGATCGGCAAGAGCCGGCGTCAACTCTACCGGCTGCTTGAGAAATACCGGATGGACGACTGCATCCGAAAGGGCCTTTTCTTCTGAGATCGCTCCTTAGGAGCAGTCGGACCGGAACCTGTCTATGGAGTACCAGGTTCAAGACCTTTTTCGGTTCCAGGTCCGGAACGCCAGGAGGATCATGATGCCCGCGCAAATGGAACTTGCCGGCAGGATCCATCTCTTAAAAGGGGAGGGAAAGATGACGCCGTCGGTCTTGCCGTTCAGGATGAACCCGGCCCAGTAATAAGGGTGGGAAAGGACCTTGGAGTCGATCATTTCCAGCTTTGCCCGCCGGAGGGCGTTCATCGGGTTCTCCGAGGACCTCAGGTGGCGATAGAACCTCTCCATGAGTTGGTAAGTGGCCTGGTCGTTGACGGCCCAGAGGCTCATGAGGACGGATGAGGAGCCCGCGTAAAAGAAGGCCCGGCTCAACCCTTCGATCCCTTCGCCCCGGATGAACTGTCCCAGCCCCGTCTGGCAGGCCGAGAGGACCACCAGGTCCGCGTTCATCTTCAGGTCGAAGACCTCACGCATCTGGAGGAAGCCGTCTTCGGCGGGGTCCTGGTCCAGAGAGAGGATGATGGAAGACCGGGCCGGTTTTTTATCGTCGATCAGGCCGTGCGCGGCGAAGTGGATGATCCTGTAATCCGTGAGCGGCTCGGATTTGAGGCGGTCCTCGGTGGCGTTCTCTCTCTGGAACGCGTCGGTTCGGGAAGCCTTGAAGAGCGACGCGATCCCCCGCGTTTCGAGCCCGCTGTATTTCAGCCTGAAGAAATTGACCGAGGGATTGGAATAAAAATCCTGGAAGATGTCCGGGCCCTGTCCGCGGACGTCCTCTTCGTTCGATCCGTAGTAAGGGTCGCCGAACGCCAGAAGATCCTTTTTAGGCCGAGACCGGCGGCCCTTCTTCCGGATGTCCAATTCGCGGAGGGAAGAGAGGGACGGGACATAAGCTATGGCGTAATCCTGGACCAGCCATCCTTCTTTCCGGTCGTCCGGGACGAGGGTCTCGAAGGGCAGGAGGTTCAGGATGTCATCGGGAACGAAGACGATTCGCTTCGTGCCTTTGGTCAGGCCGGGCAGGACCAGCTCTTTGAACAGGACGCGGCCGAGCCCGAAATCGCAGTTGTCCTTGTCGGAAATGGCCTTGCGGTACTCCGCGACCTGGTCCTGGAGGACCTTGCGGGCCGGAGCCCGGAAGATCCGGAAGTCGTCTTTTCTCAGAACGAACCCATAGGACCGATCCTTCCCTAGGGTGTAAGCGAAGAAAGCCGTCCCGGCGTTGGCCATCCGCTTGGCTTCGTCGAGTGTGATGATCTCCGGGTATTTAAGGCCGGCATAGGCGGGGCTCGTCGTGCGGATCTCCCGCTTCAGGGTGTCCAGCTTTTCATCAAACGTCTTGAGCTGCTCCGTGATCCTTGTCTTGTCCTCAGGGCTGAGTCCCGGCATGAGCAGCTTCGTGTACAATTGGGAGATCTCGCGCATGATCTCCTTTTCCTGGTTGACCAACTTGAAGTTGACTCCCTGCGATACATTGACCTCGGAGACCTCGAGGCTGTCCAGGAACCCCCGCGCCTTGGCTTTTTCCAGGTAGTTGAAGGCCTCGGTGCCGTGCTCTTTTTTGTTATCATCGATGTCCAGGGTCGCCAGGAGGTCGATGAGATTCTGATAGGCGTCGATCCGTTTTCCCGATCCCAGGTAGCTGGCCTTCAATTCCTCCTGAACGGAGTTATACCGGATTTCCTCGATGACGCGGATGGAGTTCTCATAATTATTGATGGCTTCTTCATAGTGCTTCTGGTTCTTCAGGGAGTTGGCGATCTCAAGGTACGCTTCCCAAAGGATATCGCCTCCATTTATCCCCAGGGCGACATCGATCGCTTTTTGGTAATAGCGGGTGGATTCTTCGTAATTGCCTATGTTGGAATATACGATCCCGATATTATTTAACAACATACCCAACGAATTATTGTCATTCGTTTCTTTAGCCTGACTTAGGGCGAGTTCAAAATATTCAAGCGCTTCAGAATATAATTGCAGATGAGATTTTGCTGATCCAATGTTATTTAAAACTTGGATAATGAGCTTTTTGTCTTTTGCTTCTTTCGCAAGTTTCAGGGAGTCGCTAAAATAACTCAGGGCCTTATTAAAGTCTTCCTTGTTATCAGATAAAAATCCTTTTTTAATAAATGCCGATCCAATATTGTTATAGTCCTTTGCGAGGTTAGCTTTATCAAATAATTCTTGATCAAGATTATATGCTTTCGTAAGATAATCAAGGGCCTTTTCATAATTGCCTAAAAATACCCAAATAACCCCCATGTTACGTAGTGTGTCAGCCTGGTCTAAGGCATTCTTTTCTTTTATGGCAATCTTTAAAGAGGCCTCGTAGGAGTTAAGCGCGGACGCATAGTTATCTATTTTCCAATAGTATAAACCCAGGTTATTCAAGCACCTCCCTTCTTCTTTTTTATTGGAGATAGAGATCGCTATTTTGACCGCTACTTCGTTGAGTTTATAAAACTCTCTGTACTCGGCCTGATCCCAATATAAGGCACTGAATTGACGTAAACACTTAACTTCATGATCCAGACTCTTAATTTCCCTTGACAGGGCGATCGCTTCCTGGAAGCGATCGATGGCTATATTTAACTGCTTAGAGGACCGAAATCCTTTCCCTTCCTGATAAAGGCGGTAGATTTTTAGAAAGGCGGAACACATCTCCTCTTTCTTTTTGTCGGAGACTTTTCGAGCCAGGGCCAGGGCCTTTGTATAATAATCCGTGGATTCCTGGAGCTTGCCGGTGTTCCAATAGACGAGTCCCAGGCTCAGAAGGGAATCGAGCTCAAGGACGGCTTGGCCTTCTTTCCGGGACGCCTCCAGGCACCTGGAGAGGACGGCGGCTGACTTGTCGTATTCTCCCTGGCGGCGGAGCCGGTCTCCCTCCTGGAATAGGCCGGCGGGAGATGCTTTGGGGGCGGCGGGGGAGATGGAATCCTTGTCGTTTTGAAAGCCGATCGAACTGTCGGTTAGCGCGATGAGAAAGATCAGCAAGGTTCCTGCCTGCAAGATTCTCTTCATATCCGTTCTCGACGTCTTCATTTTGGGCAGATCGAACAATTGGCCTGGAAAACGAGGGTCAACGATCTGCTTGTTAAATATAAGAAAAGCAGGGGGAGAGGGTCAATCCCCTCTTGAGATGAGAAAAGGGGTGATTTTTACTGACTCACCTCACCCCTAAACCCGAGTTTGACACGCATAGGCACTTTTTAAGCTCATATTAAATCCTAAGTGGCTGATATTCAATCAGATACACTTTTAAGACTGGGCAGAAAACAAAAAAGCATAGATACACAAGTATTGATATATTCTCTTGACAATATGGATTTAATGATGTTTATATATAGATGTAATGTACTTACGAAAAACAACCCGACAGAACACCGACGGTTCGCCCGTCACCTACCTTCAGATCGCCGAAAACTCCTGGGACTCCGAAAAACGCCGGTCCCGGGTTCGGGTGCTGTGCACGATCGGCCGGGTCGACGGCAACGCCGTGGAACGCCTCGAGCAGCTTGTCAGAAGTATAAGGAAGAACGCCCTGGAAACAGGCGCGGAAGAAGGATGGAAGTTTCTGAACTCTTGGGAACATGGGCCATTTTACGTCATCGGGAAACTTTGGGAGAGCTTGGGGATAAGAAAAATCATCGAAGACGCGGCGAGAGAAGAAGACCGGACGGCGCCGTTGGAACGCGCGATCTTTGCCATGGTCGCTAACCGGTGTCTGGCGCCCCAGTCGAAGCTCGGATGCTATGATCGCTGGTTGGAGGACATTTACTTTCCTGAAGGAAAGACGATGAGCCTCCATCATCTGTACCGGGCCATGGATTTTCTCGAAGATCATAAAAAGGAGATCGAAGAAGCGTTGTACCGGCGACTGGCGGACCTTTTGAACATGGATGTGGATCTTGTTTTCTACGATACGACGAGCGTCCACTTTGAGACGAACGATGAAGATGAAGAGCTTCGAAAGCGAGGTTATTCGAAGAACGGCCGCTCGGACGCTCCCCAGATCGTGGTCGGGATGGCCGTAACGAGAGATGGGTATCCTGTGAAGTCGTGGGTCTTTCCGGGGAACACCACGGACGTGACGACGATTGAGCAAATCAAGACGGACCTTCGGGGCTGGCGCCTTAATCGCTGTATT
>Ga0315281_10014283_pt1 | contig 10715 bp, 9 predicted proteins | sample YL17G07_0_MG_FD_204540 | JGI IMG/M metagenome (GOLD analysis project Ga0315281, IMG submission 204540) | Sediment microbial communities from Yellowstone Lake, YNP, Wyoming, USA - YL17G07_0 | ecosystem: Environmental > Aquatic > Freshwater > Lake > Sediment | place: USA: Wyoming | collected... | reverse complement strand
GACGCCATCGTCGCCACCGGACGCTCGGACTATCCCAACCAGGTCAACAACGTGCTGGGCTTCCCCTATGTCTTTCGCGGCGCCTTGGACGTGCGCGCCTCGACCATCAACCAGGCCATGAAGATCGCCGCCGCCCACGCCATCGCCGCCCTCGCACGCGAGGACGTGCCCGACGAGGTGGACGCGGCCTATGCCGGACGGCGGCTGCGCTATGGCCCCGACTACATCATCCCGGTGCCGTTCGATCCGCGTTTGATCGCGTCCGTGCCGCCGGCGGTGGCGCAGGCGGCCATGGATTCAGGGGTCGCCCGCCGGCCGATCATGGACATGGAGGCCTATCGCGCCAGCCTCTCGGCCCGGCTCGATCCGACCACCGCCAGCCTGCACCTGATCCTGGAGCGGGTGCACGCCAACCCCAAGCGCGTGGTCTTCGCCGAGGGCGAGGAGGAGAAGTCCATCCGCGCCGCCATCGCCTTTCGCAACGCCGGCTTCGGCACGCCGATCCTGGTCGGGCGCGAGGAGCGCGTGGCCGAGGTGGCGCGGGCCGCGGGCCTCTCGGACTGGGAGGACATCGAGATCCACAACGCCCGGCTTTCGGACCACAACAAGGAATACACCGACTTCGTCTATGCCCGCATGCAGCGCAACGGCGTACTTTATCGCGACTGCCAGCGGATGGTGAACCAGGACCGCAACACCTTCGCCGCCTGCATGGTGGCGAACGGGCATGGCGACGCGATGGTCACCGGCTTGACGCGCAGTTTCAGCACCGTGTTCGAGGAAATTTCCCGGGTCATCGACGCCAAGCCGGGGCAGCGCGTGTTTTCGTATTCGATCGTGGTGGCGAACGGGCGCACGGCGCTGCTGGCCGACACCTCGGTCCACGAACTGCCGAGCCCCGAGGAGCTGGCCGACATCGCCGTGCAGTCGGCGGCCAAGGCGCGGGAACTCGGCCACGAACCGCGCGTGGCGCTGCTTTCGTTCTCCAATTTCGGCAACCCGCCGCGCGAAAAGGCCGAGCGCATCCGCGAGGCGGTCACCGTGCTCGACGGGCGCAAGGTGGATTTCGAATATGACGGCGAGATGCAGGCCGACGTGGCGCTCGATTTCGAACTCATGCGCTCGCTCTATCCGTTCTGCCGCCTGACCGGGCCGGCCAACGTGCTGATCATGCCGGCGCTGCACAGCGCCAACATCGCCGCCATGCTGTTGCAGCAACTGGCGGGTGGCACCGTCATCGGGCCGGTGCTGACCGGCTTTTCCAAGTCGGCCCAGATCATGCGCCCCGGGGCCACCGTGACCGACATCGTCAACGTCGCGGCGCTGGCCGCCTTCGACGTCGGCCGCTGAGGCCGGAGCGCCGATGGACGCCCTGCTGCCCGACGAGATCGCGCGCAAGGCCGAGGGTGTGGGCGCGGCCAAGGCCAGGCTGGATAGTTTAAGCCTGTTCGTGCTGGCGATCCTGGCCGGTGCCTTCATCGGTTTGGGCGCCATGTTTTCCATTACCGCCGCGGCCGGGATGGGCGCGCTTCCCTTTGGCCTGGTTCAGTTCGTCGCCGGCATCGCTTTTTCGCTCGGCCTCATTCTGGTCATTCTCGGCGGGGCCGAGCTTTTCACCGGCAACACGCTGATGGTCATGGCCTGGGCCAGCGGCAGGATAAGCCTGGCCGAAATGCTGCGCGCCTGGGGCATCGTCTATGCCGGCAATTTCGTCGGCGCCGTGGCGACAGCGCTGTTGGTGGCGCTGGCCGGGCAGTATCTGGGAGGCAGCGGCGCGGTCGGCGCCAAGGCCCTCGACCTCGCCGCCGCCAAGGCGGCGCTGCCTTGGGAGCGGGCCTTTTTCCTCGGCATCCTGTGCAACGTGCTGGTCTGCCTCGCCGTCTGGTTGGCGCTGGGCGCCCACAGCACGGCCGACAAGATCCTGGCCATGATCCTGCCGGTGGCGGCCTTCGTCGCCGCCGGTTTCGAACATTCGGTGGCCAACATGTACATCCTGCCGCTGGGGCTGTTCATCAAGGCGCTGGCGGGGGAGTCGTTCTGGCAGGCGATCGGCGCCGGCCCAAGCGACTACGCGGGTCTCGACTGGCCCGCGTTCCTGTGGCGCCTCATCCCCGTCACGGCCGGCAACATTATCGGCGGCGGCGTGCTGGTGGGCGCGGTCTATTGGTTTGTTTATTTACGCCGACGGGAAAAATAAGGCCGCCGGCAGCCGATCAAGGAATCGACCGCCGACGGCCCGTATCTTGAGGCTTACCCGTATCTCGACGCCTAATTGACGGAATCCACGCTGATCGAGCGGACGCCGAAGCTGCCGGCGCTGTTGATGATGAGGAAGCCGTCGAAGCCACCGCGAATGCGCGTGTCCTGGGCCGAGATCACCGAGTTGCCATCGACCAGCGCTTCCATGCGACCGGCCTTGTCGCGGGTCAATTCGACGACATGGGCGCGACCGTCGCTGAGATTGAGCGGGCCTGGCGACTGGCCGATCACCGTGGTGCCCTGGGCCGTCACGCGCTGCAACAGCAGCCCGTTGGCGGCGCCGGGAATATAGGCGAGGCGATAGGCGATGTTGCCGGCGGCGCCCTGATAGGGACCAAAATCGAGCCGGCCCTTTGGATCGCGCGAGCTGAACTCGAAGCGCATGGCGAAGGGATTGCCGAACTTGACCGGCGTGTAGATCGAGGCGTACTGCGCCGCCCCCTGCGGTTGCAGCAGCGCACCCAGCAGGTTGTTGAGGTTGCCGCCGGCTAGAGGCGCGCCGACGCTGCTCTTCAAGCCCTGCGTGGCCCCGCTGCGATCGATTTTCCATTGACCGGCGCTGATCTGCCAGGTCGGATTGGCGGTGAAGTTGCCGTCGCGGAAATCGTCGTAAAGCGCCCGCACGCTCCACGGATTTTCAAAGGCATCGAGGACGCTGCGCAGATCATCGAGGAACATCGGATCGGCGGCGCGGGCGCGATCGGCTTCTTCGATCAGGCCGCGCAGGTTCTCGATCAAGCTGTCAACCCCGCCCGATTCCTGATCGCCCTTCCATTCGCTGTAGCGCGAGGTGTCGGCCGTCGCCGGAACCGCGGCGCCGATATAGGCCGCGGCTAGCAGGACCGCCGCCAGCGGCCAGCGTGTGATGATGGAACGTGTCATGACTGTCATAACCCCTGTTGGTGGCATCGAACGGCACCCTTCTGACCTACCCGACCCGAACGGGAGATGAACGGGTTGTTCAGATCGGCCCGCCAGCGACAAAAACCTAGCATGGCGCCGGCCGGTCTGTCGCGGGCTTGCCAGGCAAACAGGGGGGAGCCGATAGGCTGTTGACGGGGCGGGACGATTCGGCCTGTTGTGAGGTCTTATTTTCTTTTGCCGGGAGACAAAGCCTTGCCGTTTCGCCCCGCCGTTGCCTTGGCTCTGTCGGCACCGGCGCTCCTGCTGCTGGGGGCGCTCGCGGCCTTGGGCTGGATAGTGCCCACGGCCGTGGCGCCGGGAGCGGCGTTCGCCCTCTCGGCCGGCGCGGGCTTGGCCTGGCTGGTCGGCGCCAGGCAGGCGCGCCGCGACAGGGACTATCGCCAGGCGGCGCGGGCGTTGGAAGCACGGGTAGCGGGCCTCGAAGAATCGGCGCGGGAAGGGGCCACGATTTTCGAGCTGCTGCCGGTGGCGGTCTTGATCCTGGACGGCCGCCGCCAGGTCACGCGGGCCAGCGCCGCGGCGCGAGCCCTTCTAGGCGCCGACCCGACCGGCCGGGCGCTGACCGAGGTCTTGCGCCATCCGGCGGTGATCGAGGCCGTCGAAGAAACACTGAGCCACGGCGCCGGGCGCGGCGCCGAGTTTGTCTTGCCGGGGGCCATCGAGCGGCATCTGGCGGCGCGCATCGAGACCCTGCCGAGCGAGGCCGGCGCCGCCGTCATGATCGCCCTGCACGACCTGACCGAGATCGCGCGGGGCCAGCGCGCCCGCTCTGATTTTATCGCCAATGTCAGCCACGAATTACGCACCCCGCTGAGCAGCCTGATCGGATTCATCGAGACCTTGCAAGGCCCGGCGCACGACGATGCCCCGGCGCGGACGCGCTTCCTTGGCATCATGCACGAACAGGCGGCGCGCATGGCACGCATCGTCGCCGATTTGTTATCGCTCTCGCGCATCGAGATGAACGAGCACAGCCCGCCGACGGGACGGGTGGAACTGGCGGGCCTGGTTGGCGGCGTCGCCGACGCCCTGCACATGAAGGCGGGGCAAAAAGGCGTGCGGCTCGATCTTGCCCTGACGCCCGACCTGCCGGCCGTGACCGGCGACGGCGACGAGCTGGCGCAGGTGTTTCAGAACCTGCTCGACAACGCCATCAAATACGCCAACCCAGGCACAACGGTGCGCGTGACGGCGCAGCGAAGCGGCCAGCAGGTCGCCATTACCGTTGCCGACCAGGGCGAGGGCATCGCCCGCGAGCACCTGCCGCGCCTGACCGAGCGTTTCTACCGGGTCGATACGGCGCGCTCGCGCGACCTGGGCGGCACCGGCCTCGGTCTCGCCATCGTCAAGCACATCGTCAACCGGCACCGGGGCCGCCTCGGCATCGAAAGCACCCCCGGCATAGGCAGCAAGTTCACGGTGCTATTGCATGTTTGTGAGTGAATACAGCGTGTTATGATTGTCATAAAACTGTAACAATAATGCAGTATTGTTATAACACGATGACCTTACGGTCGTCCTGACGCTGACTCAGGCATCATAAGGAGACGACCCAGATGACCAAGACTCCGGCCCTCACGGCCCTAGCGGCCCTCGCCCTCATGGCTGTCGCCGGCACGGCGCAGGCCCGCGACCAGATCCGCATCGTCGGTTCAAGCACCGTGTTTCCGTTCTCGAGCGCGGTGGCCGAGCATTTCGGCATGACCGGCGGCTTCAAGACCCCGGTGGTCGAATCGACCGGCACCGGCGGCGGCTTCAAACTGTTCTGCGCCGGCGTCGGCGAGGACTATGCCGATATCGCCAACGCCTCGCGGGCCATCAAGGACTCGGAGCGCGAGGCCTGCGCCAAGAACAGCGTCGGCGATATCACCGAAGTGAAGATCGGTTATGACGGCATCGTCTTGGCCAACGCCCGCAGCGGGCCGGCGATGACGGTGACGCGGGCGCAACTCTGGCTGGCGCTCGCCAAGACCGTGCCGCAAAATGGCGCCCTCGTCCCCAACCCCTACCAGAACTGGTCCGAGATCGACCCGTCGCTGCCGGCCGAGAAGATCGAGGTGCTGGGCCCGCCGCCAACGTCGGGCACGCGCGACGCCTTCGTCGAGCTGGTCATGGACAAGGGTTGCGAGGAATTCGCCGAGGTGACATCCCTCGACGGCGAGGCCAAGAAAGCCGCCTGCCAGGCCATCCGCGAGGACGGCGCCTTCGTCGAGGCGGGCGAGAACGACAACCTGATCGTGCAGAAACTAGAAGCGAACCCCGCCGCCTTCGGCGTCTTCGGCTTCAGCTTCCTCGACCAGAACATGGATCGCCTGCAAGGGGCCGGCGTCGAGGGTGTGGGCCCCAGCTTCGAGACCATCGCCGACGGCTCATACCCCGTCTCGCGGCCGCTCTTTTTCTACGTCAAGAATAGCCACGCCGAGATGGTGCCCGGCATCAGGGAATTCGTCGCCGAGTTCATGAGCGAGGGCGCCTCGGGCGAGGAAGGCTACCTGGCGGACAAGGGGCTTATTCCGCTTCCCGAGGCCGAACACGCGGCGGTTATGTCCAGCGCCATGGCCCTGACGCCTCTCGGCAACTGATGGGCCCAACTGTTTAGGATGATGCATGCCTAGCCTGATCCTCGCCGGCGCCATACTGATCCTCGGCCTCCTCGGTTATGGCGTCGGCGCGGCGCGGGCCAGGGCTTTTGCCGGAGCCCAAACCAGGTTGGCGCGGCTGCACTCGCGGCCCGGCTATCACGGCCTCTATGTGGCCTTCTCGGCCGGGCTGCCGGCCCTGTTGCTGCTGGCCCTGTGGCAGGGAGCGAGCCTGGGTCTCGGTAACCAGGGCCTCGGCGACAAGGTGCCGTTCCTGGCCGGGGCGGCGTTTCTGTTGGCGCTGTCGCTGGCCGGGCTCGGCCTGGCGCTCGGGCGCCTGGCACCGGGCTTTCGCGCCCGGATCCGGGTCGAGCGTCTGGCGAGCGGATTGATGCTGGCCGCCTCGACGGCGGCCATTCTGATTACGGCCGGCATCGTCTTGTCGCTGCTGTTCGAGGCCTTGCGCTTTTTTGCCCGCGTGCCGTTGGCCGACTTCCTGTTCGGCCTCGAGTGGAGCCCGCAAACGGCGCTGCGCGAGGACCAGGTGGCGAGCGCGGGTGCCTTCGGCGCCGTGCCGCTGTTTGCCGGCACGCTGATGGTGACCATGATCGCCATGGCCGTGGCGGCGCCGATCGGCCTGCTGGCGGCGATCTATCTTTCCGAATACGCGGGGCCCAGGCTGCGGGCGCTGGCCAAACCGGCGCTCGAAATGCTGGCCGGGGTACCGACCGTGGTCTATGGCTTTTTTGCCGCCCTGACGGTGGCCCCGGCGCTGCGCCAGGCGGGGGCGGTCGTGGGTCTCGACGTCGCCGCCGAGAGCGCGCTCGCCGCCGGCCTGGTCATGGGCGTGATGATCATTCCCTTCGTCTCGTCGCTTTCCGACGATGTCATGAACGCCGTGCCGCAATCCTTGCGCGACGGTTCCTATGCCTTGGGCGCGACCAAATCGGAAACCATCGCCAAGGTGGTGTTTCCGGCGGCGCTGCCGGGCATCGTCGGGGCGCTGCTGCTGGCCGTTTCGCGCGCCATCGGCGAGACCATGATCGTGGTCATGGCGGCGGGGTTGGCCGCCAACCTGACCGCCAATCCGCTGGCGGCCGCGACCACGGTGACGGTGCAGATCGTGACCCTGCTGGTGGGCGACCAGGAATTCGACAGCGCCAAGACGCTGGCGGCCTTCGCGCTGGGGCTGACGTTGTTTGTCGCCACGCTGGCCCTGAATGTCGTGGCGCTGGCCGTGGTGCGCCGCTATCGGGAACGATATGTCTGACGCCGCCCCCACTATCGGCGCCCCCACTATCGGTGCCAAGGTTCGCGCCGGGCTGCCCCGACGCCGCCGGGCCGAGCGCCGCTTCCGCTTTTATGGCCTGATGTCGATCGTCGTCGCGGTAAGCATCCTCGGCCTGTTGCTGGCGAGCATCGTCGCCAAGGGCGCGGGCGCTTTCGTCAGGAGCGAAATCGCGCTTGAGATCGCCTTCGACGCCGCCGTTATCGATCCCACCGGCACCCGCGACCCGGCGGTCCTGGCCCGGGCCGATTATGCCGGACTGATCAAGACAGCCTTGCAAGGCCGGTTTCCCGAGGCGACCTCGCGCCAGGATCGCCGCGCCTTGAGCGGGTTGTTGAGTTCGCAGGCGGCCTTTAGCTTGCGCCAAGCGGTGACGGCGGACCCGAGCCTGATCGGCACCAGCGACCGGGTCTGGCTGCCGGCGGCGAGCGATATCGACATGCTGCGCAAGGGCGCGCTGCCGCGCACACTCGACGGCGGCGAGGGGCGCCTCAACACCGCGCAACTGGCGTGGTTCGACGCGCTCGACGGCGAGGGGCGCGTGCGCTCGTCCTTCAACACCACGCTCTTTACCGCCGGCGACAGCCGCGAGCCGGAACAGGCGGGCCTGCTCGGCGCGCTCGTGGGCACGGTGGCGACCATGCTGGTGACGCTGGTGTTGTCGCTGCCGCTGGGCGTCGCGGCGGCGGTATTTCTTGAGGAGTTCGCGCCCAAGAACCGCTGGACCGACCTGATCGAGGTCAACGTCAACAACCTCGCCGCCGTGCCCTCGATCGTTTTCGGCCTGCTGGGGCTCGCCATCTTTCTCGGCCTCATGCACCTGCCGCGCTCGGCACCCTTGGTGGGCGGTATCGTGCTGGCGCTCCTTACCTTGCCGACCTTCATCATCGTCTCGCGCTCGGCCCTGGCGGCGGTGCCGCCCTCGATCCGCGAGGGGGCGCTGGCCATGGGCGCCTCGCCCTTGCAGGTGACGCTGCACCATGTCCTGCCGCTGGCCCTGCCCGGCATCCTGACCGGTGCTATCATCGGCATGGCGCGGGCGGCGGGCGAAAGCGCGCCGCTGTTGATGATCGGCATGGTCGCCTTTATCGCCGACGTGCCGCGCGCCATCACCGACCCGGCCACGGTCCTGCCGGTGCAGATCTATCTCTGGGCCGACAGCCCGGAGCGGGGCTTTGTCGAGCGCACCAGCGCCGCCATCCTGGTCTTGCTAGTGTTCCTCATCGTCATCAATCTGGCGGCGGTGTTGCTGCGCCGGCGCTTCGAACGGCGCTGGTAGGGGAAAACATGACAAGTCAAGCCGCGACCAAGATGAGCGCCCGCAACGTCGATGTGTTCTACGGCGACAAGCAGGCCTTGTACGGCATCGGCCTCGACATCCGCTCCCGGATGGTGACGGCCCTGATCGGCCCGTCGGGCTGCGGCAAATCCACTTTCCTGCGCTGCCTCAACCGCATGAACGACGTCATCGCCAACTGCCGGGTGGCAGGGAGCGTCAGCCTCGATGGCGAGGACATCTACGATCCCGCCCTCGACCCGGTGTTGTTGCGGGCTCGGGTCGGCATGGTCTTCCAGAAGCCCAATCCGTTCCCCAAATCGATCTACGACAACGTCGCCTATGGCCCGCGCATCCACGGCCTGGCGGCGAGCCGGAGCGAGCTTGACGAGGTGGTGCGGGAGAGCCTGGAGCGGGCCGGATTGTGGGCCGAGGTGAAAGACCGCCTGAGCGAACCCGGCACCGGACTGTCCGGCGGCCAGCAACAGCGGCTGTGCATTGCCCGCGCCATCGCCGTCGATCCCGAGGTGATCCTGATGGACGAGCCGTGCTCGGCGCTCGATCCCATCGCCACGGCGCGGATCGAGGAGTTGATGGACGCGCTGCGGCAGAACTTCACCATCGTCATCGTCACCCATTCCATGCAGCAGGCGGCACGGGTTTCGCAGCACACGGCCTTTTTCCACCTCGGCCAGTTGATCGAGGAAGGGCCGACCGAGGACATCTTCACCAGTCCGCGCGACGAACGCACCCAGGGCTATATCACCGGCCGCTTCGGTTGAGCCCGGACCAGGAGAGCAAGACAATGAGCCACAGCCATATCGTCAAATCCTTCGATGAGGAACTGAACCGGTTGCGCCAGACCGTGGCCCAATTGGGGGGCGCGGCCGAGGCGCAGTTGCAAGCCGCGATCGAGGCCCTGATGCGGCGCGATGCCCTGCGCGCGGCCGAGATCGTGCGCGAGGACAAGCGGCTCGACGAGATGGAGCATCAGGTGACGCAGCAGGCGATCCGCCTGCTGGCGCTGCGCCAGCCGATGGCGCTCGATTTGCGCGAGGTGGTGGGCGCCCTCAAGATTTCAAGCGACCTGGAGCGCATCGGCGACTACGCCGCCAACGTGGCCAAGCGCGCCATCGCCCTCACCCAAATGCCCCCGGTGCGCCCGGCCCACGCCATTCCGCGCATGGGCCAACTGGTGCAGCAGATCATCAAGGACGTGCTCGACGCCTATGTCGCCCGCGACGCCCCGAAGGCCGTCGCCGCCTGGCGCCGCGACGAAGAAGTGGACGAGATGTACAACAGTCTTTTCCGCGAACTGCTGACCTACATGATGGAGGATCCGCGCAATATCGGCCCCTGCGCGCATCTACTGTTCATCGCCAAGAACATCGAGCGCATCGGTGACCACGCCACCAACGTCGCCGAGACGGTCTATTTCCTGGTCCACGGCCGCGAACTCGAGGCCAAGCGGCCCAAGGGCGACACGACGAGCTTTACCTTGCCCGGCCCGGTCGAGAACGGTAAGGGCGAGGGCGGCGAGGGCGAGGAAACCCGACAGCCATGAGCGCGCAGGCCGAGCGCCCGCTGGTGTTGGTGGTCGAGGACGAGGCGGCACTCGTGACGCTGCTCGGCTATCACCTGGAGCGCGAGGGCTGGCGCGTCGCCGTGGCGCGCGACGGCGAGGCGGCGCTGCTGCTGGCGCGCGAGGAGCGACCGGACCTGATCCTGCTCGACTGGATGCTGCCCCGGCTTTCCGGCATCGAGGTTTGCCGGCAACTGCGCCGCGACGCCGACACCCGCACCGTCCCCATCGTCATGCTGACGGCGCGTGGCGAGGAAGGCGACAAGCTACGCGGGCTCGACGCCGGCGCCGACGACTACGTCATCAAGCCGTTCAGCCCGGCCGAGTTGATGGCCCGGCTGCGCGCGCAACTGCGCCGCGCCGCCCCCGCCGCCGCCGGGCAGACCCTGACCTTCGCCGAGCTGACGCTCGACCCGCTGACCCACCGGGTCCGGCGCCTTGAGCGCGACGTACATCTGGGCCCGACCGAGTTTCGCCTGCTGCGTCATTTGATGCAGCAGCCGCGCCGCGTCTTCAGCCGCGAACAGCTTTTGGATGGCGTCTGGGGCCGCGATGTCTATGTCGAGGCGCGCACGGTGGACGTACATATCCGCCGCCTGCGCCAGGCGCTTAACGCCGGCGGCGCGCCCGATCTGCTGCGCACCGTGCGCGGGGCCGGCTACGCCCTCGACACCGCGCCTTGAGCGGCGCCCTTAAGTCAGGCCAAGAAGCCGGCGCGCCGCCAGCGGCATCTCGCGGCCGGCGAAGGGATTGCAGACCTTGACGCCCGCATGGCTGGAGCCATCCTGCAAGTCCTCGGACAACAGC
>Ga0315281_10014282_pt1 | contig 10716 bp, 11 predicted proteins | sample YL17G07_0_MG_FD_204540 | JGI IMG/M metagenome (GOLD analysis project Ga0315281, IMG submission 204540) | Sediment microbial communities from Yellowstone Lake, YNP, Wyoming, USA - YL17G07_0 | ecosystem: Environmental > Aquatic > Freshwater > Lake > Sediment | place: USA: Wyoming | collected... | reverse complement strand
ATCATACCCATGACTTTGGCCAATTCAGCCATCCTCACAGCCACAATAGATCCAAAACTATGAGTAATAATATCGACGGAGCGGCGTCTTAGGCCTTCGGCATCAATAACTTCCAGCAGGGCCATTGCGTGATGATCCACTATAGGCAGTCCTTCTTGAAGTTTTACATCTAATGTGGGCTGGGCGGGATAAATAACCTTGCGCTCACCTTGGCTGCTAAGCGTTACGGCAAACTTTTCCAGAACTTGTCTACCCCCTGTGAAGCCTGGGACTATTAATACCGGGTTGTGCTCTTCGTGCTCGTCACCCACAGTCGAGTACTCAATAAAACCACCGTAATAGGCGGTGGCTTTGTCTTCAATCTTTGGCTCTACTAGGCTTTCATGCTCAATCACAATCTATTATTATACTATAGATTGAGTAGAAAGTCAATTTAGGAGGCGTTCTTGAATACTTCTTGGCCGCACGTATAATCTATTGTCTCTAGTTCAGGGTAGATACTGTGCATGCAGTTAGTTATTACAGCCCAGGCTAATTTCTTAATATGCATTTCCCTAATATCAACATCGGCTTCAGCATAATCGATATATCCGTGTTTGCCATCTCCGGACATTTCCCAATCAAAAACCCCACTGTCCACTCTGTCGATGAAGATATGATAAGGCTGCTCATCTCCCTCGGAATGTTCGTCCAGATTTTGGGCCACAGATATAATAGGTGAAGACTCGTGACCTATAGGTACAAATTCTATTAGAGACATCTTGGATGTTGTTGCTTATTGTTAAAAGTACGCTCAAAGTTGCGGTTTAGCAATGATACTTACGGGCTATACTGTTTAGTATGGATAGCCTGCAAAAAATCTTGGGTTCGCGCAAAATCGCCCAAGCGCCAGATGCGATCAAACAGGTACAAGATTACGTTTTACGGCGCTACAACAGTGCCTGCAAGGTCAAAGTTCAGCGCGGCGCGCTGATTGTCAGTGTGCCTAGCTCCGGCTTGGCCGCCACTTTGCATCTGGAACGTCAGTTGATGGTCGACAAACTTAAAATCAAAGATAAACTAGTCATCCGCACTGGTTCTTAGCTAAGATTTTAGGATTGCTTCCAGGTCGGTTTTCATCTGGTCGAAATCCTTGTACAAAATAGCTTGCATACCTACCGTTTTGGCGCCCTCGCAGTAGCGGTCTACGTCATCTATCAAAACACATTCTTTTACTTCAACCCCCAGCCTTTTAGCGGATAGTTTATAAATTTCCGGGTCCGGTTTTGTCATCCCCGCCTCATACGAAAGGATGATGTCATCAAAAAGTAATATATCCTCGTGTGCAAAAAGTTCGCTCAGCCAGTTCGAGCTGGCGTTCGAAAGCATGCCGATTTTGCACTTTGACTTGAGTTTCTGGCGGATATAATCAAACAGCTGCTCGTTGGGTTGATTACTATTTAGGTAGTCGTGAACGATTTGAGGTGCAACTTCACTTAATTTGGCCAATCTTTTCACGAATTCCTGGTGTGACATCAGGGCCAAATTAGCCTGGTCCATCAAATCTTGAGCTTCAGCACGTTTTTCCGGTTGGCCGGCAAAGTACTTGGCGCAAAATGCCTTGAAACCTTCGGTGGTCAAAACTCCAAAACAATCAAAAATAACCGCTTTAATCATTTAAGTAATTCCGTAAATTCTGATGGGTATTTTTGGGCCAGGCGCTTAGCAGCCTCGTTTTTATCAACCCATTCGTAAGCTGTGTGCTCGGCGCTGATTTTTATTTGGCTATTTTCTGGAATCTTAACTTTATACACCATAAGCACCAGCCCAACATGGTGACCACTCTCAATATGGAATTCGTGGGTCGAAATAACACTTGTTAGAAATTCGGTCTTCAAAATTATTTTGACCCCTATTTCTTCTTCGACTTCTCTCTGCAACGTTCCTGCAATATCGCCACCTTGTTCAATTCGGCCTCCGGGTATATCCCAATGAATAATGTTTTTGTTATACCGATTGCCTTCTACCTTCAGGACCAATATCTCGCCCGCTTGATTTTCTATTAAGGTTTTTATCCCAACATGAAACAATTTTTCGTTAGCCATTACAGCTCTCTCGAGTTTCTGCCTAATGGTTTGGGGATCTGGGCTATGGCGGTTTCGTAACTGATTTTGGTGGGCGAGTATTGGTCGACTTTGGCTGGATTGTTGATATCTTCTTTAAGTTGGTCTATGGCAAGCCAGCGCACGGCGCTGGTTTCGGCTTCTTCTAGTTTTAGTTCAGAGAGCTTAAGATTGTCCTTCTTCAGCGCGTAAATCCACAAATAAACCCTGTGGTTCCAGTGGCCGGGCTCCGTAATATCGTCTATTGTTCCATTGCCAATAAGATCTAATTCCTCTGCCTTAACGCTTAGCCCTAGCTCCTCTTCGGCCTCTTCTACCACCGTTTCAAGCGGAGTTTTGCCGGCGGAAATATGGCCGGCAACCGAAACATCCCAAATGTTAGGTCGAACTATTTTTTTGGGACTTCTAAGTTGTAACAAAACTTCGTCTTTGGAGTTATAGATCCAAATATGGGCACCACCGTGCCATAGACCGCGCTTGTGAGCCTCGGATTTTAGCATGCTTTGGCCGGTTCTTTTGCCCTGCTCATCCAAAATATCTACCGGCTCTTCTTTCATGCTACGTTTGTCGGATCCCAGTTTGTGCGGTAATCTTTGTCCAGCGCTTTGAGTTTTTTAATATCTTGCTCGTCCAACCTGAAGTCAAAAATGTCTATGTTCTCCTTTATGCGGGCCGCATGTACGGTTTTTGTTAGCACTACTACACCGTAATCGATACACCATCTCAGCATTATTTGCGGCACTGATTTGCCGTGCTTTTTGGCGATTTCCATGAGTGCAGCGTCTTTGAAAAAATGGCCTTCCGCCAGAGGCGTGTAGGCTTCAACCACTATGTCGTTAGCCTTGCAATAATCTACAAGCTCTGGTTGCTGAAGCACTACGCTCAACTCCACCTGGTTGACTGCAGGCGCTACCTTAAACTGTTCTTTCATTTCCTTCAGATGTTTGATGGTGTAGTTGCTGACCCCAATTGATTTGGCTGTGCCCAAAGCGTGGATTCGCTCCAGCTGACGCCAAGCCGCGCCGCGGAGTTCTGTCACTGGGAAATGAAGCAGCAATAAATCTACGTAATCCATTTGGAGTTTCGCGAGAGATTTCTCGAAGCTTGGGATTACATCTTCTCCCCACATGTTATCGTTCCAAATTTTGGTAGTGATAAATAAGTCTTCGCGCTTAGTGTCGCTATCTTTCAACGCTTCGCCTAGGAATTCTTCGTTATCGTAAGCCTGCGCGTCGTCAAAGTGGCGATAGCCAGCCTTGAGTGCCAGCTTTACCGATTCAGTGCACTCGTTTTTATCCTTATTTCGCCACAGCCCAAAGCCAATCTGCGGAATCTGCGTGCCACTATTCATTTTTAAACTTGGTACTGACATAAAACCTCCTTTTGTTATTAATCATAGTTCGCCCCAGTTCTTTCCTATTGATATGTCGACTTTCAGTTTAACGGGTAGTTTGTAAATATTTTCCATGGTTTGCTCAAGCAAATCGCCTACCGTTTTAGCATCTTCTTCCCTGCATTCCACAAGAATGGAGTCATGGATCTGAAGTAACATCTTTGGTTTTTCTGTAACCTGTAACCTGTCACCTGTCACCTGGTTAAATTGCTCATGCAATTTAACCATAGCCATTTTCATAAGATCTGCCGCCGTACCTTGCAGGGGCATGTTGATAGCCGCGCGGTAAGCCGCCTCACGTACCGCGAAGTTGGACGACCTTACATCGGGTGTTGGGCGGCGGCGGCCCAACAGCGTTTCGACATAGCCCTGCTCTTCTGCCTGTTTGCGCAGAGAATCTATGTACTCTTTAAGGCGAGGCCGGATTTCAAAATACTTGGCTATAAATTGTCTGCTGGCGCCGTAATCCATACCGGAACTAACGCTTAGACCGTGCGGACCAAGGCCATACATAATGCCAAAGTTCACGGCCTTGGCACTGTATCGTTGCTCTTTGGTAACTTTATCTACTGGGATGCCGTAAATCGCCGCCGCTGTTTCGACGTGAATGTCGGCGTCGCGGTTAAAAGCCTCCAGCATCCCCTCGTCGCCGGAAAGCGCCGCTGCCAGGCGAATTTCAAATTGGGAGTAATCGGCGCTGACCAGTACGTTGCCTTTTTCGGCCACAAAAGCCGTGCGGATATTTTTACCAAGTTCGGTGCGCACCGGAATATTTTGCAAGTTGGGGTCGGTGCTGGATAGACGGCCGGTTTGGGCAATGGTGAGGTTAAAGGTGGTATGTACACGGCTACTAGCATCAACCATTTGCGGCAACGTATCGACATAGGTATTTTTGAGTTTGGTCATTTCGCGGAACTGCGTTATCAGGTTGATAGCCGGGTGCAGGCCACGTAATTTATCCAGTTCCGAGGCACCGGTCGAGTAGCCGGTCTTGCCTTTTTTAATTCCCGCGGTCGGTAGGTTTAACTTACTAAACAGCACGTCGGCCAACTGGCTTGGGCTACCGATGTTGAATTCGTGGTCGGCGTGTCCATAAATTTTCTGCTGGACATCACTAATGTCGTCTTCAAGCTGTTTGGCGAACTTGTTTAGGTAGCCGGCGTTAAGCTTGATACCTGCCAGCTCCATATCGGCCAAAACTGGAATAAGCGGCCACTCGATATTGGAGCTGAGAGCTAAGAGCTTGGGGCTAAGAGCTAGTTCTTCGTGCTGCACATGGTAGAGTTTGGCGATCACGGCCATCAGCTCCGGCGCCCTATCCAGCAGATCTTCGGTTGGTAGATCTTCAAAGGCCGCGCCCTCGTAGCGCAAATTTGCCGCGGCCAGGTCGGTCAATGATTGTGCCCTCAGTAGCGAGTTTATTAAAAACGCCGCAATTAAGACGTCGTGTTCGACATTTTGAAGTTCAACGCCAAGTTTTTTTAGCAGTTTTATATCGGCCTTGATGTCATAACCGATTTTGCCAATTTTGGGATTTTCTATAACCTCGCCTATGGCATCAATAACTTTATTAGCGCTTAGTTTTGTGAGGTCAAGGCCGTAAGAAAGCTTGCCATCGCTAATTAGCAGGGCTTGCGGTTGGCTGCCATGGCGGCCGGCGGCCCGCGAATGAATAAATAGCTTATCGATTTTGCCGAATTTAATATTAGCCAGGTCCGCATCCGCGGTAATCCGGCTGTGTTTGGGCAAATCCAGCTTTGTGCTTTGAGCTTTGAGCTTTGAGCTTTCTACTTTCATATTTTCCGGTAATTTAGCCATCAGGCTTCGAAACTCCAGGTCCTGCAGCAAATCGCGCAGGTGCCCAGTGTCTATCTTTGTGCTATCCATAGCAGGCAGGTCGAGCTTAACGGGCGCGTCTGTCCATAATCGAGCGATTTCCTTTGAAAGATAGGCCGATTTTTTACCGTCTTCCAGCTTTTTGCACAAAGTCTCTTTAATCTGCGGCAGGTGTTTGTAAACTCCGTCCAGTGTTTTGTAATCTTGAAGCAGTTGAATGGCGGTTTTTTCGCCGACACCGGGTACGCCTGGTATATTGTCGGAGCTATCGCCTTTTAGGGCTTTAAGGTCTAAAAATTGCTCTACTTTTATGGCGTATTTGGCCTCAAAACTCTCCGGGTGAAATTCTTCAATATTGGAAAAGCCCTTTTTAAGCGCATAAACTTTGACGTGGCCGTTAATTAACTGCAGGGCGTCCAAATCAGAGGTAATTAGCATTGTTTCAATGTTCTTTTCGCGGGCTTGGACGGCCAAGGCGCCCATAATGTCGTCGGCTTCGTAGTCATCTAGTTCATACAGGGGCCAATGGAAAGCCTCTAAGAGTTCATGCAAGATTGGGATTTGAGTATAAAAATCTGGCGGTGCTGGTTTGCGGCCGGCTTTGTACTGCGGGTACATTTCTAGGCGCTTTCTAATGTTGGTTTTGGGCTTGTCCCACGCCACGGCAACATAATCGGGCTTAAGTTTCTTGATAAGCTCCAAGCTCATGGCCGCAAAGCCGTAAACTCCGCCGGTCGGCACACCTTCTTTGGTTGATAAATTGGGCATGGCATAGTAGCCTCTATAAAAAACAGATTTACCGTCAATAATCGCTAATTTCTTTCGCTCCGCCATCTCTGTTATAAGTATACTCTGAAGGCGTTATAGATTCGAACGCTTATGTTAACCCAAGGGCTTTTTCGACGGCGGCTTGAAACTGCTCTATGCTACCGTTATTTTCAAGATATATGTCGGCTTTGGCTTTGACGCCACTCATATTTAGAGTGGCTTCGTCGCCATAGTGGTTCATCTCGGCCTGCTCTTCGGCTAAAAATTGCTCAAAAGTTTTTTTGTCCTCTGCGCTTCGTTGCCTTGAATAAATTCTTTTATAACGTACTTGCGGGTCAGCATCCACCCAAATAAGTTTTCCGTCTAAGTCTTTTACTCTTTGAGCCTCGCCGGGGTTACGCATCGGCGCAACCGCCAGCCCTTTATATTTACCGCCAGAGTGCTTAAACAGCTCAACTGCCTTGTCTGCCAAAACACCAACGCCGAATTCTCTCCGCCATTCTGCACTGATTGTTCTTAGAACCTCACGTTCAATAGGTAGCCCCCTTTTACGGGCTTCATCACGTAAAAACTCCGAGACAGATACAAACAACCAGCCATGGCGGTCGGCCAGCATCTCGCCAACACTGTCCTTCCCCGACCCATTTGTCCCTGCGATACCGATGATTTTAAAATTCAGTACGCTCATACTCCACGACGTTCTCGGACTTCTTCTACTAGCACCCCTAGCCTTTCTAGGGCTTGGTTTTGTAACTGACGGATCCATTCGCGGGTAAGGTCTAATTCGCGGCCAACTGCCTCAAACGTCATTTGTTGGTAGCCACCAAGGCCAAATCTCATTTTGACGATTTCTTGCTCACGTTCGGGTAGCCCTAGCAATATATGTTCAATCAATGATTGATCCCCAAATCGTTCAGCGCTCATGTCACCTAAGACAACTTCTAACCTACTGCCCGCTGGTACTATCCAACGGTCTTCGTCGGTAGGTTCCGTGGGTTCAGGACTACCATTATCTATTGGTGTTTCTGGCTGTGGTGTGGTTGGGTAATCTTCCATGTGTGGTATCGATCTCTACTGGAGGTACTCGTGCAGTTTGCGGGTGTCTTTGTTCTTGCGCAGTTTGGCCAGAGCCTTAGCTTCGATTTGGCGGATACGCTCGCGAGTGACGCTAAATTCCTGGCCGACTTCCTCTAGCGTGTGGCTTTTGCCGTCGTCCAGGCCAAAGCGCAGACGCAGGATTTTCTGTTCACGGTCGGTAAGTGTACTCAAAATTTGTTTGACCTGTTCCTTTAATAGCTGTTCCGAGGCTGATTCGGTAGGAGTTTTAGTATCTTCATCTTCAATAAAGTCACCTAGCACGCTGTCTTCTTCGTCATCACGGACGCTGGCGTCAAGGCTGGAAATGTCCTGTTTGATCTTCATGATGTGTTCGACTTTATCAACGTCGATTTCCAGGGCGGCGGCGATTTCTTCGTTGGTTGGTTCGCGGTTGAGTTCTTGGGTCAGGCGGCGCTGGGTGCGCAGCAGCTTATTGATAGTCTCAACCATGTGCACAGGAATGCGGATAGTGCGGGCTTGGTCGGCAATGGCCCGGGTAATAGCCTGGCGGATCCACCAGGTAGCGTAAGTAGAAAACTTAAAACCGCGCTCCGGGTCAAATTTTTCGACTGCCCTCAGCAAGCCAGTGTTGCCCTCTTGGATTAGGTCCAAAAGGTCCAGTCCCCGCCCAACGTAGCGCTTAGCAATCGAAACTACCAGGCGCATGTTGGCTTCGGCCATGGCGTCTTTGGCCCGTTTGTCGCCGGTAACAACTTTTTTAGCCAATGCCAGTTCTTCCGGGGCGGTTAACAGCGGGATTTTACCAATTTCGCGCAGGTAAAGACGTACTGAATCATCGGAAATATCGTCTAAATAAGAGGTGCCGGGTGCTGCTATCTCCGGCTCTTCCTCTTCAGTAGCCCAGGCGTCGTTTATTTCTTTAGAGTCTGGCTCGGCAGCCGCGACTAGCTCCACATCGTTTTCGGCCAGCTCGGCATAGACGTGGTCCAGGGTATCGATGTTAGCCGGGGTATCCGGGATAAGGGCAAAGATCTCGCGAGCATCAATCTTGCCGGCTTTTTTGCCGCGGGCTACAAGTTCTTCGATTTCCTTCTCGAAAAATTTCGTGCGCGGCACTCGTTTAGCTTTAGGCTCGGGGGCAGCTTTTTTGGCCATATAATTAGTCCTCCACCAATTTAATTAAAGTATTTAGCTGATTTGCTTTTCGCATCAGTTTTTGTAGCTGAGCGTCATCAGTGGTGCCCTGCATTTGCTCTGCTAACTTGGTTTTTTGAGTATTAACGTAACGCGCGATTGCGCGGTGCTTGAGACGAGCCGCCTGCTCTTTTAGGTCTTCAAGGGGCAGATCTTGATAAAGCTCCTCAAACTGTAACGCTATAATTTTAACATAATCGCTTGCTCCTTGCAATTGTTTGGCGGCCTCCGGTTTAGCCGCTAGCACCTCTATAAAATCTTTGGCTGGTTCGCCTTTAAAATCGGGGTTTTTCTGCAAAAACTCCAGCAATATCCGCGGTGAACCCTCGCTAAAGTACTGCGGTTTCATATCTTTCAGTAGGCTCCGAATTTTGGGCTGCATTAGGGCCATGGACAAGAAATGATCTTGAAGTCGTTGCTGTTCTATATCTTGTTTATCCAGCTTCGCGGCCGTAACGGCCGGTTTTTTGCGAGGCGAAGCCATGGCCGCCGCGCCGCCGGCGCTCAGTTTTGCCTTCACTGCTTCTAGGCTGGTATCGGCCGCTTTGGCGACGAGCTTAAGATAGTGTTCTTGCTCGACCGAGTCTGTTAGTCGCCGTATTGTAGCCAGCAGGGCGTCGGTAAAAGCCCGCTTGCCCTGTGCCGAGGATAGGTCCAGGACTTTTTGATAATGTTCGATTAGCCAATCCGGCGCGTACTGGGCGGCCTCGATGGCTTTTTGCCAATCTTGCGGGTTTTTTTGGATTAGTTCGTCGGGATCCTTGGCGTCAATAGTAACGATACTTAGACTAACGCCGACTTTTTGGGCTAGCGGAATGGCCCGTTCAGTAGCCGTGATCCCGGCCTGATCGGCGTCAAAACACAGGCGCACATCACCTGTAAAACGCTTTAATTCACGAAGATGCTGCTCTGTTATAGCGGTGCCGGCACTGGCCACAACATTGGTAATTCCAACCTGGTGGCTGGCAATCACGTCCATGTTGCCTTCCACTACCACCACATAACCGCTTTTTCTAATGGCTTCTTTGGCCAGGTGCAGGCCAAAAACGTGACGGCTTTTGTCGTAAGCCGCTGTTTGCGGAGTGTTTATGTATTTAGGCGCGTCTTTATCCTCCATGAGCAGCCGCGCGGTAAAGCCAATAACCGATCCGCGCCCGTCGTGCAGGGGGATCATAATCCGGCCGCGAAACATATCGCTGGGGCGATGGATGCGCTCCGTACTGACGCCAGCCAGCTTAGTCTCATCTGTTGTAAAGCCGTGCTTGGTCAAAAAATCGGTCAGCGCGAAGCCGGTGTTAGGCGCGTAGCCAAGCTGCCAGCCCAGCAGAGTTTGCTTATTAAAATGGCGCTTCTTTATTAAATACTCCAAGGCCGATTTGTTGACTGTCAGCTGTTTTTGATAAAACTTGGCCGCCAGTTCCAATGCTTCAATAGCCCGGGCCTTTTGGCGGCTGCGGCCGCCGTCTTGGCCGCCGCTAAACTTTTCTAGGTCAACGCCGGCCTTGCGCGCCAAATGCTCCAGCGTACCGCGAAAATCTAGACCTTCCATCTCCATCACAAAACTAAAAACGTCGCCGCCTTTGTTCGATGAAAAGTCGTGCCATATCTGTTTTTCCGGGCTAACGATAAAGCTCGGTGTCCGTTCGTTGGTCCACGGGCTTATGCCTTTAAAATTGCGGCCGGAACGCTTTAGCTGGACGTATTCCCCAACTACATCCTCGATGTTTAACCTACTCTTCACCTCCGCCACTGCATCCATGAGCACAGTATATAGCTAACAGCTGAGAGCTAACAGCTTAAGCGTCTTCCCTGCTAAAATAATGTTATGCCTCCGCAAAACACACAACCGCCCTCCCCTAATCCGGGGCAGTTCGATTTTATGATGAAGGACCAGCCCAAGCCGCCGGGGCGGCTAAGCGGCATGTTCGCAACACTACCCAGGGCAGCCAAAATAATCTTGGCCGGCGTTGTGGGCCTGTTTTTGCTAATAGTGCTTTACTCGCTATTTTTTGGCGGCAAAACCACCAATACCGACCAGTTGACCACAGTCGCGGCGCGGGCCCAAGAAATTGCCCGGGTCTCCGCGCTGGCCCAAACCGGATCGCAAAATGCCGATACCAAGGCGTTGGCGGCCACCGCTGGCGAGGTCCTAACCAGCCAAGAACAACAACTAAAGTCTTACCTAAAAACTAATAAGGTTAGCGTCAGTACTGGAAAATTGGCCGCTAAGCTGGATAAAAGTACGGATACCGCCTTAACCGCCGCCCAGCAAAATAATAATTACGACCAAACGTATTTTTCCTATCTAAAAACTAACTTGGCCATTTACCAAAACGACATAAATACGGCCTACAAGGGCGCCGG
>Ga0315281_10014280_pt1 | contig 10716 bp, 8 predicted proteins | sample YL17G07_0_MG_FD_204540 | JGI IMG/M metagenome (GOLD analysis project Ga0315281, IMG submission 204540) | Sediment microbial communities from Yellowstone Lake, YNP, Wyoming, USA - YL17G07_0 | ecosystem: Environmental > Aquatic > Freshwater > Lake > Sediment | place: USA: Wyoming | collected... | reverse complement strand
TCGCGGGGTATCCCGATCGTGTGGCGCAACGACGCGCACCTCAATCTCCGCGTCTGTTGTTGTCGTCGGGCGCGGGCGCGGTCATGGCCCCGCAGAGCGGCGTCATTGACGGCGAATTTCTCGTCGCTCTCGACGTTCAGGCCTCGACGCGTCCGAACGAACCCGACGCGCGCGTCCGGCTCGCGAGTCTCGTCGATCGCGAGTGGCTGCAGCCGACGCGCGTGGAGGTCGTTCATCGATTCGACGAGGCGCGTGGCGTCGTGAAAGCCGTGGAAGTGGAACGCTACGATGCGCTCACGCTGGCGGAGCGGCCGGCTGACGCCGATCCCGAGACGCGTGCAGCGTTTCTGGCGGACGCATGGACGAAGCGAGGTCCGCGCGGTGATGACGCGCAACTGGTGCGGCGCCTGCGATTTTCCGGCATCGCGACGGATGTCGCTGATCTGGTCCGCCGCGCCGCGCTGACGGCCCGTGCGCTCGACGGTATCGCCCTCGTGTCGGCGCTGACGTTTGACGAACGGCAGACGCTTGAGCGAAACGCGCCGGACACAATCACCGTGCCGAGCGGTCGCACCGCGCGTCTCGAATATGAAGACGACGGAACGGTGTCAGCGTCAGTGAAGCTGCAGGAGCTGTTCGGACTCGCCGACACGCCGACGGTTGGTCCGCGGAAGGAACCCGTGCGGCTCGCGCTGCTCGCGCCGAATGGACGCCCGGTGCAGACGACGCGCGACCTGCGGAGCTTCTGGAACACGACGTACGCGGACGTGCGGAAGGAGCTGCGCGGCCGCTACCCGCGGCATCCGTGGCCCGAAGACCCCTGGAGCGCGACGCCCACGGCACGCACGACGAAACGAGCGACGAAGAACGTAAAACGCACAACGTAAACTCAAGACCGTCGTTTTACGTTTCCGCGAATGTCTTCCCAAACAGCGGCTCTCCGGCGCGCGAGGCGTAGAAGCCGGCCGCCGCCATGCTGGCGATGAGTGCCAGCAGCCAGACGCTGGTGCCCGCATAGATCTTCGACAAGTCAGCGGTCAGGACTCCCTGCGTCAGCACCGCGTTCGCGAAGAATGCCACGGCCATGGCCAGCACGCCGTAGCGAACCAGGACGAGCATGTATGCCGCGGACACCGCCAGAATAAATGTCGTGTTCAGCCACACCTGGTCGGACCCGGTTTCCGCGGGGACGTAGAAACTGTAGATACCTCCTGCGATGATGGCGGCGAGCCAGGTCCGCTTGACGGCGATGCGCATCACGACGAAGGTCAGCGTGATCAGCATCGTGCGGTTCAGCGCCGCCGACGGCATGCTCAGCAGCGCTGACAGCCCATGACGCACGTCGAGCAGGAACGCGAAGTCGATCGAGGACCGCGGCGCCGGCGGCGGGCTGCCGATAAGCGGCGGCAGCAGGTAGTACGCGAAGCGCAGGAGGGCGACCACCAGAGCGGCGACGATGCCCACGAGCACGTCGCGTCCGACGCGTGGATCGCGAAAACGTCCGCCCAGCATCCTCGTCCACGAAATGAGGATCTCGGGGTAGTACCGGCGCACGTACGGCTCGAGCGCGACGTACGCCAGCCACAGGATGGCGACGACGACCAGCTGGGGCGCCAGCAGATCGGACCGAAAGTGGTCGTACTCGGTGCGCAGATCCAGCGAATGGCGTGCGCCGAGGATCCATGACGCCGTCATCAGGACCAGCACGAACAGCGAGACCCGAGTGGCGCCTCGGCGATCGCCACGGCCGCTGCGCACGTTGTGGCGCGCCAGCACGAGAGCGCCGCCAAACGTCAGCACGAGAATCAGCCCTGCGCCGAAGCGAAGCAGCCGGGCTCTGGCCGTTGGAGCCGGCTGTTCCATGCGGGGCCGCCGCGTCCACGGTCCGACGACCTGAAAGAAGGACGGGCGCCCGCGATAGGCGGCGGCTTCCACGCGCAACGGAATGTCCGGCCGCCCCGGCAACGGCCCTTCCCATGCCGCGCGCCGATCGCCGTAGACGTTGGGCACCCACTGCGACGTCACGGGATGAAACCGGCTGAACTCGAGGCCGGCCGCCTCAAAGAGCGGCGTCCAGTTCACTGCACTCGCGTCGGGCGTATCATCAACCTGCGGCGGGACGGCGTTGAACTGCGTCAGCCGGCCCTCGGTGTCGAGCATGAGCGACACCATGTTCGACACGGTCATTGGCGGATCGCCGAACCCCGGCGACCACGTCGCGCTCAACTGGTCCAGTTCGCGCGGGCTGGTGCGGTACCAAAAGCGCAGGGACGGAAACGCGCCGTTTCGCAGCGAGTCCCATCTCGATGGCGAGCGATCGGTCCGTATGACGTACGCGATGTAGTCCTGCAGGAGAAAAAATCCGCTGGCGCTGTCGGCCGGCGGCTCCGTGTATCCCAGCGTGCTCACGATGTCGCGCGCGCGGTCTTCGAGTCCGTCCGCCGTCTTGTCGAACGGAATCCGCGCGCTCAGCAACACGCGATCCGACAGCGCGGCTACCACCGCCAGCCCGACGATCGCCGCGGCGAGCAGCGACAGGCTTTGAACGAGCCCCAGGGCGTTTGTCTCACCGGCCGCGGCGACCATTTCCGGCGACGGCGTTTCTCCCGCTGCCAGCGCCGCTGCGAGCGGATCACCGCCGGGCAGCGCCGCCGCGATCGCAATCGCCGACGAAGGACGCATCGCCGGATCGTGTTCAAGGCAGCGGAGGATGACGCGCTCAACGGCGGGATCGAGATCGCGCACCACCGATGACGGCGTCGCCACCGTCCGGCTCTCGTGCAGGCTCAGGAGCTCGTTGAACGTCTTCGCCTCGAACACCCGCTTGCCCGTGAACATCTCGAAGAGGATGAGCCCGAGCGCGTAGACGTCCGTCTTCACCGAGGCCGCGCCGCCCGTGAGCTGCTCGGGCGCCATGTACTGCGGCGTCCCGGCGCGCGAGGCGGTGACGTCGCCGGCGGCGACCGCAAGGCCGAAGTCGGTGATCCGGACGTTGCCGTCGGCGTCGATCATCACGTTCGCCGGCTTCAGATCGCGGTGCAGGACGCCGCGCTCGTGCGCCGCGGCAATGCCTGCGCAGAGCTGGCGCGCGATGTCGATGGCTTTGTCCTGCGGCAGCCGGCCGATCCGGCGCAGGAGCGTGGCCAGATCCTCGCCGTCCACATACTCCATCGTCAGGAACCGGCGGCCTTCGTGATCGCCGAGATCGTAGAGACGGCAGACGTTCTTGTGCGACACTTGGCGCGCGATCCGAAGCTCGGCGTGGAACTGCGCGAGCCGATCGCCGTCGGAGGCGACGCCCGCGGGCAGGAACTTGAGCGCGACCGTCTGATCGAGCGTCAGGTCGTCGGCGCGATAGACTTCGCCCATCCCGCCGCGGCCGAGCAGCGAGACGAGGCGATATCGACCGGCGATGATCGCCCCCGACGCAAAGGACTGCGCCGAAGGCGTGGAGCTCGAGCCTGAGAGGCTTCGCGACAGCGCGCGCGTGGCGGCAAGCGCCAGCTCGTCGGCGCTGTCATTGCCTGGTCCGGACACGCGGCGATTCTACTGGAGGTTGGTTCCATGCGGCGGACACACTTTGCACTCGCACTTGCGCTCATCGCGGCACCTCTGGTGCTTTCCGCTCAGGGCGGACGTCCCGCGAGCCCCGACGGCGTCTCCGCCGCACAGGTGGGCGGCAGATATGTCACTGGCGGAGAGGCACCCACGTATCAGGGCGGCAAGTGGATCGAGATTCTGTACGGCCGGCCCCTCAAGCGCGGGCGCGACCTCTGGGGTTCGGGAGCGACTTACGGGAAAACGCTGTACGACGGCGCGCCGGTCTGGCGCGCGGGCGCGAATGTCTCGACGCGGCTGAAGTCCGAAGTCCCGCTCGTCATCGCGGGCACGACCATCGCGCCGGGCGAGTACACGATGTTCGTCGATCTGAAGCCGAACGCGTGGACGCTGATCGTCTCGCGCTGGGCGGCGTCTCTGCAGTTCCCCGGCACCAAAGACGCGCTGTTCGGCGCGTTCGACTACACACCCGGCAAGGACGTCGTGCGCACACCGATGAAGATCGAGACGACGACCTCGTCGGTCGAGCAGCTCACGTGGAACTTCGGCGACATGACAGAGGCCGGCGGCCGTCTTGTCCTGACGTGGGACAAGATGATGGCGTCCGTGCCATTCACCGTGGGCAAGTAAGCGACGTGCGCTACTTCTTCTTCAGCTCGTCGTAGGCGATCTGCGTGTTGGCTTTCGCGCCGCCGAACTGGGGGTTCGCGCTGACGATGTAGCCCTTGAACTTGGGGTCGACCTTGTACTCGGCCGCCGCCTGATCCACGGTCTTGCCGGCTTTCATTTCCTTCTCGGCGAACGCCGCGAACTCCGTGAGGAACTGCGTGTATTCCTTCAGCTCGTTCCACGACGACACCGGAATGTGGCCGTTGATGATCGTGTCGACGTTCTTGATGGTGTTGACGACCTTGGTGAGCGTCTTCCCGCCCTGCAGCACGCTGCCGCCGTTGGCCGGATCGACATAGGGCAGCGCCTTCCACGCGAACACGTCGCCGACGTGCATCGTCCGCAGCGCCGGAAAGACGACGAAGGTGTCGCCGTTGGTGTGCGCGGGGCCGAAGTAGTACAGGTCGATCTCGTCCTTGCCCGAGCCGACCTTCAGCGTGTCCGTGTACGTCTTCTTCGGCAGAAACTGCGCCTTCCCCTTGAACTCGTCCATCTTCGCCATGTTGGCCTTGGTGTTTTCCTGGACGATGGTCTCGATGCTCGCGCCGAAGAACTCGTTGCTGCCCGTGTGGTCGCTGTGCGTGTGCGTGTTGATGATGCGGGTAATCGGCTTGTTCGTGACGCTCTTCACGCGATCGACGATCGTCGGGCCGAAGCCCGGGAGCTTGGCGTCCACGAGCGTGACGCCGCCGTCGGTGATGAACACCGCGACGTTGCCTCCGCTGAACGCCGTCGTGTCTTCGACGCCCGAGCCGGTGATGATGTAGAGGTTGTCTTTGACTTTCTCGATCTTCGTCACCGCGATCGCCTTCGCCGATGGACCGGCAGGCGCCTGTCCCGAGACGGCCAGCGACAACCCGCCGACCACGATGAGTACTCCAAGCACCAGACTTCGCTTCATTCAGCCTCCTCACGCACACCGCTGCTCCGGCAGCGGACAACCCGGCATTTTACCCGCCGGGGGCGAACGAGTTGAAATCTAGTCCGACTGGTCTAAACTGGCCAGCATGGCCGATACGTACAGCACCTACGAAGCGAAGGCGCGCTTCAGCGAGGTCATTCGCAAAGTGCGCGGCGGCAAGCGGGTCGTGATCGAATACCATGGCACGGCCGTGGCTGAAATTCTCCCGCTCGCCGCCTCTCCGCAGTCGTTCGCCGAACGCGTGGCCGCCCTGACGCGGGCGCGCGCCATCGCGCCGGCCCCGGGAGGAAGCACGTATCCTGTTGTCGCTCGCCGGCCCGGGAGCCTGAAGCGCTTCTTGAAGGACCGCGCGTGACGACGGCGGTCGCGGTCGACACGTCGTGTCTGGTGGCGCTGGCCTTCGGCGAGCCTCAGGCCGCGCGCGTCCTGACCAGGCTGCGACGGTTCGACCACATGTTTGCGTCAGCGCTCGTCGAGGCCGAGTTGATGGCGGCGTTCCGGCGAGAGCGCGTGGACGCTGACATCGCGGACTTCACCAGGGATCTCGCGTTGGTCTCACCAGACCGGCCGTTGACCGCGGAGCTGCAACGGACGGCCGAAGCGGGATATCTGAGGGGCGCCGACATGTGGCACGTGGCGTGTGCGCTGTTTCTCTCCCCCGACCCGGCCGAGTTGACGTTTCTGACGCTCGACGACGATCAACGCACGGTGGCGCGCCGCCTCGGCTTCGGCGTCTGACGATGCCCGTGCAAACCGGAACGCGCCTCGGACCATACGAAATCATCTCCGCGCTCGGCGCTGGCGGCATGGGCGAGGTCTACCGCGCCCGCGACACGCGGCTCGACCGCACCGTCGCCATCAAGGTCCTGCCGCCGCATCTCGCGGACGATCAAACATTTCGTGAGCGGTTCGATCGCGAGGCGCGCGCCATCTCGTCGCTGAACCATCCGCACATCTGTACGCTGTACGACGTCGGACATCACGAAGGCACCGACTTTCTCGTGATGGAGTTTCTCGACGGCGAGTCGCTTGCGGACCGGATCGGGAAGGGCGCGGTGCCGCTGCCGCAGGCGCTGACGATCGCCATCGAGATTGCAGAGGCGCTCGACACCGCGCACCGCGCGGGCATCGTGCATCGCGATCTGAAGCCCGGCAACGTCATGTTGACCAAAGCCGGAGCGAAGCTGCTCGACTTCGGCCTCGCCAAGCCGGCGACGCCGGCCGTCGCGATGGGCGGCGCGTCGATGCTGCCGACGACGCCGGCCAACCTGACGGCGCAGGGGACGATCCTCGGCACGTTTCAGTACATGGCGCCGGAGCAGATCGAAGGGCAGGAGGCCGACGCGCGCACGGACATCTTCGCGTTCGGCGCGCTCGTCTACGAGCTGCTCACGGGGAAGAAGGCGTTCCAGGGCAAGAGCCACGCGAGCCTCGTCGGCGCGATCATGCACAGCGAGCCGGCGCCGGTTTCCGCCGTGCTGCCGCTCTCGCCTCCGGCGCTCGATCGTGTCGTGAAGAAGTGTCTCGCGAAGGATCCGGACGATCGCTGGCAGACGGCGCGCGATCTCCTCGACGAACTGCGCTGGATCGCGCGCGGGCCAAGCGCGGATGCCGCGGCCGCGTCAGTCGCGACGAAGACGACGACGAGCCTCGCGCGCATCATGGTGCCGACCGCCGTCGCGCTGCTCGCGGCAACAATGGGCGCTGGTGTCGCGTGGGTCGCGCGTGCGCCCGCCGGGCCGGAGACCATCACCTTCACTGTCGACACGCCGAACACTGGCGAGCCGGCGGCCATGGCACTTTCGCCCGATGGCCGGCAGCTCGCGTTCGTGGCGGCAGACAAAGACGGCCAGCAGAAGCTGTGGATTCGATCGCTCGCCTCCGCCACCGCGCGTGCGATGTCCGGAACCGAGCAGGCCTCCACGCCGTTCTGGTCGCCCGATTCACGCAAGATCGCGTTTTTCGGACAAGGCGTGCTCAAGCGCATCGACGTGGCCGGGGGTGCCCCTCAGCTGATTGCGAAGACCGCGACAACCACGGCCATGGGCGGGAGCTGGAACGATCGTGACGTCATTCTTTTTGCGCGCGCTGGTGCTGGAACAGGGATCCTCCGCGTCGACGCGGCTGGCGGCGAACCTCAACGCGTGACGACGCCTGGGGGCGACGAAAACCACGGCTGGCCGGCATTCTTGCCAGACGGCCGGCATTTCATCTATCTCAGCTCGGTCGCGGCCTGGGGAATAGGTGAACTCAGGTGGCGCGACCTCGATTCGAACGTCGAGCACGCCGTCCGGAAGGTTGCCTCAAAGGCCTTTTACTCGCTCACGGGCCACCTGCTGTTCCGTCTCGACGGTCCCATCGTCGCGCAGCCGTTCGACGGTTCACGCGGAAAGATCTCGGGAGATGCCATCCAGGTCGCGGGTAACACGTGGTACGGCGGCTACGGTCGAGCCGCGTTCGCGCTCTCGCCGAAGGGCGTACTGGCGCATCGCGGCGGCGAAGAGGGGGGCGCCGTGGCGCAGCTCTCGTGGGTCGATCGGCAGGGAAAGCTCCTGATCCAGGTCGGCCCGGCGGGGGACTACCGTAATCCGGTCGTCGACGCGGCAGGCGAACACGTCGCTGCGAATGTCAACAAGGCTGGCGAGGAAGACGTGTGGGTGTTCGACGTGAAGCGCGGCACGACATCGCGACTCACATTTGATCCGGCAATCGACAGCGATCCCGTCTTCTCGCCGGATGGCCGCTCCGTCGCGTTCTACTCAACACGGAATCCGCCCGGCATCTATCGCAAAGCCACCAACGGCGCCGGCGCCGACGCACTGGTCGCGCAGACCGGCTTTCAAACGTGGCCGCGGGACTGGTCGTCGGATGGTCGATTCCTGTTGTACATGAAAGTGGCCGACCTCTGGGTCGTGCCGATGGACGGCGATCGAAAGCCTTTCCCGTACCTGGCCACACCCGCGAGAGAGATCGACGGACACTTCTCGCCGGATTCGCATTGGGTCGCCTACGGGTCGGATGAAACCGGACGCTCCGAAGTGTTCGTACAGGACTTTCCAGCCAAGGGCGCCAAGTTCCAGGTGTCCACGGCGGGCGGCAGCGAGCCGCGCTGGCGTCGAGACGGACGCGAGCTGTTCTATCTCGGCGGCGACGGCTGGCTGATGTCGGTGAACGTCGACACCAAGCCGGAGTTCAAACTCGACGTGCCGAAGCCGGTGTTCCAAACGCGGCTCATGAATCTGCCTCTGGGCCCGCAACGCCGGTACGGCGTCAGCGCCGACGGCCAGCGGTTCCTGATGAACATCCCGACGGGCGGCGAGACGTTGTCGCCGATCACCGTGATCGTCAACTGGCAGTCGGTTCTTAAAGGGAAATAGGCGGGGCTGAAAGCCCCGCCTGCGAAACGGAAAACTGAGGCTACTTCTTGCCCAGCTCTTTGTATGCGGTTTCGATGTTGCCCTTGATGCCGCCGAAGAGGCCCGTGGTCGACGCCGTGACGCCCTTGGCGGCGAACCGCTCCGGCACTTTGTATTCCATCGTCGCCTGGTCGGACGTCTTGCCGGCTTTGATTTCCGTTTTCACCCACTCGACGAAGTCGTTGTTGTAGTCGGCGAAGGTCTTCAGATCGGCCATCGTCATGAGCTTGTTGGCGTGGCCGGTGATGATCGAGTCGACGCCCTGAATCCCCTTGAACGCCTTCTCGAGCGTCTTGCCGTACTCGACGGCGCTGCCGCCGTTGTTGCCGTCGATGAGCGGAGCGCCCAGGCCGGCGAACGCGTCGCCGGCGTGCAGCACGCGGTCCGCCTTGAAGAGGACCCACGCGTCGCCGTTCGTATGAGCGGCACCGAAGTAGTACAGCTCGATCAGTTCCTTGCCGCTCCCGATATCGAGCCTGTCCGTGAACGTGTGCTTCGGCAGGTACGACGCCTTGGCGCCCTTGAAGGCGTCCATCTTCTCCATGTTCGCCTTGGTATTGGCGTGGGCGACGATCTCGATCGACGGATGCCAGTACTCGTTGCTGCCGTTGTGATCGCCGTGGGTGTGCGTGTTGATGATCTCGACGACGGGCTTGTCCGTCACCGTCTTGACCTTGTCGAGGATCGCCTGGCCCCAGCCGGCGAGCTTGGTGTCGACCAGAACCACGCCGTTGGCAGTGATAAACGCGGCGGTGTTGCCGCCGCCGCCGGTAATCTCGTACAGGTCATCCTTGACCTTTTCGATCTGCGCCACATTCGGGCCCTGCGGTCCACGGCCGCGGCCGTCTCCGCGTCCGCGCCCGTCGCCGCGTCCCTGTGGCGCCTGGAACCCCGCAGCCGCGAGCGACAACCCGCCGATGGCAATCAGTCCGCCGAGCAATACGATGCGTCTCATCAGACTCCCCCTGGAAAAAAGACCCGCTGCACGAACCAGTACGCGCCAGCGGCGATGACGACAATCGATCCGGCGAACGCGAGATGCCGGCGCGACCATTCGCTCTTCGCCCTGAGCATTGTAAACGCCGTCGCCACCAGGACGACGACGAAGAGCTGGCCGATTTCAACGCCTATATTAAAGGAGAACAGCGACCAGCCGAGCGCCCGGCGGGGCAGGTCCATTTCGCGCAGGACGTTGGCGAAGCCGAAGCCGTGGATGAACCCGAAGGTGAACGCGATCCACCCGCGGACGTCGCGCCCGCCCTTGGCCAGGATGTTGTCGGCGCCGACGTAGACGATGCTCAGCGCGATCGCCGGCTCGATGAGCCGCGCCGGCGGCGTCACGATGTTCAGCGCGGCCAGCGACAGCGTGATGCTGTGCGCGACCGTGAACGACGTGACGACGATGAGCAACTGGCGGATGGAGCCGCCGAGCAGCAGCAGGCCGACCAGGAAGAGCAGATGGTCGGGACCGATCAGGATGTGCTGAGTGCCTGCCGGAATGAACTTTCTGATCACCGCGAACACGCCTTGCCGCGTGCCGGCGAAGTAGTCCAGGTGCGGATGCTTGCCGTCGAGGATCATCTGCGACGTCAGCGTCTCGCCCTCATAGAGGTTCACGAACGTCTGATGCATCGGGTCGTACGGGAACATGACCGTCGTGACGGCAATCGTGCCGGGCGCGGACGGCACCGCGTAACGCAGGTGGAACCGCAGCGACTGCCGATCGCGCAGGATCTCGGTGGCACCCCACTCCGGCGTGAGCACGCGCCCGTCCACGGCGAGTTCGAGCCGGGGCGCGAGCATGAGCTGCATCGCCTTCTGCCGCTGCTCGACGAGCGTGGGATCGAGCAACTGCTCGACCGGCGAGATCGTCAGGTCGTGCGCGAGGTCGAAGATGTGCGCGACGAGCGACACCTCGACGGCCGACGGCTGCAGCTGGACGTCGAGGTAGCTGAACGGCACCGGATGGGCGAATGCCGGGCTCGCAATCGCCAAAGCCGCAATCACCAGAGCACCAAGTCGCCGAATCACCAAATCAACTCCGCGCACGGGGAGCAATGGTAACGTAAGCCACGATGATTTCACGCCGGACAATGCTTCTCGCTCCGCTCGGAACGCTGGCGGTCTCAGGCGTCCGGGCGGCAGCGGCGA
>Ga0315281_10014278_pt1 | contig 10716 bp, 14 predicted proteins | sample YL17G07_0_MG_FD_204540 | JGI IMG/M metagenome (GOLD analysis project Ga0315281, IMG submission 204540) | Sediment microbial communities from Yellowstone Lake, YNP, Wyoming, USA - YL17G07_0 | ecosystem: Environmental > Aquatic > Freshwater > Lake > Sediment | place: USA: Wyoming | collected... | reverse complement strand
GAACTACGTCGATATCTGAAAGGAGTAGAACGAAGTTGATTTCGTCACTGACAGTCAGATAAGATCGAGCCACCTGCAAATCTGGGGTTCGTCGGGAAGCGCCGGGGGTGGGATTTGAACCCACGAGCTTCCACTTCGCTTCGCTCCGTTCCGGTTTCTTTCGGAAAGCCCTGAAGACCATCGGCTTCCAACGAATCCTCTTCCCGAATATCCCGTCTCCCATCTACATCCGGCATACAATAATTCCCTCTGCGTCCAAACATAGTGTGTTCAAACCTATAGGGCATGAGGGTTCAGACAAACATCAGGGCAGACGGGGATTGAGGCGGATGGGATAATCCCCGTGCCACCCATTTTGTGGTGCCGCTAGTCTTCAAACAGCGTGGAGCCGGAACGGCTGTTTCTGGTCGGGTTTCTGCGGGTCACTATTCTTCGGAGAAACAGTCGTTGTCTATTCTCTTGCTCTCTTGATTGTGTGTCTCCGTTGGCGTACGAGCACGATCGCGGTGATTGCTGCGATCGCTAAGGCCCCGACCAGATACGTCCCACTTACTTCTAGCCACGTCTTCTGACTCGGGGGAGCGGCGGTTGCAGATGTTGTCTCACTGGTCACTGTGATGATCGGTTGCGTCGTGGTTGATACCGGAGTTGACGTGAGTCTTGTGTATGACACTGCAACCGAAGTTGCGGTCTCGGTAGCTGTTGTTTGAGCTGTCTGTGCCCTCTCAACTCTGTACGTATAGTAACTGTCATACTTGCGAGCTTCGCCCCAGAACCACCATACGTACTGTTGGAATACCCAGAGATTCTTCACACCACGTACCGGCGGGACCAGCTGTATTCCAAATCCCTTCGAGCTTATGAGGAAAGGATCATGCGTATGGCCGAAGTAGGCATCTGGCTTGCCGCTGCCTCTTCCTATGCTCGCGTCAGCTGGTATCCAGCCATAGTTAGGTAGATAGAACTCGGCGTACACGTGGCAACCATAGGCGCCCGGATCGGTTGGGGAACCCTTACTGCTGTATGTCCGTGGGAATGGGGGTTCAAAGAACAATCCTGAGACGGCTCTGCATGGTATCCCCTGCGAAATTGCCATCGCACAGAATAGAGCAGTGTACATACCGCAATCGCCAGCCCTCTTCTGATACGTTTCGAGTGCCCCCCAAGGCGCCGGAAACTCGTATCGTATATTCGCGACAACCCAATTGTAGATCAATTTCGCCTTGAGGTATGGGTTGGTCTCCGTTCCGACGATGTCTGAGGCTGCCTTCTTTATCGTTGGGTAATCAGATTCTACGTGGTCAGCGGGTCGCTGCTTGGAATATTCCACGTATGTTGGGTCGCTCGCATTGTACGCGCCTACTCTGGCCGGGTCAACTTGAATGTGTGTCTCATAGAATGTGAATGTGTACTGAATTGTGAACTCTCGAGATTGATTGCTCGGAATACCGCTGGGCAAGAGGAAGTACGCCATCTTGTTGCCATAATCTGGGTCTTCGGTGATCGAATTTGGTTGTGGATAAAATGATTCAATCTGAACTGATTTCTGAGAATCCCACTCGCGTGGAACGGGTAGGTACACGACGACTCTGTCCATCTCTGAGTTCACGTTCTTGAGGGTCGCCGTGTATCTGATCCTGAAAGGGGTCCCATCAACATCCGCGGCAACACTGCTGGTGCCCGCAAACACACTCAAGATCAGCGGAGACATCATGAGAGCTAGCAGAAGAAGCGCGATCCTCCTCATTTGAGCTTCAAATACAATCTTACTTTGGCTGATGTCTATAGCTCTTGTGAGAATGAGGACTGTGTGTTGTGAAGTCTGAGTCTGTAGATTGCGGTGGAACATTTCCCATCCTCTAATGGAGTTGAGCTGTGAGCATCAGGGAAGCGGCCAGAGAGGCTCATGAAACGAAGTGGAGTGAGGGTGGGCCGCGCCAGTTCAAGTGCAACGGCGAAGCAACACCGGTGAGAAGTGGCTAGAAACGCATCAAATCATAGTGAAGACGTAAGATTCTGAGACCCAACTGTAGAAAAACGGGGCATAAGAGGCCCCTAACGTCCCTATCAGTTCACAACATAGGGTACTATCCCCTTTTTCGATGAGGGTTCAGTCCGGTGCACGCGTCCATGATGGTAGGAGTCAGAGTGAGCGGATGAGCGGGTGGGTCCTCTGGAACCAAAAAGGAACCCAGTGGGTTAATCAAAAAGCGCCGGGGGTGGGATTTGAACCCACGAGGCCCGAAGACCATCGGCTTAGCAAGCCGACGCCTTACCTGGATGCCCAACACGTTCCCCACGCGTTTCTAGGCAACCCCGGCATCCAAGGAAATGTGAGCAGTCACGGAGACTGATAACATTTCCGAAAGGTGTGATGTCAGTATTCCTTGCTTCCGGGCAGAGACTAGAGTTCCGATGCAGGCTGATTCTTGATCAGCGATCAGCAACCTACGAGAGGGTGTACTAAGAGAAACAGGGGGATCTTTCAAGCCGCACTTGGCCTCGCGTGTCGCTGGGTTTCTGATTGTTTCAACGAGTCCAAGATCTCGGGGAAGTCATCTGGCTGACGAGTTGCTTGTTTGCGTCGTGGTAGGCCTTGGCAAGTTGACGGGATACGTCGTGGTCGAGGCCGCTTTGGATGAGTTGTTCCTCGAAGACACCAGTCATGTGGCGTAGGTTATTTCTGATACTGATTGGAAGCCAAAGGAGGCTTGGAAGTATTCTCAGGACGTAGTATCCTGACCGTGCTATGGCTGTGGCGGAGACCATGTTTCATTTCCCTCCTTGAAGTGCATGCTTTGGGCTGCTAGTCTTTCTCGAGTTCGCGCTTGATCTTCTCCTTCACGGCCTTGCTGACATCTTCGTCATGTTCGGATTCTCGTGCGGCTTTGATCACGTCACCGATCTTGGTGAAGACGCTCACGTATTCCTGCGTCATACGTAGGGCAACGTCGTCCGGGAATCCGCCCGCCTTTAGCTCTTTGTAGTATGTTGCCGCTGCCTTCGCCATGTTCCGCGCCGCGTCTTCGGAGAATACTGCGCCGACGAGTCCTTTGATGAGTCCTGGAACCTTGTCTGAAACGACAGATAGGATCTCAGCGACTTCCTCGGGGCTGTCGTGCCTATGCTTCTTTTCATCGTCCATTATTCATTCACCTCGCCTTTCTGATGGTATTGATATCGAGTCTGGTCACTAGGGATAGGTATTCTGTGCAAAAGTGACCAGTTAGCCGGGGTCCGACTGGTCACTCTGCGAGCTTGTAGACCGTACCCTTACCTTTCTCCACCTGAACGATCCCTTCATCGATCAACCTACGTAGCCTGGATCTCACTATCCTGCGTGAGGCGTGTCCTCTTGCTTCTCGTAGGGCTCGCTCGATCTGGGAGGTGTTCTGAGGGCCCTCCAGTGCGAGCGTCTGGATGATCAGGCGAGAAAGCTCATCCTTTTCGACCGAGCGTTGGTGAAGGTACTTCCTTGCTGCCGACAAGCGTTCAAGCGCGGCGATCGGTTCCTTCACGAGCAGCACTCCGGCGCGTAAGTTGCTGACGGTGGACGCCAGTTCTGGGTGTTCGAGAGAATCCGAGAGAATCCTCTCGATCGTCTCTAGCCTACTCATAATCGTGCCGAGCTTACGATCAAGGTCCTTGATCTTCGCATCTGAAGCTTTGGGCAACACGATCACGAAACAAAGACTCGTCTACACGATGCTTGAGCTAGGCTTCCTGTTCTATACGATAGCTCGTCGTCACTTTCACGTCTGGACGGAAGATTCCTCTCACTGAGCAGTATTTCTGTTCTGACAGCTCGATTGCTCTCTTGACGGCTGATTCTCTCAGGTCTCGCCCACGTACAACGTACTCGATTTGAACGGCTTCATAGTACATGGGATCCTTCTTTCTCCTAGTTCCTGTAACCTTCATCTCAAGTCCGGTTACTTCTTGGCGTTGGCGTTTCAGGATCCAGATGATGTCCATGCCCGTACATCCACCGAGTCCGACGAGTACGAGTTTGGCTGGCCGGAACCCGTGTCCCTCGCCTCCGCCTTCCGGATCCGTGTCCATCGTAAGTGAGTCGCCTTCCTCTGTTGTGGCGGTGAAACGCATGCTACCCTCCCACTTCACATTCACCAATACGCTCGTTCTCCTGAATACTCAAGATGAGCTCGCATTCGTCAATACAAATCCTTGCATTCGTCAACTTCTACGCGGCACATCGGGTACCCGTTAGTTCACCCACAGAGGATTTATCCACAGAATAGTCTCAGTACCATGGGTCAGAAGGAGGTCCTGACGGGTTTGTTCGAGTATGGCGGCGTGAAGATCAGTTGGCTCGGCCACGATGGTTTCAAGATCAAGAACGCAAAGACGGTGTACGTGGACCCGTACGAGATCAAAAGCGGGGAGAAGGCAGACATACTCCTGATCAGCCACAATCACGAGGACCATTGCAGCCCCGAAGATGTCAAGAAGATAGTCTCCGAGAAGACAACGATCATCACAACATCCGAATCGAAGCGCAAACTCTCGAAGATGAAAGCTAAGGAGATACTCGTGGCGAAGCCAGGCCAGAAGTTGCTCATTGATGATGTGTCAATCGAGACAGTTCCCGCGTACAACGTAAACAAGTTCCGGTCTCCCGGTCACCCCTTCCATCCTAAAGAGAACGAAATGCTCGGCTTCATCGTAACAATGAACGGAGTCAGGATCTATCATGCAGGAGATACTGACTTGATTCCAGAGATGGAACGCTTCAACGTTGACGTTGCCTGCCTGCCCGTCAGCGGAACTTACGTGATGACTGCAGAGGAAGCCGTGGAGTCGACTAGACACATCAAGTTGAAGGTCGCCATTCCAATGCATTACGGGTCGATTGTCGGCGATGAACGTGATGCTGAGAGATTCAAGACGCTAGCATCATGTGAAGTCCGCGTACTATCGAAAGAGTAACTTCAACAGCTACACGGACGATCGGCCTGTTTTGGTGCTCTACAGTCTGCGCCTTATGCTGCGGACGCTTCGCTTGGCACGTTGCTTCGTCTTTCGGTACGCCCTTTTTGCTTTGCCGCGTAGGGTCTTAGGCTGTCTTTGATGTTTGCGTGAGCTGCGTCTTCGACCAGCACGCTTTTTTCGTCTTGGCATGAGTTCAGTATTACCATCTTGGAAATCAAAAGCCTTGCGGAATGTCGGTTTTTCTTGCCGGATATTGATGAATGATGGTCTGTTCAGCGTAGATTTCTTACGAATGCTCGCACCGAGTGTTCTAGCCCGATTTGATCAACCGGAATCTCCACCAGCTCTCCTCTCAAGCTTGCAGTGAATACATCGCGGACTCCTTTCACGACTAGGTCGAGTCTAGTGATCTTCTCTTGGAGTGCTGTGTTTGCTGAAGGTAGCGTCTTGAAGATGTTCGGCGCGACAAGTTTAGCGCACGCGAACATTGCCCATGCGAGGTCTCTTATCTCCCATTGTGCGTCGCTCGCACATCGCAGCGCAAGAACATGCAACAATTGTCTCGGATTCATCGACGTGACAATATTGGTCACCGCGGCGTTAGGTCGCACGTACCTTGCGTCTTCAGCCTTGACTCCGATCTTGAGGAGGCCTTCTTCCATCTGCGATGCCGCGTCCATCATGTCCTCAAAACTCATCTCCAATTTCACGTCGCGGATACTCACCGGAATTTTGGTGTCGTCACGTATTGCGGGTGGTCTGATGTGGCCGCGACTGCGCGTTATCTTCACGTATCTTTGACTCTGTTGAGAGAAGGAGGCGAGTCTGTGGCGGACCAGTTGGTGCGTGCAAGCTCGAGAAACATGTTCCAAGTCGAAAGTCAGTAAGCCATGCTCAAGAATGTCGAGGTGTTCGAGTTCAAGCGCCTTCTGCAGCAACGTTCCGATTCTTTGGTCATTGAGAGGTCTTTCGTCCTCAAGAGCATGATTCTTCTCATCTGAGTACAGGTAGAGATCGTGGCTGGTGTGAGGCGAGTAGCATGAACGCATGGCCGCCGCGCACACGCGCTCCACATCGGGATCATATGAGAAGAGAACAACCTTCGACTCCATAGTCAACTCACCACAAGAACTCCGGGGAATGAGACTTGATGGTGGGGCTCTTTAGTCTCTTCGGTCTCACGCAATCATCCGTCATGGGAATAAGCCTAAATGAGTGTTCGCCTCATGCAGGCGCCTCAAACAGGGAGCAACGCAACTATTGTCTTGGACAGATGAGCGCGCGAAAGTTCTCGCGGATCTGAAGAAACTCGAACCAGCTGATCGTCTCTCGCTGTACGCGAGTCTCATTAGGCTGAACTCCGCTCTTTTTGAGAGCGTCCGCGGTTGGGACGCCTGGCTAAGGAATCCCCCATTCATGGACACCTTCTCACAGGAAGAACTCAATGAGATATTCACGAGTTTCAAAGATGTTACAACGAAATTCTTGGAAGAAGACATCAAGTGGACCGGAAAGAAGGAACAGAGTCCTCTGAAAATTAGCAAGACCGAAAAGGGCGAAGGCGAGAGACGCTACGCCTAGTCTCAGATAGGAGCAGGGGATCATGAGCTGTGCACCGTTCGTGCAAACGCCAGTTGAAGTCGCGAAGAAGATGATTCAGCTGGCGGATCTGAAGTCAGGCCAAACCTTATTCGATCTCGGTGCCGGGGACGGCAGATTGGTGATTCTAACTGCCCAAGAGACAGAGGCTTCTGCGGTCGGAGTGGAAATGAGAGATGATCTCATTGAGAGGGCACGCTCGGAAATCAAGAAGCTGAGCCTTGAGAATAGAGTCAGGATGATTCACGATGACTTCTTCAATGTGGATCTGGGCGAGGCCGATGCGGTGACTCTTTACCTGACCACAAGCGGCAACGAGCGTCTTCGTCCAAAACTGGAACGTGAGCTCAAGAAAGGTGCGAAGGTCATCTCGCATGATTTCAAGGTAGGCAACTGGAAGCCATCAGTTGTCTACAACGAACTGCTCGGGCACACGATCTATTCGTATGAAGTCGGAGGACAACTCTAGACGGATCTGACCTCAGGCGAGCGCGTGAACTCTCTTATGCGGCCCCGCCTGAGTTCCGAGCGAACCTGCTGAGAACAAGGCTAGGCGACGAGTTTGAATACAAGTATTCGTGTCCCCGTGGGCTTGATAGCTTTCTCCGGCGTTCTGTGGGGGACGTCTTTCGTCGCTATGAAAGTGGGCTTGGAATACGTTGACCCCTATTCGTTTGCCTTTCTGAGACTGGTGACGGCCTCCGTTTTCTCGGCCGCCCTCGTGTTCGTCAGAGAACGCCCCAAATTGAATGTGCTTCGCGACTGGAGAATCTGGGTTCTCGGTATTCTGAACGCCGGAGGTTTCATACTTCAGTATGTGGGAATATCGTATACAACTGCGAACAGGACGGCTTTGATCACTAATTCAAACGTGGCCTTCACGGCATTCCTGAGCTGGAGTTTGTATCACGAGCCGATGGGTTTCGGTAACTTGCTTGCCCTCCCATTATCCGTCTTGGGCCTGTTCCTTCTCGTGACTGGCGGAGACCTCAGCACCCTGTCAGGCGGACAGGTGATGGGCGATCTTCTAGTCCTACTAGCCGGTCTCGTCTGGTCCTTCTTCCTTGTGCTGAACAAGGACATGGTTTCGAGAAGGAACACAAACGTCTCACAGATGGTTGCGTGGGTGATGCTAGTCACCACGATAGGGATCGCTCCGGTCGCTTTCCTTTTGGGGGATGTGACGAGTGTCGCCGTTCCATTGGAGGGATGGGTAGCTGTTGCCTACACGGCAGTTCTCTGCACGGTCGTACCTTACTGGCTGTTCACAAGAGCACAAAGGTATGTGGGCGCAACCCTGTCGGCGCTGGTTCTGTTGATCGAGGTCGTCGTGGCCATCATCTCCTCAGCCCTGATTCTCGGTGAACAGTTCGCAATTGGTAGCGGTCTCGGAGCCGTACTTGTCTGCGCATCCATCGTGCTCGCATCCAGAGGTTCCAGCTCGAGGTAGGATCTCGCAAATCTCAATACGAAACACGACACTTCTTCACCAGAGGCGACGCATATGGGCATCCGTCGGAAAGAACTTGCCAAGATGATTGATTACACGTTGCTGAATCCTTCAGCAACCCGAGATCAAGTGGAAAGGCTCTGCGACGAAGCAAGGAGCTACGAGGTCTATGCGGTATGCGTCAACTCGACTTGGGTCTCACTCGCAGTCAATGCATTGCGGGGTACAGATGTCAAGGTCTGCTCGACGGTGGGCTTTCCTCTTGGTACCTCCTTACCAGCGGTTAAGGCATTTGAGGCCCAAACTGTCCTGAGCCTCGGGGCTGCCGAGGTGGACATGGTCATGAATATTGGTGCATTGAAGTCCCGAGACTTGGCGGCGGTTCGAGAGGATATTGAGCGAGTCGTGAAGGCATGCAAGCAGGCTCCGGTCAAGGTCATCATAGAGACAGGGTACTTGAGCGACGAAGAGAAAGTCCAGGCATGCAAACTCGCTCAAGAGGCAGGCGCGGCTTTCGTGAAGACATCGACTGGTTTCGGCTCAGGCGGCGCCACCGTGACCGATGTCATGTTGATGCGGAGGACCGTTGGAGAAGGGTTCGGGGTCAAGGCTGCAGGAGGAATCCGAACTTACAAGGACTGTGTTGCGATGATCGAGGCCGGCGCGAATAGAATTGGAACCAGCAACGCAATTCAGATTCTCAAAGAATGCCCGGTCTAGGTTTTCTCAGTCTCTCTTAGGGTTGTTTCTTGATCAAATCTGTTGTTGGCTAAGGCGATTATCACCTTTATTTCGCATCCGTGGCACTCACAAAACCGCATTATCAGGCGAAACGTCGAACTCGAAATAGACGACGAAAGTTGTCGCGCAAAATCTTTCCTCAACGTTCAATTAACACACAAACATAATGAGTCGCTATGCTAGAGGTCACGATGCCACGATTGGATGAGTCTATGGGCACAGGGAAACTCATCGAGTGGCTGAGAAAGGAAGGCGATCATGTTAGAGAAGGTGAACCGATCGCCGTGGTTGAGGGAGAAAAAACAACGTTCGAGATTGAGGCTCCTGCGTCCGGCCTCATTCGCAAGACACTTCATCCAGCAGGCTCAGAGGTTCCAGTTGACGAGCCCATCGCGTTAATCGACACTGGCACGAATGACCAACACGAATCCGCGAAGGGCCATGCGTAGTATTCAAGGTCGAACCATGTCATGTCTGCAAGCATGTCGGACGACTTGAATCTGGCCAAGAGAACACTCCGTGAAGAAGAATTGTCTCTCGTTGTCGCAAAGAATGGCAGGATTCTCTTCAGGAGCAAGTCGCACGGCGTCAGCGATCTGCTCGCAATGATTAGTGATATCGGTGGACTAGCCGAGGGCGCTTCACTTGCCGACAGCATCGTAGGCAGAGCTGCGGCGCTGCTCTGCGTCTACTCTAAGATAATCGCCGTCTACGGTGTGAACATGAGCGAAGGCGCGCTGTCCGTCTTCAAGGCAAATGACATCAAGTGCGAATATGGGACCTTGGTTGCAAGGATACTGAATCGCGAGAAGAATGACATCTGTCCCTTCGACAAGGCCATCCTGGGAACAGACGACCCAAGCATCGCATTGGATAAGTTGAAATCTCTCAGGTTCTGATCCTCTAGCAGTTAGGATGGAGTGAAGAATGATGAATACGACTAATCATCTCGTAGTATCGATCCTTGGCGGAGAAATCATAACCCTGTTGACGGGACTATTCTCGAACACGCCACAAATGCTGGTGGGTGCGGAACACTATGGCTTTCCGCTCGCTTGGCTCATTCGGATGATAGTAGCCCCGGAATACAACCCCTGGAGAATCGAATTCGTCAACTTCCTAGCTGATGTGGTCGTCTGGTCCGTGATTCTCCTCGTGATCGTCTTCATCGTGGAGAAGGTAAGGAAACCAGCTAGCAAGTGACAACATCCGGACCTTGAGCATAGACTGCTGAAGGACCTTTCCGGACCCGGTTGTGCATCCTCACCGTACTGGGAAGTGGGTTACGTCACGTTCTGTGGAAAGCGATATCCGAGCGAGTCGCGATTATCAGAGTGGACAGGTGGGCAGCATGAGTAGTCTAGAAGCGAATCCAAGCGCGGTGAAGTGGTGGGGTTGGGGTCTTGAGTCGAAAACTTATCCGCTCGATGACAAACCGCAATTCTGGCCTTATCTTCTCGAAACTCTGAAGCTCGCCAAACTGAACGAATGTTCACGCGTTACGATCGAAGAAGTCAGACTTCCACCACGTCGACTTAATGACAGGACCCTGGCGAGGCTGAAACAGGCCGTCGGCGCAGACGTTTCATCAGAGAAGCATGACCGGCTTACGCACAGCCTCGGGAAATCATACCTCGACCTCCTCAATCTACGTCGGGGTATAATCCGAAATCCGCCCGACGCTGTAGTCTATCCAAAAGATGAACGCAATGTAGCGAAGCTGCTTAGATTTGCTCGTGCAAACCGAATCTCAATCGTCCCATTCGCAGGCGGAAGCAGCGTCGTCGGGGGAGTCGAACCGATCAAGCTGAGAGGAAGGAAGGGCGCAGTCACCGTTGATTTACGACGTATGAAGAGTGTGCTTGACGTGGACGCGTTTTCGCTCACCGCGACCGTCGAAGTAGGCATATCTGGGCCTGAGTTGGAGGACGAACTGAACAAGAGGGGCTTCACGCTAGGTCATTTTCCTCAATCAT
>Ga0315281_10014277_pt1 | contig 10717 bp, 7 predicted proteins | sample YL17G07_0_MG_FD_204540 | JGI IMG/M metagenome (GOLD analysis project Ga0315281, IMG submission 204540) | Sediment microbial communities from Yellowstone Lake, YNP, Wyoming, USA - YL17G07_0 | ecosystem: Environmental > Aquatic > Freshwater > Lake > Sediment | place: USA: Wyoming | collected... | reverse complement strand
CCCTCTCTCACCCTCACTGGTCAGGTCGATATCGCCATGGGTCCGGACGGGAAACTGCTGGTGCTGGTCGACGAAGCCACGGCCAGCCAGCCGAGCGACGGTCTCGTCGAGCACGCGTTCCGGTTACAGGGCGCCGAACCGCTCGCCTATTCGGGACACGCGACCGTCACCTACACCAGGGGGCGCCTCACGGTTCAGATGAGCGAAACCAGCGGCTGGGTCTTCAGCGTCGCCGGGCGGGCGCTGCCAGCCCCGGACGCCGGTCTCACCGCATATAGCGTCGACGGCATGGCGCATTCCTGGGGCGAGGCGGTCCACACGTCGCCCGCCACACTGTTCTCGACGTTCTCGGCCGGCAGCTGCTCGAAGACGACTACCAGTTCCGTGAGCGCCGGGGCGATGCTTGCGTCCGAAGGCGACCCGGCATGCAAGAACTGCCAGGCGGGCGGACCGGGCGCGTCGGGCTGCTCCATCGACTGCGACGGCGGATCGAGCTGTGATGCAGACTGCGGCTCGGACTCATTCGCCTGCTGCAGCTGCCCCATGTCGTGCGGCTGCTGCAGCAACAAGGAAATCGGCGGGGCCCATCACTAAGATTCGCGTGGCGTTCCACTTCACGCCGGAGGCTGTCATGACTGAACCCTCGGTCGAGATTCTGCTCGTGCAGCGCGACCAGCTACAGATCCAACTGACGCTGGACCTCGTTCAGAGCAACCGTCTCGCGAACCGGATTCACGTCGTGCGCGACGGCGCTGAAGCGCTCGAATTCCTGTTCCGTTCCGGCCCCTACGCGAACCGGCAGCCGGTCGATCCGCGCCTGGTCCTGTTCCACCTGCGCCTGGCCGAGAGCGCCGACATCGAGATTCTCACGCAGATCAGGCGCGATCCGCGCACCTCGGGGATTCCCGTCACCATTCTCGCCTCGTCGGGCGACGACCGGCTCGCGGCGATGAGCGAGCTGCGCGAGTACGACCTGCAGTTGCCCGTGGTCGTGATCGCGCGCCCGACGCCGCAGGAAACGGTGCGCGCGCTTTCGAGCGTTGCCGGGGCGTCTCCGCTCGAAGATGGGCGCCAGGAGGAGGTCGTCTCCGTGGTGGGCGGCGCGGACGACGTGCCGCCCCCCTCCGAGGTAAAACGCGGTACCGCGCCCCCCTCCTTCGCGGCGCTGTGCCTGGAACGCGATCTGGAAACGCTCGTCCGGCTCACGCGCGGTGCCGCGCACGAGTTCAACAATCTCTTCTCGGTGATGGTCGCCAACACGGAACTTCTCCTGAAAGACCTGGATCTGGACGACCCGCGCCGGGCCGGCGCCGAGGAGATCTTCAAATCCATCGGGCGGGCCAGCCGGCTCACGCGCGAACTTCTCACGTTCTCTCCGACCGGCGGGCAGGCGCCGGCGTCCGAACCGCCCGTGCGGCCGGTCCCCCGCCCGCTGAAACGCGCGACCCGCGCGGACGTCGCCTGACGGCACTCTCGCGCCGGGCGCGCACCTTCCGTCGTGAGCGCCCGGCGATGGACTCGTAGCTATCGACTGTCGACTGGAACGGCGCGGGTCACGCGGCAGGTCCGTGGATGTTCGTGTGTAACGAGCGGCGCGCGTGGCGATCTTCTGCCCTGGAAGCGATGATCTGCCCCAGCGCGAGCAGCACGCGCGGATCGAACTGGAGCCCCGCGCTCAGCCGCATCTGCTCCACCGCAACCGCCGGCGCCATCGGCGTCCGGTACACCCGTATGTGCGTCAGGGCGTCGAACGCATCCGCGGCGGCGATGATGCGGCTGCCCAGTGGAATCGCCACATCCCGCAGCCCGCGCGGATACCCGGCGCCGTTCAGCCACTCGTGCGATGCCCGGATCAACACGGCTGCGCGACGCAGCCCGGGAATGGCGCCAACCAGCCGGACGCCGGCCGCGACGTGCAGGCGCACCGCCCGGCGCTCCTCGTCCGAGAGCGGTCCGGGCTTGCGGAGGATCTCCGCGTCGATGGCCAGCTTGCCGATGTCGTGGAGCAGCGCTGCCTCGGTGAGGGCGGCAAAGGCAGATACCGACATCGGGAACGCGCGGGCGATGTCGCGGGCCAGCCGACAGACGCGAAGGGCGTGACCCGCGCTGCCGACGTTGTGCGCCTCCGACGCGCGCAGCAGGCCGCAGATGAGCGACCCCTGCGAGACCCGTTCCTCGAAAAGCACCGCGATTCTGTGAATCCGTTGCGCGCGCGTGGCAGATACGCCGTGGAACGCCGGCGGCATCCCTGTTCGGTGAACGGGCGAGAAGGCAAACTCCGACAGCATCCCACTCCTGTGACGGCGCCTGCGGAACGGCGACAGGGTGTGCGCGGGCACGAACGCTGGATTCTAGCACGGTGCCGGCCCATCTGTATTACAATGCGAGTGCCCGACGCCCCCTCCGCTGCGCTTTCGACGGTCTGCGCAGCTTCGGCGGGGCCTCGCCGAGGTTCGCGACACGGGAAAGCGAGCGAAGGCGGGCTGATGGTCGTCGGAGGAATCATGCAGAGCGGCAACGTCGACCCTGGTCGCAGCGCGCGCGAGACGGGCGGCAAGACTCCCGAGGCGGACGCCGGGCAGACACGCAAGACGGTCGCATCCGGTGATCGACAACTGGCAACTCGCAAGGAATCGACACGACCGTGGGCCGTGCGCCGCCCCGATGGCCCGTCGTGGGTCGAAAAGGTCGAACAGTTCTAGAAGCGCGTCGGCGCAATGCGCGCGCGCTTCCAGTAAGCCGGCTTCGCCAGCCATCTGATCTTCCTGGTCCTGCCCGTTCCAGCTTCCCTGACACGTTCGAGGCGGCGAAGCCATCCAACGGTGAGGGGGTCCCGCTCGAAACCCCGGCCTGCTTGCCGGATTCGCGGATGCCGTACAGCAGGTCGGCCCCTACCGGCTCCCGCTCGATCGAACGCCGGACGCGCTGACCCGCAGTGTGCGGAAGGCGCACACCGAGATGTGCGCCGCGGCGCACGGCGTGACGTCCTCACCCGCTCACGCGCCGGATTTCGGCCGACTTTCTGCCGTTCCGCGGCCATACCCGCCGGTCTTTCTGCCCTGTCGCGCGCCCGGAACCGCTCTTGCAGCCCAGCCGGCAACACTGCCGATTCCCGGCACTGAGGGAAACAATGAATCCAGCTTCCGTGCTCCAGCACCTCCTGGCGACCGAGCAACGGCTGCCGTCGGATTGGATCTTGTGGGAACCGATTCGTGACGACGTCGAGGCGTACTTCGATCAATCGGGGTCGCCGTGGAGCATCGACGACGAGGTGCTCGGCACCCAGAGCCTCGCCATCAACTTCTTCTTCCCGCTCCGCAACGACCTGCACGGGCTTTCCCGCCTCGTCGGCCTGCTGTGCGGGCACAACCTCGTGGTTGGCGGGTTCGACTTGATCTGCCGTGGACGCGCCGCGATGAACGCTCCGCCCTTCGACGTCGCCGCCTACGCCCGCGACCTGGACGGCTCGTCGATGCTGCTGCTCATGACGTGCATGCCCGCGATCGGGCGTGAGACGGCCGTCGCTGCGGCCGCGCAACCCGGTGGTCGGCCGCGGTTCGAGGCGAAGCCCGACGAGCGCGCCCGCGACCTGCGCCTGGCGGCGCTCGGCCGGGCGCAGCGGCTCGTCGACGACCTCGAGCGGCAGCGCATCGTCGATCGCGCGGTGTTCGCCGTCATCTACGACAACCGCGACCTGTCGTTGGCCGAGGCATGCGGCGTCTGGCATCGAATGCGCGACCGCGACGGGCGCTTCCACGCGTGGTCGTACCAGCAGGTGCTGGCGCTCTCCGGCTCGATGCTGCCCGATATCCCCGGCTGGCGATCGTTTCTGCGCGATCGCTACGGCATAGTTGCCATCGGCGCGCGCAGTTCGTCCGCGCAAACGGCGGCGCCATCCGAATGCGAACGCCGGTCGGCATGACCGCCGAACGCGCGCGCCGGTCCCCGCGCGTCACGCAGTGAGGCATGCTCGATGCAAAGTGTCCCATCGGCCTATGAATCGCTCCTGCTGGAGCGCCGGACGCTCAGCCGTCACGACGTGGCGAACGCCCGGCGCTACGCAGAGAGCCACGGCATCGATCTGACCCAGGCCCTCGTTGCGCTTGGCCTCATCGGCGAGCCCGAGGCCTACGCCGTCCTTGCGCTCGCCACCGGTCTGCCTGTCGTCTCACTGGCGGAGGTCGAGCCGAGCGAACTGGCGCTCCGGCTGGTTCCCGAGCGCCTGGCGCGCCGCCACCTGGTGGTGCCGACGCACGTCGACAATCGCCATCTCACCTACGCGACGTTCCTGGCATTCGACATCGAAGCCGAGCGCGACCTGGCGTTCGCCTCCGGACGCCGGGCCGTCGCGCAACTCGCGCCGCGCTCCGCCGTGCTGGCTGCCCTCGATCGCTGGTACCCGAAGCTGCGGGAGCTCGAGCGGCTGGCAGGCCGCCTGCGCTCCGACGACGTGACTGTCGCGTCGTTCGACCTCGCCACGCCGGATGCATCCAGCGGCTCGCCGGTCATCGATTTCTGCAACCAGCTCATCGGCCGGGCGGTCGAAGTGGGCGCCAGCGACGTGCACATCGATTTCACGAGCGAGTCGGCCAACGTCCGCTATCGCGTTTGCGGCGTGCTCGAGCCGGTGGTGAGCGTGCCGTCGAACGCCGCCAACGCCGTGCGCAACCGGTTGAAGGTCATGGCGCGCGCCGACATCGCCGTGCGCTTGCGGCCGCAGGATGGTGCGTTCCGGCTGCGGGTCAACGACCGGCCAATCGACGTGCGTCTCTCGTCCTTGCCGACGGTGGACGGCGAGAAGATCGTCATGCGCGTGATCGACGGCCAGAGCACGCCGAAGCAGCTGACGGAGCTCGGCTACGACGATGAGACGCTCGCCCGCTTCGAGCGCGCCCTCGCGCGCCCGGACGGCCTGATCCTGGTGACGGGGCCGACCGGATCCGGCAAGACCACCGTGCTCTATGCGGCGCTCGATCACCTGCGCACGGCGGCCACCAATATCGTCAGCGTCGAAGAGCCGGTCGAGCGGACCGTGCGGGGCGTCTCGCAAATCCCCGTGAACGCGCGGGCGGGCAACGGCTTCGCCGCCATCCTGAAGTCGCTGCTGCGCCAGGATCCGAACATCCTCATGGTCGGCGAGGTGCGCGACGCCGAGGTGGCGCAGATAGTCGGCCAGGCGGCCTACACCGGGCACCTCGTCCTCAGCTCGCTGCACACCACCGATGCCGCCACCGCTGTCACGCGCTTGATGAACCTGGGGCTCGAGCCCTTCAAGATCGCCGAGAGTCTGCGGTGCATCGTCGCCCAGCGCCTGGTTCGCCGCCTCTGTCCCGAGTGCCGGCGCCTCCACGACGACATCGAGGCGCACCGGCTGGCACAGAAGCACCAGGTGCGGCTGATCCGGGCGTCGGCCGGACCGGGCTGCGGATTCTGCAAGCAGACCGGGTACGCGGGCCGCATCCCGATCGCCGAGATCCTGATGCCCTCCGACGCGTTGCGCGCGACGATCGCGCAGGGGGCGACGGCGCACGAGATCCGCGCCGCCATGCACGCCTCCGGCATCCCGACGATGCGCGACCACGCGATCGATCTCGTGGCCGCCGGCATCACCGCCATCGAAGAGGTCGAGCGCGTCCTGGCCAGCGACGACACCGAGCAGCCTGGCAGAGGCGCGCAGCGCCGCATCCTCGTCGTGGACGACGACCCGATGAGCAGGATGCTCGTGAAGCTCCTCCTCGAACGCGAACGCTACGACGTGCTCGAGGCCTCCAACGGCCGCGACGGCGTCGAGATTGCCGCGCGCGAGCGCCCGGACATCGTCCTGCTCGACCTGAACATGCCCGAGATGGACGGGTACCAGGCCATCGCCCGGCTGCGCCATGAGCTTGCGCTCACCGGCCTGCCGATCGTCGTCCTCACCGCGGAGGACGGCCCCGGCACCGAACGCCGGGTCCTGGAACTCGGCGCCGACGATTACATTGTCAAGCCCTTCGATGCCGACGTCTTGATCGCGCGCGTGCAAGCCGTCTTCCGCCGGTTCGGCGCGATGGCAGCGCCAGCGGCGGCATGAGACATCCATGAAGCCGAAGAGTGTTCCCGTCGCGGCGATTCTGCTGAGCATTCTCATGCTGGAAGGCACCTCGACGGGCCAGACCGCCTCGCAGCGCGGCGCACCGAAGGCGATTACCCAGTACAACCAGCGGAACTGGGCGGCCGAGGCTGGTCTGCCCCAGAACAGCGCCCAGGCGATCGTGCAGACACGCGACAGCTACCTCTGGATCGGCACGCAGGAGGGGCTCGTCAGGTTCGACGGCGTCCGCTTCGTCGTGTTCGACAGGTCGAACACGCCGGCCATGAAGGGCAACATGATCTGGGCGCTCGCCGAAACCCGGGACGGCAGCTTGTGGATCGGCACCAAAGTGGCCTCCTTCGACTCCGGAACGGCAGCTTCAGCACGTACGGCAAGGCCGACGGCCTCGCCGAAGAGAGCGTCGTCTCGCTTTTCGAGGATCGTGACGGCGTGCTGTGGATCGGCATGTTCAGTTCCGGCGCCATGGCGTACAGGAACGGCAGGTTTGTCCCGTTTCCCGGCCGGGTCGCGCTCGACCGGGGCCGGGTGGCCTCGATCTCCCAGAGCCGGGATGGCAGCCTGTGGTTCTGCACCGACCAGGGCCTGTATCGCCTGCTGGCGGAAACCCTGGTCCGGTACACCACCGCGGACGGGCTGTCGAGCAACCGGGTGAACGCCGCGGTCGAAGATGCCGGCGGCAGCCTGTGGGCCGGGACCGCCAACGGCCTCGATCGGATGGAGGGCGGGCGTTTCGTCCGGTTTCGGAGTCCCGCCGGCGCGATTGACACGGCCGTACGCGCGATATTCAGCGCATCTGACGCCAGCCTCTGGATCGGCACCGAGACGGCGGGTATCGCCAGGATCACCGGTGGGCGGCTGGCGCGATACGGAAGCCAGGACGGCTTGCCTGGAGATCAGGTCTGGAGTTTCTGTGAGGATCGCGAAGGCAACCTGTGGGTCGGCATGTTCGACGCGGGCCTCGTCTGTTTCACCGACGGGGCATTCGTGGGCTACACCCAAAGCGAGGGCCTGATAGCCAACCAGGTTCGCGCGGTCTACGAGACCCGAGACGGCGGCCTCTGGATTGGCACCAACGCCGGCCTTTCGCGGCTCACGAACGGCGTCTTCACGAACTACACGACAAAGGAAGGCCTGAACAACAACGTCGTCCGCGCGCTTGCGGAGGACAGGCGGGGGGATCTCTGGGTGGGCACCGATGGCGGATTGTGCCGGCTGTCGAAGGGGCGGTTCAGCAACTATCCCGAAGTCGCCGACAGCGTGCGGGCCCTGTATGTGGACAGCGACGACCGGCTCTGGATCGGCATGGCGGGGCGCGGGGTTGCCCGACTCGACAACGGCCGGTTCGTGCACCTGGGCGCAGAGACGGGAATCGCGAGCAACGCCGCCCGAGTCGTGCTGCGCACTCGCGACGGCGCGTATTGGGTGGGCGGCAACCGCGGCCTGACGCGGCTCGCTCCGGGATCGGTGCGCACCTACACGTCGCGCGATGGTCTCGCCGCCGACTTCGTTCTCAGTCTCTACGAAGACCGCGACGGCGTGCTCTGGATCGGCACGTTCGGCGGCGGCGTGAGCCGGCTGAAGAACGGCCGCATCGCTTCGTGCACGACCCGCAACGGCCTGTTCAACGACGTCGCGTACGCGGTCATGGAAGATGATGCCGGCAACCTCTGGATGACGTCGAACAAGGGGGCGTACCGGGTCTCGAAGCGCGAGCTCGACGAGTTCTTCGACGGCAAGCGGCAACTGGTGACCTCGACCTCATACGGCGTAACGGACGGGATGAAGAGCGCCGAGTGCAATTCGGGATCGCCGGCTGCGATGAAGTCCAGGGACGGCCGGCTCTGGTTCGCCACTCTCAAGGGCGTCGCAATGGTCGATCCGGGGAATGTGACGAAGAAGGGTCGTCCGGTACCGGTCGTGTTGGAACAGGCCATTGTCGACGGCCACGCCGTTGCGCTCGACCGGCCGCTGACCCTGCCGCCCGGCAAGGGAGACCTGCAGTTTCAGTACGCCGGCCTGAGCCTGATGAGGCCCGACAAGATTCGTTTCAGATACCGGCTGCTCGGGTTCGATACCGAGTGGGTCAAGGCGGGGACCCGGCGGGAGGCTTTCTACACCAACATCCCGGCCGGGCGCTACCAGTTCCAGGTCACCGCGCAGGCGGGCGACGACCCCTGGAGTCCCCAGCCGGCGTCGTTCACGTTTCGGATGAAGCCCCGCTTTTATCACACTTCGTGGTTCTACCTGCTGAACCTGATGTTGGTTGCCGGCCTCATCGTGGCCGGCCATCGCGTGCGCGTGCGGCGGTTGCGCGCGCGCGAGCGCGAGCTGGTGAAGCTGGTAGACGCCCGCACCGAGGCGCTGCGGCGGGAGATTCGCGAGCGCGAGCAGGCGCAACGCGACCTGGAGCAGGCGAAGGAAGCGGCCGACGCGGCCAACCGAGCGAAAAGCGCGTTCCTCGCCAACGTGAGCCACGAGATTCGCACGCCGATGAACGGCATCATCGGCATGACCGATCTGGCGCTGGACACGCCGCTGACCTCCGAGCAACGCGATTACCTCGACACCGTCAAGCTGTCGGCCGACTCGCTGCTCTCGATCATCAACGACGTGCTCGACCTGTCGAAGATCGAAGCCGGAAAGGTGGACCTGACAGCCACGACCTTCAGCCTGCGCGAGCTGCTGGCCGATCTGCTCAAGCCGCTCGGCGTCAAGGCCCACGAACACAACCTCGAGATGCATTGCCACGTGGCGCCGGACGTGCCGCAGCTCGTCGTGGGGGATCCGGTCCGCCTGCGCCAGATCCTCACCAATCTCGTCGGCAACGCCCTCAAATTCACCGAGCAGGGCGAGATCGCCGTCGCCGTGAACCTCCATACCAACCAGGACGGCGGCGCCGTCCCGCACTTCCAGGTGAAGGACACCGGCATCGGCATTCCCGCCGCGAGCCAGGCGCGGATTTTCGAAGCCTTCGTGCAGGGCGACGACTCGACGACGCGGAAGTACGGCGGCACCGGTCTCGGCCTCGCGATTTGTTCGCGACTGGTCTCGCTGATGGGCGGCCGCATCTGGGTGGACAGCGCGCCCGGCCGCGGCAGCACCTTCCATTTCACCGCGGCGCTCGGCCTTGACGGCGCACGACTGGCAGACGACCTTCGTCCCCCGGCCTCCGGGGCCCGGGCGGCGGGCAGGGTCCCGCCGGACGGTCTCGCCGCCGGCGGCGGCCTGGATCTTCTGGTCGCCGAAGACAACGTGGTCAACCAGCGCGTGGCGGCAACGCTGCTCGAAAAACAGGGGCATCGCGTGACGATCGTGGCGACCGGGCGCGACGCGGTCTCGCACATCCAGAGCCGCGCCTGTGACGCCGTGTTCATGGACGTCCAGATGCCCGACCTCAACGGCTTCGAGGCGACCGAAGCGATTCGTGTCGCGGAGCGCGAGACCGCCCGCCATATTCCGATCATCGCCATGACCGCCCACGCCATGAAGGGCGATCGAGAGCGATGCCTGGCAGCCGGCATGGACGCCTACGTCTCCAAGCCGATCGACGTCAGGGAGCTGCTCGCCGTGCTCGCCGCCATCGATCGATACGCCGTGAAGCCCGTCCGGGCCGCCGACGTTGCGGTCCCACCCCACAACGGAGCGCCCGCATGAGAGTCCTGATCGCCGAAGACGATCCCGTCGCCCGCCGAATCCTGGAGGTCACGCTGGCCAAGTGTGACTACGAGGTCGTGGTCACGACGACCGGCTGGGAGGCATGGAAGGCGCTGCGCAAGGGCGCCGGCCCCGAGATGGTCGTGCTGGACTGGATGATGCCGGGCATGGATGGCGTGGAGATCTGCCGGCGAGTGCGCGGCTGCGCGCGAACCAGGTCGACCTACATCATCCTGCTCACTGCACGCAGCCATCGCCAGGATCTCATCACGGGCCTCGACGCGGGCGCCGACGATTACGTCGTCAAGCCGTTCGACCCGGACGAGCTGCGGGCGCGGTTGCGCGTGGGCGCGCGGGTGCTCGACCTGCAGGCGAGGCTGGCCGACCGCGTGCGCGACCTCGAGCAGGCGCTCGCGCACGTCAAGCAGCTGCGCGGCCTGCTGCCGATCTGCGCCTACTGCAAGAAGGTCCGCGACGACCGCGACTACTGGGAGCAGCTCGACACCTACATCATGAAGCACTCCGATGCGCAGTTCAGTCACGGCATCTGCCCGGAGTGCTTCGCGAAGCTCGCGGAAGCGGAACTGAACCAATGACCGTAATGAGGCTGTAGGGTGGCCGCAATACCTGCTCCGCCGCATCGACTCTCATGGCTGCCGCGCTGCCTCGCCGTGGCGCTCTCGCTGTTCGCCTGCGGGCCGGCCGAGGCGCAGGTCGCAGCCGACCCGGCGCTCAGGGCGGCCTTCGTCTACAACTTCGCGAAATTCACCGAATGGCCCGCCGACGTCCTTCCCCCGAACCGGCCGCTGGCCATCTGTATCGTCGAGGCCCAGGTCGCTGAGGCCCTCGAACAGATCGTCGCCGGCCGCCCGATCGACGGGCGCGCCGTCGCCGTGGTGCGCGTGACGGCCGGCGACGTCCTGCAGTCCTGCCACCTGCTGTATGCCGGCAATCTCTATGCGAAAGGATCGG
>Ga0315281_10014276_pt1 | contig 10717 bp, 11 predicted proteins | sample YL17G07_0_MG_FD_204540 | JGI IMG/M metagenome (GOLD analysis project Ga0315281, IMG submission 204540) | Sediment microbial communities from Yellowstone Lake, YNP, Wyoming, USA - YL17G07_0 | ecosystem: Environmental > Aquatic > Freshwater > Lake > Sediment | place: USA: Wyoming | collected... | reverse complement strand
CAAAGCCACGATTTTAGTTTTAAGTGTCCTGAGTGCGGTCAGCTTTTGGACTTGGAAGATAACGCCAAGAAAATTAAGGAATTGCAGGGCGACCTTGAGAAGTTGGAGAAGGAATTGAAGTCTTCGAAGAAGAAGCGCTGAGTTCTTGTTCTAGTTGCTCTGGTGAAAATATTCCCAATTCTGTTATCGTTTTTGTAACCTGAACAGTATCATGGCTCGCTGGGCTTTTGCTTGCCCATTTTGAAATGCTGCCAACCGCGACTGCTTCTTGTTTCATCTGTTTGGCCTCTTCCGGCTTTAAGAGCGCTCCTTCCGCGGTCATTCCGTCAGGCTCTACCAGAACAACATCTGCTTCGAAATCTCCGTTCACAAGCACTCCCGCTTTTAGAAGTTCAGCGGTCGCATGTTTGCTTCCGCCTATGCTGATGATTTTGCAGTTTTTTTCTTTGGCAACAACGGGAAGTATGCTGCCGAGTATTTCTTTTGGGAAATAGGCTTTAACGACTCCTCCTGTTGGCAGGGCTTTTTCGAGATAGTAAGAAATAGCGTATAAAGAGTTCATCTTTTGCGCTTTATTCCGCGCTCAATGCGGATTTCTTCCTGCAATACTTTGTGGACTATGTTGTCCATATGTTCTTCTATGCGCGCCACTCTTCTTTCCATTAAAACAAGCACTCGCATGCAATACACTATGCCGAATAATACTCCTACAATGACTGCAAGAACAATTCTGACTAAGACATCATCTACCATACTATAACACCTCTTTTAACTATCTTTTCTAAAGGTTATTTATGAGTGAGAAGTATAAAAATGTTTGGGTTAGGTCGTCTATTTCACTTTTTTATTTTCTGGCGCCTTACTGTGATTGCAGGGCCTGAGTATCGTCCGACATTTTGGTCGCTTATGACAATTCCGCTTTTTTCTAAGGTAATAGTGAACGCTGTGAACAAGCCAACAGGGTAATAGCGCATGCGCGGTTCGTTACCAGAACCTAGCCACTTGTATACCTGCGCGGCTTGGTTCGCATATGCCCCGAAAAGCCGGTCTTTATCACGCGAACCAAGTTGGGATAAAGGAACATCAGGCATGGCGCGTGGCTGGTCTTCCGGAACAGGATCTTTTCCATTTGGAAGGACAATAAAAAAATCGTTTTTTAACATTAATTCAAGTCTGCTTCTGATTTCCTCTGCTTTATCAGTGTGAAGCCCAACGCTATTTTGGCATAAAAGATTTAATACCCCTGTTGCATCCTGGAGACTGACTGCTTTGAACTTGCTTTTTTTGCTGAATTCTGCCCATTCGTGCGGTCTCATTCTATATTGACCAATCGGGTCTACTGCCAAGTCCACGTATTCTGTAGGCGTATGCAATCGGTAGAACGAAGTTGAGTAAGAAACACTTCTCAGGACCGATTTGCTGCTCATTTTGAGATCAGTTCTTGTCCCAAATCACGTTGAAGATGTTTTCGAATGATTTGGCGAAGTTTGCCGCGCTGACCCAGACTCCGAAATCATAATTCGGGTGTATGTCAACGTCTTCAAGCACCATGAACGTAACTTGCTTGCCGTCAACAACGCAGAATCTTGCTGGCAATGCGTCAACATTTTTTATCTGCGCGAATTGCGCGAGAACTTTTGATTGTGCTTTCAAAGGCGCGAGAATCTTTATCCTTACGCCTCTTTCTTTTGCTTTTTGGAACGCGTTTTTGAGAGCTTCTGTTTTTCTTGCGAGGCCTGGTTCAGTTGTCATCAGGCAGACGTTTTTTTCCGCGTTCTTGATTGCTGCCGCGAGATGCGCGTAAAGGTTGCTTCTGCCGCGCACGGCTCCTGTTAAATCGGCTGGCTCAACGAGCTCTATGCCTTGCTTATGCAGTAAATTCAATTCGCCGAGAACTTCGCTCTTTTTCAGGCCTTCTATTATTTCCGCCTGCGTGTCCGCGTCGTCCTTGATTGTTTTCTTGACTCGTTCTAATACTTCTGCCGGTGGCACGGCGATGTATTTGATTGGCTTGCCTAGCTTCATTATTACGAATCCTTTTCTTTCTAGGCTTTCGAGAACGTCATAGCTTCTGCTTCTTGGCACGTTTGCGATGTCAGATAATTCGCCTGCTGTCGCGACGCCGCGTGAAAGTAATGCTGTCCATAATTTGGCTTCGTAGCTGTTTAATCCGAAATCCTTGAGTTTATTCAAAAAATCTTTTTGGACTATCATTGTGGTACGCTCCAATAGTTGTGTTGTTACTCATGCGTAGGTATAGCCCATATATAAAGGTTTCTCTTTTTTTGCTATTTGAAAGTAACAACACCCAGAGTGAGCCATAGTCACCCCATCGTTTCCTATGCAAACGCTCTGTGTGTGTTGTGTTATCTGTTTCTTTATTAATTATTATTATCTATATAGAAAATAATAATAAAGATAACCGCGCAGCACAAACTCACTCTTAACTTAACTTTAAAAAACAAAACAACAAACAACAACACCCATACTTCCATACGAAATCGTGGGGTGTCCCCTCTCCAAATCTTTATATACCGCAAGTTGCTGCCAGTTCCACATGAAAGAAAGCCCCTACGTTGAGGGGTGTATACGGGCTTTCTTTGCATGCTCAAAAATCACACGATTATTGAGCATGTCAAATTAAAGTTGGTGATTTTTGACATGAAAGAAAAGGGGTTGGTAGACTTTTTTGAGAAGTATTTGGAAAAAAAGCCTATTTTCAAGAATAAGCTAATACTTCAGTCAAACTACGCTCCATTGCAAATCTTTCATAGAGACGAGCAGATTCAGCAGTTAGCCAATATTCTCGCTCCCGCGTTGAGGGGTGACAAGCCTTCTAATCTTTTCATTTATGGCAAGACTGGCAGCGGCAAGACATTAACAGTCAAACACACTACTCAGCAGCTGTCTGGCGTTGCGCAGCAAAAACGCATTCCTTTGAAGATAATTTACCTGAATTGCAAGTTGAAAAAGCTTGCTGATACTGAATACCGCCTTGTTGCCCAGCTTTTGCACGAGTACGGCAAGAATATTCCGCCTACAGGTCTTCCTACGGATGAGGTTTACAATATTTTTTTCCAGACTATTGACAAGGACAAGCACAACCTGATACTTGTTCTCGATGAGATCGACCAGCTTGCCGGCAAGGTGGGTGATGAGCTGTTGTACAATCTCACCCGCATTAATTCAGAGCTTAAAAACACTCAAATCACGTTAATCGGTATTTCCAACGACTCGTCATTCACGGATAATTTGGACCCGAGAGTTAAGAGCTCGTTGAGTGAGGAAGACCTTGTTTTTCCGCCGTATAATGCTGAGCAGATTCAAAATATTCTTGAGCAGCGCGCCCAGCTGGCGTTTAATCCGGGAGTTGTTGAGGAAGGCGTTCTTGGGAAGTGCGCGGCTTTTGCCGCGAGAGAGCACGGCGACGCCCGCAGAGCGTTAGAGCTTTTGAGAGTTTCTGGCGAGCTTGCCGAGCGTCAGAACAATGTGAAAGTTTCCATCATTCATCTTGACCAGGCGGAGGAGAAGATTGAGCGCGACCGCGTTCTTGATATTGTGGCTTCTCAGCCCAAGCAGTACCAAGTTACCTTGTTTTCAATTCTTGACGCGTGTAATCAGAAGCAGGGCGTGTTTACTGGTGAAATTTATACGCTGTATGAGCGTTATTGCGCGCAGACCGGTTTGCGCCCGTTAACCCAGCGAAGGGTTAGCGACATTATTGCCGAGCTCGATATGCTTGGCATTATCAACGCGAGGGTTATCAGCAAGGGCCGTTATGGAAGGACTCGTGAAATCAGTTTGGGCACAAATGATGGCATCACTCAGAAAATCAAGGGTATCTTGAATGAAGAGCTTGGGTTGTCATGGAGCAGTTAGTTAAGAAAAAGGAGATTGTCAGCGCTTTTTTGAAGCATAATGTTCTTGTAGGCAGGGAGCTGCTCGCCAGGTTGGACCAGCCGGGTGTTGTGGATGAATGGCATTCCGCTTTGTCTAATGGCGCCACGCCTGTTGATTTATTGCGCCCTGAGTCTTCTTCGGCCGTTAAAATTGTCTGGGAGTATGATGACAAGCCTAAAAAGCGCTCAGTTCAGGATTTTGTGGATTATTTTAATGCGCGTTATCGTTCTATTGAGAAATTGCTGCATTCGCGGCAGGAGCTTCAGAATCTCGCTTCTATCGGCCGGCTGAGGGGCAAGAAGGACAGGGAAGCCGTCTCAATCATAGGCATCGTTGCTGATAAGCGTGTTACAAAGAATGAGCACTTGCTGCTTTCTCTTGAGGATACGACTGGGACAATTTCAGTTCTTGTCTCAAAATCCAAGCAGGACCTTTTAGCGCAGGGTTCTGACATCGTTTTTGATGAAGTGATCGGGATTCACGGCACTCTTGGCGATGGCATTATTTTCGCTGATTCGATTGTGTTGCCTGATGTTCCGATTGGCGAGCCTAAAAAAGCGCGTGATGAGGCGTACGCGATTGTTCTTTCGTGTATCCACGCGGGGTCTGCCAGGTTTGAAGCTGAGCGTTTCGACCGTTTTGTCGAATGGGCAAATGGTCGGTATGGCACTCCAGAGGAGCGCGCTGTTGCCGGCAAGCTGAAATATATTTTTATTTGCGGGGACGTTGTTGATGGTGTTGGAATTTATCCTCAGCAGGAAAAAGAGCTGTCCATTACTGACATAAGGGAGCAGTATAAGGAGTGCGCGCGTCTTTTGAGCCGGTTGCCAAAAGAGATTCCTATCATTCTTGGTCCGGGCAATCACGATGTTGGCAGGATTAGTGAGCCGCAGCCTAAGTTGTCAAAGGATTATGCCGCTCCATTGTGGTTGTTGCCGAATGTGACAATGGTGTGCAATCCGTGCTATGTCAATATTCATTCATCGCCTGAATTTTCCGGTTTTGACGTGTTGACGTATCACGGGTATAGTTTTGATGATTACGCCGAGATTGTGCCTAGCATTAAGAACAGCGGCAGGCATCTTTCTGACCGTTCTCCGCTTATTATGAAATTTTTGCTGCAGTGCCGTCATCTCGCCCCTCAGCACACGTCTACTTTGTATATTCCTGATTCGAGAGGCGATTCGCTTGTCATCGAGCGTGTTCCCGATTTGTTTTTCGCCGGGCATATTCATAAGGCTGGCGCGATGAATTATCGCGGTGTTACTCTTGTCGCGGCGAGCTGTTTCCAGGGAAAGACTGATTTTCAGGAAAAAATGGGGCACAATCCTGAGCCGGGCGTTATTCCGGTTGTTAATTTGCAGACCAGGCAGGTTCAGATGTTGAGGTTTTGAATGGTAATCGCAAGTCCTGAAATGGCCGGGTATTTTGAGAAGCTTAAATCTGAAGTTACAAGGCTGCATTCTGTCGCGGCGAGCGCGCGTAAGCGAGGATTCGACCCTGAGTTGTCTGTTGAGGTTTCGCTCGCAGAAAATATGGCGCAGCGTGTCGTTGGCCTTATTTCAGTTATAGCTCCCCAGATCGTGAATTCTGGCGTTGTTGAAAGGATTATAGATTTGGAAAAGCAGTTCGGCTCTCTTGACTGGCGCGTCGCTTTGAAGATTGCCGAGGAAGTCGCCCAAGAAAAGTTTTGCAAGTTCGCCGACAGGAAAGAGGCGATGGAAATCGGCATTAGGACTGGTTTCGCGTACGTGACTGTCGGTGTTGTCAGCTCTCCTTTGGACGGCATTGTCAATATTGAGGTAAAGAAGCGTTTGGATAATCGCGGCGAGTACATTTGTGTTAATTTTGCGGGTCCGATAAGAAACGCGGGCGGCACTGCCGCTGCCGTGAGTGTGATTATTACTGATTACGTGCGTAAGTGTATGGGTTTTGACGTTTATGACGCGACTGATGATGAAGTCAAGCGCGCCGTTACTGAACTGCAGGACTATCATGAGCGCGTTACCAATCTCCAGTATTTTCCCAGCGAGGCTGAAGTTTCTTTTATGCTGAAAAACTTGCCGGTTGAAGTTTCTGGCGACCCGAGTGAGAAGATTGAAGTCAGCAATTACAAGGACCTGCCTAGAATTCCTACCAATCAGATCAGGAGCGGTTATTGTCTTGTTCTTTCTTCTTGCATTCCTCTTAAGGCTCCGAAGCTTTGGAAACAGATTGGCGCGTGGGGAAAAGATTTTCGTCTAGACGAGTGGAATTTCCTTGAGGAATTCTTGCGCATTCAGAAGAAGGCGAAAGCCGGAAAAGCGACTGCGGTTTCCAACGAAAAAATTTCTCCTGATTACACGTATATCGCGGATTTGGTTGCCGGCAGGCCTGTTCTTGGTTTTCCTTTGAGGTCTGGAGGCTTTAGGCTTCGTTATGGCCGTTCGCGTACGTCTGGGTTTAGCGCGCAGGGCATTCATCCCGCTACTATGTTCATTCTTAACCAATATATTGCTACTGGCACTCAGCTTAAGACTGAGCGGCCTGGCAAGGCGACCAGTTTGACTTCTTGCGACTTGATTGAAGGTCCGATTGTGCGTCTTGCCGACGGCTCGGTTCTTCAGCTCAAATCGCTTGAGGAAGCGAAAAAAGTTCATCCGTTTGTAAAAGAAATCATTTTTTTGGGCGATATTCTTGTGTCGTATGGCGATTTCTTTAACCGCGCGCATTTGCTGGTTCCTGCCGGTTATTGTCCTGAGTGGTGGGCTCAGGAAGTCGGGAAAGTTTCTTCTGATGGCTTAAAGGAGATTCTTGAGGACCCTTTGAGAAATGTGCCTTCGGCCAGCGAGGCGTTGCAGATTGCGCGTTCCACAAAAACGCCGTTGCATCCGGAGTATTCGTTGTATTGGAATACGTTGTCGCTTGATGAATTCAGAAAATTGTTGGATTGGTTCGACAGCGCGAAAGTTCATACTAGTGAGCAGGGAATACTGAAGATTGTTTTGCCGAAGAGCGATGCCAAGCGCGGTCTTGAGCTCATTGGCTGTCCGCACGCGTTTATCAACAGCGAGTTTGTCGTGATAGACAAGGAATTCGCGGTAACTCTTGCTTCAGTTCTTCATTTGATGGAGGAAAAGCCAAGTGAGCTGAAAAAGTATATTGTTGATGGCAAAACCGTGCTTGACGCGGTTAATCAGTTTTCTCCCGTGGTTATTCGTGATAAGTGTGGCACTGCCATTGGCACGCGTATGGGTCGTCCTGAAAAGGCAAAGCAGCGCGAGCTCACTGGAAGTCCTCACGTTCTTTTTCCTGTTGGGGATGAGGGCGGCAGGCTTAGGAGTTTCCAGAGCGCGTTGGAGGATGGCAAGGTTGTTTCCGATTTCCCTTTCTTTTTGTGTCCGAAGTGCAACGTGGAAACGGTGTTAAACGCGTGTGAAGTATGCGGCACTCAGACAAAGCAAAAATGGAAGTGTGAGCGTTGCGGTCTTATTGATTCAAAAATCTGCGCGGTGCATGGCGAAACAGAGGCTAGCTCCCGTCGTTCTATTCCGATTAAGCATTATTTTGACTGCGTGATGAAACAGTTAGGCCTTCACCAGTATCCGGAGCTTATCAAGGGTGTTCGTGGCACGAGTAATGAGGAGCATATTCCTGAGCATTTGGCCAAAGGTATTCTGCGCGCTCGTTATGATATTCACGTTTACAAGGACGGCACTACGCGTTATGATATGACTCAGCTGCCGATTACGCATTTCAGGCCTTCAGAAATAGGCACGGGCATTGAGCGTTTGCGCGAGCTGGGTTATGTTCAGGATATTTATGGAAGGGAGCTTGTTCACGACGCGCAGATATTGGAGCTTAAGCCGCAGGATATTATTCTGCCGAGCTGCGATGAAAGTCCTGATGATGGCGCCGATAAAGTTCTGTTGAACATTGCCCATTTTATCGATGATTCATTGGAGCATTTGTACGGTCTTCCGCGTTTATACAACGCGAATAACACGGCGGACCTTGTAGGGCATCTTGCCGTCGCTCTGGCTCCGCACACTAGCGCGGGGACTCTTTCGCGCATTATAGGATTTAGCAAGACGCAGGGCTTGTTCGCGCATCCTTTGTTGCACGCCGCGACGAGAAGGGATTGTGATGGTGATGAGGCCTGCGTGATTCTTTTGATGGACGCGTTTTTGAATTTTAGCAAGAAATATTTGCCTGGCAGCCGTGGTTCAACAATGGACACTCCACTTGTGCTTACGAGCGTTCTCACTCCTTCTGAGGTTGATGATATGGCGTTTGATGTTGACATTGCCTGGAAGTATCCTCTTGAGTTGTACGAGGCGAGTTTGCAGTATAAGATGCCGTGGGACGTGAAAGTGCCGCAGATTAAGGCGTGTTTGGGCAAGCCTGAGCAGTATGAGAAGATGGGTTTCACTCATGATATTACGAATATTAACCAGACGGTCAGGTGCAGCGCTTACAAGACCTTGCCTTCAATGCAGGAAAAGCTTACCGGCCAGATGGACCTCGCTGAAAAGTTGAGGAGCGTTGACGCTTCTGATGTCGCAAGATTGGTTATTGAAAAGCATTTCTTGAAGGACACAAAAGGTAATCTTAGAAAGTTTTCAATGCAGGAGTTCAGGTGCGTTCATTGCAATGAGAAATTCCGCCGTCCTCCTTTGGTTGGAAAATGCACGAAGTGCGGTGGGAAGATAATTTTTACTATTAGCGAGGGTTCTGTCGCGAAATATTTGGAGCCCACAATGTCTCTCGCTAAGAAGTATAATGTTTCGGCGTATTTGCAGCAGACTATTGAGCTTCTTAAATTCCGTATGGAGGGAGTGTTTGGCAAGGAAGCTGACAAACAGGTGGGCTTGGGGGCGTGGTTCGGATGAGGATTGGAGTTATCGGCAGCATGCAGTTTACTGAGAAGATGCTTGAGGCGCGCGATCAGCTCAATGAATTGGGTCACGATGCGTTTGTGACTAATCTTTCCAGTCCTTTTATTGGCAAGACTGACGATGAGAAGGAGAAAATCAAGATTCATCAGAAAATGAACGCTGACGCAATTAGGGAATTTTGGAGAATGATGCAGGGCGCCGATGCTGTTCTGGCGCTGAATATTGACAAAAATGGCATCAAGAATTATATTGGCGGCAACACTTTGATGGAAATCGGATTCGCGCACGTGCTTAATCAAAAAATCTTCCTCTTGAATCCCATACCTGAGATTCCATTCTACAAAACTGAAATAGAGGCGGTGAGGCCCATAATCATTAACGGTGATTTGGGCAAAATAAAATGATGCGCCCAGCTGTTGGTGTTTTTGTGGAAAGGATCTTGTTGAGAACCGGAGGTTGTTATGAAATTAGTTAGAGATAAAATCCCAGAGATCATGAATAAAGACGGCAAAGTTGCAAAGACGCATATCGCGACTGAAGAGGAATTCCAGCATCTATTAATTATGAAATTAATTGAGGAAGCGCACGAGTTCAAGCTCAAGCCCTCTGCTGAAGAGCTTGGCGACGTTCTTGAAGTTGTTCACGCTATTTCAAAAGAGTATGGTGGTTTTGAAAAAGTTGATGAAGTTAGAAAGAAGAAAGCAGTTGAACGTGGAAGTTTTACGAAAAGAATAGTGTTGGACTAATTATTCGTGTACCAGTATTGCCTGTGCGTGCGGCACTCCTTTTACGGTAAAAACGTTTTCTTTGTCTATTACGCCTTCGTTCAGCCCGAGTTCAATTGCGTCCTTGCCTACTAAGTTGACGCCGTCCGCGTTTCGCATTAAGTCTCCGATTTCTTCCGCGTTTTTTTCTTCGCCTTTGTAGAAGTCTCCTGTTAAGTCCAGTTGTTTTCCGTTGTCTTCAAGCAATTTTCCAAGTAATTCTTTGTCGCATACTGATATTATGCTTCTGCCGTCTTTTCTGTGTAGTTTTACTAGCATCATATATCGGGTTTGTTTTCCTCCGTTTTATTCTGTCTTAAATGACGGCTTGCCCATCGGAACAAACCCGATAGCTTGGAAATCGCGGCTATTTTTATATTTTCTGCGATTTGCTAGATTTTGCTTTTCACCGGGTGTTTGCTTCCGCACGCTGAGCATTTCATGAAGCTGAAGTCTCCTTCTTTTTTGATTTCTGTGTCTGGCTTTCCGCAGTCTGGGCACAGTACGAACTCGTGCGCGTACTGTTTTATCTTGTCGTTTATTCTGGTGGCGGGTATTTTCGCGCCTAGCACAAGGTTTCCTGATTTGTAAATTTCTCCTGGTGTTGCGAGTTCTTTTAAAACGTATTTTAGCAAGTGTTCTGGCGGCCTGCGCAGTGTGCTTGCTATCTGCAGGAAATTGGTGAGGACTGTCTTGTTGCCTTCCAAGTGTCCTCTTACTTTTGGTATTTCAAAGCGTTCTTTTTCAAATACGCTTTGCGGCAGTTTTTCTCTCGCCCTTTGTAAGAGCTGTTCGTATTCCATAGTCGGAAATGCACGGAAATCATATATAAATGTTCCTTAACTGGAGAACAGATATTCATAAATATGAAAACAGCGCGGTATGCCTAGGGTGGAGCAGCGTAAACCAGCAGTGCACGTTTGGATTTCAGAGCTTATTAGCGGCAGCTTTTCTCAGCAGGAGGATTTGCCGAGCCAGTTGGTGTTGTCCAATGGTTCTGTGGTTGAAAGGGCGAGAATATACGGAATTGTCGTTTCAACAAATGAGTTGGTTGTTGATGATGGAACCGGAAGCGTGCTTGTCAGGACTTTTGATAATGTGTTTCCGCTTGCGGTGGGAGACGCGGTGTTGGTCATAGGCAGGCCGCGGATGTACAACAATGATTTTTATCTTCTT
>Ga0315281_10014275_pt1 | contig 10717 bp, 9 predicted proteins | sample YL17G07_0_MG_FD_204540 | JGI IMG/M metagenome (GOLD analysis project Ga0315281, IMG submission 204540) | Sediment microbial communities from Yellowstone Lake, YNP, Wyoming, USA - YL17G07_0 | ecosystem: Environmental > Aquatic > Freshwater > Lake > Sediment | place: USA: Wyoming | collected... | reverse complement strand
GTTGCGCGCGCCCAGTCAGAAAAATAAATCTGTTGCTGCCAGCCGTTATACCGGGGAGCTTTGATCTTGATGACGACACATTCGGTAACTAAAAAAACTGATAACTTGTCGACGCACAAGAAGCCGCAGTCTATGACATCGGCGGATATTCTGGCGATGATGGCGAATTGGAAATCAATCGTCAGAAAACAGTCGATTAAGCGTATTTTGGCGTATCTGGCCATTGGATTAATTTGTCTGAGTATTTTCTTATGGGCCTTCATACTAAGTGAAGAGATCCATGATATGGGGATTGTGCTGATAATTGTAACCCTTGTAATCGGTATGATTGTTGAAGGAAAGTACCGGGAACGCGTAAGCACGGCACAGATAATATTTTTAATGCAACTTCTTCCAAAGCTGCTCCGCGAGCTCGCGCCCAATGCAAAGATTATTCTACAGACCAACATAGTTGGAGTAGACCCCGTCGGCTCAACCCAGCCACCCCTGCATTTTATGACCTTTTCTGCGCCGTTGGCTCAGGACAAGGAGCTCGGCATTACGCTGTATTTCACCAAGCGCCGCAAGGGCCAACGCAAGTTTAAAGGGTATAAACAAAAAACACGGCTGAAGATCTGGTTGAGTGATATTAATGAACAAGCAGCAAATAAGAATAATTTGCGCGCACTTATTCAGGATGGTGTCGTCACATTGAACAATGCCGCCAAGCTTGAATGTGATGTGCCGGAACTTTTTGCGGGACTTGAGGTAAGCGCGCTAAATCGTCTGCTCGTGCTCAAGGCAAAAAACCTGTCAATAGCGTGGACCTCCAGCTTTTTTCCTGATGACGGTTATACTGCTGAGCAAATTATGCTGTTGTTACGGGCCATGACTCAGGTTGCCTGGCCCTAACAGCCTGTTGAAAAACGCGCTGAGGGGCGCATCGCGGCGTTGGAAACGAACTCAAAGTGCTCATTTACTCCGTGTAAACTCCGCTTTTTCGTCCGTTTTCGCCTTGCGCTGCATCCCCTGATCACGTTTTTCAACAGGCTGCTAAGCGAAAATTAGGGCGCGCACAGAAACGCGAGAATTTGCCATTTGCTATCCAGGGGCAGTGCCAGGTAGGAGGCACGGCGTAATTCATTCACGCCTTGAATCTTCAGGAGTTGCTGATCATTCTCTGACCTCACCGAAATGTCGTCGCCTTTGGGCTTGCCATGGCGAAGACGTGTGTCGTTGGCGTCATAGATGTTGAACTTGTCTGGCTTCATTTTAACGCGCCAGAGTTTTTTCTTGTCCTTATCGGCAATCAGGTAAGTATCTTTTGCCGTTAAATCAAATAGGTAAATGATATTGCCGCTGGCGTCCCGTTGAATAATGGCCTCTTTGCCCTGAGTTTGACAGGAGCCCAGCAGGATTCCCGTTTTATCCTTAAGCTGCTGGGTGTCGGCGGTTTTCATCACGCTGGCCTTGTGCAATTCAGTCTTGTCAGCGGCACCGATCTCCCAGCGATCCTGATTGCGTGAGAGTTTAAATTCGTGTTCACCTTTGACTTGGATGTTGCCGTTATCGGCCGTTGCCAGGGTGGGGCTGAGCAAAACGAGTAAAGTGAGTAGCCAGCGCATATAGCTTCCTTAGTGTAGGTATGTCATTCTATCTTGAACCATGCGCATTCTTTTTTCAAGTTTTGATGAGGTGCCTTCTTTCAAGGGCGCTGCCACGCATATTCTTGGCGGACTCTGTGAGGTCATCAAGACCCATCAGGTGAATTTAATTACGCTGGGTACGCAAACGATTCCCTCCGCGTTGAACCTCAACCATTTACCCGTCAACATTCCTGAACCAAATTATTTTTTACGCGGACAGTTGTTTCGCAAGTTCATCACGCAATGGTTGGCGACGCACAGGGTGGACATGATTCACTTTCGTACCCCTTGGGAAGGTCTGCCGGCGATTCGCTCTGGCGTGCCATGCATCTATGAGGTCAACGGAGTGCCCTCGGTTGAATTGAAATATTACTATCCAACGATATCGACTACCGTGTTAGCCATGTTTCATCACTGGGAGCTGCAGTGTGTGCAACAGGCCGCGGCGGTGCTGGTACCCTCGGTGCGCAACAAGGAATTTATTATCAAGATCTATGGTGTGGACCCAAGCAAGGTCTGGGTCTTTCCGAATGCACGCGGCATAATAACCTCTGCACTACCGGGTGGTGACAGTGATACTGGTTTCTTGCGGGGCGTGTATATTGGCACACTCAGTCCCTGGCAGGGTGTGCAGTGGGCTGTGAAGGCCTTCAAAGACATGGCTGATCGGTTTACCCTGGATATTTTTACCCCGACCACGGGCGCACCGCTGCGCAAATTTGTGCGGCGTCTGCAACGCCTTGGTTTAGATCGCAGTATCCAGCTTCACCCGGCAAAACCGATGTCACTGCTGCGTCCTGAACTTAGCCGCTACGATTTTGCCCTGACCCCGTTGCTCAAGACAGCACGCAATACCGTGCAGGGCTGTTGTCCGATTAAGACCCTGGATTATTTGTGTGCCGGTTTGCCGAGTGTGGCATCGGATCTCGAAGTCAACCGAACCTGGATTGAACATGGAACGACGGGATTGCTGTTCGAACCGAATCGCTTATCATCACTGCAATGCACCTTGGAGGATCTCTGGGCGTCACGCCAAAGTCTGCCACAGGTTAAACAAGCGTGTCTGCAGCAGGCGCAGAGAATTTGGTCGTGGCATGAGTATAGTCAGAAGCTTTCTGACTTTTATCGAGAACTTCGCGCTTCAGTTCGGCAATTGCCTCCAGATATCGCGTCCGCTCAAGTTCCCAATTAAAACGGGCGGCAATGTGCTCGCGGGCGGCCTGTCCGACATTGCTTTTGGTTTGCGGCGCCAGCGTGGTGGCGTGGTGAAGTTGGGTATCAAAAGTTTCCGGTTGCGCCGGGTCGAATAAAAATCCATTTTTACCCGGTTCAATCACATCCAGTGCGCCGCCAACGCGGGAGGCGAGTACCAGCTTGCCGCAGCTCATGGCCTCCAGCATCACATTGGACATGCCTTCGTGGGAGGAGGGAATACAGATGACATCACACTTGGCATATTCAGCGAGAAGATCGCGTAAGTTTTTTATAAAGGGCACCTGCGTGATACGTGATGCCAGATCCGGATGCAAGGTTAAAAATCCGTGGACCAGCTTGGCGGTGTCATCACGCACGGTACCAACAATTCGAAGCTGGTAAGATTGGAAATCAAGCCGTTGCAGAAGCAAGGACAGTCCCTTCTTTTGTTTTATATCGCCAAAGATGCCGATGACATGATCTGCATGCGGTGTTGTCGCGGCCAGCAACGGGAACTGAATGGGATCAACCCCATTGGGAATAAACTGAGTGGTTGCCTCGGGCACGAAGCCTTTGACTTTTTGTTCCAACTCCGTGGTCACGCAAAATATTCGATTGGCATGGGCAAGGAGATACTGCGCCTGAAAAGCAGCTTCGCCAAACAGATCAAGATCAATATCATTGCCGCGCGCGAAGCCCGCAAAAGGCACGGCGAACCGGCGTGCTGCCAGCAAACCGGCATAACTCCAGGGGCCAAGATAAAAACCCAGCACGCAAGCCACAGGTTCACGCACTGTCTCGGCGCACACCCAGTCATTGACTTGCTGCAGTTGCAGCTTTAAATCCCGTTGCGGTTTGAGGTGGGTTATCGATAGCCCGAGCGCGTGGGATTCGGCGGTCTCAACTTCGAACAGATCAGGGCTCTGGGTGAGGACGTGGATGTCATAGTGACTGCGAAAATAACCAACAATCCGTTCCGCGCTCACGCCCAGTCCACCCGTGCCACGGCCAAATCGCGTGGTAATAAAAAGAAGCCGCTGCCGTTTTTTCATTATTGACCTACGGGTATCCTGATTTTTCTCTACACGATGGGTGGGCAATTACGGCATCTATTATTGTTAGACAGTGTAAAATGATTTTAGGCGGCCCGCCAGTACTTGTTACCCACGGCACACCGGGCATTGTGGATCCTTGGCGAGACGGAGTGTGCGGATTTCCATGGTCCATGCATCAATAATCATCAAGCGTCCGGTTAAGGTGTCGCCGAGATTGAGCAGGACTTTGATCGCCTCAATTGCTTGCAGGCAACCCAGCATACCGACCACCGGCGCAAGGATGCCGTTTTCGCTGCAACGCTGTTCATCGTCACCGCCTTCTTTGTATAAGCAGTGATAACAGGGATTGTTCGCAGCGCGCGGATCAAACACGCTGATCTGGCCTTCGAAACGAATCGCGGCGGCGGAGACCAAGGTTTTTTTTGCGGCGACGCAGGCGCGATTCACTGCGAAGCGGGTGGCAAAGTTGTCGCTGCCATCAATCACGATATCAGCCAGCGCAATTGCACGCGCAAGTTCCGCGTCGGCCAGCCGTTGTGCGAGGGGAGTAATGCGTATCTCGGGATTGAGTTGTAACAGATGATCGCGGGCGGAATCCACTTTGGCCCGGCCAATATCGGCGGTGCCATGCACCACTTGTCGTTGTAGATTGGACAGCTCCACGTTGTCACCATCGGCAAGGATCAAATGACCCACACCACTGCTGGCGAGATACATCGCCGCCGGTGATCCCAAGCCACCCAGACCAATGAGCAAGGCTGTGGCATTCAACAAGCGTTGCTGACCGCTTACATCCACTTGCGGTAACAGGATGTGGCGGCTGTAGCGCAATAGCTGTTGATCGTTCATAAATGACGTTGCGATAGAATGTGATTGAGATATTACTGTAGCAGGATTTTGGATTGAATACTGGGTTAACTGTTCGGGAGCCTAAGGTTTATGATAGTTTTGTCATTTCGAGCAACGCGAGAAATCTGTGAATCTGCTATTGGGTACGAGGTTTGATGCGGCACAGGTTTTTCGTTTTGCTTGAAATGACAGTTGACCAGGGATTCTTTAGCGATAATCTCGCCAATGTTTTGGCCGATGATCACGACAACCGTGCTGACGATGCAGGTAGCGACTGATAAATACCTCACGGGTAAAGTCTTTGGTGGTAGTGTTGCGGTCCAGATTGATGCGCTCGTTATTTTCACTGTAGTGATACAACGCGCGCTTGAGTTTCGACAGCAGGCCATTATCCAGATGCAGGCCCAGTTCACGCAAGGTGTCTTCGATCTCTTCCAGACAGATTTGCCTAATATCATATTGAATGATCAATAGCAGTGGCGACGCCGTCTGGCAGGTGTGGATGCCCGGTAAATCCACCAGCCAGGTCAACGCCGCTTGCGCTTGATTCGGATCAGGGTGCAAGGCATCAAAGCCGATTTCACGAATCTTGGTGTATTCCAGGTGTGTCGCCATATACCAAGCCTAACGCAAAATCCACCAACAGCAATAGCAATATATATAGTATAAGAAGATTCTATAGTCAGGCCCTCATGGCGTAAGCAGGATGCCTATCACTCACAAGGATGGCATTTTGCACCGAGCGGGATTCTCGGCCGTAGTTCAGAACAAGCAACCGTCGAAAAAAACTTCAACGTTGTGCAACAGCATGTTTCGGTATTCACATTACGTTAAGGATAAACACGGATACTTGCGTTACCAAAATGGTTCACGTAGTCTGCCTGCCGGGGCGTTTCGTTTGTTTCCGGCGGGAGCTTAATCTGAACAGAATCGTAGCGTCACACCCGTGTGACAAACAAGAACTAACAAAAGGAGTTGTCATGTTACCCATCATTCACAAAAAATTTGCTGTTGTATTCACATTTTCTCTGGCTGTTGTTCTTAGCGCCTGTGGTGGCGGAGGTGGAGGAGATAGCGGTGGAGGGGTCGGAGGAAACGGCGAGGCCGACATCACAGCGCCGGAGGTGATCAATACAAGCCGCACCACCAACGTCGACATAAACAGCGCCATCACGGCTACGTTCTCGGAGGCGCTCAATCCGGACACGATCACCAAGACCAGCTTCACGCTCACACAACAGGGAATCAACAATACGGCGGTAATGGGCACCGTCTCTTACAGTGACACCACTGCTACCTTTGTGCCTGTAATAAATCTCGACTACGACAGCACCTATGAAGCGACTCTCACCACAGCGATACAGGATCCCGCGAATAATGGCCTAGCTAACAATTTCACCTGGACGTTTACCACGGCCCCGGCGCCCGATACCACCGCTCCCACGGTGTTGTCGACAAATCCCGCCGGGGGCGCCGTCAATGTATCGGTAGGCGCGGGCGTGATCGTCACCTTCTCCGAAGCAATGAACGCAACCACCCTCACCTCGCGAGACGTACCCGCCAACATTCAGCTCCACAATGCGGTTAATCGGTCTGTCGCCGGCAGTGTGAGTTACCTGGGCACCACCGCCACCTTCACCCCGAGCGTGAGTCTTGCCAATAGCGCCACGTACACACTCACCGTGGTGGGTGGTACTAGCGGAGTGAAAGATCTGGCGGGCAATGCGCTGGCGGCGAATTACGCTGTCAGCTTTATTACCAGTCCAGTGCCGGATACCACGGCACCCACCGTCACGTCCACCAATCCCCCCGCAGGCGCCTTCCACGCTGAACCCGGCGCGGCGATCACGGTAACTTTTTCCGAAGCTATGTTCGGGAACACTCTGCTGGCGCCGAATAGTTTCACTCTCACGGGTCCGAACGGTAATGTGGCGGGCAGCGTGAGCTACAGTGGGCTCACCGCGACCTTCACACCCACCAACCCGCTCGACCTCAACACGAACTATAGCGCGACGATCACCACCGCGGTGCAAGACGTTGCCCTTAATGGACTGGCGAGTAATTACGTCTGGAATTTCGTTACCCGGCCGTGGACGCGGCAGCTTGGCAGCAGCAATACTTTATTATTGAATTTTCCTGATGATCAGTCCAAGGCGGTCGCCACGGATAAAAGCGGCAATGTGTATGTGACGGGGTATACCAATGGGGATCTCGACGGTAATGCCCGCGCTGGAACGCGCGATATGTTTGTCGTCAAGTACGACAGTAACAGTGCCAAGCAGTGGACTCGGCAACTCGGTACATCATCAGGGATTACTGAAGGTGCTGCGATCGCCACCGATGCGAGCGGCAATGTGTATGTAACGGGGTATACCACTGGTGGCTTGGTTAACAACACCAGTGTGGGTGGTAACGACTACTTCATCGTTAAGTACAACAGTAATGGCGATATGCAATGGGTCCACCAGTATGGATCCGTCTCCACGGATCGTGGCCAAGGTATCACTATCGATGCCAGCGGCTATGTGTATGTTGTCGGAATGATGCCTAGAGCAGGCAATGGGCTTGACCTTTTCGTCGCCAAGTACGACGGCAATGGCCAAATACAGTGGTCCCATCTGCTCGGCTCAACAGCGAAAGATGTTGCCTACGGCGTTGTCACCGACATCAACAACAATGTGTATGTGACGGGGACAACCAACGGCGATCTCGACGGGCATGCCAGCGCCGGGCTCAGCGACCTCTTCGTTGTCAAATACGACAGTAATGGTTTCTTGCAATGGAGTCGGCAACTCGGCACCGCAGGTGCGGACGAAGCACGTGGTATTGCCGTTGATGCTAATAGTAATGTGTACGTGACGGGGTATACCGATGGCGGGCTTGATCTCAATACCAGCGCCGGACTTATCGACCTCTTTGTCGTTAAGTACAACAGTGCTGGTGACATACAATGGACTCGGCAACTCGGTACAGCAACGAACGATTTTGCCTACGGCGTTGCCACCGACGGCAGCAATAATGTGTATGTGACGGGATATACATTAGGGCTACTCGACAACAATACCAGTGCCGGATCAGCCGATCTCTTCATCGTTAAGTACAACAGTGCGGGTGACATACAGTGGACTCGGCAATTCGGTACAACAAGGCTCGATTTAGCCTACGGTATTGCCACTGACCTCAACAGCAACTTGTATGTGACGGGGTATACCTCAGGTGGACTCGATGGCAATACCAACGCCGGCGGTCACAACCTCTTTGTCGTTAAGTATGATAGCGCTGGAGCCAAGCAGTAAGTCATGCACTAGAAGCACCACGAACGGTGCGCACTCATGCAAGACTGATGCACATTAAATATAAATAACTGAAGATAGTTCAAAGGCCCCGTAAGGGGCCTTTGTTTTTTTACTCTAGGGCACCTCCGGAAATTCATTTTTCCGTCATCCCCGCGAAAGCGGGGATCCAGAAAATCAATAAATAGATTCCCGCTTTCGCGGGAATGACGGATTTCCGGAGGTGCCCTCTATCTATTCACTCCGCAATAACCTTCCCGCTGTCACCCGCACATGCCCCGCTAAATCCCGGTGCTGTTGAATTTCCTGGAAATGATGTTGCGCAAACAATGGCTGCACGGCAGTGGCTTGGTCGTAGCCATGTTCGAAAACGAGCCAGCCGTTTTTTTGTAAATGGCGGTGACAGGTGGCGAGGATAATGCGAATGGCATCGAGGCCATCGACTCCGGCGATGAGGGCGCTACGCGGTTCAAAGCGGACATCGCCTTGCTGCAGATGTGGATCACGTTCAGCGATGTACGGCGGATTGCTGACAATGATGTCGGCGCGAAGATCGCTAGGTAGTGAACTCAACCAGTTGCTGTGATGAAAGGTGACGTTGTTAATGTGATGGCGCTGTGCATTATTGCGCGCAACGGCTAATGCTTCGCATGAGCTATCCACGGCATGCACCTGCCAGTGGGGTCGTTCACGCGCAATCGCCAATGCAATCGCGCCGCTACCGGTGCCGAGGTCGAGAATGGTTTGCGCTTGATCGTGATTGCCTAATTGCAACACGGTCTCCACCAACAATTCCGTTTCCGGCCGCGGGATTAACGTGGCGGGGGTGACGAGCAGGTCCAAGCTCCAGAACGCCTGATGGCCGAGGAGATAGGCAATCGGCCAGCCGTCGCGACGCTTATATATAAGCGTATTAAACGCCTCGACCTGTGCGGGGCTTAATTCCCGCTCCGGCCAGGTGTGTAAATATTCACGGGGTTGCAACAAGACATGCGCCAACAATAATTCCGCATCCAAACGTGCGCTCGTGGAGACGGCGGTGAGTGGTTGTTGGGCCTGGACAAGCGTGGTGGCGATCGAGGGCACGGTTATTCATCACTGATCTTTGCCAATAGATCGGCCTGATGCTCGTTGATTAAGGGATTGATCATATCGTCCAGGTCGCCTTGCATGACGTTATCTAATTTATACAAGGTCAGATTGATCCGGTGATCGGTGGCGCGACCCTGTGGAAAGTTATAGGTGCGAATCCGTTCCGAACGATCACCGCTGCCGACCAATTGGCGGCGTGTCTCCGCCTGCTCAGTCTGTTGTTTGGTTTGTTCGGCGCTCAATAAACGGGATTGTAACAATGACATGGCGCGCGCTCGATTCTTGTGTTGCGAGCGTTCTTCCTGGCATTCGACGACAAGGCCACTGGGCATGTGGGTGATGCGAATGGCCGATTCAGTTTTATTCACGTGCTGACCACCGGCGCCAGAGGACCGATAGGTATCCACTTTGAGGTCAGCGGGATTGATCGCCGTGGCCTCGACTTCATCTACTTCCGGCATCACCGCGACGGTACATGCCGAGGTATGGATACGTCCCTGTGCCTCTGTTTCCGGCACACGTTGCACCCGATGGCCGCCGGATTCAAATTTTAAACGCGAATACGCCCCTTGACCTTCAATGCGGGCAATGATTTCTTTATAACCGCCATGTTCACCGGGATTGGCATTCATGATCTCCAAGTGCCAGCGACGGCGTTCCGCGTATTTGGCATACATGCGAAACAAATCACCGGCGAAGATCGCCGCCTCATCGCCACCGGTGCCGGCCCGAATTTCAATGAAGATGTTTTTATCGTCATTGGGGTCGGTGGGTAACATCAGATGCTGCAAATCCAATTCAAGTTGGGTTTTTTTATTTTGCGCGCTGTGTAGTTCTTCAGTCGCCAGCTGACGCATCTCGGCGTCATTCTCGCCGAGCATCTTGTTGGCTTCAGCAATGTCATGCAGCGTCGCTTGATATTGGTGATAACAACCCACCACCGGATTGATCTGGGCGTATTCCTGCGACAGACCACGGAACTTGTTTTGATTGCTGATCACACTGGCCTCGGAGAGCAAGCGGCTGATTTCTTCCAAACGTTCGGCTAAATGCTGCAGCTTGCTGAGCAATTTTTCATTCATAAGAGGACGTACCTAATTATTTTTTTCGTCGATGCCAAGGATCTGATAGGCGTGTGCCAAGACATCGTGTTGGCCATGGTAGGCCGCGTGTTTCATGTGGACGCTGGGGGTGTGAATTAATTTATTGGTGAGGGTGCGGGCTAATTCCGCCATGACCAGTTGCGGGTCTTTGCCTGCCGCAAGTTGGCGCTGAGCAATACTCAGTGCTTCACTGCGTAAGGTCTCGGCATGATCACGGAAGGCACGGATCGCATCAACCGCTTCCAACGACCGTAACCAGCCCATAAAATGCTCGACCTGCGCGGAAATAATTTCTTCGGCTTCGAGCGCCGCGGCCTGGCGTGACTTGCGATTTTCTTCGATGACCTCATGCAGGTCATCCACGGTATACAAATACACATCGTTGAGTTTGACGACCTCCGGCTCGATATCGCGCGGCACCGCCAGATCCACCATGAACAAGGGGCGATGTTTGCGTAACTTCAATGCGCTTTCCACCGCGCCCTTGCCTAAAATGGGCAAGGGGC
>Ga0315281_10014274_pt1 | contig 10718 bp, 8 predicted proteins | sample YL17G07_0_MG_FD_204540 | JGI IMG/M metagenome (GOLD analysis project Ga0315281, IMG submission 204540) | Sediment microbial communities from Yellowstone Lake, YNP, Wyoming, USA - YL17G07_0 | ecosystem: Environmental > Aquatic > Freshwater > Lake > Sediment | place: USA: Wyoming | collected... | reverse complement strand
GTCGCGCGCCGTAGTTTGGATCATAGCCAGACTTCGCGAGCCACTTCTTAGCCTTATCCGTGACCTCGAGCGTCACGCGGCGCGCGCTGAGTCGCGCGCGCACCTCGGCGAGCTGCAGCTCGATGATTTCGAGCAGATCTTTTTCGGTCAACGCGTGGAAGATGATGATCTCATCGATGCGGTTCAGGAGCTCCGGTTTCATACGCTCCTTGAGCTCTCCCATGATCTTGTCCCGCATGTGCCGGTAGTCGGTCTCGCGCGGGTTCGAGTCGTCGGCGAACCCGAGCTCGCCCTTAGAGCCGAGGTCCAAGATGCGATCAGAGCCGATGTTGGAGGTCATGATGATGATGGTGTTCTTGAAATTCACCTTGCGGCCCTTGGCGTCGGTGAGCTGCCCGTCATCGAGTATCTGGAGCAGGATGTTGAACACCTCGGGGTGCGCCTTCTCGATCTCGTCGAAGAGCACCACTGAGTACGGTCGGCGGCGGATGATCTCCGTGAGTTGGCCGCCCTCATCATAGCCGACGTAGCCGGGCGGCGAGCCGATCATGCGTGAGGTAGTGTGCTTCTCCCCGTACTCGGACATGTCGAGCCGCACGAGCGCGTTCTCGTCGTTGAACATGATGCCGGCGAGCGCGCGGGCGAGCTCGGTCTTACCCACACCGGTCGGGCCGAGGAAGATGAATGAGCCGATGGGGCGCTGCTCTTCGCCGATACCGGCGCGCGAGCGACGCACCGCGTTCGAGACCGCGATGATGGCGTCTTTCTGTCCGATGACGCGGTGCTGCAATACGGATTCGAGTGTCGCAAGCTTCTTGGCTTCTGCCTCGAGCATCTTGGTGACCGGGATGCCGGTCCAACGCGAAACCACCGAGGCGATATCCTCGTCCGTGACCTCTTCTTTCAATATGCGGTGGTGCTGTTGCAAGTCCACGAGCTTGCGTTCAGCCGCGCGCTGATCGCGCTCAGAGGCGGGGATCTTGCCGTAGCGGATCTCCGCCACCTTCTGGAGCTCGCCGTTGCGCTCAGCGATGTCGGCCTCCTGTTTGAACGATTCGATCTTCTTCTTGCTCTCGCGGATGATGCCGATGATCTCTTTCTCCGTGCGCCAGCGCGCCTCAAGTCCGCTGTTGCGCTCCACCAGTTCCGCAAGTTCGCGCTCGATCACTTTGAGGCGAGCTTTGGAGTCCTCATCCTCTTCCTTCGCAAGCGCGCGCTTCTCGATTTCCAGTCGGGTGATGTTGCGACGCAGCTCATCGAGCTCAGCGGGCATGGAATCGATCTCCATGCGCAGCGCCGAGGCCGCTTCGTCGATGACGTCGATCGCCTTATCCGGCAAGTGGCGCTCCGGGATGTAGCGGGAGGTCAATTCCGCCGCGGCGACGATTGCCGGGTCAGTGATGCGCACGCCGTGATGCACCTCGTACTTGTCCTTGATGCCGCGGAGGATGGCGATCGTGTCAGCGATCGCCGGCTCTGCGACGAACACCGGTTGGAAGCGACGCTCGAGCGCCTGATCCTTCTCGATGTGCTTCTGGTACTCCTTGATGGTGGTGGCGCCGATGGCGTGCAGCTCGCCGCGAGCAAGCGCAGGTTTCAAAAGATTGGATGCGTCGATGGCGCCCTCGGCCGCGCCGGCGCCCACGAGCGTGTGCAGCTCGTCGATGAACAAGATGATGCGGTCAGAGGAATCCTCGATCTCTTTGAGCACCGCTTTGAGGCGATCCTCGAATTCGCCGCGGAACTTGGTGCCGGCGATGAGCGCGCCGAGGTCGAGCGCTACGATGTCCTTGTTGCGAAGCGACTCTGGCACGTCACCGGCCACGATGCGTTGCGCCAACCCCTCGACGATCGCGGTCTTACCGACGCCCGCCTCACCGATCAGTACGGGGTTGTTTTTGGTGCGTCGCGCGATCACCTGCATCACCCTGCGGATCTCGGCGTCGCGTCCGATGACCGGATCCAGCTTCTCGGCGCGCGCCATCTTGGTGAGGTTGCGGCTATACTTCTCAAGCGCCTGGTACTTCTGTTCCGGCTCAAGAGAATCCACTTTCTGCGAACCCCGGATAGAAGAGAGCACCGCGAGCACGCCGTCATAGTTCACTTGGTAGCGATTCAGTATGGTCGCGGCAGGGGAGGGGACTGAGAGCAGTGAGAGGAGGAGGTGCTCGACGGAGATGTATTCGTCTTTGAGACGCTCGGCTTCGCGTTCCGCCTGGTGCATCACTTTGAGCATCTCCTGCGAGAGGAAAATCTGCGCCATGCCGCCACCGGTGTGCGCGGTCGAGAGGCGGTTCAATGAACGCCGTGCGGTCTCGAGGATGCCCGGGATGTCCACGCCGATCTTTCGTAGCACGGCGTCCACGACGCCCTCTTCGTGCTCCAAAAGAGAGACGAGCAGGTGCGCCGGCTCCATCTGCATGTGCCCGGCCTCAAGCACGAGCTTTTGCGCGCGCTGCAGCGCCTCCTGCGACTTTGTGGTGAAGTTATTGAAAGGCATGCGATTGGCACTCGAATGTTAAGAGTGCTAATTTACCACAGTGTAATAGCCGGTCAAGTAGGTAATAACCATAGCAAAAAATGCGATTTTCAGCTATTCTCTCTGCATGCAAATACTAGGCACCCGGGTCGATCCGGTCACCAAAAATGAGGCAACTGAGCGCATCCGAACGATGCTCTCTGGTGGGCGCCAAAACGTGGTCGTGACCCCGAACCCTGAGATCATCATGGCTGCGCAGCAAGATCCTGCGTACCGCGCAGTGCTCAACCGAGCCGATCTCGCGCTCCCGGATGGCGCCGGGCTCCTGTTCGCCTCACATATTCTGGGCACACCACTCCCCGAACGGGTCACGGGTACTGACATGGTTCCCGAGATCATCCGCATCGCCACCGCGCAGGGAAAACGCGTTGCACTCATGGGCGGCGCGCCGGGTGTCGCCGAACGAGCGGCACGCGCATTAAGAGATAAGGTTCTGCATTCAGTGATCTGCTACGCGTCTGAGGGGGTATCTGCCACCGACTGGGCAAACGAGACGGCGCATGAGAAAATGATCACAGAGATACGTGACGCCCAGCCAGACGTCTTGATGGTCGCGTTCGGACACCCGAAGCAGGAGCTGTGGATCGATCGATACCACACGGCGCTGCCGAACGTGAAACTGTTCATAGGGGTAGGTGGGGCGCTGGACTTCATCGCGGGAGACGTACGCCGCGCGCCCGTCATCTTCAGGAAACTATGGATCGAGTGGCTCTGGCGCCTCGCCGTAGAACCGCGGCGCATCGGACGCATCTTCACCGCATCGGTCGTTTTTCCGCTCACCGTACTCCATGAAAAATATGTCGCAAAAAAATAACGTGCGCGTGCGCTTCGCACCATCACCGACCGGGCTCGTACACCTTGGCGGTTTGCGCACCGCGCTCTATAACTACCTCTACGCACGCCAGCACAAGGGCGCATTCATCCTGCGCATCGAGGACACTGACCAGGGCCGCCTGGTTCCGGGCGCGATGCAGAACATCATCCAAACCCTCACATGGGCCGGGTTGGATTTTGACGAGGGTCCGGAATTCAAGGGCGACGAGATCGTCGACAAGGGTGCGTTCGGCCCGTACGAACAATCGAAGCGGCTGGACACGTACCGCCAGTACGCGCACACACTGATCGATAGCGGCAACGCGTACCCATGCTTCTGCACCAGCTCGCGGCTCGATCAGATGCGCAAGGAACAGATGCTCAAAAAAGAAGCGCCGCGCTATGACGGGACGTGTCGCGATCTCCCCGCAGGCGAAGTGGCGCGAAAACGCGGCGATGGCGTGCCGGAGGTGGTCCGCATGAAGGTGCCGCATGCGGGCATCACGTCGTTCGTGGATGAAGTACACGGCGCGGTCGAGTTCAAGAACGACTTGCTCGATGACCAGGTGCTCATGAAGTCCGACGGTTTTCCCACCTACCACCTCGCGGTGGTGGTGGATGACCACCTCATGGGCATCACCCACGTGATCCGCGGGGAGGATTGGCTTCCCTCGACCCCTAAGCACCTGCTGCTCTACCAATTCTTCGGCTGGGATGCTCCGTGCTTTGCGCACATCCCGCTGCTCCTCGCCGCGGGCGGCGGCAAACTCTCCAAGCGCGACATGTCTTCCTCGGTGTTCGAGTATCAGCAACAGGGATACCTCAAGGATGCGGTCCTGAATTTCGTTGCGCTCCTCGGCTGGCACCCGAAGGGGGACAACGAGATCCTCTCGATGGATGAGCTCATAAAAAAATTCGACCTCCATGACGTCAACACCTCCGGCGCCATCTTCATGACCGACAAATTGGACTACCTGAACGGCCTCTACATCCGACGCATGAAACCGAAAGAGTTCGCTGCGGGCGCGCGTCCGTACTTAGAGAAAGCGGGGCTCATCACGCCTGATTTTACTGACGCTGCGCTGGAAAAAGTGGTAGTATTAGAGCAGTCACGCATCAAAAAGCTTACCGAACTGCCGGAGGCGCTCGGATTCATGTTCAGCGCGCCGAAGCCGAAAAAAGCGATCATCCCGTGGAAAAAGCAATCCGGTTCTGACGCGGCGAAAAAACTCACCGCACTCTCACTAGTTTTGGGCGGAATCGGCGAGACCCTGTGGAGGGTGACGGAGCTCGAAAACGCGGTAAAGGGGGCGATCGCCGAAGCCAAGGAGCCGGTGGGGGAGACGCTCTGGCCTATGCGCGTCTCACTTTCCGGACGCGAGGCCTCTCCCGGTCCGTTCGAACTCGCTACAGCACTTGGCAAGATCGAAACCTTGCACCGCATCAAGACCGCCATCAGCATACTTGAATCATGAAGAAGAGATTCATCCTCATCCTCGTCGCGCTCCTGCTGCTCCCTGCCACCGGCGTGTTTTCCGATTCCGCGAAAGACGACCTCATCAAGATCAAAGACCAGATCGCGGCGAAGAAAGACCACATCAAGGACCTGCAGGGTCAGATCAAATCGTACGCAAGCCGCATCGACTCGTTGCAGTCACAGGAATCGAGCCTGGAAAACCAGATAGCGATCCTGGACAACCGCGCCGAGAAGGTGTCGTTGGACATCCAGGAGGCGCAGGCGCAGATAGAGGAAACCGCCCTCGAGATCAGGGCGCTTGATGAACAGGTGAGCACGACCACCGAGCGGTTGGGCACCGATCGGGTGCTGTTGGGGGACCTCATCCGCAAGATAGACCGTGAGGACGACCGCTCCGCGCTTGAGACGTTGTTCCTGAACGATAACATCTCTGAGATCTTGAACCGCGCCAAGTCGCTCGTGGACCTCCAGGGCGATCTCCTGAGCACCGTGAAGACCGTGCAGGAATCAAAGGCAACGCTTGAGCAGACGCGCGCAGAACGCGAGACCAAGAACATCGAGCTGCGCAAAGAAAAGGACCAGCTCTTGGTGGAGCAGATCAAACTGCAAGACACGCGCGACGCCAAACAGTACGTCATCGATCAGACGCGCAGTTCTGAGTTCCAGTTCCGCAACCTGCTCGCACAACTGCGGGACGAAGCCACCGATGTCAACAGCGACCTTTCTGAACTCGAGGCGAAGGCGCGGCAGAAACTCTCGCAGACCGATCGCTTCCCGACCGGGGACGTCATCTTGTCTTGGCCCGTACCCGACCACACGGTGACCACTTACTTCCACGATCCTGACTATCCGTTCCGCCGCGTGTTCGAGCATCCGGCTATAGACATCCGTTCACCGCAGGGCTCCCCGGTGCGCGCGGCCGCGCCTGGCTACGTCCTCAAAGTACGCGACGGCGGCTACGGGTACAGCTATATAATTTTGTTGCACGCGAATGGGATCTCGACCGTCTACGGCCACCTCTCGCGACTGATCGCCACCACTGATTCTTACGTCGAGCGCGGCGACATCATCGGCCTTTCGGGCGCCATGCCCGGCACCCGCGGCGCCGGACCGTTCACCACCGGCCCGCACCTGCACTTTGAGGTGCGCTCGAACGGCATCCCGACGAATCCTCTTGATTACCTCGTCGAATAGCTTAATTTTTATTCGAGCGAAGTCGAGAATTTTCGATATGAAAGGGTAAGTATCCCTTTCTGCCACCAAACTTCATCACGAAAGAACGAGCTCTAAGAGTGCTCGTTCTTTCGTTTCGGTGGAGATGGTGCGGTGATTGAAACGCCAGACCACCTCTCCGACGAACAGGTACAACCGTGGTCGTTTCATGCCACCGATGCAGCCCATGGTTCGCTTGAGGATGCCCCAGAAGCCCTCGATGTTGTTGGTGTGCACGTCGCCGCGGACGTACTCACGCTGATTGTGATCGACGTACTCGTGCCGGTACCCGAGTGGTGCGATGGATCGGTACGCTGGCCAGGCATCAGTGAATATGCGCGCGTCCGGAGCCACGAGCTGTCGTGTGCGCGCCATGATGTGCCGCACGTCGAGCTTCTGTGGCATGACCTCGACGAACACCCGACCCGAGGAGCGGTCAAAGATGCCGAAAATAGGCAGCTTCTGGGTCCCGTGGCCGCGCTTGGGCGGGTATAGGCTCCGGATGTGCAGCCGTTGGTTCTTCCGCTGGGCACCGACGTACGTCTCGTCGATCTCGACCGGTCCGGCAAACGATCCGACTCGGGACGCGGTCATGACAGTGCGGAGGTGGTGTGCGACGCGCTGCGCCCGGCGGACCCCGATGCCGAGGGCGCGTGCGAGGCGCCGCACCGTCCGGACCTCCAAGAAGATCGAGACGATGCGGCGCCACTCGGTCGCGGTGAGGTGAAATCCGGGCACCGGATACCGACGAGCGGAGAACTCTGACCGGCAGCGCTTGCACTTTCGCTTCTCCCGACGGAGTTTCCAGCTTCTCGTGAATGCACACTGCGGACATGAAATGGGGGTCATATTTGGTGGCAAAAGGGATACACCTCACCAGCATCCCGCTTTTTCCGCACCACGCAAACAAAAAACACCACTCGCGTGGTGGCAAAAGGGACACTTACCCTATGAAAAAGCACGCCGCGATCATTCCAGCGCTCACTATTTTGAGCATGCTTCTCGGAAGCGGCGCGCACGCAGCCACGCCCGCAAGTTTCAGCGGCAAGATCCTCATCCAAACGCAATCACGCGGCCAGTCCTGGTATGTGAACCCCGTTACATTGAAGCGAAATTTCTTATACAAGCCAGCACAAGCGTTCCAGATCATGCGAGAGCAGGGGATTGGCATCTCGAACGCCGACCTCTCTCGTATTCCGATCGGTTTTTACGCGATGACGGGAGCCGATGGCGACGGGGACGGTCTTGTAAACACTTTTGAACAGGCGATCGGAACCTCGATGGGCGACACGGATTCGGACGATGATGGGTTCAGCGACAGAGAAGAGGTGCGGGGCGGATTCAATCCAAACGGACCAGGAAAAGTCCGCGGGCTAAACTCCGTATTCGCCGCGAAACAGCGTGGAAAGATCTTCCTGCAAACGCAATCACGGGGTGAGGCCTGGTACGTGAATCCATCAGATGCCAAGCGCTACTATCTCGGCACCGGCGAAGACGCGCTTACGCTGATGCGAACTTTTGGCATAGGTGTAAGCGACGCAAATCTTGCGCGCATCCCCGTTTCGAGCGAAAGAATGGGATGCGGCAATGACATGCCCTGCTTTATCGCCGCGTCAGAGTCGGCCCAACCTGCGACGGTTGATTGGACATACCGACTGCCCTGGGGAACCGGTTATGACTATCTCTACACCACCCGTATGGCGACCGGCGCATCGAACGGAGCCCTTAAATCGACGTTCGAAAGCAACATCGTGGGTATCCGCATATATCTGACCGACGAGTACCGACAATCATTGCGCGACCAAGGTAAAACCGAGGCCGACATCACCCAGTTCGAGACCGAACAGAACGCGACACTCGCCGGTACACCGAGTAACTTCTGGGGGAAATCGTGTACCTATCCGACGATAGACCGCTCAAAACTGACGGCCCTGCTCCGCAATTGGGCGAATCTCGCCTTCTCAACCACCGATATGGCATTCATGCAATGCGTCACCACGACTTCAACCCCCGACACAGAATTGCCTGACGAGAGCAACAACGAAGCGGTATCCAAAATCCCTACTTCGACTGAACCATCTGGAATAACGGATTGTCTCGAGAACTTTGACTGCTTTATTGAAGCGTCCGAGGCCGGACGTCGGCCGGTCTTGGTTACCTGGATCAACGAGCTCCCATTCGGGCTGATATTCAAGACATCCACCAAAATGGAACTGGGGCAAGAAGCACCTAACAAACTTCGTTTCAGACAACAACTTATCAGTATCAATGTGTACGCAAATGATGAAATGAAGGCGCAGGCACGTGCAGCGGGGAAAACTGACGAAGAAATACATGCATCCGAAGTCGCCGCTAACGCCGCGGCCCAAACATCGGTCGGGAGCGGTCAGAACTGCGTCTTTGCGGAATCCGATGCCGCGCTCATGACCGCAGTGCTCCGCAGATGGAAAGAGGGGAAATTCTCATCGAACGACTTCGCCTTCGCTGAATGCAAGACGTTCGAAGCCGATACAGATGCGGATGGCCTTAATGCTACGGACGAAACGAACAGCGGTACCGACCCAAACAATGCCGATACCGATGGCGACGGGATCGCTGACGGCGATGAGAAAAAGTTATTCTACCCACGAAGCGAAACGGCTGACCCGCTTAATCCTGACAAAACTGACCCGCTTAATCCTGACTCTGACGGCGATGGTTTCAAAGATGGAGACGAGATAGCCGCCGGCTTTGATCCGACCATCAAGGGCGCCCGATTAAGCGAGGAAGACCTGAAAGCTTTTAAGGACTTTGCAGCGCGTCCTTACATCAGTTTCAAATTATCTTTGACTCTGCACGAACCTACGATAACTACCATTAAAAAGATAAAATAATTCGACAACGACTAGTAGAAAAGGGGCCTATCGGCCCTTTTTTCTTGGTTTTGATGAGGCGAAACCTCGACAAAAAAAGCTGACCGTCAGGGGCCAGCTCATCGCGCGCGATCGGATGTCCGCGTTACTTCTTCTTGTGCTTCCGGAACTTCTGCACGTACTTGACTACCCTGGTCACGTGGGCGAACGCCTGTTCCTCGGATACGTCGCTCTGGGGGAACGTGCGCATGAAGGCCTTTTCGGACGACGAAGCGGCTTCGATGTCCTCCCACTCGACGCTCCAGGAGTTCTTCTCGCCGTCGAACTTGATGAGGATAGAAGCGCTCACCATCGTCTTCCCACCCTCGAAACATGTCAGATCCTCCCCAAAGATCAGTATGACCAGCGTCCGCGAGTACCAGTAACCCTGGCCACCTTCAAACACCATCTCCAGGTCCATTCGTATCGGCCCGTCCTTTTTCTTACCCCGGAAGATGTAGTACATCGTTCCCTCGCTGGAGTCGAATTCGTCGAACGCGCCTGCCCGCTTTTCTACCAGCGCGAAGAGCCGCTCGAACGTCGAAAAGGCGCGACGCGTCATCTCTATTCGCTTTTCCATAGCTCACCTCTGGGCGAACGGTAGGGGAAATAACCCAATTTGTCAAGGCGAAACCTTGCGAAATGAGATATCCACATTGTGTTCGGTTTTTGTTCGGTTATAATGTAAGTACCTAATTCATCACCTGTGGATAACTCATATGACTTTCGTACCACTCACCAAGAAACAGCGTGCGGTCTATGAGGTGGTGAACTTCTTCATCCGTTCGTATGAGCGGCCGCCGACCGTGCGCGAGATCATGAGCGAGCTCAAACTCGGCTCACCCGCGACCGTGCACGAGCACCTGGGCGCGCTCCGCGAAAAGGGATACATCCAGCGGGGCGAGATCGCGCCGCAGAACCTCTTCAGCACTGCCGTGCAGCTGCCGCTCGTAGGTCTCATCGCTGCCGGCGCGCCTATTGAAGCGGTCGAAGAGAAAGAGATGATGGCCGTGCCTGCATCGCTCGTCATGGATGGCATGAACTCGTACATACTCAGAGTAAAAGGCCAGTCGATGATCGAAGATGGAATATTGGACGGCGACTTCGTCATCGTGGAGCGCAACCCATCGCCGCGGAACGGCGACGTGGTGGTGGCACTGCTCGACAACGCCTTCGCAACGCTCAAACGTTTCTACCGCGAACCGAATCGCATCCGTCTGCAACCGGCAAACGCGACGATGGATCCTATCTACGTCCGCGACGTCAGCATCCAGGGAATCGTCCGCGCCGTCATCCGTCAATTCGCTCGCGCTTAATTTGTTCGCCCGCTGCATTCACGGAACACGCGTCGCACCGCTTCCCGTGCGGTGCGCGCTCTGACTCGGTGCTCGAGACTCGCACCTGCGTAAGGTTCCGCGTCTGCAACGGGCTCACTTGAATACTTATGGTACACCAAAAGTTCGACGACCCCGTAGACGTCCTCGCATCCTTCTCCGGGACCCGCGCAGTGCCGCATGCGGTGAAGTGGCACAACAAGCGCTACCCCATCACCAAGGTGAACCTGGTGCACATCGCGCGTGAGGGGAGGGGAAAGATGTACTACTTCTCGGTCTCTGACGCGACCAACTTCTTCAAACTGAAATTCGATACCGAGAACATGGAGTGGCGACTCATGGAAATGTATAGCGAGTAGTCGAACCGGCACTGTTTCGAAACTCTGACCGGTATGAAGGTGGTGATGCATGCGGACATGAACAGCTACTTCGCCTCTGTGGAGCAGCAGGCC
>Ga0315281_10014273_pt1 | contig 10718 bp, 6 predicted proteins | sample YL17G07_0_MG_FD_204540 | JGI IMG/M metagenome (GOLD analysis project Ga0315281, IMG submission 204540) | Sediment microbial communities from Yellowstone Lake, YNP, Wyoming, USA - YL17G07_0 | ecosystem: Environmental > Aquatic > Freshwater > Lake > Sediment | place: USA: Wyoming | collected... | reverse complement strand
CCGGCTGCCCGGGGATTCGCCCTCCCCGGACCGCCCGCGACTGGTGCCCTGATTGCGCCTTCGCCGTCCTACGCCAGCCTTTGTCGCCGGCCCGTCACTGGGTGCGCCTGCCTTGGGCAGAGCGTCCGTTGCGCCGGGTAAGCGCATCTGGCCGGGTTCTCCAGCCTCCTGGCCCGAACTCCAGGCCTCCTGCGCGGTCCGGGCGCGGGCATTCCCTGCGGAATACCCGGGCACCGAGCCGCTGCCCGATGTGCTTCAAATCTGCCGGCTGACCGCGCCGGCGCCGTCCGGTGCGCTGCCCGGCAGGCAAGGCTCGGCCTACCCGAATGCAGCTCACCCACCCCGGCCTTCCCCCGTGGGGGGGCTGGCGGAGATGTCTATCCGCGTAATCTTCTGCAATATCTAAATAACGCTCGTTTCTTACTCCATTATCGACCGAGACCCCTCCCTGGGGCCGCAGCAGTGGATGAACGGTTCCCTGCCCCCTTACGCAAGGGGGCGGGCCCGGTGTCTGTCCCACGCCCCGAATGTGGGGCGGGGCGCTGGCCTCGGCGATCGTCCGAACGGAGCATGGCTCCGGCCGTCAGGTCTCCGGGCTGTCCACAGACCGGAACCCGCTCTTCGGGTTCCGGCGGGCGGCGCCATCCGGCGTCCGCTCAGGGGAGCCCACCCATGGAACAGGTGGACTCTCCTCAGCAGACGGAGGCCAACCGTCTGTCTCGGAACGGCGTCCCGCTTGGAAGCGCCGCCGAGCCGAGAATCGCTCACTGCGTGGCGGGAAGCTGCTTTGAGAGCCTTCCCGCCCTTACCGTGCCGAGTCAGGCCTTTGCCGTTGGATGACGGAAAGCCGGCCCGGCATGTGCCGCCCAGTCCCTACGGTCCCTTCGCCTCCTCCGTGCCGGACTTGATCCAGCCGCGCAGCAACCGCGCCATGTCCTCGGCGCGCTCCGCCTGCCCTTCCTCGGCGGGATCGGCCCATTCAGCCTGACCGCTCTGGCGCAAGTAGCGCAGCGCCTGGTTCTGGTAGCGCCGGATCCATCCACTCAGCCGTTCCCGCCAGTCTTCCAGCTCGCAAGAGACGGCGAACAGCAGATTGAGCGTGTCCTGTACCTGCGGCCAGGCGTTCAGGCGCGCCTCAGCCAGGCTGCCGAAGCCGCTCCGTGTCTCCAGCCACGCGCCCAAGTGCGTGCTGTACAAGGACGGCAGCGTCAGCCGCACAAGGGGCTGATGCATGTCCTGCCGGTCCTGGAACATGATCCCGTTCTGCACCACGTGCACGCGTGCGGACTGCCTTGCCCCCAGCGCGCCGCCCCGCCACAGCACCGCCAATTCGCTGCTGCGGGTATTGTCCAGGTACCCCACGAGCATCCGGCCGATGCCGAAGGCCGACTCGCCGTCCAGCGTTCCGTGGATATCCCGTCCCGGCTTGCTCCATTCGATCTTTCCCGGCCGCCGCGACAGAATCGGCGTCTTGCGGCTGCTCCCCTTGAACTTGAAGTGGGAGCCGTACTGGTTGTGGCGCACGATCAAGCGCCGTTGCTGTGTGACGCCAACTTCCAGGTCCATCCCGGCCGCCAGCACCGCCGCCTGTAGCCGCGCGAGGAATCCCGGCACATCGTCTCCCGCCCGCGGCGAGCAGCGCACGTATTGCTCGCCTTCGGCCAGGAACACCTCCTGTTCCACGCGCAGCCAATCCTCGTGCAGCGTCACCCCGCCGGTGAGGGCAGCCCGGGAAGGAAATGCGACGATGCGCACCTCGAATCCTTCGGGCGGTGACGTGGCGGTGTTTGGACCGCCGCGGACGAAGACGACGCCCCTGCCGAGTCCGGCCACTCCGGACTGACCATCCAGCAGGCCGCGCCCGTGGAAGCGGCAGCGGCGCACCAGCTCGTCCACCTGGTGCAGCGCATGGCTCAGCGCTTCGCCGAGCGCCCCGGGCGGCGGATGGGCCCGGTCGCCTTCGCGCCAGGCCTGATTGACCCGCTGCAGCATCTGGCCGATCAGGGCGTCAATCTCTCGGACAGAGTGTTCGGCCGTCTGGAGCAGCGATACGCCCGTTTCCAGGTTCTTTACCGCCTGCTCCGGAAGCAGCCAGCCGGCGTCGAATTTCAGCCAGCCGCCCGGCTTCGGAATCCGCGTCGCCAGGTTCACCGGAGAGGTGGACGCCTCCGGCCATCCCGGATCGGCCCACACGGGCCTCTCGTGGTGCGTTGGGATGGTGGGGATCATGTCGCTTCTCCCGTCACGTGAGTACTGGCGCAATCCTTGCTTTGTCCAAGCGTCGTGGTGATTCGCACCTCGCCCGGGGTTCTTCGCCGACCCCGGGTGAGGAATTCCGATCCGGCCGGCAGCGACAGGCCGCCAGCTCGCGGATCGCCCGTCCAGTATTCGCCTCTGTCCGCCGCCATCCTCTCAGCCGAATGAAGGCCGCCGCTTCGGCGCCGCCCGCCGCAGCGGGCCGCCCGAATCCGGTGCGGACTCATCGTGAGTCCGAATCCCGTTCCCTCGGCGCGGGCTGGCCGACCGCGAGGCACCGGAACCCAGGTGCCGTCGCACTAGCCAGGCAGCCCGCCTGCGCCGCCCATCCCTGGGCGCAGGCTTCCATGCCATCGCGTGACTCCATTCACGCGGCCCGCGCTGCTGCACAGCGCTTCCGTCCCCGCTCCGCCACCGGCGTCCATTCCGGCGGGCGCCGGCTTCCAGCGCCCGGGCGGCCGTGCATTCCGTGCATCTATCGCTCAGGCACGGGCCTGCGCCCGGTCTTTCGCGCTGCTTCCAGCAGCGCGCTCAGGCTGGACATTCCATTCCGCCAGAGCGAATCGCGCGCGGACTGACCGCCGGAGCTTCATCCGCCGCTCCGAGTCCACGCCTGCCTCCAAAGGTCTTTTCACGTTCCGTCCCGTCCATGGGAGCGCGGGTGCTGCTTTCCGTCGCCCACCCCGCTCTCGGGCCCCGGATACGACGGAGGCCCGCTGCATGACCCTGGCGACCGCTTTTCATTGCCGCCTCCTGCTATCCCTGCGCGGCCGGCCCGACCGTCGGACCTGCGCCGCCGCGTGCCTCACTTCCGGCCGATTACGCCTTTTCCAGCAGCGTGAGGATGTTCCGCGGCACCTGATTCGCATGTCCGAGCATCGCGGTCGCGGATTGCAGGATGATCTGGTTGCGCGTGAAGTTGCTGATCTCCTCGGCCATGTCCGCATCCCTCATGACCGATTCCGCGCTGGTCAGCTCTTCCTGCGATACGCGCAGGCTGCGCAGGTTGGATTCCAGCGCATTCTTCTGGATCGCACCAAGATTGCCGCGCACCACGTTCAAGTCGTCGATGGCCTTGTCCACCAGCAGCATCGTGTCGTGGGCTCCCTGATAGCCGCGCACATCCACCTGCGAGAGGTTCTCGAACTTGCTCTCGTTGGGGACGTTGAAGCCCAGCGTCCGGGAAGACAGGGCATTGAGCGCGATCCGCACGCGCTGGCCGACGTTCGGCCCAACCTGGAAGACCAAGGACTTCTGCGTCACATTGACGCGGCCCACGGCGGATTGAGGATCCTGCGGCTGCGGTCCCTCGTAGAGCACTTGCAGCCCGTCGGCTTCCGTGCCGGCGCCCGAGGTCAGGATGCGGCCCTTGCCGGTCGTGAGCTGGTTGTTGATGGTGCCAGCCACGTCCTTGCCGTTCTGCACGGCGAACGGAACGCCTTCCTGCTGGGAAAGCACTCCGGCGACCGAGGAGACGACGACGAATTTCGGATCCGTGCCGAAGTCCTGGTGCTTGACGGTGAGGTGCCCCTCTTCGGTCGAGCCGGCCTCCAGGCGCAGCCCCGACAGGTCCATCTGGCTCTGGAGATTGCGCACGACGGTCGTCACGTCCTCGCCCTTCTTGGTGGTATACGAGGCCACGCGGCCGTTCTCCTGCAGGGTCAGCACGACTCCGGAGTCAATGAGCTCCTTGGTGAGCGGAACGTCGCCGGTCATTTCCGCCTTGGTGGCCACCTGGTTCACGCGCACCTCGTAGCCCGCTTCGGGCGACGTGCGCGTATTGGTGGACGCCTTCACAAAGGTCAGCCCCTTGCCCGCGGCGAGGCCGGACACGCCGTTGCTTCCGTCGAGGATCTTGCGCGTGCCGAACTGGGCGAACTGCGAAATCCGGTCGATGGATTCCAGGGCGTTCTTGATCTCGGACTGGTCGGCTTCGAGCATGTTCCGGTCGTTGGCGCCTTCGTTGGCCGCATGGATCGAAAGCTGGCGGATGCCCACCAACAGCTTGTTCATCTCGTCCAGCGCCGATTCCGTCGTCTGCACCATCGACACCGACGTCTCGCCGTTGCGGATGGCTTGAACGACCGACGCCACCTGGGCCCGCATCTGCTCGGAAACCATGAGCGTGGCGGGTCCGTCCGCGGCGCGGACGATCTTCAGTCCCGAGGAAAGGTGCTCCAGGCTTGTCTTCAGCTCCCGGTCCACGTTCAACAGGTTCCGGTGCGTATTGATCGCCTGGGCGTTGTGATTGATGACCAGGGCTCCCATGGTTACCTCCTTGTAGGAATGACGCGCTTCCCTTCACGCATGGATCGATGTCCGGGCCGTCCCTTCCTGGGGGCGCGGATCCCACCCCGACCCGCAAGGCGGGGCGTAACGTAAGAATTGTAATCGTCCGATATTATTAATGGACGTCTATTCTTACATTCAGACGCCACCCGGCTTCCCTGCCGGCGAAGTTCCCCGGCGCTCCGGCCATTGGGCCGGACCCCGGGCGCACGACCTCCCTGCGTCCGGTGCCACGGTGCGGCGGGAGCTGGCTTCGCTTCCGCGCGACCGAGTCCGGAGTGCCGCGGGTGAAAGGCCGCGGGCCCGCCGGGAACGTTTCCGGCGCTGCCTGCGGCCGAGCGCCCGAGCTCGTCCGCTGGGTTCGCTATCTTCTATCGGCAGCTCGCCTGCGCGGGGCGCCGGCCTGCGCCAGGCTCATTCTGCCTGGCACATGGCCTGCATCCCTTCCAGGGGCAAATCCGGCGGCGACAGACCGCACGGATCATCGAACTGCCCTCGTGCCCTTCGACCCGGATCCATCCATGGAACTCCGCCCTGAGACCAGCCCCGTCCGGACGTCCCTTCTTGGGACCGTCGCCGAAAGGGGTGCCGGTGCGGAGGCAAGCTTCTGCGTCTCCGTCCCGGGCTGCACCTCGGGGCAGTGGGCCAACCGTTCCGCCGGACAGAGCGCTCAAGCGAGCGCGCCCGCCGGTCAAGCGTATTCCCGTGCGCCGCGTCCCCGTTCCCGGGGTGTTCCGCCACCCGCCACGAAGGACTCCCTCGTCCTTCCGGGCAGCGGTTCCGGCATCACGTCACGGGGTCCGGGCCTGCTCAGCTCGGACCGCTTGTCCTGACGCCGAACGTTCCTGCGCCTGCCACCGGCGAGCGCCTCGTGCGCGCCCGTCTTCCGTTGCCTAACCCTTCACGTTGACGTGCCGCGACTCCTGCGCGGCCTGCTCCTCCCTCAGCGCGGCCGGCTTGGCATTCGCCCAGCCTTCGCGCAGGGTGGCAACGATCTTGATGACCTCGCGCACGATCTCCGGGTCCTTCCGCAGATTGGCCTCCACGATGCGGTTGAACGCGTACACGTACAGCCGCTTCAGATTCGTCCCGATCGCGCCCGCCTTTTCCGGGCGCAGCGTCGCGAGCAGCTCCGCCACGATCTCCCTGCTGCGTACCAGGTAGTTGTGGGCCGCCTCGATTTCCCGCGCCTCCATCTTGACGATCGCCTTCTGCAGGAAGCGGATCAGCCCGTCGTAGAGCATCAGGATCAGCGTCCGCTGATCCGCGGTCTGGATGCCGGTGTTCTTGTATGCCGTATAAAGCGATTGCTGCTGCATCGCGTCCTCCAGACTGCAAGGGTCTCGTGTCCGCGCCTTCTCCGGCGCGGTCTAGCCTTTGACCTGAATCCGCTTCACCTGAATCATGCCGGGTACCTGCGTCCCGGATTGCGCCGGCTTGGCGGCGGCGGCCGGGGCCGCCTGAGCCTCAGGCGCCGCTCCCTGCGCCGGCGCCGCTGAAGGCGGGCCGGACTTGAGATTCTGCCAGGCCATGCGCAGTTCCTTGAGCAGGTGCACCACGCCCTGCACGCGCTGCGGATCCTTGTTCAGGTTCGCGTCGATCAACTCGTTGAACATGTAGGCGTAGAGGCGCTGCAGGTTGCGCGCGATGTCGCCGCCGTTGTCCATATTGAGCGAAGCCAGCAGTTCGGCGATGATGCTCTTGCCCTTGATCAGGTTCGTGTGGGACTCGTACACGTCGCCCTTGTTCATCTTTTCGATGGCATGGGTGAGGAACTTGATCGCCCCGTCGTAGAGCATCAGGATCAGCTTGCGCTGGTCCACCGTGTTCACCGCGGCCTTCTGGTAGGCCTGGGAATACGCTCCGTACCCTTTCAACATCGCCGCCTCCTTCGCCTGACGCTTGCGGGCGCGGGGGCTTAGCCTGCCCCGAACCCGGCCGTTCCCGCCTGCGGTGCGCACGGCTCTCGGCCGCGGCGCCCGCCGGCGCGCATGGGACTACCCGAGCATCTTCGTCACCAGGCTGCCGCCGCTGCCGCCCGATCCGAGCTGCGAAAGCTGGCCCGACATGTAGTTCTGCTGGCTCTTCAGCTTTGCCATCTGCGTCTCGAGCCGCGTGAATTTCTCCTGCAGCGCCTTGCGCTTGGCGTCGATGCGCTCTTCCAGGCGCCCCAGCTGCTGGTCCATGTTCGTGATTTGCGAGCGCAGATTGTCCGTGACGCGCTTGATCTCGCCCTTGAACGGATCCATCTCGCCGTTCACGAATTGCGAGACGCGGCTGGCGACGCCGCGGGTGATCTTGATCAGCGCGTCGGGCCCCTTGGTGTTGAGCTGATGTTCGTTCAGCTTGACCAGCAGGCGCAGCCCGGTCACGTACTGCGTTCCGTCCTTGACCTTCAGGAGCTGGCCGTTGCCCTCTCCCTCCAGGCCATTGATCGTGCCCTCGACGTCTTTGCCGGGCGCTGGGGTCCCTTCGAGCAGGCCCACGCCCGCCGTGGTCCGGCTGCCGGGGGCGAGAAAGGCGATGTTGCTGCCCTTGCCGAAGCGCCCCGACTGCACGCGGATGCGGCTGCCCTGCTGCATGACCCGCACGCCGCGCTCGCCCACCTGCTTGTCGTTGGTGATCTTGTTCTGCAGCGTCCGCGTGTACTCGGCCAGCGAGTAGATCTTCGGCTCGAGCACGATCTCGTCCGAGCGCTTTCCGTCCACATCCACCACGAAGCGGTTGTTCGTGCTGTCGACGATGATCGGCTCGCGCAGATCCGGAGTCTCGTACGCGGCCTGTGTGGCGACCTGGGTGATCTTCACCGGGTAGCCCTCCGCGCTGATGCGCGTCTGGTCGGACATGCCGACGAAGGCGATGTTGTTGTTGTTCGAATCGCCCTTGTCCCGGAACAGGTCCGAGACGGCCGCGAAGTCTTTCTCGACCCTTTGGCGGAGCACGTCCTCGTCCACCACGAACAGGCCCTTGTCGTTGAGCTTGATGCCCAGCCCGAAGACCATGTTGCTGGCCTTCGGCAGGCCGGGCACCGGGTCCACCACCAGCTGTGTGAGCCGGTTGCGCAAGTCGGTCGCTTCCCGGTTGGCCTGCAGCGGCCCGACGAAGTTGTTCTCCTTGTCGAACTTGGTGAGCTCGGCGATCAGGGCCTCGAGTTCGTTCACCTGGTTGACAAAGCCGATGATGGCGGTGGTCGCCTTCTCCGTGTCGCCGCGGATGGTGACGGTCACGGGCTTGGTGTCCGTCGCCACCAGGTTCAGCTTCACGCCCTCGATCACGTTTTCCATCTCGTTGGTCGAGCTCGTGATCTCGAGTCCGCCGCCCAGCTCGGTCGCTCCGAACCGCACGAGCGCGTCCTGGGGCGGCTGGATGTTCGCGGTGCGCGTGCGCACGGTAAAGGAATCGCCCTTGAAGACCCGGCCGGGACCGAAAGCCACCGTCAGCCCGGCATCGAACGGAAGCGGAGTGCCGGCCGCGTAGCCGTCGCCGGGCGCGACATCCCCGCCGTTTCCCTTGTCGTCTTCCCAGTGGAGAGTCAGGCCGCGGGTGGTGCCGATGGTGCCGTCGGACTTGGCCGAGAACGTAAAGATCTTGGCTTCGTCACCCGTGTACGCGCCGGCCACCGCGACCTTGGTGTTGCTGGTGCGCGGTCCGCCATCCAGAGGCAGCTCGGGCATCAGTCCGCCCTCCTTGCCCTTTTCCTCCTTCACGCTCCAGTTGCTCACGTCGAGCACCTGCGCGGGGATCTGGCGCTCCTTGTCGCTCTGCCACCACTTCCCGCTCTGCCGCTCCGGCGTGACCTTGAAGGTCGACTGCTGGCCATCGCTGAGCACGCCCTGGTTGAGCGTGACGGTGACGCCGTCGGTCAGGCCGAGCTTCCCGCCCGGCGTATAGCCGTTGCCGATGTTCAGGGTGCCGGTTTCGCCCGAGGACGATTTCCACTGCACGTCGAGCTTTTCGGACGAGCCGATCTGGCCGGAGCCCAGCACGGTGAGGGTGAAGGTTTGCGGCTCCTTGCCCGTGTAGGGGCCTTCCACGACCGGCGCGCCGTGCGTCTGTTGCCGGCTCCAGTTGGACGGCTGCGTGTAGCTCGGCTTCCGTTCCTCGTCGGACAGCCACCAGGAGAGGTCCGAGCGCGCCGTGCGCGCGTTGAAGGCGAAGCTGTCCCCCACGATCACCTGGCCCCCGCTGAAGATGACCGCGAGGCCGTCGTCCAGTTCCACCGGCGTGCCGGGGGAGTAGTTGAGCTTATCGAGCTGGAACAGTCCGGAGCGGCCCGTATCGTCCTTCCAGCGGATCTGCACCTGCTTTTCCCCGCCGATCACGCCGTCCTGGACGACGGAGAGGGTGAAGGTGCGGTCCTTGTCGCCCTTGTAGTCGCCGACGACGCGCGCGATGACGCTGGAGGCGCCGCCGCCCGCTGGCGCCCCGGCGCCCTTGGCCTCCTCGCCCACGCCCTTCCACTTCGAGGGTTCCTCGACGGAGCTCACGAACAGGGGCGTGATGCCGCCTTTCAACTCCACCTCGGGCTTGACGCGGCCCACGACGCCGGTCTTCTGGCTGGTCAGGACGAGCTGGTAGGGCTTGTCGCGGTTGCCCGTCTTGATGATCGAGGCCTGCACTTCCTGGGTGGCCGTATTGATGGCGTCCTTCAGTCCGGCGAGCGTGTTGTTCGTCTGGTCCACGGTGACGTTGATGGGCGTGCCCTCGCCCACCGTGATGCGGAAGCGGCCCGTGCCGACCTGGACATCCTGGGACTCGTAGCCCTGGGAGGCGATCTGGTGGTTGAGGGCGAGCTTTTCCACGATCATGGTGTGCTTGCCGGGCTTGGCGCCGGCGGTGGCCGTCGCGCGCACCACGTCCTCGTTGCTCGACTCGACGATCTTGCCTTCCCACGTGCCGCGATTGGCCAGGACGCGCGAGGACTCCTGCATCTTCTCCAACCCACTCTTCACCAGGTTGAAGGATTCGAGTTCGATCTGATGCTGCGCCTTGTTGATCTGCACCGGCTCCAGGCGCTTGCGCTCCACCGCGATGAGGGCCTCGATCGTCTGGTCGGTGTTGAGGCCCGAGCCCAGTCCCGGCATGCGGTTGATCTCCCGCACCGTCTGCTCGCGCCCGGGCGGCCGCGCTCCCGGGCCGGACCGCGCCGCCTGCTGGCGCTGCCCCTGCTGGGCCGGCTGAGCCGCCTGGGCCTGCTGCTGGGCAGCGGGCGGCGTGCGGGGCGCGGCAGGGGAGATCTTGTTCTGAGCCATGACGGGTTCGGGGTCCTCGGAGTCCGGCGAGACGGCAGGCGCGCTCGCGGCGCTGGCGGGACGGGAAACCCGTCCGCGCCGGTAAAATCTGCCTCCCTCGCGTTCTCCTAAACGGTTACGATCATTGAACTTCTTTCCTGCTCGGACTCGGCCAAAGGGGCATCCTGCCTGTGTTCAAGAACCATTCCAGCGTTGCGCCTCCGGCGGCGGCCAAATCGGCTACGCGCCGCGCGAATTGAGCAGTTGCAGCACGGACTGCGGCGCCTGGTTCGCCTGGGCCAGCATCGCCACGCCCGATTCGAGCATGATCTTGTTGCGGGTGAACTGGCTCATCTCTTCGGCCATGTCCGCATCCCGCAGGCTCGACTCCGCGCTGGTCAGGTTTTCCCGGGCGATGCGCAGGCCGTTGGTGTTGCTCTGCAGCGTGTTCTTCTGGAACGCGCCCAGGTTGGCCCGCACCGAGGACACCGCGCCGATCGACTCGTCCAGCAGCAGGAGCGCGTCCTGCGCACCCTGGGCGTTGGTGACGTTGATCTCGCGCAGGCTGCGGAAGCCGCTCTGGTTCTTCACGCCGGTCGCGAGCCGGTCGGTCTTCGCGTCGAGGAGCGAGAGCCGCACCTGCTGCCCGCGCGTCGGGCCGACCTGGAAGTTCAGCGAATTCTGGCTGACATGGACATAGCCTTCGACCTCGCCGGAGACGTCCTGCGGCAGCTCCCAGGTGTAGATGGCGGACTCTCCGTCCTCCTCGCGGCTGATCGGGCGCGCGCCCGGCTGCGGCGGCGCCATGCGGGCGATGTCCTTGGCCTGCGGATTGGGCGCCAGGCCGCCGCCGACGGGCATGTACTTCGGCAGGCGCACCTTCTCCATGCGCGCGCCGGCATAGCGCAGCACCAGCCCCTCCACGGGCGTGTTGGCCGCGCC
>Ga0315281_10014272_pt1 | contig 10718 bp, 10 predicted proteins | sample YL17G07_0_MG_FD_204540 | JGI IMG/M metagenome (GOLD analysis project Ga0315281, IMG submission 204540) | Sediment microbial communities from Yellowstone Lake, YNP, Wyoming, USA - YL17G07_0 | ecosystem: Environmental > Aquatic > Freshwater > Lake > Sediment | place: USA: Wyoming | collected... | reverse complement strand
GAGTTTCATGCTGGGCGGCCTGCGCGCGCCTTTGCCCACGCTTCGCGCCAAATCCATCAAGTCGCCGCGCATCAGGAAAGCGGCTTGATGCAAGACCACCATCTGCGGCGGAAGCAGCCATTGAAGTCAATTCGACGGAGGGAATCATGAGTCAATATATTGCTCCATTGCGCGACATGCAGTTTGTGCTGCATGAACTGCTGCAGGTCGAGAGCGAATTAAAACAAATGCCGAAGCACGCCGAGATCGATGCCGAGACCATCAATCAGGTGCTGGAGGAGGGCGGCAAGTTCGCTTCGAAGGTGCTGTTCCCGCTGAACCACTCGGGTGACCGCGAAGGCTGTCATCTGGATGCGGCCACCCATGCCGTGACCACGCCCAAGGGCTTCAAGGAGGCGTACCGGCAATACGTGGAAGCGGGCTGGCCTTCGCTCTCCTGCGATCCGGAGTACGGCGGCCAGGGCCTGCCGGTAGTCGTGTACAACTGCTTGTCCGAGATGTCGAACGCCGCCAATCAGGCGTGGCACATGTATCCGGGCCTGTCGCACGGCGCCTACGCCTGCCTGCACGAGCACGGCACTGCTGAGCAAAAGCGCCTGTATCTGCCCAAACTGGTTTCCGGGGAGTGGACCGGCACCATGTGCCTGACCGAAGCCCATTGCGGCACCGACCTGGGCCTGTTGCGCTCCAAGGCCGAGGCGCAGACGGACGGTTCGTACAAGATCAGCGGCAGCAAGATATTCATCTCGGCCGGCGAGCACGACATGGCCGCCAACATTCTCCACCTGGTGCTGGCGCGCCTGCCCGACGCGCCCGGCGGTACCAAGGGAATTTCCCTGTTCCTCGTGCCGAAATTCATTCCCGCGGCCGACGGCAGTCCGGGCGCGCGCAACGCCATCACCTGCGGCGCGATCGAGGAGAAGATGGGCATACACGGCAACTCGACCTGCCAGATGGACATGGACGCGGCGACCGGCTGGCTCGTGGGACAGCCGAACAAGGGCCTGAACGCGATGTTCGTTATGATGAACGCCGCCCGTCTGGGCGTCGGCATGCAGTCGCTGGGCCAGACCGAAGTCGCGTATCAGAACGCTCTTGTCTATGCCAAGGACCGGCTGCAGATGCGCAGCCTCTCCGGGGTCAAGGCGCCTAAGCTTCCGGCCGACCCCATCATCGTGCATCCGGATGTGCGCCGCATGCTGCTGACGGCGAAGGCCTACGCCGAAGGCGGCCGCGCGTTCACCTCGTTCATCGCGCTGCTGATCGACCGGGAACTCAGCCACCCGGACGAAGGCGCGCGCAAGGATGCGGCCGATCTGGTCACGCTGCTGACGCCGATCGTCAAGGCTTTCATCACCGACAACGGCTGGATCGCCACCTCGGAAGCGATGCAGGTCTATGGCGGTCACGGCTACATCGCGGAGTGGGGTATGGAGCAGTACGTGCGCGATGCCCGCATCAACATGATCTACGAAGGCACCAACACCATTCAGTCGCTCGATTTGCTGGGACGCAAAGTGCTGATGGACAACGGCGCGAAGCTGAAGAAATTCGGCGCGCTGGTGCAGACCTTCGTCGAGGAGAACGGGACCGACGAGGCTATGAGCGAGTTCATCACGCCGCTGGGCGAACTCGGCGGCAAACTGACCAAGCTGACCATGGAAATCGGCATGAAGGCGTTCCGGAACCAGGATGAAGTCGGCGCCGCGGCGGTTCCCTACCTGCGCGTCGTCGGTCACCTGGTCTACGCCTACTTCTTCGCCCGCATGGCGAAGATCGCGCTGGCGAAACTCGATTCCGGCGACAGTTTCTACAAGGCCAAGCTTGCGACTGCCCGCTTTTACTACGCCCGGCTGCTGCCGGAAACCGCCATGCTGATCCGCCAGGCGCGCTCGGGTGCCGCGAATCTGCTCGATCTCGAAGCCGAACTGTTCTAGGCGGCTGTTGGCTTCCGGCGTAATCGGATTATGTACGGCGTCCTAGACAGCGTCGCATGCCGGGAGCGGACTTGCGCGCTGCGCGCGCCAACCGCGCAACTGCGCCACAAGACGAGACGCGATTTAAATCGCCAGCTACAGCAAAGCGTATCTCCCCTTTTCTAGGTACTGCCAAGAAAGGAATCTCATGAGCAATTTCATCGTCAGGAAAGTCGCCGTCCTCGGCGCCGGTGTAATGGGGGCGCAAATCGCCGCTCATTGCGTGAACGCCAGGGTGCCGGTGGTGTTGTTCGACCTGCCGGCCAAGGATGGCCCGAAGGACGGCATCGTGCTGCGTGCCATTGAGAATCTGAAAAAGTTGAACCCAGCGCCGCTGGGCGACAAGGATGAGGCGGCCTACATTGAGGTGGGCAACTACGACGATCACCTCGATGCGCTCAAAGGCTGCGATCTCATCATCGAGGCGATCGCCGAGCGCATGGACTGGAAGCACGATCTGTACAAGAAGGTCGCGCCGTTCATCGCCCCCAGCGCGATCTTCGCCTCGAACACTTCGGGGTTGTCTATTACGGCGCTGTCTGAGGGGCTCGACCTGCAATTGAAAGCGCGCTTCTGCGGCGTGCACTTCTTCAATCCGCCGCGCTATATGCATCTGGTGGAACTGATCCCGACCGGCGCGACTTCGGCGCAGATCCTGGACCAACTCGAAGCTTTCCTCGCCACCACGCTGGGCAAAGGCGTGGTGCGGGCGAAGGATACCCCCAACTTCATCGCCAACCGTGTCGGCATCTTCGGCATGCTAGCGACCATATACGAGGCCGAAAAATTCGGCCTCTCCTGCGATGTCGTGGACGATCTCACCGGCGCCAAACTGGGCCGCGCCAAGTCCGGCACCTTCCGCACGGCCGACATCGTCGGACTGGACACCATGAGCCATGTGATCAAGACGATGCAGGACAATCTTGCGGACGATCCGTTTGCCGCGATCTACCGCACTCCCGATGTGCTGACAAAACTGGTGCAGGCGGGCGCTCTGGGCCAGAAGACCGGCGCCGGCTTCTACAAGAAAGTCGGCAAGGAAATCCAGCGCCTGGATTTTGCCAAAGGCGAATACGTCCCCGGCGGCGGAAAAGCGGACGACATCATCGGCCGGATGCTGAAGGAGAAAGACCCAGCCAAACGCATGAAGACCCTGCGCGAATCGGCCAACCCGCAGGCGCAGTTTCTGTGGGCCATATTCCGCGACGTGTTCCATTACATTGCGGTCCACCTGGAATCGATTGCCGACAATGCGCGCGACGTTGATTTCGCCATGCGCTGGGGTTTCGGCCAGAGTATCGGCCCGTTCGAGACCTGGCAGGGCGCCGGCTGGGTACAGATTGCGGGCTGGATCAAGGAGGACATCGACTCGGGCAAGGCGATCTGTAGCGCGCCGCTGCCGGCCTGGGTGTCGGACGGTCGCACCGGCGTACACGCGCCCGATGGATCTTACTCGCCTGAGCGCAAGACCAATGTGCCGCGCTCGATGTTGCCGGTGTATCGGCGGCAGTTGTTCCGCGCCCCGCTCGCGGGAGCTGCTGCAGCAGATGGCGCTACGGCGGGCACCACCGTGTTCGAGGACGATTCGGTGCGCATCTGGCACCAAAACGACGAGGTGCTGATCCTGTCGCTGAAGACCAAGATGCACGTCATTGGCCCCGGTGTCATCGCCGGTCTGTCCAAGGCCCTGACCGAAGCCGAGAAAAACTACAAAGGCTTGGTGATCTGGAGCGCGGATGCGGCCGCCGGCGGCGCGTTCTCGGCCGGCGCCGACCTGCAGGCGATGCTGCCGTTGTTCATGTCGGGTGGTGTCAAGGCGATCGAGCCCGCGGTGGCGGCATTGCAGCAGGCGCATCAGGCGTTGAAATACGCCAGCGTGCCGGTCGTCGCGGCGGTTTCGGGTTTGGCCCTCGGCGGCGGCTGCGAGCTGATGACGCACGCCTCCAGGCGTGTCGCCTCGATCGAGTCCTATATCGGCCTGGTCGAAGTCGGCGTAGGCCTGATTCCGGCGGGCGGAGGCCTGAAGGAGGCGGCGGTCCGTGCCGCTGCCGATGCCAAAGGCAACGACCTGCTGCAGTTCCTGAAGAACTACTTCATGAATGCCGCCATGGCGAATGTCTCCAAGTCCGCGCTGGAGGCGAAGAAAATGGGCTACCTCGGCGCCGGCGACGTCATCGTTTTCAATGCCTACGAATTGCTGCATGTAGCGAAAGTCGAGGTGCACGCGCTGTTCGATGCCGGCTACAGGCCGCCGCTGAAAGCGCTGGTGCCGGTGGCCGGGCGCTACGGCATGGCGACCATCATGGCGCAACTGGTCAATATGCGCGACGGAGGCTTCATCTCCGCGCACGACTACAAGCTGGGCGCGATGATCGCCGAGGTCGTCTGCGGCGGCGAAGTGGAGCAGGGCAGTCTGGTGAGCGAACAGTGGCTGCTCGATCTGGAGCGCAAGGCGTTCATGGAACTGCTCGACCATCCCAAGACCCAGGAACGCATCATGGGCATGATGCAGACCGGAAAACCGGTGCGCAACTGACGCGGCCCTCACAGGAGATTTGAAATGACCAAACAACTGCAAGACGCCTACATCGTCGCTGCGACCCGCACTCCGATCGGCAAGGCGCCGCGCGGCATGTTCAAAAACGTGCGGCCGGACGATTTGCTGGTGCGTGCAATCCAGTCGGCCGTGTCCCAGGTGCCAGGGCTCGATGTGAATCTGATCGAAGATGCCATCGTCGGTTGCTCTTTCCCCGAAGCCGAGCAGGGGCTCAATGTGGCGCGCATGGCGGTGCTGCTGGCCGGCTTGCCGAAGACGGTCGCCGGCGTGACCATCAATCGCTATTGCGCCTCGGGGATTACCGCCGTGGCGATGGCCGCCGACCGCATCCGCGTCGGCCAGGCCGAGGTGATGATCGCCGCCGGCGCGGAGTCGATGTCGATGGTGCCGATGATGGGTTACCACCCGTCGATGAACATGGGTATCTTCAAGGACGAGAACATCGGCATGGCCTACGGCATGGGCCTGACCGCGGAGAAAGTCGCGCAGCAATGGAAGATTTCGCGCGAGGCGCAGGATGAGTTTTCGCTGAAGTCGCATCAAAAGGCGATTGCGGCGCAACTGGCCGGCGAATTCAAGGACGAGACGACGGCAGTGGATATCGTCGAGCGCTTCCCTAATCTTGCTACCGGGAAAATCGACATCAACACCAGAACTGTGAGCCAGGACGAAGGCGCGCGCGCCGATACCAATCTGGCTGCGCTGGCGAAGCTGCGGCCGGTGTTCTCACCGAAGGGCTCGGTCACCGCCGGCAACAGCTCGCAGACTTCGGATGGCGCGGGCGCCCTGATCCTGGTCAGCGAAAAAATCCTGAAGCAGTTCAACCTGACGCCGCTCGCTCGTTTCGTGTCCTTCGCGGTCAGGGGCGTGCCGCCGGAAATCATGGGCATCGGTCCGAAAGAGGCGATCCCCGTGGCTTGCCGGGCAGCCGGCATCACCCAGGATCAAATCGACTGGTTCGAACTGAATGAAGCCTTCGCGGCCCAGTCGCTTGCGGTGATCCAGGACCTCGGGCTCGATCCGGCCAAGGTGAATCCTATGGGCGGCGCGATCGCCCTGGGGCACCCGCTGGGCGCGACCGGGGCAATCCGTTCCGCCACCGTCATCCACGCCATGCGGCGCAAGAATCTGAAGTACGGCATGGTCACGATGTGCGTCGGAACCGGCATGGGCGCTGCGGGGATTTTCGAACGCGTGTGAAGTTTTGCATGTCACCGCAGGGTTGCGAGGCGGATCGATTTCCCTATGGCTGGCCATCTGCTAAGATAAACATGCCGATCATTTCTGGAGCCTGACATGTCCGCTGCAACCATTGCGCTGCCGACCCGGCTTTCCCGGCGCATCGAGAAGCTCGCCCGCGAAGCCGGGCGCACGCCGGATGAAATGCTGAAATTTGTGATCCGAGACGGGCTCGAATATTGCGAATATGCAGTCAAGGCCACCAACGAAGGACTGGCCGATCTCGATGCCGGTAGCAGTATGACGGCTGATGAGATGCGGGCGCACTTCGAAAAACGCCGGATCGCGCGCCGTGCCCGGAAAGCGGCTTGAATACGCTGTTCGCTCCAGGCGCGATCTCGAAGCCATAGAGAAGTACCACCTCGAAGTCGCCGGGGATGCCGTCGCCGATCGCATCATCGACGCCATCCAGTCCCAGGCCGAGAAGATCGCCGCGCTCGGCTTGATGTTTCGGTCGGGTATCCGCCAGGGGACGCGCGAATGTGTCATGACCCGTTATCCCTACACCTTGGTTTATCGCATCGGCCCACGCCGCGTCGAGATAGCCCGGGTCATTCATCAACGGGCGGAATACTTTCAGCGCGGGCGGTAAGGACCGAGCTGCACAAGATCGATCTGGGCAAGTGGCCGAACATCAAGAGCTTCATGGGATAAACATGCAAAAACAAGATGATCGGGTGACTGCGCAAAAGCGCGAAGGATGTTAGTTGGTTTTTCGAGGCTTAAGTGTCTGATCTAATAGACCGTGAAACCTTGCAAGGCCGAAAATCACAAGATCACAAATTCGATGGCGACGGGTGGCCCGCCCGAGCGGGGGCCAATGGCTCCACGGAAGCAGCGCTGAACTGCCGGTCTGCTGAGCACATCCCGAACGGCAGCTTGAGGGCGCGGGTAATGCATCGTCCTGTGAGCGGCGAGGGATCGCCACCACGGGGAGTGTTACGGATAGGGTTTGTGGCGCGCGCCGCGGCGCTCGGCCAGACGGCGCAGTCGATCGATCACGGGTCCCAGCCGTCCGGTCAAGCGGCTCCAGTCGATTGCGTCGAGCGCGTTCTTGACCAGCAATCCGAGTTCGGTGTCGCCGTCGATGGTGAGGCGGCGGGAGAAGAACAGGGTGTCCGGATCCTCGAGGCGGCGCGCGAGGCGATAGTAATCCCAGGCACAGGCGCGGATCGTGACCTCGGGGGTGCTTAGTGCAGGCAGGAATCCAATCGTGGAAAGGCTGACGCGGCAATCCAGGCCGGCATCGCTTACCTGGATCGAGACGATGCGGCCCATCAGGCGTTGCTTCGTGTCCTTGTCCAGTGTCGGCAGAAACAAAAGATTGAGGCCGGCGCACAGCACGGCCGACGGCGGCCATTGCGGCAGGCGGCTGACGAGGCCCGCAAGGCCCGCCGGCAGCATCGGGACGGGTGGCTGCGCGGCGCTCATGCCGGTGTCCGGTATTCCATGCCGGGTACGCCGTACCAGTAGCCGTTGCAGGGCGGTGCGACGCGCAAGCCTTCGAGCGGGGCTCCCGGTCGGCCGGCGCAGCGTTCGCGGAAGCTTTCGATGATCGCCGGCATGTTGCGCGATTGCGGCGACAGACGCACCACGTCGACGCCGAGGCCGCGCAACTCCTCGGTCGAATCCGACAAGTCGTAGACCAGCGCCGATTGCGTCTGTATCCCGTTCAGCGTCAGGAACGCGTCCTTGTCGCGCGTGCGCAGCGCGAGGCCGTCGGCGTCGTCGAGGCAGCGGAACTGGCAATCGTCCTTGGGCAGGTTGTGGTGGCGCGCGGTGAAGCAGCGCGCCGAGAACGCAAGCGGCATCCGGCCGTAGGCGAACACCTCGGTCTGCATCCCGGCCGGGCACGCTGATTGCAGTTCGCGCAGGGTGTCGCGGGACAGTTCCAGCGGCAGCACGAAGCGGCTTGCGCCAAGGTCGGCGAACCAGGCGAGCGTTTCGTTGTTGTATATGTTCAGGTGCGGTCCAGCGACGAAAGGCACGTGGCCGGCGAGCAGGCGCACGGCGCCCATTTCATTGGCTTCGACGGTGAAGTCGCCGTTGGCGGCGATGCGGCGCAGGGTCTTCAGGTCCGATTCGGATTCGATCAATGCCTGCGAGGACAACACCACTTGCTTGCCGCTCGCGCTCAAGTCGCGCGCGAGTGCTAGCCAGTCGTCCAGGCGCAGATTATGCCGGCGCGAACACACCACTTCGCCCAGATAGACGATATCCACGCTGGAGCCGGCGATGCCGGCATAGAACTCCAGCAGCGCCTCGCGCGTCCAGTAGTAAAGCACCGGGCCCAGGCTGAGCTTCATTTCGCTTTCCAAACGTCATTCGAAATGTCATTCCGGGGGCGTAGCCCGAGGAATCTGCTGTAAACGGGACCCCAACAGCGGATCCCTCGCTGCGCTCGGGGTGACGGAATTGAGGCACAGTTCATGATCGGGTCATTTCCACTTGCGGTGATAAGCGCCCAGCGTATGCTGCTGGCCTTCGGCAACGCGGGCGAGGCCGTTCGCCCAGTCGCTGTGTACGGAAAAACGTGCCGGGTTTTGCGCATGGGCATCGATGGCGGCACGCCAGATGCGCGTCACCGCGGCGACGTAAGCCGGGCTGCGCTGGCGTCCTTCGATCTTGATCGCCGCGATCCCGATTTTCGCCAATTCCGGCAGCAGCGCCATGGCATTCAGGCTGGAAGGTTCTTCAATGGCGTAATAGGTTTCGTCTTCGACATTGAAACGGCCTTTGCACAAGGTCGGGTAGCCGGCGTTCTCCCCGGCGGCGAAACGGTCGATCAGGATTCCGTTCAGCCTGGCGTCGAGTGTGTCGCCGTGTTTCTCCCAGCGCACGGCCTTGGCCGGCGAGCACACGCCGCGGGTATTGGGCGATTCGCCGGTGACATATGACGACAAGGCGCAGCGTCCCTCGACCATCACGCACAGGCTGCCGAAGCCGAACACTTCGATTTGCACCGGCGTGTTTTTCACCACGTCGGCAACCTGGGCGAGCGAGAGCACGCGCGGCAGCACGGCGCGTTCGATGCCGAAGCGCTCGTGATAAAAATTGATCGCCTCGTAATTGGTGGCCGAGGTCTGCACCGAAAGATGCAAGCGCAATTGCGGATGGCGTTCGGCCGCGTAGCGCATCAAGCCGGCGTCGGCGAGGATCACCGCGTCCATGCCGAGGTCGGCGGCGCTGTCGATGGCGCGCTGCCAGCGAGGCGAGGCCGCTCCCTGCGGATAGGTGTTGATGGCGAGCAGCATTTTCGCGCCTGCCGCGTGAGCGTAGCGCAGACCCTCGCTCGCGCTCGCGGCGTCGAAGTTGAGGCCGGCGAAATTGCGCGCGTTGGTCTCGTCCTTGAGGCCCATGTAGACCCAGTCGGCACCGTTGTCCACGGCCACCTTGAGCGAGGGCAGGTTGCCCGCAGGGCAGACTAATTCAGGAACCGACACGATCGGGGTCGCGTGATGCGGTCGATAAGGATTTGTGAACTCGCATATTGTGAGCACTGTAGAGGCCATGCGCCGAAGCGGCTTTGATCTGGGTCAAAGACTCCGGGGCGGAGGTGTATACAAGTCATATTACACAGCGCATTTGTCCGAGCGCAATTGCCCAGGACTGCGTAGAATGCGGCGCGGCGCTTTGGTGCCCATTATAATACGACATGAGGGGATGCCTTCCCTCATACCCCCTAAATCAGGGGTCGCTCCGGCAGTTCCGAAACGATCTCCTAACCGACTAGGATATGCAGACGTGAAAAAAACCGACCTGGAAAAAAACAAGGGGCTGAAAATCAACAGCGGCGTGAACCGGTTCGGCACCCCCGGCCGTTTCGGCAAAGATGCAGCCGTCCCTCTGCAGCGGCGCGAACAGCGCAAGCTCGATCAGGCTCTTGGTCTGGTGCCATTTGCAGTCAAACTCAACGGCGATCTGGTGAAACAGGTGCAGGCGCTGGCGCAGGCACGCAAGACCGGGTTGAGCGAGGTGGTGACTGAACTGTTAAAGAAGGGTCTGGAAGGTTAAGCTGGGTTAGGCTCAATTCCGGACCATGCGCCCCGGGGCGGGTCGTCAACGCACGCGGGCAACCGGGACCTTGACCATGGTCAGGTCCACTTGCACTCTTTCCTCGGCATCGGCCAGCCAGACCTGTTCGTCCTGAATGGTGCAATTCAACTGCATGTTGCGCCGGGCCAGCTTCGCCAGCGCCTGGCTGGCGGCCGCCGGCACCGAGACTACGGTCAGATTGCCGCTGCGCTCGAGCTTGCTGCCGATCTGATCCCACCAGATCGCGGCGCCGTGACCGCCGTAGCTGTAGACGATTACCTGGCGCGCGCGGCCGCAGGCCCTGCGTATGCGTTTGTCCTCGGGCTGGCCCACATCGATCCAGAGTTCGATCGCGCCGGTTAAATCCTTTTGCCACAGATCGGGCTCGTCATCTGCGCTCAGTCCCTTGCCGAACGACAGGGCGTCGCTGGCGTGCAGCGCGTAAGCGAGCAAGCGCACCATCATGCGTTCGTCCGTTTCCGACGGATGGCGCGCGATGGTCAGCGCATGGTCATGGTAATAATTGCGGTCCATGTCGGCGATTTGCAGATCGGCTTTGAAAATGGTTGCCTTGAGGGCCATGAGGTCGCTTCTGTAGTGATAAAAACGACAACGGGGGCTTGCGCCCCCGTTTGTCGTCGGGACAGCCCGCGCACAGACCTGGCGCGGGTCGTTTTAGGGCCCCTGCCTCGCGATGCGCGGTCTGCCAGGTAATTGGGGTTGTGTATTTTCTGAGGCGATCGTCTGCCGGATCACTCCACCTTGGCTTTGGCGCGCAGATCTGCCACGGCTTTCTCGAACATCGCTTCCTGCATGCGCTGCAGCAGGCCGGCCTTGATTTCATTGAATTCGGGGAATTTTGCCGGACGCACGTCGTCTAGCTGGATCACATGCCAGCCGAATTGGGACTG
>Ga0315281_10014271_pt1 | contig 10719 bp, 18 predicted proteins | sample YL17G07_0_MG_FD_204540 | JGI IMG/M metagenome (GOLD analysis project Ga0315281, IMG submission 204540) | Sediment microbial communities from Yellowstone Lake, YNP, Wyoming, USA - YL17G07_0 | ecosystem: Environmental > Aquatic > Freshwater > Lake > Sediment | place: USA: Wyoming | collected... | reverse complement strand
CCGTGGTGTACGTGTCGCTTGTTATAGTATTGTCAACGTTTACCGGAATATTTTATGGGTGGCTTGTTAAATGAAAGAGGGGTATATGGAAAAGAAGTGGAAAGATATTAAAGAACAGGTAAGGGAAGGCTACGGGAAGATTGCACGGCAAGGTGGCTCATGTTGTCCGACATCGTCTTGTTGTGGGGATTCAAGCCTTGCTCAAGATATAAGCAAAACCGTTGGCTATACCGAAGAAGAAATTGGCGCTGTTCCTGAAGGATCGAATTTAGGCCTCGGTTGCGGAAATCCGGTTGCCATAGCGTCTTTAAAAGAGGGAGATGTTGTCCTTGATCTTGGAAGCGGGGCGGGATTTGACGCATTTCTAGCGGCGCAAAGAGTCGGCAAATCAGGCCGCGTCATTGGTGTCGATATGACTCCGGAAATGATCGCGAAAGCTAATGAGAACGCGAAGAAATGGATTTATAGTAATGTTGAATTCCGCTTGGGAGAGATCGAGAGTCTCCCGGTTGAGGACAATTCAATCGATGTAATCATTTCAAATTGCGTAATCAATCTTTCGCCGGAAAAACAAAAGGTTTTTGAAGAGGCGTTCAGGGTGCTTAAGCCCGGTGGACGGCTCATGGTTTCTGACCTAGTACTTGCAAAAGATCTACCGGAAGCCATCAAAGAATCTGTTGAGGCCTACGTCGGATGCCTTGCCGGTGCTATTAAGAAAGACGAATACCTAAAATATATTAATACTGCAGGATTTAAAGAGGTAAAAGTGATTAGTGAATCTTATTATCCTGTGGACGCTATGTTTAAGGAATTTAAGAGCGCCGAAGACTCAGTAGCCAGTATAAAAGTATCGGCAAAAAAGCCAATGATCGGAGGAGCGAAACAATGAAAATCGAAGTTTTAGGTCCGGGGTGCCCAAAATGCCATAATACGGAAGCAAACGTAAAAAAAGCCTTGTCGGAACTCAATAAAGAGGCAGAAGTCGTCAGCATAACAGATATCAACATAATGATTGATAAGGGTATTATGCAGACCCCGGGGCTTATAATTAATGGGAACATTGTTATGCAGGGTAAAATTCCTACAGTTGAACAGATAAAGCAGTTTATTCAGAAGGAGGAATAAACAATGAGTAAATACGGAACTTGGCAAGGTATGCCCAGAGAAGAAATCCCCTGGCATCCCACAGTCGATTTAGAAAAATGTGTTGGATGTAAAGAATGTTATAATTTTTGCAGCCATGGAGTTTATGACTGGGATGAAAAGAATAAAAAAACAAAGGTGGTAGAACCGTATTCTTGTGTGGTTGGATGTAGTAGCTGCATGGGGATGTGTCCACAAGAAGCTATATCGTTTTCGCCTTTAACTATCTTGAAGAATCTAAAAGGTCGGAAGGAGAAAGCTGGAAAATGAAAAAAAATAATCCACAAAGGAAAGGGAGTTGACATGATGCGAAAATGTCTTTTTATGATGGTATCTTTTTTGTTTTTCATTGGCGTTATTTTTGCATTGGGAGCCGCTTCGAAACAGGGCACACCCGCTCGTGCAGATATTGCCACACCAGCGCAGGGTAACAGGGTAATCGCTTATTATTTTCACGGAACATTTCGTTGTCCTACTTGTTATAACATGGAGAAGTATTCTAAAGAAGCCATTGAGACGAATTTCAAAGATGCGCTTAGTTCGGGAAAGTTAGAGTTCAAGGCGGTTAATGTGGAAGAGAAGGGCAACGAGCATTATGCGAATGATTATAAGCTTTATACTAAGTCACTTATTCTTTCATTAGTAAAGGACGGCAAGGAAATTAAGTCAAAGAATCTCGAAAAAATATGGGAGTACGCCCACAACAAGCAAAAGTTTATTGAGTATGTGACCGAAGAGCTAAACGGATTTATGAAGGATGCGCGGTGATGGAAATATTACTCGCTTTTGGCTCTGCATTATGGCTTGGGATATTGACTTCAATTAGCCCCTGCCCGCTGGCCACAAACATTGCGGCGGTGTCGTTTCTCTCAAAGAAGATTACGCATCCTTTTATGGTATTTATTTCAGGGCTTGCTTATACGATAGGGAGGATGGCTGCGTACGCGGTACTCGGATGGCTCATCATCAATTCTCTTTTAGGTGTTCCACAGGTCGCGCAATTCCTGCAGAAATACATGTTAATAGTATTAGGGCCATTTTTGATCATCACGGGCCTGTTATTATTGGAAGTAATTACTCTCAAGTTGTCGGGAATAGCGTTATCCCAAAAACATCAAAACAAACTTGTCGAATCCGGAGCACCCGGCGCCTTAGCTTTAGGGTTTATATTCGCTTTAGCGTTTTGTCCGATTTCGGCGGGGCTATTCTTCGGGAGCTTAATATCATTGGCACTAAACAACAAAGGGGGAACCGTATTGCCCTTTATTTATGGAATCGGGACAGGGCTTCCGGTTCTTATATTTGCGGTAGCGATCGCTTTAGGGGTTACTTCAATGAGCAGCTGGTTTCACAAGATTACAAAGATTGAATATTATACCCGTAGAATAACCGGAGTAATTTTTATTCTCGTGGGGTTGTATTACACAGGAATTTATATCCTCAAGTTTTTTTAAGGTGATAGGTTGGAAATAGAAAAAGACAAAAAATATGAAATTATTGTTTTCCCTAATCAGGATGAGGGGCTAAAGGCTCAGCGCATATTGATTTCAAAGGGTGAAGATTTTAAGCATATTTCTACTTTAGCAGTAGCTGTGCCTGAAGACCGCAGGCAGGATGTATGCCACAACATTATCCAAGATAACACGCTAATAAGCGGTTATTACCCTTTTTTGTATAGAGAATATGAGGAGGATTTTTTTAAGAGAGCCGAGGCATATAAGGTAGATACTTCAAACGGAACATTTCTTAAAACAATAACTTTATGTTATGTGGCACCCTGCATGGCTGATGAGAAGAAGATCCGGCTTATTGCTTATTTCAACCGGGATATATCAGAGATTCTACCGTATCTTAATGCCGTTATAAAAGGCGCATCTTATAACAAGAACGCCCCGACACTTACCTTTGCAAAAGAGCGCCGCCTTATTAACCTCTATAATATTAAAATTACTGTTGCCAAGGCAGATGACATTATTGATGCTTGGCATATCTTAGATGAAATTAAAGCTATTATAAATAAGACATACGAAAATAGAGCAAACATTAAGCCTAATTACGATGAGAAAGTTAAAGTAACGGCGCTTCAAATTTACGGCTGGCTTCCAAAAACAAACTGTAAAGCTTGCGGCGAAGCAACCTGCCTTGCGTTTGCGGTTAAGCTTTTACTAGGAGAACAAATACTTTCAAGATGCGTGCCTTTATCTAAAGAATCAAGATTTATCGAAAACAAAATAATCATGCAGGAGATGATGGAAGCATTAGGCGTTTGATAGGGAAGGAGAAAGAATGGAGCATGTTATTCACGAAGAGAGGCGCTTAAGTTCCTTTGAAAGATACCTTACCGGCTGGGTTTTGCTTTGCATCGGGCTCGGGATAATATTAGGAAAATTATTTCCTCAGATGGCTGTTACGCTTGATCAGATTTCGATTTATCAAGTATCCATCCCTATCGCTATTTGCCTGTTTTTCATGATGTATCCTATCATGGTCAAGATTGATTTTGCTGAGGTTATTAAGGCAGGCAAGACTCCTAAGCCGGTAATTCTTACGCTGGTAGTAAATTGGTGCATAAAACCATTTACTATGCTTGCTATTGCATGGTTATTCCTTGGATTATTGTTTAAAGGATGGCTTCCGGGGATGGAGATTGTAAAAAACGGAGCGCAGGTAGAATTGTTTAGGTCATACATCGCTGGGTGTATTTTACTTGGCATAGCTCCTTGCACGGCGATGGTTTTAATTTGGGGACATCTTGCCAAGAGCAACGATGGTCATACCTTGGTGATGGTCGCTATTAATTCGTTGACCATGCTTTTTCTCTACGCCCCGCTTGGCGGTTGGCTATTGGGAGTGAACAAAATGCCAATTCCATGGCAGACAATTGTATTGTCTGTAGTGATCTATGTCGGCCTGCCATTATTGTTAGGATACTACTCAAGAAAATGGTTGATCGCCAAGAAGGGATTTAAGTGGTTTGAGGAGAAATTCCTGCGTTATTTGACGCCGGTTTCAATATGCGCGTTGCTTCTTACGCTTGTTTTGTTGTTTTCGTTTAAAGGTGAGCTCATTATCAACCAGCCGCAGATCATTATTTTGATAGCGATTCCGCTTTTTATTCAGACCTGTCTGATTTTCGCTGTCTCATACGGATTGGCTAAATGGCTGAAATTATCTTACCGGGATGCGGCGCCGTCAGCTTTGGTAGGGGCGAGTAATCATTTTGAAGTGGCGATCGCTACTTCGACAATCCTTTTTGGGCTGTCTTCAGGAGCGTCATTGGCAACGGTAGTAGGCGTTCTTATCGAAGTGCCGGTTATGCTGATGCTTGTAAAAATTTGCTTAAGAACACAAAATTGGTTTAGACATGAAAGCGTTGATCGACCATCTTGTGCCCAAATAGTGCCCGTCCAACACAGAAACATCCCGTAACAAACCTAAGCAAAACTAAACATCCGGACAGTATAATTCGTTGACAATAAAGGTGTTAGATTTATAATAGCTTGTAACGACGAGGGTTAAGGAAATATGCTTGGCAGACTCTTCTCTTCGGCACTAGGATACCGTAATCCTAAGCTCAATTTCGCTTGGGATTTTTTATTTTTATGGGATAATACTTCTTTAGCGGGTGGCACGGGGATGCTTCGAGCCAAATTTGGCGAGAAGCGCCCCGTGACAGGACCCACTAAACATCGAGAGAGGATTGAATGTCGGTAATACAGGGACCGGAGTTTTATATTTCGAAACGCGTGGGACGGGCGATTATAGATTATAAGATGCTCTCCGAAGGCGATAAGATTGCAGTGGCAGTATCTGGCGGTAAGGATAGTCTTACCCTCCTGCGCATTTTAAATGACCGCCGTAAGTTTGTGCCTATAAAATACGAGCTTCTAGCGGTTCATATCGATATGGGTTATCCCTGTCATCATCCCAAGATTTTAGCAGAATATTTTAAGAAAATAGGGGTAAACTATCATATAGAGAAGATAGACATATTACAGGGGAAGACACGCAAGGATATTTCCTGTTTCTGGTGCTCCTGGAACCGCAGAAAGGCTTTATTTGAAGCGGCCGACAGGTTCGGCTGTACCAAGGTTGCCCTGGGCCATCATAAAGACGATATTATAGAAACGATTTTAATGAATTTGTTTTTTCATGGGGAAATTTCCGCGATGTCTCCCAAACAGGAATTATTTAAAGGAAAAATTACAATTATTCGTCCACTCGCCTACGTAGAGGAGGATATGATTGTGCGTTTTGCAAAAAGTGCAGGTTTTCCTCATCAGAAATGTTCCTGTCCCAATTCCCTAACCTCCAACCGTACAAAGATAGCCGATATTATTAAAGACATAAAAAAAGTCTGTCCGGATGTAAAGACCAATATATTTAGGAGCGTAAAAAGGATAAAAGAGGATTATTTGCTTTAATAGAAAGCATTTGAGTGATATAATAAAAATATGATCTGGCTCACCGGTTTATTATTCCTGGTTTTATCCATCATTATTACAGTGATTGCCTTAAAGATCTCCTCTCAGGTGAACGAGCGTCTTAACCAGATGAACCAGTCTCTGCAGGAGGCAAATAAAATCATCGGCCAGAATCTGGGGAACGCAACCACTACCTTTGGTAATGTAAAAGAGCAATTAGGTAAACTGGAAGCCACCAACACACAGATACTGGAAGTTAGTAAAAATATATCGAGCCTCCAGGAACTTTTGCGTGCCCCAAAATTCAGAGGGCAGATGGGCGAGACGCTGTTGGAAAATTTATTAGCACAGGTTCTACCCGTCAAACATTACCAGATGCAGTATCGCTTTAAGTCAACCGAGGCCGTAGATGCTGTAATTCGCCTGGGTGAGCGCCTGGTCCCTGTTGACGCAAAATTTAGCCTGGAGAATTTTCAGAAGATACTGGATACGCAGGAAGAACAGCTTAAGGATACATTTCGCAGAAAATTTATCCAGGATGTAAAAAACCGCGTGGATGAGATCGCCGCAAAATATATCCTGCCAGGCGAGAATACCTATGATTTTGCACTGATGTATATCCCGGCGGAGAATGTCTATTACGAAACCATTATCAAGGAAGACATTTTTTCTTATTGTATGTCAAAAAGGGTTATCCCGGTTTCACCCAATACATTTTATGCCTACCTGCAGGTAATCTGTCTTGGTTTAAAAGGCTTAAAAATAGAAGAGAACGCCAAGGGTATCTTAAAAAATCTAAGCATGCTTACCATTGAAATCAATAAATTCAAGGAAGATTTTGATATTTTAGGTAAACATCTTTCCGCAGCCACTGGTAAATACGAAGAGAGTCAGAGGAGACTTGATAGATTCCAGGACAGGCTGACAAATATTCAGGATAGAAAACAGATAGAAACAAAGTAGGGGGCCTGGTATGATGAATCAAAATTTAAATAATGCCGGACTGGCGGCGGTTTTTTCCTTTATCTTTAATGGTTTGGGCCAGCTCTATAACGGTCAGATTTTTAAAGGATTGGTGATTATTTTTCTTTCTGCCATCAGCATGCTGGTTTTGATTATCGGCAGTATTTTGATAGGGTTTTGGCTATCAGGAAAAATTATATTTGGTAAGGAATTAATTTTTGGTCTTACGCTTTTTCTCATTGGTCTAGTCTCTATCTGTATTTTAGGGATATACAGCATACTGGATGCCTACCGAACTGCCGCAAAGAAATGATTTTTAATGTCCGGGTAATACCAAAGGCAAGTAGAAATTTAGTTATTAAAGAAAACGAAAACCTAAAGGTATATTTGACCAAACCCGCACAGGACGGCCTTGCTAACATACAGCTCATCGCTTTATTATCCGAATATCTGCGAGTAAGGAAATACCAGATAAAAATTATTAAAGGACACAAATCAAGGGATAAGGTTATTGAAGTCAATGCCTGAACAAATCATTAGCAGAGACAAAGTTTATCAACCCCTGGGATGTCTAACTGATATAAATCTCGTCTCTGCCTTTAGCACACGGTCCTTCCAGAATATGTCTCTATTCTACGGAGACACAAAAGATTCTTTAAATAACCGCAATAATTTTTTGAAAGTTCTGGGAATAAACTATCAGAATTTAGTTTGCGCAGAGCAGATTCATTCCAATTGCGTTCGATATGTAAAAGAAGAAGATAGTGGCAGCGGCGCTTTATCATGCGAGGGCTCAATACCCGAGACAGACGCGCTTATAACCGACAGGAGTAATTTAGCCTTGGCTGTATTTACCGCAGATTGCCTATCAGTATTTTTATACGACCCTCTGACGCCCGCCATAGGTTTAGTGCATGCAGGCTGGCGTGGTACCAAAGAGCATATCATAGCCAAAACAGTGCAATTAATGCAGGAGCGATTTAATACCAAACCCTCAAGTTTATATGTGGGCTTTGGCCCAGCGATAAGAAATTGCTGTTATGAGGTAGGGGCAGATTTTAAAGATTTTTTCTCCGGCTACCTGATAGAGAGAAATAGTCATTGTTATCTGGATCTGGTTGGCATAAACAGGGAACAGGCTTTAGATTCGGGGGTGCATAAGAACAATATCTTTGATGCCGGAATCTGCACCTCCTGTCGCAATAGCGAATTTTTCTCTTATCGCAAAGAAGGAAAGGCCTGCGGCAGGATAATGTCTGTGATCATGCTAAAAAAGCAGCTATGTTGATAATACCTATGATAATTTCTGATTAATACTCATGCAGAAATATCTTTTGGAATTTGTCTTGCATACGCAGAATTCTTCCCTAAAGACAATAAAGAGTTCTCTCGCTGAATTTGGAGAGGATTTGCAAATCATTGATTTTTTGCCAGACAACCAAGACGTTAATGTTAAGGGCAAAAATTTTAAGATTAATATAAATACCGAAGAGCCCACAACCATATTTGATATCTGTTCGCAATTTGGGAGGATAAGAACAATCAAGGTAAATGAAATTAAATCAGGAGGAGGATAAGATGGCGAAGATATTGGTTATCTATTATTCTCGGAGCGGCAATACCAAGAAGATGGCAGAATTAGTTTTAGAGGGCATCAAAAAAGAGGGGGTAGATGCGCAATTAAAAGATGTTAAAGATGTTGAGGTCGGCGAATTATTGCAATACGAAGGGATAGTCATTGGTTCGCCTACCTATTACGGCACCATGGCCGCCCAGATAAAAAAGCTTCTGGATGATTCGGTGAAGTTTCACGGTAAGCTTGACGGTAAAATAGGCGCGGCCTTTGCCTCAAGCGCAAATATTGCTGGCGGCAACGAGACCACTATTTTAGATATCTTGAATGCCATGCTGATTCATGGTATGATTATCCATGGCGATCCCGAGGGCGATCACTACGGCGCAGTGGCTATTGGTGCCCCTGATGCCAGGAGTGCAAAAGAATGCATCAGGATGGGCTCAAGGGTTGCTAAGTTAGTAAAAAGAATACCTACCTGACAGAGAATTTCGATAAGAGATGTATATTGTGGTTTTTATAACCGCAGCTAATAAAGAAGAAGCGCGTCTAATTGCCCGGCGACTCATAAAAAAGAGGCTTGCTGCCTGCGTAAATATCATTGATAAAATAGAATCTTCTTTTCGGTGGCAGGGGAAGCTCGATTCTGCCAAGGAAGCGTTATTAATCATAAAATCCAAAAAGAATAAATTAGTTAAAATTATTAAAACAGTTAAATCAATGCATAGTTATGAAGTGCCGGAGATTATAGTTCTGCCAATAATAGGCGGAGATAAACTGTATCTGAGGTGGATAGATGAATCTCTCGGGCAATCCCCTTGATTACCTCGTTGCATTCTCAGGCGGGGTTCTGGTGAGTTTTACCCCCTGCGTATACCCACTTATTCCGATTAGTGCGGGTTACATCGGGTTAAATGCAAGTGGTTCTAAACTCAAAGGCTTAGGTTTAAGCCTGGCCTATGTTACTGGGTTAGCAGTTACCTATTCCGTCTTGGGATTATTGGCCTCTCTTACCGGAACGATTTTCGGCAGGGTTAGCGCAAATCCGCTGACCCATTTATTTGTAGGCATCGCAATTATTTTATTCGGGTTTTCTATGTTAGATTTATTTGCCATACCCCTGCCTCAGATAATTCGGTTACCTGTGTTGAAGAAAGGAAGTTATTTTTCCACATTTTTTCTAGGCCTGGTTTCTGGTTTAATAGCCTCTCCGTGTTTGACTCCAGTGCTGGGTTCAATCTTAGTTTATTTAACTACGAGGAAGAATTTATTATATGGGGCAACCCTATTATTCAGTTTTGCCTACGGAATGGGTTTGGTGTTGATTCTTATAGGTACCTTTAGCGCTTTATTAATTAATCTTCCCAGATCAGGTAAGTGGATGGTGTATATAAAGAAAACCTGCGCCTTGTTTCTGATGGGCACAGGTTTGTATTTTATTTTCACTGCTATAAGGAGGATTTAAGAATGAAAGATTACGCCAGACTCTTAGTATTTATGTTTTTGTTATACAGTTTTTCTTCTGTTTCTTATGTACCTGCCCGGGCTCAGGAGACAATGACCAAAGAGGAAATAGGCAAACCGACAGGTAAAGTTTCTCCACCCGCGCCAGATTTTGAATTGGACGATATATACCAGGACACCTATATATTAAGTAGTTATAAAAATAAACAACCTGTGCTTTTATTTTTCTGGACAACGTGGTGTCCTTTCTGCCGCAGAGAGTTAGCGGTTCTAAATGATAGATATGCTGTTCTGCAACAGGATGGAATAGAGGTATTATCAATTAATGTAGGAGAGTCTCCGTCAAAAGTACAGGATTTTCTGAAAAATTATCATTTAGCCTATAGAGTTCTTTTGGATAAAGATACCAGCGTCAGCCATTCCTATGAAGTAGTTGGAGTCCCTACTTATGCCCTTATCGATAAAGCTGGTTATGTTGTCTTTCATGAGAACTTTTTCCCCCTCAAAGAATACAAGGAACTAATTGAAAAGTAGAAAAGGCATGAAGAGAGATTTAACTTTGTTGATGGATCTATATGAGTTGACCATGGCAGAGAGTTACTTTGCTTATAAAAGAGATACCTTTGCTACCTTTGATTTATTCGTCAGAGAACTTCCTCGACAACGTTCTTATTTAATCGCAGCAGGCCTGGAGGATGCCCTGAATTATATAAGGACGCTTAAGTTTAGAAGAGAGGATTTAGAATATTTAGAAAGTCAGAAAACCTTCTCTGCCGATTTCTTAAGCTATTTAGCCCGCTTTAAATTTAGAGGTGATATCTGGGCTATGCCGGAGGGTGAGGTATTTTTTGCTAACGAACCAATCCTGCGCGTTACCGCCTCAATTATCCAAGCCCAGATTATAGAGAGTTTCCTGCTTAATACCATAAACCTAGAGACGATGATTGCCGCAAAGGCCTCCCGCGTCGTTTGTGCCTGTGGCGGCAGAGGCGTTTATGACTTTTCCTTAAGGAGGACACACGGCCCTGATGCAGGAATAAAGGCAGCGCGCTCCTCATATATTGCAGGATTTGACGGCACATCTTGCGTATTGGCAGGGAAATTATATAAAATACCCATTGCAGGGACCATGGCGCATTCTTATGTTATGTC